>Ga0335075_10005346_pt1 | contig 19957 bp, 24 predicted proteins | sample Lox_Sample_24_FD_206723 | JGI IMG/M metagenome (GOLD analysis project Ga0335075, IMG submission 206723) | Soil microbial communities from Loxahatchee National Wildlife Refuge, Florida, United States - Lox_Sample_2.4 | ecosystem: Environmental > Terrestrial > Soil > Wetlands | place: USA...
CGTCGAAGGTGGCCTTGATCACGTTGTGCGGGTTCGCCGTTCCGAGGCTCTTGGTCAGAACATTCTGCACGCCCGCCGAGGTCATCACCGCGCGCACCGCGCCGCCGGCGATCACCCCTGTGCCTTCGGGAGCCGGCTTGAGCAGCACCTGTCCCGAGCCGAAACGGCCCAGCACCTGGTGGGGGATGGTGGTTTCCGTAAGGTTGATGCGGACGAGGTTCTTCTTCGCCGACTCAATGCCCTTGCGGATCGCCTGCGGAACTTCCTTCGCCTTGCCCGAGCCGTAGCCGACCACGCCCGCGCCGGGGTCGCCGACAACGACCAGCGCCGCAAACGACATGTTCTTGCCGCCCTTGACGACCTTGGTGACGCGGTTGATCGCGACCACCTGATCCTTCAGGTTGTACTGACCGGCATCCAGTTTCTTCTTCAGTGTTGCCATTCGCTTCCTGATTCCTTTCGGGCGGCGCCGACGCCGCCCTGGAGCTTCAAAACCTTAAAACTCGAGACCTGCTTCGCGGGCGGCATCCGCCAACGCCTTGATGCGGCCGTGATACAGGTATCCACCGCGATCGAAGACGACCTTCTTGATGCCCTTCTCCTGCGCGCGCTCGGCGACCAGCTTGCCGATCTCCTTGGCAGCGGCCACATTGCCGCCGGTCTTGATCTTGGCGGAGACGGTCGACGCCGACACCAGCGTTACGCCCTGCGAATCGTCAATCACCTGCACATAGATGTGGTTGAGCGAGCGGTAGACGTTCAGACGCGGACGCTCCGTGGTGCCCTGCAGCTTCGTGCGGATACGAAAGTGTACCCGCCGGCGAATCTCATTTCTCTTTCTCTGCGGAATCATCTTCTTTTCCTTCCTATCAGCGGAGCCGCCCTGCGGCCCCGTTCGGTTTCAAATGCAGCCATTAGCCATTAGTAATTAGCCATTGATTTTCTTGCTTTTCTAATCCCTAATGGCTAATCCCTAATCCCTGCTCTTACTTCGCTCCGGTCTTGCCGACCTTCTTCTTCAGCTTCTCGTCGGAGTAGCGCACGCCCTTGTTCTTGTACGGATCGGGCTTGCGCAGCGAGCGCATATCCGCGGCAACCTGCCCAACCTTCTGGCGGTCGATGCCGGAGACGGTCACCCGCGTCTGCTTGGGATCGATCACCGCAGTGATGCCGGTAGGCAGGGGGAACTCGATCTGGTGCGAGAAGCCGAGGGTGAACACGACAGTGTTCTTGCCCTTGAGCTCGGCACGGTAACCGATGCCGACAATATCCAGATCCTTCGACCAGCCCTTGGTCACGCCCTCGATGGCATTCGAGACGAGCGCCCGAGTGAGTCCATGAACCGCAGCCTGCGAATCATTCTCGCGGACGGCAAGGACGTGGCCGTCTTTGGTCTCCAGCTTGATGCCGGCAGGGATTACCTGCTCGACCTTGCCCTTGGGGCCTTCGACAACTACCGTGTTGCCCTGGACCGTGTACTTTACTCCGCTCGGCAACGGAATCGGCTTCTTTCCTATACGCGACATACTTCGAATCCTTTTATGGCTTGCGAGTCCCGACTTTCATCGTTCCACTGCAGCCGTGGGCGATTCTCTTATCCGCCCTTACAACTCTCTACCCACGCCATCGGCGTGGCCAATACTGAATCGATCAGCACGAATGGCGGCCGAAGGCCGCGTCCCGCTGGACGCGCAGTCCTCACCAGACTTCGCAGAGGATCTCGCCGCCGACACCTTCGCGGCGCGCCTGGCGTCCAGTCATCACGCCGCGCGGCGTGGTGAGGATACTGATGCCGAGTCCGCCCTGCACGCGCTTGATTTCATCGCGGCCAACGTAGACGCGGCAGCCGGGACGAGAGACGCGGGCGAGGTCGCGAATGGCAGCCTCGTTGTTCGAGCCATACTTGAGGTACACGCGAAGAATGTTGCGGCCGTTCTCTTCGGTCGGCTTGTAATTCGCGATGTAGCCCTCTTCCTTGAGGATGCGGGCGATTTCGGTCTTCAGCTTGGAGGCCGGAACATCCAGCTTCTGATGACGCGCACGAATCGAATTGCGAATGCGGGTCAGGAAATCTGCTACTGGATCGGTCAAACTCATCGTTTCTCCTTCATTCCCCGTTCGTCCGCCTCGGCGGAAACCAGCGGGAATGGTTAAAGATCGTCGGCTTCCGCCTCAGATCGAATTTGTTTGCGCCCGTTCGGGCGCGGATCGCTGGACGCGCAGTCCTACCAGCTCGATTTGACGACGCCGGGGATCTCTCCCTTGAGCGCCAACTGGCGGAAGCACAGGCGGCAGACGCCGAACTTGCGCAGGAAGGCGCGGGGGCGTCCGCACAGCTGGCAGCGATTATGCTGCCGGCTCTTGAACTTGGGCTTGCGGGCGTCCTTGACTCGTTTTGCAGTAGTTGCCATATCTTCTGTTCAGTCCTTATCTCGATACGTTATGCGGCCTGGCGGAACGGCATGCCGAACTGCCGAAGCAGCGCGCGCGCCGAGTTGTCGTCCTGGGCCGTGGTCACGATCGTGATGTTCATGCCCTTCAGCTTGTCGACCTTCGCGTAGTCGATCTCCGGAAAGATCAGCTGGTCGCGGATGCCGAGCGTATAGTTGCCGCGTCCGTCAAAGCTCTTCGTCGAAACACCGCGGAAATCACGCACGCGAGGCAGCGCAATGGCGATCAGGCGATCGAGAAACTCGTACATCGCATCGCCGCGCAGCGTCACCATCGCTCCGATCGGCATGCCCTCACGAACCTTGAATGCGGCGATCGACTTCTTGGCACGCGTAGTGACCGGCTTCTGCCCGGCAATCGCGGCCAGGTCAGCAATCAGCGGATCGAGCATCTTCGAGTTCTGCGTCGCCTCGCCGAGTCCCATGTTCACAACGATCTTTTCCAGACGCGGCACAGCCATCGTGTTCTCGAGGCTCAGCTCCTTCTGGAGCGCGCCCTTGATTTCCTTCTGATACTTCTCTTTCAGCCTTGCTGCCATTTCTCTTCTCTCTTTCTCCGGGCTCGGAGTGGGCTTGGACCCGTGTACCGTTGCGGAGGGTGCTCAATTTTATTGCCATCAGGGCGGGCGCCGAAGGCGCGTTCGCCTGGACGGCCAGTCCTACTTCTTCTTGCTCTTCGCGGCAATCACATTGCCGCACTTCTTGCAGACGCGCACTTTCGTGTCGCCTTCAAACCTGTGGCCGATGCGGGTCGGTCCGCAGTCGGGGCATACCAGCAGCACGTTCGAGATGTGAATCGGCGCTTCCTGCTCGGCGATGCCGCCCTTGATGTTCCGCTGCGGATTGGGGCGGACATTTTTCTTCACCATCCGCACGTGCTCGACCAGGATGCGGTTGTTATCCGGCAGAACGCTCAGCACGCGTCCCTGCTTGCCGCGATCGGCGCCGGAGATAACTGCCACCTTGTCGTTGCGCTGTATGTTCAGACTCATAATCTTCCCTCTGCCGCTCTGGTCCAATTACAGAACTTCAGGAGCGAGCGAAACAATCTTCAGAAACTTCTTCTCGCGCAGCTCACGGGCAACCGGCCCGAAAACGCGCGTTCCAACCGGCTCGCCGGCTTCGTTAATCAGCACAGCGGCGTTCGAATCAAAACGAATGTAGGTTCCGTCACGGCGGCGATACTCCTTGCGGGTACGCACGATGACGGCCTTGACGACCTTACCCTTCTTCACCTGCCCATCGGGAGCCGCTTCCTTGACGGCCGCGGTGATGACGTCACCCAGGCTGGCTTTCTTGCCGCTTGCTCCGCCCAGGGGAAGAATCATCTGCAGCTTGCGGGCGCCGGAGTTATCGGCTACCTCGAGCATGGTTCTCATCTGCACTGCCATAGCGCTCTCTCCTCAATCCTTCTTTCTTCGCGCCTAATTCTGGGCGGCGGCCGCTTCTTCCACCTGCGCAAGCGCGGAGCGGCGAACAATCTCTTCCAGGTTCCAGCGCTTCAGCTTGCTCAGCGGACGCGTCTCGCGAATGCGAACCATGTCACCCACACGCGCGGTGTTCTGCTCGTCGTGCGCATAGAACTTCTTATTCGTCTTCATGACGCGCTTGTACTTCGGATGCGCCTTGCGCATCTCCACTTCGACAACGATGGTCTTCTGCATCTTGGTCGAAACGACCTGGCCGACCTTCTCGTTGCGGCGCGACTGCGTGCTCGTCTGTGTGGCTTCACTCATAACTTAGCGAGCCTCCTTCTTGGTCTTCGCGCTGTTTTTTTTCGTCTTGGCGGCGGCCTTCGCCGGAGCGGCTGATTCAGCCTGCGGCTTCTCGCCGTAGAGGCCAAGCTCGCGCTCGCGGACAACCGTCTTGATGCGCGCAATGTCCTTCTTCAGGCCGCGGAGCTTCTTGACGCCCTCGTTCTGGCCGAGCTTTATTTGGAAGCGCAGGCGGAAAAGCTGCTCTGCCGCCTTCTTCTCTTCCGTTACCAGCTCGCCGTCGCTGAAGTTACGAATCTTTTCCAGTTCCATCTCTTCTTCTCTCCGGGACTCGGGATCTCATTCGATCCCTCGTATCCCTAAACCTGTTACTTCGCCGCCGCGACTACCTTCGCGTCGTGACGCTGCACAAAGCGCGTCTTTAGAGGCAGCTTGTGCGCGGCAAGACGCATCGCTTCCTGCGCCATCTCCGGCGTCACGCCTTCCATTTCGAAGAGCACCTTGCCGGGACGAACCACAGCAACCCAGTGATCGGGAGCGCCCTTGCCCTTGCCCATACGGGTTTCGGCCGGCTTCTTGGTGACCGGCTTATCGGGGAAGAGACGCAGCCAGATCTTGCCGCCGCGCTTGATGAAGCGGGTCATCGCCACGCGGCTGGCTTCAATCTGCCGGTCGGTGATGTAACCGCACTCCATAACCTTCAGCCCGTAATCGCCGAACGAAAGCTCGCTTCCGCGCCACGCCTTGCCGCGCATGCGGCCGCGCTGCTGCTTGCGAAACTTGACCTTCTTTGGCATCAACATAATGAAACCCTCGAAAACCAGCCATCAGCCATTAGCCAACAGCCATTAGTTCAAAACCGTTTCTGCCTTCGCGCCTAGCCAGCTATCACCGAATTGGTTTTTGCTAATGGCTAATGGCTAATGGCTAATCCCTGCCTTTAGAACACCGACGTTCCGACGGCGGCCTGCGGCTCACGGCGCTTCTGCTGGTAAATATCTCCGCGATAGATCCAGGTCTTGACGCCGATGATTCCGTAAGTCGTGTGCGCTTCGGCAAAGCCGTAGTCGATATCGCCGCGCAGCGTGTGTAGCGGCAGACGGCCTTGCAGATACCACTCCGAGCGCGCGATTTCGTTGCCGTTCAAGCGGCCCGACACGCGAACCTTGATGCCTTTGCAGCCGAAGCGGAGAGCCGAGTCAACCGCCTTGCGCATAGCGCGGCGGAAGCCGACACGCTTTTCAAGCTGCAGCGCAATGCTCTCGGCAACCAGCTGTGCGTCGAGCTCAGGCTTGTTGACCTCGAGGATGTCGATGAAGACATCGCGGTTGGTGCGCTTCTGCAGGTCGACCTTCAGCTTATCAATCTCCGCGCCTTTGCGGCCGATGATGATGCCCGGACGCGCGGTACGAATGATGATGCGCAGCTTATTGCCCGGACGCTCGATCTCGACCGAGCTGACGCCGGCAGCCTTGAGCTTTTCCTTGAGCTCCTTCTTCAGCTTCACATCTTCAATGAGCAGCTTGTCGTAGTCGCGCTCGACGAACCAGCGCGAACGCCATGGCTTGTTCACGCCGAGCCGAAATCCGTAAGGATGGACTTTCTGTCCCATAAATTCCCTCTAAACCTTCCTTGCGCCCTTAACCTACTTCGCAGCCTTCTTCTTCGCTGCCGATTTCTTCGCCGGTGCCTTCTTCGCAGCGGCCTTCTTTGCCGGAGCTTTCTTTGCCGCAGCCTTCTTCGCCTTTGGCGCGCTCTCCTCGCCGTCAACCCTAGTCACCAGGCTGGAACGATCGCTATTCGCGCGCTCCGCAACCGAGATGACGATGTGCGACAGCCTGCGCTGATAGCGGTACGCGCGCCCCATCGGAGCCGGACGGATGCGCTTCATACGCGGGCCATCGTTGGCGATTGCCGACTTGACGTAGAGATTGTCCACGTCAACGTCGAGCCCCTGCTCCTGGCTCAGGTAGTTGGCGTTCTGCAGCGCCGAGCGCAGAACCTTCTCGACCATTGGGGCAACGGCCTTCTTCGTGAAGGCCACCGTGTTCAGCGCCTGCTCGATACTCTGGCCCTTGATCAGATCCAGCACCAGCCGCGCCTTCTGCGGCGATACACGCTGGAAGCGCGCCTGAGCTGTGAATTCCCGTGTTTCCACTTGCATTGCCAAATCCTCTATTCGAAAGCTCTTCTAAAACCGCTCCCGCCGTCGCTTACTTCGGCTTCGCCGAAGTCTCGGCAGCCTTGGCCGAGTGACCCTTGAAGGTCCGCGTCGCCGCGAACTCACCCAGCTTGTGGCCAACCATGTTTTCTGTCACATACACAGGCACAAACTTCTTGCCGTTATGCACCGCAATCGTGTGACCCACCATGTCGGGATGGATGGTAGACCGGCGCGACCAGGTGCGCACGACTTTCTTATCGTTCGCCTGGTTCAACGCGGTGATCTTGACCATCAGGTGCCCGTCGATGAAGGGGCCTTTTTTTGTCGACCGTGCCATATTTAATCCCTAATTCCTAATCGCTAATACCAGTTACTTACTTCTTGCGGCGGCTCACGATAAACGCATCGGTCCGCTTGTTGTTGCGCGTCTTGTATCCGCGCGTCGGCTGGCCCCAGGGAGTCACAGGGTGACGTCCGCCTGAGGTCTTACCCTCACCACCGCCATGCGGGTGATCGACCGGATTCATCGAGACGCCACGGTTGGTCGGGCGAATACCCTTCCAGCGGTTGCGTCCGGCTTTGCCGATCGAAACATTCTCGTGATCCGTGTTGCCCACCTGCCCGATCGTCGCCATGCAATCGATCAGCACCTTGCGCGTCTCGCCGGAAGGCAGCTTCAGCAGCGCGTAGTCGCCTTCCTTGGCAACCAGCTGCGCCGAAGATCCAGCCGAGCGGACCATCTGCGCACCCTTGCCCGGCCGCAGCTCCACGTTGTGTACCGTGGTGCCGGCGGGAATGTTCTTGAGCGGCAGCGCATTGCCAATCAGGATGTCGGCCTCCGGCCCGCTCATCACCTTGTGCCCCACCTTCAGCCCGACGGGCTGCAGGATGTAACGCTTCTCCCCATCCGCATAGCTGATCAGCGCGATGCGCGAGGAGCGGTTGGGATCGTACTCGATCGTCGCCACGCGCCCGGGAACACCGAACTTGTCGCGCTTGAAGTCGATCAAACGCAGCTTCTGCTTGTGACCGCCGCCATGGTGGCGGATGGTCATGTCGCCGGAATTGCGGCGGCCGCCGGTGCGCTGCTTGATCACCAGCAGCGGCTTGTACGGTGTGTCCGTCGTGATGTCGTCGTTGACCAGCGTGGTCTTGAACCGCAACGACGGTGTCATCGGTCGATATGTCTTAATCGGCATCGTGTCTTCTCTCTACCCGCAGGCCGCTTTCACCCGCGTTCGCCCGGCGAACATCCCCGGACCCGATAAATCTCTTGCTAATCCCTAATGGCTAATCCCTGATTCCTAGAGATTGTTCACATAGTCCGGCATCTTCTCGCCCGACTTCAGGCGCACATACGCCTTCTTCCAGTCAGGCCGATAACCGGCAAACTTGCCCCTGCGCCGCTCTTTGCCGGCATGGTTCGCAGTACGAACTCCGGCAACCTTCACCTTGAAGAGCAGCTCGACGGCCTGCTTCACTTCCGTCTTGGTCGCCTTCGAAGCCACTTCAAAGACCAGTGTGCCTTCGGCTTCCTTGGCGGTGAGCCCCTTCTCGGTGATCAGCGGGCGGCGGATTACGTTGTATGTCGTCGGCATTTAGGCCACCTCCGCCTTCTGACGCTTCGAAACTGTTTTCTTGAGCGACTCCTGCAAGCTCTCAATCGCCGGCCGCGAGAAAATCGCGCGCTCGTAACGAAGCAGATCGTACGGATGCACTTCGTTATTGAGCATCAACTCCACGCCTTCGAGATTGCGCGACCCGAGAATCAGCGCCTGGCTGACTTCCTTGCCGTTCTCAACCAGCAGTGCCGTCCGCTTGGCCTCGAGCTTGTTCAGCGCCTGCCGATACAGCTTCGCCTTGGGCTCCTTCAGGTCAAGGCTGTCGACGACGATCAGCTTGCCGTCAGCCAGCTTGGCAGCCAGCGCCGAGCGCAGTGCGCCCAGCAGCTTCTTGCGCGGAAACGCATAATCGTAGGAGCGGGGCTGAGGTCCGTGAACCGTGCCGCCATGCCGCCAGAGGGGCGAGCGCACCGAACCGATACGCGCGCGGCCTGTGCCCTTCTGCTTCCAGAGCTTCTTGCCCGAGCCGGAGACCAGCTTGCGATTTTTCGTCGCCGCCGTTCCCTGGCGCAGAGCGGCGCGGTAGTGCTTCACCGCTTCCCACAGCAGCGCCTCGTTCTGCTGGCCAAAAATCTCATCAGCCAGCTCGAGCGAGCCTACTTTTTCTCCGCTCAGATTGAATACGTCAATGTTTGCCATCGTTTTCTCTTTCAAGCCCGGAACACCTGCTCCGGCTCTGAACTTCATGCGCTCAACTGCATGCGCTTATTCAATGCGCCGCAAAGCGCGTGTGCCTGGACGGCAGTCCTTACTTCTTCTTACCGGCTGCCTTCTTCGAAGCCTTCAGCGGATCAACCGTGCCGCCGCCGGCAAAGCCACGACGCTCGCGCGGCGGAGCCTTGGCCTTCGAGATCAGCACATACCCATCACGAGGACCCGGAACCGCTCCCTCAACCATCAGGAGATTCTCGTCCAGATCGATACCGCGAATGCGCAGGTTGCGAACCGTTACGCGATCCACGCCCATGTGTCCCGGCATACGCGTCTTGGGAAGCACGCGCGAGGGGAACGACGAAGCGCCGATCGAGCCCTGCACCTGGAACATGTGTCCGTGCGACTTGGGGCCGCCGCCGAAGTGATGGCGACGAATGACGCCCGCAAATCCACGTCCCTTGCTGGTGCCGATCACGTCGACATACTTCTCGTCGGAGAAGATATCGACCAGGATTTTGTCGCCGGCCTTGATGCTGCCGTTCGACTCGCCTTCAGCTGCGGGCTTGGTCACGGTCTCGACCGCAACCTCGCGGATCATGCGCACCGGAGGAACGTCGTTCTTGGCGAAGTGCCCAGCCTGCGGCTTGGTCACCTTCGAAGCCTTGACGAACTCGACCAGGCCGATCTGCGCGGCATCATAGCCGTCCTTCGCAGCCGTCTTCAGCTGCGTAATCACGCACGGGCCGGCCTGCAGGACGGTGATAGGGTGAACTTCACCCTTCTCATCGAATACCTGCGTCATGCCGATCTTCTTGCCCAGAATTCCTGTAACTGCCATTGCATTCTCTCCCCATCATGCCTGCGCGATTTCCGCAGTCACTGAAGGCATTTGTTTTGGCGGCGAAGCCGCATTTGCCTGGACGGCCAGTCCTACTTCTCGAAAGCTTTGATCTCGACGTCCACACCGGCGGGCAGATCGAGCTTCATCAGCGCGTCCACTGTCTGCTGTGTGGGCTCGAGGATGTCGATCAGCCGCTTGTGCGTGCGGATCTCAAAGGCCTCGCGCGATTTCTTGTCGACGTGCGGCGAACGCAGCACGCAATACTTGTTCTTCACCGTCGGCAGCGGAATCGGCCCGGCTACCTGTGCGCCCGTACGCTTCGCGGTATCAACGATCTCTCCCGTCGAAGTGTCGAGCACCCGGTAGTCATAGGCCTTCAGCCGGATGCGTATTCTTTGTCCAACCATCGTCATTCAATCTTTCTGCGAGCCGGAGATTTCTCTCCAGCCCGCTCAACCTAAACGGTTACTGCAAAATTTCCGTGATGGTTCCAGCACCTACGGTGCGTCCGCCTTCGCGGATTGCGAACCTCAGACCCTTCTCCATCGCCACCGGAGTGTGCAACTCGATCTCCAGCGAAATGTTGTCGCCAGGCATCACCATCTCCGTACCCTCAGGCAACTTCGCCGAGCCAGTCACGTCCGTCGTGCGGAAGTAGAACTGCGGACGGTAGCCGTTGAAGAACGGCGTATGACGGCCGCCCTCTTCCTTCGACAGCACATAGATCTCGCCCTTGAACTTGGTGTGCGGCGTGATCGATGCGGTCTTGGCCAGAACCATACCGCGCTCGACGTCTTCCTTGGGAATGCCGCGCAGCAGAAGTCCGGCATTGTCACCAGCCAGACCCTCGTCCAGCTGCTTCTTGAACATCTCAACGCCTGTGACAACCGTCTTGCGGGTCTCGCGGAAGCCGACAATCTCCACTTCCTCGCCCACCTTCACCTTGCCACGCTCGATACGGCCCGTCACCACCGTGCCGCGCCCTGAGATCGAGAAGATGTCTTCGATCGGCATCAGGAAAGGCTGATCAATCGCACGCGCCGGCAACGGAACATTCGCGTCCACCGCGTCCATCAGCTCGTCGATCTTCGCTTCCCACTGCGCCTCGCCGTTCAACCCGCCTAATGCAGAACCGCGGATCACCGGCACATCGTCGCCCGGGAAGTTGTACTTCGACAGCAGCTCGCGAACTTCCATCTCCACCAGGTCGATCAGCTCCGGATCCTCAACCGCATCGCACTTGTTCAGGAAGACCACGATGTAGGGCACGCCTACCTGGCGGGCCAACAAAACGTGTTCTTTCGTCTGCGGCATCGGGCCGTCGGTCGCTGCAACCACCAGGATTGCCCCGTCCATCTGCGCCGCGCCGGTGATCATGTTCTTGATGTAGTCGGCGTGGCCCGGGCAATCGACGTGCGCATAGTGGCGCTTCGAGGTCTCGTACTCGACGTGCGCTGTCGCAATCGTGATGCCGCGCTCCCGCTCCTCGGGCGCGTTGTCAATCGTGTCGAACGAGCGGAACTTGTTGTTCGGGTTGTGCTTCGACAACACCTTGGTGATCGCCGCCGTCAACGTCGTCTTGCCGTGATCAATGTGCCCGATCGTCCCCACATTCACGTGCGGCTTCGAACGGTCAAATTTCTCCTTCGCCATTTCCTTGTTCCTCTCTCGTTCCTTCGGTCCTGCTCAAAAGTTCCGGGCCCATCGGACCCGCCATATCTAAACTTGTTTACTTGCCTTGATTCCGGCTGATGATCTCTTCCGAGATCATGCGCGGAGCCTCTTCGTAGCGCGCAAACTGCATGGTGTAGGAAGCGCGGCCCTGTGTCGACGAGCGGATATCGTTCACGTATCCGAACATCTCCTTGAGCGGCACCATCGCCTTGATCACCTGCGAACCGCCGGAGTGCTCCATGCCCTCAATGCGGCCACGGCGCGAGTTGATGTCACCGATGATCGTGCCCATGTGCTCTTCCGGCACCGTGACTTCAACGGCCATCACCGGCTCAAGCAGTACGGGGCTCGCTTTCTTTGCGGCTTCCTTGAATGCCATCGATCCGGCAATCTTGAAGGCCATTTCGTTCGAGTCGACTTCATGGTAGCTGCCGTCGAAGAGGGTGACCTTGAAGTCCACCATCTCGTAGCCCGCCAGCACGCCGTTGTGCGACGCCTCGCGAATGCCCTGCTCGGTCGGCTTGATGTATTCCTTGGGAACCACGCCGCCGCGAATCGCGTCGATGAATTCGTAGCCCTTGCCCGGCTCGTTCGGCTCCAGCTTGATCTTTACGTGGCCGTAGTTGCCCGAGCCACCTGTCTGGCGGATGTACTTGCCTTCCGCTTCGGCGGGCTTGCGGATCGTCTCGCGGAATGCCACGCGCGGCTCGCCCACATTCGCCTCGACCTTGTGCTCGCGCTTCATGCGGTCGACAAGAATCTCGAGGTGTAGCTCGCCCATGCCACTGATGATCGTCTGGCCCGATTCCTCGTCGGTGCGAACCTTGAAGGTCGGATCCTCATCGGCCAGCCTCGCCAGCGCCAGGCCCATCTTCTCCTGGTCGCCCTTGGTCTTCGGCTCAACCGCAACCGAGATCACCGGCTCGGGGAAGTCAATCGCGCTCAGCGCGATGGGATGCTGCGGCGTGCACAGCGTGTCACCGGTCTTCAATTCCTTGAGGCCCACGCAGGCGCAGATGTCGCCGGCGTAGATCTCGGTAATGTCCTCACGCTTGTTGGCGTGCATCTTCACCAGGCGGCCCACACGCTCCGTCTTACCAGTGCGCGGATTCAGAACCGTATCGCCGGTCTTCAGAACGCCCGAATAGACGCGGATAAAGCCCAGCTTGCCAAACGGATCGTTGATCAGCTTGAAGCCCAGCGCCGAGAACGGAGCATCGTCCTTGGCTTCGCGAGTCAAAATCACCGACGGATCGTGGGGGTCAATGCCCTGAACCGGAGGCACATCGAGCGGGCTCGGAAGATAATCGACCACCGCGTCGAGCAGCGTCTGCACTCCCTTGTTCTTGAAGGCCGTGCCGCACAGCACCGGGAAGACCTTCATATCGATGGTCGCCCTGCGCAGCGCCTTTTTCAGCTCTTCCGGAGTCGGAGTCTCGCCCTCGAGAAACTTGTGCAACATGTCGTCGTCGTTCTCGGCGACCGTCTCGATCAACTGCATGCGGAAGGCTTCCGCCTTCTTCGCGAGATCGGCAGGCACTTCTTCAATGGTGTACTTCGCGCCCATGGTCTCGTCGTTCCAGACAATGGCGCGCATCTCGATCAGATCGACGACGCCGCGAAACTTCGCCTCCGCGCCAATCGGGATCTGAATGGCAACCGGCCGCGCGCCCAGGCGCTTGCGGATGGTCTCGATGACATGCTCGAAGTCCGCGCCCGCCTTGTCCATCTTGTTGACGAAGCAAATGCGCGGAACCTTGTACTTATCGCCCTGCCGCCAGACTGTCTCGGTCTGCGGCTGTACGCCCGATACGGAATCGAACAGCGCTACCGCGCCGTCGAGAACGCGCAGCGAGCGCTCCACCTCAGCCGTGAAATCCACGTGACCGGGCGTGTCGATGATATTGATGCGGATGTCTTTCCATGTGCAGGTCGTCGCAGCGGAGGTGATCGTGATTCCGCGCTCCTGCTCCTGCTCCATGTAGTCCATCGTCGCCGTGCCCTCGTGCACCTCGCCGATACGGTGCGTAATGCCCGTATAGAAAAGGATGCGCTCGGTCGTCGTCGTCTTTCCGGCGTCGATGTGCGCCATGATTCCGATATTCCGGCAACGATTTAACGGCACTTGACGTGGCACTGTCTTCTCTCTGCTTCTCTCAAGCCTTCACGGCCCAAGGTTCAAACTTCTTCGGGAGCAGATCTTGACTCCCACTCTCCATCTCTTCAGTTACCGCCCCAGACTGGCGCGCGAAGCGCGCGTTCGCCTGAACGGCTAGTTCACCAGCGATAGTGCGCGAATGCCTTGTTGGCTTCGGCCATGCGGTGAACGTCTTCCTTCTTCTTCATCGCAGCGCCACGGCCGTTGGCCGCGTCCAGCAGCTCGTTGGTGAGCTTGTCGATCATGCCCTTCTCGCCCCGCGCCCGGCCGTAGGAAACCAGCCAGCGGATCGCCAGCGAAGTGCGCCGCTCAGGATTGACTTCGATCGGCACCTGGTAGTTCGCACCACCCACACGGCGAGTCTTGACCTCGAGCAGCGGCTTGCAGTTCTCGACCGCCTTCTTGAACAGCGTCAGCGCATCAGAGCCGCCGCCCTTCTGCTCAAGATTCGTCATCGCGGTGTAGAAGATTCCCTGCGCCGTCGACTTCTTGCCGCCCCACATCATCGAGTTGACGAACTTCGTCACCAGCGTCGAGTTGTAAACCGGGTCGGCAGCGACCTCACGTTTGGCGATATGACCTTTTCTCGGCATAGTTCCTAGTCTCTTAATCCTTCTTCAACAGCAAACTTGTTACCTGGCTCAATCCACACGCGCCGGAGGCGCCGTTGCCTGGACGGCCAGTCCCGCGCAGTCCTATTTCTTGCCTGCAGCTGCGCCGGCCTTGGCACGCTTCGCTCCGTACTTCGAGCGGCTCTGCGTGCGCTTGACCACGCCGACCGAGTCGAGCGTTCCGCGAACGATGTGATAACGCACACCCGGAAGATCCTTCACGCGGCCGCCGCGGATGAGCACGATCGAGTGCTCCTGGAGGTTGTGGCCTTCGCCGGGAATGTACGACGTCACTTCGATGCCGTTCGTCAGGCGGACACGCGCAACCTTGCGGAGCGCCGAGTTCGGCTTCTTGGGCGTCTGCGTGTAAACGCGCGTGCAAACTCCGCGCCGCTGCGGCGATCCCTGCAGTGCAGGGGAGGCCGTCTTATAGCGCGGTGCCGTACGACCCTTCCTTACCAGCTGACTGAATGTAGGCAAACCAAACTCCTTACCAATCCAAACCGTTTCAAGTCCACGGCACGTCGCAGGAGCCCCGCTCGCACGCCAATCGAAACGCCACCAGGCGTTTCGCCGTGCGAAGTCGCAAACCTTCCCTGCTTCGCGTCCGCCTTACCTTAATCCCAGACGAGAACCCCGACGGTGGCCGAGCGCGCTTTCGATCCGCCTTTTGAGCAGATCCAGGAAGCGGCCAACTCCGTTTCGCTGGTTCCGGCCTGCATAGTCCATCCAGGTGATGGGTGTCGCAGGCACCGATGCGATGATCAGTCCTTGCCGCACGAGTCCGACAAGGATTCACAGAAATCCGAGCCCGTCTTTACGTCCCCGGGCCATTCTGTGACGATTACTGCTGAGCCTCTCTCCGTTTCCCGTTACACACAGGAAAGACGAGCACACTCGTGGAACCTTTTAAGAATAACAAGAGGGTTGCCGGTCGTCAAACAAAAGAGCGTACTTCGGGGCAAAATCTATTCGCTCGACGCTCCGCTGCGGTGCTCGAGGTCTCCGACCCGCTCCTCGAGCGCAATCACGCGCTCGTTGAAGCCGCCAACCAGAATCTCGTTGGCGCGAAAACGCGACTCAAAGCTGACGGCCCACTTGCGAAACTCGCGCAGGAGTGTAGTCTCCGTCTTCTCAATGCGCTCCAACAGTCTCGTTTCGAGAGCGTTGAGATCGTTGTGGCTCCGCTCAAGCAGCCTCATTTCAAGCGCGTTGAGATCGCTGTGCGTGCGCGTCTGCAGTCTTGCTTCCAACCCATTCAGATCGTCGCGCGTAATGCCCTCGTCCATGCTTTCATTCTAGCGCCACATCGCCGCCTTCCAAGCCAATAAACCTGGGTAGCCTTATCCCAAAGTGAAACTTAGGTACTCTTTTCCTCCTGATACATTGCTAACCATGAACTTCCGCCGTCTCGCTCTGCCCGCCGCCTGCGTCTTCTCTCTGCTGCTCGGCCCGGCCTTCAGCCAGGAACCTGCTCACGATCCCCGCATCGGGCAGATCATCGATTTCCTGGAGAAAGCCCGCAGCATCCAGCAAACCGACCTCTCGCCCGACGGCAGCCTCATCGCCTGGAATGCGGGCGGAATTGAAGTTGCGCCGCTGAGCGACCCTTCCCACCCTAAGGCGGTCACCGTGTGCACCGCAGGTGAGAAAGGTCGAGAGAGCGGCTTCGCCTGGTCGCCTGACTCGAAGCAACTTGCCTTCTTCTCGAATTGCACCCCCAACCATAAGCCGGCCATCTTCCTCGCCAGTCCGGCATCCGACGTTGCTTCCCGCCTCCTGACCACCCTCAACGGCTATGCCAAGGAGCTCGAATGGTCGCCCGACGGCAAATTCCTCAGCTTCCTATATGTAGAGGGAGCCACGCGGCCCTCCGGCGCGCTCGCTGCCATGAAGCCGCCCTCGGGCGTCATCGGTGTCCAGGGCCTGGAGGTCCAGCGCGTAGCCGCCGTCGACGCATCCAACGGCAACCTCACCCAGATCACGCCCGCCAACCTGCACGTCTATGAGTTCGACTGGTCGCCGGACGCGAAGAAACTTGCCTACGTCGCCGCCCCGCCTCCAGGTGAGGACAACTGGTGGACCGCGAAACTCTACACCCAGCCCGTCGACGGCCAGCCCGAAGTCCTCGTCGATCCTACAAGCGGCAAAAGCTCGGTCTTCGGCCAGCAGATCGCTGTCCCTCGTTGGTCGCCCGACGGCTCGAAGATCGCCTTCATCAGCGGACTCATGTCCGACCAGGGTGCTACGGGCGGCGACATCTACCTGGTGCCCTCTTCCGGTGGCGAGCCCAAAGACATCACCCCGAATCGCTCCTCGAGCCCCGGCTGGCTTGCGTGGGTGGGGGAGAACCGGCTCGGCGTCGCCGAATTCAAGGCCGGCTCCTCGCATCTCTTCGCCTATGACGTCGACACCGGGCAGGAACTCTCCGACTACAGCCTGACGCTGCCTGCCTCGGTCAGCGCTGGCGGCCTCGAGATGCGCGTCTCCATCGCGAGCAACAACACTATTGCCTTCATCCGCAGCTCTTATTCCGAGCCTCCCGAGGTCTGGGCTGGCCCATTGATGGACCTCAAACAGGTCACCCACCTCAACAACGGCCTCAAACCCGTCTGGGGCAAGGCGGAATCGGTTCAGTGGAAGAATGACGACTTCGACGTGCAGGGCTGGCTCCTCTACCCGGCCAACTACGATCCGGCAAAGAAATATCCCCTGATTGTCTACGTCCACGGAGGACCCTCATCCGCCGTTCTCCCGCGCTGGCCGGGCGTCGGCTACGGGGCTGTTCCCTTCTCCGCGCTGGGATACTTCGTGCTCATGCCCAATCCACGCGGCAGCTATGGCGAGGGAGAGAAGTACACGCAGGCCAACCGCAAGGACTTCGGCTATGGCGATCTTCATGACATCCTTGCCGGCGTGAGCGAAGTCACCAGAAAATATTCCGTCGACCCTGAGAAAGTCGGCCTCACCGGCTGGAGCTACGGCGGCTTTATGACCATGTTCGCCGTCACGCAGACCAATCGCTTCCGCGCCGCCGTCGCCGGAGCCGGCATTTCCGACTGGCAGAGCTACTATGGCGAAAACTCCATCGACGAGTGGATGATCCCCTTCTTCGGCGCCTCGGTCTACGATGACCCGGCAGTCTACGCCAAGAGCTCGGCAATCAACTACATCAAGCGCGTCAAAACGCCCACTCTGGTCGTCGTCGGGGATCGCGACGGCGAATGCCCGGCGCCGCAATCCTTCGAGTTCTGGCATGCGCTGCGCGATCAGCATGTGCCGACCGAACTCGTCGTCTATCCCAACGAGGGCCACGGCTTCGTCGACCCGGATCACCGCCGCGATGTACTCGAGCGTGCCCTGGCCTGGTTCCAGAAGTACATGCAGTAGGGTGCGGGGAACAGGGTATTAGGGTGGAGTTGCGGTATGCCGCGTCTGGGGAGCGGGGACAATCCATCCGACTGCGCAAAATTATCCCGCGCCGGCGCGGATAGCGCGCGGCAGATTGAGTGGACCCCCTACTTCACCCTGTTCCCTTTACCCGGTGCCCTGTTCCTGTCCCCCTACCCCCTGCACCCTGGTTTTCCTGCCTCCTTGCCTACGCTTCATTCACCTTTTACACTCAAGCTTCGAAAGCATTTTCAGAGATGGTGCGTCCAGCGCTGCCAAAGTCAGGCCGCCGCGTCCAACAGCAAGACGGTGACCTGGTGCAACTCAGACCTGGCCCGCAGTGTCGCTGAAAATGCCGGAGCCCTTGCCCCCAAGCACGCTCTGACAATTCAGGCTGGAAATACCGCCCGCGCGCTCGACGCGCGTGCGGGGAGGTTTCATGCAGCGGTATCTCGCCCTTATTGCGTTGTTCCTTTTTTCTCTTCCCGTAGGCCTTTCGATTTCCGGTTGCGCGACCAATGTGGGCGCGTATTGCAACGGTCTGGGTTACGGCGTTAAAACCGACGCGGTCTACACGATCACGCTCAACCCCGCCACCACCGGCATCTCGCTCTCCTGGGGACAGATTGGGCAGCTCTCTCAGCCTACGGCTGCGAACTGCAAGGGCGCTTCGGCTTCGGTTTCGAAGTACACCTACGGCAGCAGCAATCTTCTGCTGGCTGACATTTCGCCCACCGGCGCAGTCTGCGGAGGCACCTGGAACCGCAACAGTCCTGGCGGCATCGCCGACTTCACCATCTGCACCCCGCCTGCCGGGGCGAATACCGAACAGTGCACTTCGACCAGCTGCGGCGTGGCCCAGCTCACGGCAAGCGGCGCTGGCGTCACCAGCAATCCGGTCCCGGTCTACGTCCATCCGCCTATCACGGCCATCACCATCAATCCCACCGCGCAGACCAGTTGTATCTCGCAGAACCAGACTGGCCCGCTGTTGACCAGTTTCACGCAGGTCCTGGGGCCGAACGGCATTCCCATCCCGGACGGCGCTCCCGACAGCAGCGGCAACGCAACTCCGAATTACGTCGGCACCATCACCTACACGCCGGTCAACGCGACCATCGTCACGATCAATAACACCAGCACCACCGGCACCGGCGTGAACGGAACGACCACGGCCAATCAGCCGGGCTCGACCGTGATCAATGCCAGCTCATCGATCACCAGTTCGGGGTCGGCCGCGGGATACTTCTACACTTGCCCGCCGAAGACCATCGCCCTCACCATCAACGGCAGCACCAGCGCGGTCGTCAAGCCCAGCGCGCCGCAGAACATCACCGGCGTTATCACCGACACCAACGGCGAAATCCTCAATGGCCTCACGCTCGACTATGCATCGACGCAGTCCCAGGAGATCGCCGTCAGCGCCGCCGGCCAGGTCAGTTCGACCTTCCCCACCGCCACCGCCATTACCGCGATCTGCCAGCCTGCTACATGCAATCCCGCTCCCATCAGCCAGATCGGCGTCTTCGGCACCGGCCTGCCCGTTGTCGGCAACACCCTCAATGTCTCCTCGCCGGGCCGCAGCAGCAACTATCTGTGGATGGCCTCGACCCAATCGCAATACTTCAGCGCGATCGATCTGACGACAGGCTCGCCAAGCTCACCGGTCAAGCTACCCTATCCGCCAAATTCCATGGTGCTCGACCAGGGAGGCACGACCCTCTACTTCGGCAGCTATCGCGAGCTGATGGTCTACAGCGCCCTCACCAATACCCTCGGCAAAGAGGATACGAATGTTCCGGGTGTCGTGCTGGCCGTCTCGCCTGACAGCACGACCGTGGTGATCAATGACCAGCTTCGCCAGGTCATCTATCTCTACACCAACTCCAGCAGCAGCTATACCAGCATCGGCGGCGTGGCCACGCGCGCCGAATTCTCGCCTGACGGCAAGAACGCCTACATCGTCGGCCCGAACACGCTCTACGTACACAACGCCAGCACCGGCTGGAGCACCTATGACATCTCCTCCACCGAACCCACGCCGGCCTGCACGCTGAACAACAACAGTCCGCTCGCCTCCAGCTCCGGTACCTATGATCCCTTCTGCGGACCCGACCTGGCCATCACCGTGCCCAGCATCGGACCCTTCATCACCGGCACGCAGACCACGGCCCGCGGCTTCTGCCCGAATACGACCGTGAATCCGCCCATCTACTATCCGCTGGCGGCCACCGTCGGAGCAGCGACCGATCACGTTGCCGCAACCAATGACGGAAACCACATCTTCGGGGCAAACCTGACCCAGGGCTTCACCGACATCGAGCTTTACACCGATGGAAACAAGACCACCACCGGCGTGCCCATCGGCGCCTGTCCGGCATCCAATACCGGGATCCAGTTGACGACCAGCTTCAACCAGCTCCCGCTCGCCGGCATCAGCCCGTCGGAGATTGACCAGGTCGTCGCGTCGCCGGATTCGGCAATCGCCTTTGTGACCTACAATTCAGCCTCTGCCACCGGCCTGCTGCCGGCCTACCAGCCATCCGCAAGTGCGGGCGCGGCTGGGACGCTGACCAACGTCCAGCTGTCGGGAACGGCTCAAGCGCCCCTCGCCGGAGTCTTCTCGCCCGACGAGACGATCTTCTTTGTCAGCACCTCGGGAGATAACCTGGTCCATT
>Ga0335075_10005348_pt1 | contig 19946 bp, 18 predicted proteins | sample Lox_Sample_24_FD_206723 | JGI IMG/M metagenome (GOLD analysis project Ga0335075, IMG submission 206723) | Soil microbial communities from Loxahatchee National Wildlife Refuge, Florida, United States - Lox_Sample_2.4 | ecosystem: Environmental > Terrestrial > Soil > Wetlands | place: USA...
GGCCGGCGGCGCCTCGCCGGGCTCCTCCGGCGGCCCTCCGATGCCAAGGCACTCCTCGATCGCGGCGAGGCGGTGGTCGATGGCGGCGAGCAGGTCGCGGATTTCAGCGATCTCGGTGTGCTGCCGCACCACGAATGGCGTGGGCGCCGGTCCGGCCGGGACTGGGTCCGGGTCGGCGGCGGCCAGTTCGATCGCCTTGTCCCGTACAGCCCGCAGCGGCGTATCGAGCTTGGCCAGTACCTGCACCCCGGCGCCCTTGCCCTCGGCGATGAGGCCGAGCAGCAGGTGTTCGGTGCCGATGTAGTCGCTCTTCCGGCTCAGCGCCTCGCGCAGCGACAACTCGAGGACCTTTTTCGCCCGCAGCGTGAACGGGATACGGTCCGCCTGCTCGTGGTGGCCGGGACCGATGATCTGCCTGACCTGGTCCCTGGCCGCGTCCAGGGTGACGTTCAGCGTCTCCAGGGTCCGCGCCGCCACGCTGTCGCGGGTGGCGATGAGGCCGAGCAGCAAGTGCTCGGTGCCGATGTGGTTATGCCCGAGGAGCCTGGCTTCTTCCTGTGCGAGGACCACGACCTGTCGCGACCTGTAGGTGAATCGCTCGAACATGGGGTACCCCCAGTCGGCATGGCAGCCTGCCGTCAACGTACATGCTGACCGATTACCCGGGCAAGCAGGCGTAACTCGTCGTCACCAGCGGCGCGGCGGTCAGCGCGGGCACGCGTCAACGATGTTGATGACCGCGGCGGGGAACGGAGATCCCGCCGGGCGGAAAACCGAGATCCGCCGAGATTGCGGGCTTCGCGGGTGGCCGCCTGCTGGCACACTGGAAGGATGGCCGTCATCGAACCCGTCACGGCTGCCGCGTCGGCGCAGCCGGCCGTGGCCGAGCCGTGCGTATTGCTCAAACTGGGCGAAATCGTGCTTAAAGGCCGCAATCGGCATCAGTTCGAACGGCTGCTGCAGAGCAACATCCGGGCGGCCGTGCGGGATACCGGGGTGCCGCTCGAGGTGGTGCAGCGCGAGGGGGTCGTGTTGCTCCGGGTGCCACGCCAGGAGCGCACGGCGGAGGAGCACGCGGCGGCGGTGGACCGCGTCGCCGAGCGGGCCGCCGACGTGCCGGGCATCGTCCGGGTCTGCCGGGCGATGCGGGTGGCGAAGACACCAGAGGCGGCGATCGCCATGGCAGTCGAGCTCACGGCCGACACGAATGGCGCGTTCGCCGTCCGGGCGCGGCGCCGGGACAAGCGATTCCCGGTCACCTCGTCCGAGCTCGCCTCGGAGATCGGCCGCGAAATCCAAGCCAAGCACGGGCTGCCGGTCAACCTCAGCAAGCCGGACACCGAGATCTTCGTCGAGGTGGATCAGCGTGAGGTGTTCGTGTTCACCGGCGGCCTTCCCGGCCAGGGCGGCCTGCCGGTCGGGATGAGCGGCCGCGCGGTCGTGCTGATGTCCGGGGGCATCGACTCGCCGGTGGCCGCGTACCGGATGATGCGTCGCGGGCTGCGCTGCTCCTTCATCCACTTTTCGGGAATGCCCCTTACCGGCCCGGAATCGATATACAAGGCATACGCGCTGGTCCGCGGCCTTGACCGGTTCCAGGGTGGCTCGCGGCTTTTCGTCGTTCCGTTCGGGAAGGCGCAGCAGGCCTTGGCCTCCTCGGGCGCGGACCGGCTGCAGGTAGTGGCGCAGCGGCGGCTGATGCTGAAAACCGCGGCCGTGCTGGCGAAGCGGCTCGGCAGCACGGCGCTGATCACCGGGGACTCGCTCGGCCAGGTGTCCAGCCAGACGCTGCCGAACATCACCGCCCTGGACGACGCGGTGCAGTTGCCCATCCTGCGGCCGCTGCTCGGCTGGGATAAGACGGAGATCATGGCGGAGGCGCGGCGCATCCGGACGCTCGCCATCTCCGAACTGCCCGACCAGGACTGCTGCACGCTGCTCACCCCGCGGCGGGTGGAGACCCGGGCGCGGATCGACGACCTGCGCCGGATCGAGGGGCGGCTCGACGCCGACGAACTGGCCACCGAACTCGCCGCGACCGCCCAGGAGTACCGCCTGGAATAAGCCTCAAGCTGGCACTATAACCCGCACCTAGAATCCGCCGTAGTAGATGGTGATCGGGCTGCCCTGCGCCGCCGAGCCGCCGCTGCCCGGGTTGGTGCCGAAGACCGTGTTCCCCGGGCCGAACTGCTGGGCGGTTACCTGGAAGCCCAGCTTCTGCAGTTGCTGCTCCGCCTGCTGGAGGCTCTCGCCGTCCACGTTGGGGATGGATACCATCGGCGGCCCGCTCGAGACGTTCACGGTCACCGTCTCGCCCGGCGTGATCGGGGAGCCCGGCGCGGGCGACTGGCTGACGATGATGCCCGAGGGCTGGCTGCTTGAAACGTTCACCGGGTTCAGCTGGATGTTGTTCTGCCCCGCCCAGCCCTGGATGGTCTGGATGCTCTGCCCGGTGAGGTTGGCCAGCGGGCTGCCCGCCACGACGTTCACGTACACCACGGAATTCTGCGGCCACGACGTGCCCGCGGCCGGCGTCGTGCCGGCCACGGTTCCGAGCGGCACGCCGCTGGCCGCCACCTTCTTCGGCGCGGCGGCGACGGTCAGCCCGGCCTTGCGCAGCACGGCCTCGGCCGCGGCCAGCGATGGCTGCCCGCTCACCGACGGGACCGAGATCATGCGCGGCCCGGACGAGACGGTCAGCGTTATCAGCGCGCCGTGCGTGGCCCGCCCGGACGGCGACGCGCTGACCACGTCGCCCTTGGCGACGTTGTCGTCGGTCACCGAGACGCCCTGCTGCGCCCGGAAGCCGTTCGCGGTCAGTATCTGCTCCGCCCTCGCCACCGGCTGCCCGGCCACCGAAGGCAGCGGCGTGTACTGTCCCGAGGTCAGCCACCACGCGCCGGAGCCGACCGCGATCACGGCCGCGGCACCGACCGCGACCAGGCCAAGCCGCCTGCTGAACAGCCAGCGCTGCAGGAACGGCTCCTGGCCGCTGTAGGTGGGATCCACGCCGTATACAGTCGCCTGCCCGTACCCCGGACCCCCGTAGCCCGGACCCCCGTACCCTCCGTAGCCAGGCCCGGCGCCGAACACCATCGTGTGCGACGCCCCCTGCGATTCGTCCGGCCCGTCAAGCGCGAGGACCCCGTCCGGGGCCGCCCAGGCCCCGGTCAGCGCGTCACCCTCATCGCCGACGCCGCGCAGCATCCGCACCGTGTGCAGGAACGCCTCGGCGTCAGGTGGCCGGCGCCGCGGGTCGCGGCTGGTGGCGGCCCGGACGAGATGGTCGACCGCGGGCGGGATCCTGCCCGCCCATTGCGACGCGGCGGGGATGTTCTCATTGACGTGCTTGTACGCGATGGCCAGCGGCGAGTCACCCGTGTGCGGCTGCCTGCCGGTGAGCATCTCGAAAAGCATCACGCCGGCCGCGTACACGTCGGTGCGGAAGTCGGTGACTCCGCCGGTGACCTGTTCCGGCGCGATGTAGGCGACCGTGCCGATGATCAGCCCGGCCCGGGTCTGGCCGGCCGCCGCCTGCGCCCTGGCCAGCCCGAAGTCCACGACCTTGACCCGTCCGTCCGCGGTCAGCAGCACGTTCTCCGGCTTGACGTCCCGGTGCACGACCCCGGATCGGTGCGCGGCGGCCAGGCCGGCCAGGATCGGGTCCATGATCTCCAGCGCTTCGCCGGCCGGGAACCAGCGCCGTTCCCTGAGCAGGCTGCGCAGTGTGCGCCCGGGCACGTATTCCATCGCCAGGTACAGGAACTGCCCGTCGGACCCTTGGTCGAAGACCGAGACGATGTTGGGGTGCGACAGCCCCGCGACGGATTTCGCCTCGCCGATGAACCTGTTGATGAAGTCGGTGTCTCTGGCGAGTTCGGCGTGCATCACCTTAAGCGCCACCAGGCGGTCCAGCCGGGTGTCGGTGGCGAGGTACACGGTGGCCATGCCGCCGTGCGCGATGCGGGAGCGGACGTGATACCGGCCATCGAGCATCCGGCCGATAAGCATGTCAGCGAGGACAGATTCCATCGTGGCTAATTTTACGGTGCTTGCGCCCCATGCACGTGCGGTTAATCATTTTGTCAGATCTGGGTTACGCTCCGCTTTCCCGCCCGGCGCCGCTCGCCGCCGTACCCTAGGACGTCGTGAGCCATTCTGAACGGACGGTGGTGGCTGGCGCGGGCCTAGCCGGATTCCGTACGGCGGAGGAGTTGCGGACGCGCGGCTACGCCGGGCGGATCACGCTGATTGGCGCGGAGCGGCAGCCGCCCTACGACCGGCCCCCGTTGTCGAAGAAAGTGCTCACCGACGGCATCAATCCGTCGCTGCACGCGGACTTCACGGCGCTGGACGTGGACTTCCGGCCCGGCGAGACCGCGACCGGCCTGGAGGCCCGCGATGCCGCCCTCATCACGGATCACGGCAGATACTCATTCGATCACCTGGTTGTGGCGACCGGCTCCGTTCCTGTGGCGCTGCCCGGTCCGGGCCGGCAGCGGTTCCTCCGGACCTACGACGACGCGCTCGCGCTGCGCGCCCTGCTGCGCCCGGGGCTGCGGCTCGCGATCGTCGGCGCCGGCTGGATCGGGGCCGAAGTGGCGACCGCCGCGGCGGCGGCCGGCTGCGAGGTCACCGTGATCGAGGCGGGCCCGGCGCCGCTGGCGTCCGCGATCGGCGCGGAGGCGGGCGCCCGGACCGTCCGCTGGTACGAACGGGCCGGGATCGACCTGCGCACCGGGACGGCGGTGGAGTCGATCCAGCCAGGCGGCCTCGCAGTGAAGGGGGCAGGGGAGGCGGGCGGGCGTCACGACCTCGCCGCCGACGAGATCGTGACCGCCGTAGGCGTCCGGCCCGCGGTGGGCTGGCTGGCCGGCTCGGGACTGGCCCTTGACAACGGCGTCGCCGTGGACGCGGGCCTGCGCGCCTCGCTGCCCGGCGTCTACGCGGCGGGGGACTGCGCGGCGTTCGAGTCCCGGCTGTTCGGCACGCGGCTGCGGGTCGAGCACTGGGACGTGGCGCTGCACGCGCCCGAGGTGGTCGCGGCCAACATCCTGGGCGGTGCCGAGGCGTTCGACCCGGTGCCCTACGTGTGGTCCGAACAGTTCGGTGCGATGCTGCAGTACGCGGGCCACCATGGACCGGGTGACCGCCTGGTCTGGCGCGGCGACCAGGAAGCGGAAAAATGGACGGCCTGCTGGCTTTCCGGGACCCGGCTGACGGCCATCCTCACCGTGGGCAGCCCCCGTGACCTGCTGCAGGGCCGCCGCCTTATCGCCGCCCGCGCCGCGGTCGACCCCGCGTGCCTGGCCGACCCCGCGGTCCCGGTCAAAGCCGCCACCGCATAACGGAGCCACTGCGTAACTGATATGTCACCATCTGCCCGCGCCGCCCGCCCTCGTGCTCCTGAGCGCCTCATGTGCAAGCGAAGGTTTGCTAATGCGCCGTCCATGTGCAAGGATCCGCTTGCGCGTCGGCGGGCGGCGCGGCGAACGCGAGGGAGCGGAAGGGCGGCTCATGGAAGACCGTATCGAACAGCGGACCAGGATCAGGGCAAGCCACGACAGGGTATGGCAGCTTGTCTCCCGGCCCGGCTGGTGGCTGCCGGGCAGCGTCGCGGAGCCGGGCAACGGCCTCGGGCGGACGATGGTGACCTGCAGAGGCCAGCACCGGCCGTATGTCATCGACGTGATCCGGGTCGAACCGCGGGGCTACGCATCGTTCCGCTGGGCGAGCGCCTTCGGCGGGGCCGCGCCCATGCCGGGCAACTCGACCCTGGTCGAGTTCTACGTCCGCCCGGACGGTAGCGAGATCGGCGTGACCGTCGTGGAGAGCGGATTCTCCTCGCTCGACCTGCCCGAGGCGCTGCGCGAGGACGAGCGGAAGGGCAACGCCGGCGGCTGGCAGTACGAGATGGCCAGCCTGCGGACCCGGGCCGAGCGAGACCGGTGACGAGCGGGGAAGGCTGGGGAGCGGATGTCGGCCGGGTTTTCGCCGCGCTCGCCGACCCGCGCCGCAGGGAGCTGCTTGAACTGCTCGGGCGATCGGCCGGCAGCAGCGCGAGCGGCCTGGCGGCGGTCCTGCCGATCTCCCGCCAGGCGGTGGCGCAGCACCTGGCCGTCCTTGAGGACTCCAGGCTGGTGCACAGGAGGAGGGCCGGCCGCGAGGTGCTGTTCAGCGTCCGGCCGGAGCAGTTGGCGGCGACGGCGACCTGGCTGACCGACCGCGCCGTCGCCTGGGGCGGAGCCGGCGCGACGGCCATATCGACGTAAACGAGAAGCCGGAAATCGGTAACGGGAAGGCGGCCGACAGGTAAGAAATGTTCTTGGTTTGGAATAGCCCAGGACGTGGGACATTGGAGTCGTGGCACAGATAGACCCCGTGGCCGACGCTCTCGTCGGCGAATGGCTGTCACTCCCTGAGGTAGCCGCAAGGCTCGGCATGCCTACCAGCCGAGTGAAGCAACTCCTGCGTGACCGCAAGCTTCTCGCCGTGATCCGCCCCAGTGGCGAGCGCGCCGTGCCGGCCGCGTTCCTTGACGACTCGCAGATCGTCAAGGGCCTCGGCGGGACGCTGACCGTGCTCTTCGACTGCGGGTTTGACGACACCGAAGCGCTTCGCTGGCTGTTCACGGCGGACGACACGCTGCCCGGCACGCCGATCGAGGCGATCTGCGCCCGCCGTGGCACCGAGGTCAACCGTCGCGCACAGGCCCTGGCGTTCTGACCGTTCTGCCCGGCGCCTCCATGGCGCCGGGCAGACTATCTTGTGGGCTGACGACAGAAAGTTGCTCGGCGTATTAGGCTTAGCCACATGCCGCCGAGCCCGCGTCGCCCCCAAGACAAGCCAGGTACCGCAGCGGCGGCAACGCGCCGCGCGCGCACCCCGCTGATCTCCGAGCTGCTCAAGGCGGGTGGGCAGTCGTTCTCGTTTGAGTTCATGCCGCCGAAGACCGAAGTCGAGGAGCAGCAGCTCTGGCGCGCGATCCGGCAGCTTGAGCCATTGCGCCCCACGTTCGTCTCGGTGACCTACGGTGCGGGCGGGTCGACAAGGGGCCGGACGGTGCGGGTGACCGGGCGAATCGCGGCGGAGACGACGCTCACCCCGGTCGGGCACCTCACCGCGGTGAACCACTCGGTCGCCGAGCTGCGGAACCTGATCGGCGCCTATGCCGACGTCGGCGTGCGCAACGTGCTCGCGCTCCGCGGAGACCCGCCAGGCAACCCGAACGCCGACTGGATTCCCCACCCGGACGGCCTTGTCCACGCGGACGAGCTGGTCAGGCTGGTCAAGACGGCGGGCGACTTCTGCGTCGGGGTGGCGGCGTTCCCCGAACTGCACCCGCGCTCGCCGGACGCGGAGACCGACACCGACTACTTCGTCGCCAAGTGCCGGGCCGGGGCGGACTTCGCGATCACGCAGATGTTCTTCTACGCCGAGGACTACCTGCGGCTGCGGGACCGGGTGGCGAGCCGGGGCTGCGACGTGCCGATCATTCCGGGGATCATGCCCGTCACCAGCCTGCGGGTGATCGAGCGCGCCCTCGAACTCGGCAGCTGCCGGGTGCCGGACGACCTGATGGAACGCCTGCGCGACGCCGACGCCAGCAACGACAAGGCGGCGGTGCGCGAGATCGGCGTGGCGTACGCCGCGGCCCTGTGCGGCACGCTGCTCGCCGAGGGCGCCCCCGGCCTGCACTTCATCACGCTCAACTGGTCCCGCGCGACCCGGGAGATCTATCAGCTGCTCGGACTCGGCGAGCGGCGTCCGGCGGAGGCGGACAGCGGAAGCGTGGCGCCCATCACCGCGTAGGGCGGTTCGGCGCCGGAGAACCGGAACCCGATCAGCAGGTCGGTGAAACCGACCCCCCGGTACAGCCGCCTGGCGCGCGACTCGGTGTCCTGAGTGGACAGCACCGCGGTGCGTTCGGCACGGCCACCGGTAAGCCGCAGCAGCAGTTGGCGGCCGATCCCGCCGCCCTGATACTGCGGCAGCACGTGCAGTTCGGCGACCTCGAACGAGTCCGCGAGCCAGGCGGTCGCGTCGCGCCCGGACCACGTGGTGAGCGCGGCCGTCACCGTGTCATGCCACCACTGCCCGGGCGCTCCGTGGAAACCGTAGGTGAACCCGGCGAGCACCGGGCCGACGGTGGCGGTGAGCGCCCGGAACCCTGGGTTGCCCGCGTGCCTTTCCAGAATCGATTCCCGCCCGGCGAGCATGCGTTCCTGCGGGTTCATCGCGGCCGCGTACACGGCGACGAACTCATTGACCGCGGGCCGGAACTCGGGCGCCCCGAGTTCGCTGAACGTGACCGTCTGCCTCATCACCGTCAGCTTACGGGACCGCTGCTTGATGTGGCTGACACAGTCACCTCGTTCCGTTCCGCCTAAAATCTAGTAATTTGATCAGAAATATTGACATATCCGGCACCGGCTGATGTGATCGGGGCGGAAAAAACAACGGCAGAAGGGATAGCCCATGTCCGCACCAGCCATGGACGTGCGCAGGATCGCCGGCCACATCGGCGCCGAGATCACCGGCGTCCGGCTCGGCCCCGACCTCGAACCCGGCATCGTCAAGCTCATCAGGGATGCGTTGCACGAGCACAAGGTCATCTTCTTCCGCGGCCAGCAGCATCTGGACGACGGGGCGCAGGCGAGGTTCGCGCGCCGGTTCGGCGAGCTGACCGCGGCGCACCCGACCGTTCCCGGGACCAGGGAGGACTCCCGGGTCTTCGAACTCGACGCGCAGCGCGGCGGCGGAAAGGCGAACGCCTGGCACACGGACGTGACCTTCGTGGACCGGCCGCCTGCCATCTCGGTGCTGCGCGCGATCACGCTGCCGCCGTACGGCGGCGACACCGCCTGGGCGAACACCGTGGCGGCGTATGAGAGCCTGTCTCCCGCGCTGCGGTCGCTGGCCGAGGGACTGTGGGCGCTGCACTCGAACGACTACGACTACGCCACGCGCAGCGGCGGCGGTGTCCAGGACAAGTCGGAAAAGGACCAGCGGCACTTCCGCGAGGTGTTCACCGCGACCATCTACCAGACCGAGCACCCCGTGGTCCGCGTGCATCCGGAGACCGGTGAGCGAGCGCTGCTGCTCGGCCAGTTCGTCCGCCGCATCCTCGGCGTGTCGGCGAGCGATTCCCGGCACCTGTTCGACCTGTTCCAGCAGCACGTGACCCGGCTGGAGAACACGGTGCGGTGGCGCTGGGCGCCCGGCGACCTGGCGATGTGGGACAACCGCGCGACCCAGCACTACGCGATCGACGACTACGGCGACCTGCCGCGGAAGATGCACCGCGTCACCGTCTCCGGCGACCTCGCGGTCAGCGTGGACGGCCAGGTCAGCCACGCGATCGCGGGCGACTCCGCCGCCTACGCGGTGCCCGCCTAGGCGGCAGGCAGCGGCAGCGGCCGCAGCGACAGCGGCAGCAGCGACAGCGGCAGCGACAGCGGCCCGTGCTCCATCGCCGACAGCACGTGCCGTGCGAACAGGTCGCCTTCGGCCAGGTGCGGGTGCCCAGACAGGATGAACGCCTCCATCCCGAGGCCGGCGTACGCTCGCAGCTCGGCAAGCACCTGTCCGGGATCCCCGACGATGGCCGCGCCCGCGCCCGAACGGGCGCGGCCGATCCCGCCGGAGGTGCCAAGCGGGAACGGGTTGTGCGGCAGCCTACCTGATCGCGAAGACATTTTTCCTGGTGTAGAGAATTCATCGTATACTCATACGAAGTTTTCACCAGAAAAAAACTCTTCACGAAAACCGTAACGACGAAACGGATTATTCTTCGTATAACGGGACAAACGGGAAGCGGTCTTCGAGGCGCCCGCGCCGCGCTCCCGGTTCCGCTTCCCGTCCCTCCTGGCCTTCTCCCGGCCTCCCATGCCCCCCGCGTCCCTTCGCGTCTCCCGAAAATGTCAGACCCCGGGTGTAGCTTTTCGAACGCCTCTCCAAAGTGGCTAGACATTGCCACGAACCTGTGTTCGAATAGAGGCGTGGCTGACTCCGGCCGCCGCGACCCCTGGCGGCCGGCCGCTGGCCGGGCGGGGCGTGGGGAAGCGTTCCGCCCGGCCAGATCGGACGGGCCGCGGCACGAGCTAAACCGCGGCACGAGCTAAGGAGTGAAGACGATGAGCAGCACGCTGAAAGCGGTTGGCACGCAAGTGCCAGCGCGTGGCGGCGGGACATCCGACAATGAGCTGACCGGACCGCGGCACCACGTTTCCCCGACGGTGCTCAACCTGCTTGAGACGGCGCGACGGGGTCTGGCCGAGGCCGATGCCGAGGCGGATCCGGGTACCCGTTACATCTGCGCGCACCTGGCCGCGCTGCGCGCGGCCGCCGCGATCGTCGCCGCCAGGGGAGAGCCGGGGACCGGTGGGCGCCGCAGGCGGCCGCGGAGCGTGTGGGAGCTGCTCCCACAGGTCGAGCCCGCGCTCGCCGAGTGGGCGGCGTTCTTCGCCGCGAGCGCGGCCAAGCGCGCGGCGGCGGAAGCCGGGCTTCCTCGCGCGGCGACGGCGCGCGAGGCCGAGGACCTGCTCAGGGACGCGGGGACGTTCCTGACCGTTGCCGAGCGGGCGCTCGGCGTCGACAGCCAGCCGCAGCTTCCGCTGCGGCCGGCCAGCTGAGAACGCCCACCCGGCGCCACGGCGCTGGCCATGGCCGGGTGGGCGGGTGCGGCGGTCTCAGAAGGATTCGATGGCGGTGCTGCGGGCGTCGGAGTCGAGCACACCCCAGCTGATGAGTTCCTCGGTAAGGTCGGCCGGAGACTTGTCGTAGATGACCGCGAGCGAGCGCAGGTCCTCGTGCCGGACCGACAGCACGCGGCCGTTGTAGTCGCCTCGCTGGGCCTGGATGGTCGCGACGTACCGCGCGAGCGGGCCGACCTTCTCCTTGGGCAGCTGGTTCATTCGCTCAAGGTCGATGACGAGCTTGGGCGCGGTCACGATGGGCGTGGGGGCGGCGTCGCCAGGCAGGAGCTCGGAGACCGGCACCCCATAGAACTCGGCCAGCTCGGCGAGCTTCTGGACGGTGACCGAGCGGTCGCCGCGCTCGTATGAACCGACGACGACGGCCTTCCAGCGTCCGCGGGACTTCTCCTCAACGCCGTGCAGCGAGAGCCCCTGCTGGGTGCGGATGGCGCGCAGCCGCGCGCCCAGGGTCTTGGCGTATTCAGATGGCATTTTTCCTCGGTTTCCCGGCCAGTCGTCGCTTACGGTAATGGTTACGCACAGTGACGGTAGGCGGCGAGAGCGACAAGGTCAAGCCGAATGGCAAAAACTGGTTGAACTCATCCGGTAACCGGCCTTGCCCTCCCGGAATCCTATGTACCCTCCACTGGAATGCGACAACCCCCGATGGCAGCGGGTTTCCCGCTGGCGAGCCGCCGGACAGGGGTCTTCGGTGATCTCGGAACGTTATGACAGACTATGCCCGTTGTGATCCAAATCACAACATCGTTGATCACCGTGCGGCGCCAGGCCGTGGAACCCGAGTTACACCCGAGAACGGGCTGAACAGTTGTTCCTGGTACGGTTAACGCCGTAGGCATCCTTTAAAGGACCGTCCCGTGAGACGGGGAAGGAGGTCGTGACTCGTGTGCGCGGTGCGCCCTGAGCTAAGTCCCGGAGACCGGGCCGACGACGCGGGCTGGAAAGCGGTACTGAGTCCCGAGGAGATCCGGCGCGCCCTGAGCCGGATCGCGCATGAGGTCCTGGAGCGGACACACGGCGGCGATGGCGTCGTCCTGCTTGGCATCCCCACCCGCGGGGTGCCGCTCGCCCAGCGGCTGGCCGCCAGGATCACGGAGTTCGAAGGCGCCGCCGTGCCGCACGGCTCGCTCGACGTCACACTGCACCGTGACGACCTGCGGCTGCGTCCCGCGCGCGCACTCCAGCGCACCGAGGTGCCGCCGGACGGGGTAGACGGCAAGACGGTCGTCCTCGTCGACGACGTGCTGTTCTCCGGCCGGACCATCCGCGCCGCCCTCGACGCGCTGAACGACCTTGGCCGGCCCCGCGCGGTCCAGCTCGCCGTGCTCGTGGACCGCGGCCACCGCGAGCTTCCGATCCGCGCGGACTACGTGGGCAAGAACCTTCCGACAGCGCACCGGGAGATGGTCCGGGTGCTGCTCGAGGAGATCGACGGCGAGGATTCCGTGCTTCTCGGCGAGGGGGAACGATGAGCCGGCACCTGATCTCGGCCGCTGACCTGACGCGCGAGGAGGCGGTCCTCATCCTCGACACCGCCGCGGAACTGGCCAGCGTGGCCGGCCGGCCGATCAGGAAGCTGCCCACGCTGCGCGGCAGGACGGTGGTCAACCTCTTCTTCGAGGACTCGACCCGGACGCGGACCTCGTTCGAGGCGGCCGCCAAGCGGCTGTCCGCCGACGTGATCAACTTCTCCGCCCGGGGCTCGAGCGTCGCCAAGGGGGAGAGCCTCAAGGACACCGCGCTCACGCTGGAGGCGATGGGGGCGGACGCCGTGGTGATCAGGCACAGCGCCTCCGGTGCCGCGCACCGGCTCGCGGGCTGGGTGACCGGCAGCGTGGTCAACGCGGGCGACGGCACGCACGAGCATCCCACCCAGGCTCTGCTCGACGCCTTCACGATCCGGCACCGGCTGGCCGGGGCCGGCCAGCGCGGCGCGGCACTCGACGGCGTGCAGGTGACGATCGTCGGCGACGTGCTGCACAGCCGTGTGGCCAGGTCCAACGTGCTGCTGCTTCACACGCTCGGCGCCGGGGTCACGCTGGTGGCCCCGCCGACCCTGATCCCGTACGCGGTGGACAGCTGGCCCTGCGAGATCAGCTACGACTTCGACGCCGAGCTGCCGAAGAGCGACGTGGTGATGATGCTGCGCGTGCAGCAGGAGCGGATGACGGCCGCGTACTTCCCGACCGTCCGCGAGTACCGCCGCCGCTACGGGCTGGACGCCGGGCGGATGGCGCTGCTGCCAGAGCACGCGATCGTCATGCACCCGGGCCCGATGAACCGCGGGGTGGAGATAGCGGCCGATGTCGCGGACTCGCCCCGGTCGACGATCGTGGAGCAAGTGCGGAACGGGGTGACGGTCCGGATGGCAGTGCTCTACCTGCTGCTCGGCGGCGCGGAGGAGGCGGCGTGAACGAATGGCTGATCAAGGGCGCCCGTCTGGCCGGCGGCGAGGTGGCGGACATCCGCGTCGCCGACGGGATCGTCGTCGACGTCGGGCGGAACCTTTCCGCGCCCGGCGTCCAGGAGCTTGACGCGGCCGGCCTGATCGCGCTGCCCGGGCTCGTCGACCTGCACACGCACCTGCGCGAGCCCGGGCGCGAGGACGCGGAGACCGTTCTGACCGGCACCAGGGCCGCCGCCCTTGGCGGGTTCACCGCCGTGCACGCGATGGCCAACACAGAGCCGGTCGCGGACACGGCCGGCGTGGTGGAGCAGGTCTGGCGGCTCGGCAGGCAGGCCGGGTACTGCGACGTGCGCCCGGTGGGCGCGGTCACGGTCGCCCTGGCCGGGAAAAACCTGGCCGAGCTTGGCGCGATGGCGGACTCCGCCGCCCGGGTCCGGGTCTTCTCCGACGACGGCAACTGCGTCGCGGACCCGCTGCTGATGCGCCGCGCCCTGGAGTACGTCAAGGCGTTCGACGGCGTGATCGCGCAGCACGCCCAGGACCCGCGGCTGACCGAAGGCGCGCAGCTGAACGAGGGTGAGGTATCCGCCAGGCTCGGCCTGGCCGGCTGGCCGGCCGCCGCCGAGGAGGCGATCATCGCCAGGGACTGCCTGCTCGCCGCGCACGTCGGCTCCGCGCTGCACATCTGCCACGTGTCCACGGCCGGCTCGGTGGAGATCATCCGCTGGGCCAAGTCGAAGGGCTGGCAGGTGACCGCCGAGGTCACCCCGCACCACCTGCTGCTCACCGACGACCTGGCCGGGGGATACGACACCGTGTACAAAGTCAACCCGCCGCTGCGCACCCAGGCGGACGTGGACGCGCTGCGCGCCGGGCTGGCGGACGGCACCATCGACTGCGTGGCCACCGACCACGCCCCGCACCCGGTTGAGGCCAAGGAGACCGAGTGGGCGGCCGCTGCCCACGGCATGACCGGCCTGGAGACGGCGCTGCGCGTGGTGCAGCTGGCGATGGTGGACACCGGCCTGCTTGACTGGGCGGGTGTCGCCGACCGGATGTCCGCCCGCCCCGCCGCGATCGGCCGGGTGCCCGGGCACGGCGGTCCGCTCCGGCCCGACGCCCCCGCCAACCTCACGCTGTACGACCCGGCGGCGCCGGCCGAGCCGGTGGACCCGGCGGCGCACGCGTCCAAGAGCCGGAACTCGCCGTTCACCGGGATGGCGCTGCCGGGAAAGGTGTACGCCACGTTCCTGCGCGGCGTGCCGACGGTCCTGGACGGGAAGGTGGCCAGATGAGCGTGGTCGACCCGGACGCGATCCTCGTCCTCGAGGACGGCACCACGCTGCGCGGCACCGGCTTCGGCGCCGGCGGCGAGACGTTCGGCGAGATAGTCTTCAACACCGGCATGACCGGTTACCAGGAGACGCTCACCGACCCCTCCTACTGCGGGCAGATCGTGGCGATGACCGCGCCGCACATCGGGAACACCGGGATCAACGACGAGGACCCGGAGTCCCGCCGGGTCTGGGTGAGCGGCTACGTGGTGCGCGAGCCGTCGCGGATCGTCTCAAGCTGGCGGGCCCGGCGCAGCCTGGACGCCGAGCTCAAAGCGCAGGGGATCACCGGCATCGCGGTGCCGGATACCCGGGCGCTGACCATGCGGATCCGCTCCCGCGGCGCGATGCGCGCCGCGGTGTCCACCGTGACCAGCGATCCGGAGCGGCTGCTCGGCCGGGTGCTCGCCAGCCCGGGGATGACCGGCGCCGACCTGGCCCGGCAGGTCACCACTCCGCGGCCCTACACGGTGAGCCCGCCGCCCGGCGTCGCGACGAAATACCGCGTCGCCGCGGTGGACCTCGGCATCAAGGCGTCCACGCCCCGGAACATGGCGGCCAGGGGGTGCGAGGTGCGCGTGCTGCCGGCCACGGCGACCGCCGCGGAGATCCTGGCCATCAGCCCCGACGGGGTGTTCTTCAGCAACGGGCCCGGCGATCCCGCGGCGGTCGGCTACGCGGTCGAGGCGATGCTCGGCGTGCTCGATGCGAAGGTGCCCCTGTTCGGCATCTGCTTCGGCAGCCAGATCCTCGGCCGGGCCCTCGGCCTGGAGACGTACAAGCTCCGCTACGGCCACCGCGGCGTGAACCAGCCGGTGATGGACCTGGCCACCGGCCGGGTGTACATCACCAGCCACAACCACGGCTTCGCCGCCGCGCTTCCCCAGGGGGGCCCGGGGGGTATGGGGGGGCGGGCAGCCCCCTCATGCGCGGGGGGGTCCAGGGGGGTCGTCCCCCCAGGAATTACAGAGCCGTTCGGCACCTCGTTCGGCGAGGCGGAGGTCAGCCACGTCAACCTCAACGACGGTGTGGTCGAGGGCATCCGCATGCTCGACCGGCCCGCGTTCAGCGTCCAGTACCACCCGGAGGCTGCCCCCGGCCCGCACGACGCGGTGGATCTTTTCGACCGGTTCTGCACTCTGATGGGCGGGGGAAGGTGAGCGATGCCGCGGCGTAACGACCTGAAGTCAGTGCTGGTAATCGGGTCCGGGCCGATCGTCATCGGGCAGGGGTGCGAGTTCGACTACTCCGGCACCCAGGCCTGCCGCGTGCTCAAGGCCGAGGGGATCCGGGTCAGCCTGGTGAACTCCAACCCGGCGACGATCATGACCGACCCGGAGTTCGCCGACGCTACCTACGTCGAGCCGATCACCCCGGACGTGCTTGAGAGGGTGATCGCGAGGGAGCGCCCGGACGCCGTGCTCCCCACGCTCGGCGGGCAGACCGCGCTCAACGCCGCGGTCGCGCTGCACGAAAACGGCGCGCTGAAGAAGTACGGCGTCGAGCTGATCGGTGCCGATATCGACGCGATCCAGGCCTGCGAGGACCGCGAACGGTTCAAGGAGATCGTCACCTCTCTCGGCGCCGAAGTCCCCAGAAGCCGGATATGTCACACCATCGAGGAGTGCTCCGAGGCCGTTGCCGAACTCGGCCTGCCTGTCGTCGTCCGGCCGTCGTTCACGCTCGGCGGCCTCGGCTCCGGCATCGCCTACACCACCGATGACCTCAAGCGGATCGCCGGCGCCGGGCTCGACGCCAGCCCCACGACCGAGGTGCTCCTCGAGGAGTCGATCATCGGCTGGAAGGAGTTCGAGCTCGAGCTGATGCGCGATCGCAACGACAACGTGGTGATCGTCTGCTCGATCGAGAACGTCGACCCGATGGGAGTGCACACCGGCGACAGCGTCACCTGCGCCCCGGCGATGACGCTGACCGACCGCGAGTACCAGCGCATGCGCGACGCCGCGATCAGCATCATCCGCGCGGTCGGCGTCGACACCGGAGGCTGCAACATCCAGTTCGCGGTCAACCCGGAAAACGGCCGCATGGTCGTCATCGAGATGAACCCGCGGGTCTCCCGCTCCAGCGCCCTCGCCTCCAAGGCGACCGGGTTCCCGATCGCGAAGATCGCCACCAAGCTCGCGATCGGCTACACCCTCGACGAGATACCGAACGACATCACCGGCCAGACCCCGGCCTCCTTCGAGCCCGCGCTCGACTACGTGGTGGTCAAGGTGCCGAGGTTCGCGTTCGAGAAGTTCCCCGGCGCCGACCAGAGGCTCACCACGCACATGAAGTCCGTCGGCGAGGCGATGGCGATCGGCCGCTCGTTCGGCGAGGCGCTGCAGAAGGCGCTGCGCTCGGTCGAGAGCAGCCACGGCCCGTTCAGTTTCGCCGAACCGGCAACCGACGCGGCGGGGCTGCTCGACCGCTGCCGCGCCCCGCACGACGGCCGCCTGAACACCATGCTGCAGGCGCTGCGGGCCGGGGCGGGCGCGGACGAGGTGGTGACGGCGACCGGCATCGACCCATGGTTCGTCGATCAGCTGGCGGAAATTCATGAGATATCCGCAACGATCGCGGGCGCTGCCGGACTCGACGCCCGGCTGCTGAAGCTGGCGAAAGCCGCCGGGTTCTCCGACGCGCAGATCGCCGAGCTGCGCGGGCTCAGCGCCGGCCAGGTGCGGGCGCTGCGGCACGAGGCCGGCGTGCGGCCGGCCTACCACGCGGTCGACACCTGCGCCGCGGAGTTCGCCGCCCGCACGCCGTACCTGTACTCGACGTACGAAGACGGCACCGAGGTACCCGGCGGCGACCGGCCGAAGGTGATCATCCTCGGCAGCGGCCCGAACCGCATCGGCCAGGGCATTGAGTTCGACTACGCCTGCGTGCACGCGTCGTTCGCGCTGCGCGACGCCGGCTACGAGACCGTGATGGTCAACTGCAACCCGGAGACGGTGTCCACCGACTACGACACTTCATCACGGCTGTACTTCGAGCCGCTGACGCTCGAGGACGTGCTCGAGGTCGTGCACGCCGAACAGCAGGCCGGGCCGGTGGCCGGCGTGATCGTGCAGCTTGGCGGGCAGACGCCGCTGGGCCTTGCGCGGGACCTCGAAGCGGCGGGCGTGCCAATCGTGGGCACGTCGCCGGAGGCCATCCACCTGGCCGAGGACCGCGGCGCGTTCGCGTCGGTGCTCGCGGAGGCCAGCCTGACCGCGCCGCGCGGCGAGATCGCGCTGTCGGCCGGCGAGGCGGCGGCGGTCGCGGAGGAGATCGGCTACCCGGTGCTTGTGCGGCCGTCCTACGTGCTCGGCGGGCGCGGCATGGAGATCGTCTACGACGAGACCACGCTGCGCGGCTACGTGGAGCGGGCCGCTCTCACCGGTGCTGCGAACGGAGCCCCGGACCACCCGGTGCTGATCGACCGTTTCCTCGACGACGCGATCGAGATCGACGTGGACGGCCTGTACGACGGCGAGGAGCTGTACCTGGGCGGCGTGATGGAGCACATCGAGGAGGCCGGCATCCACTCCGGCGACTCGGCGTGCGCGCTGCCGCCGATCACGCTCGGGCACGCCGACATCGCGGCGATCAGGGACGCGACCTTGCGGATCGCCCGCGGGGTGGGCGTGCGCGGGCTGCTGAACGTGCAGTACGCGCTGGCCGCCGGGGTGCTGTATGTGCTCGAGGCCAACCCGCGCGCGTCGCGGACGGTGCCGTTCGTGTCCAAGGCGACGGCGGTGCCGCTGGCCAAGGCCGCGGCGCTTGTCATGCTCGGGTCCTCGATCTCGTCGCTGCGGTCGTCCGGGGTGCTGCCGGAAACCGGCGACGGCGGGACGCTGCCGCTTGAGGCGCCGGTGGCGGTGAAAGAGGCGGTGTTGCCGTTCGGGCGGTTCCGGGATCCGTCCGGCGCGGGGGTGGACACCGTGCTCGGGCCGGAGATGCGCTCCACCGGCGAGGTGATGGGCATCGACGAGATGTTCGGCACCGCGTACGCCAAGTCGCAGGAGGCGGTCTACGGGTCGCTGCCGGTGCAGGGACGGGTGTTCGTGTCGGTCGCGAACCGGGACAAACGCGCCATGGTGTTCCCGGTGAAGCGGCTCGCCGACCTCGGTTTCGAGATCTGGGCGACCAGCGGAACCGCGGAGGTCCTGCGCAGGAACGGCGTTCGTGCCAAGATCGTGCGAAAGCACAGCGACGGACCGGGACCCGACGGCGAGCCCACCGTCGTCACGCGCATCCTGGACGGTGAGGTAGACCTTATCGTGAACACGCCCTTCGGCAGCCCCTCGGGAGCGTCCGTGCGACTGGACGGATATGAGATCCGCACCGCGGCGGTCCGCCGCGGCGTGCCGTGCGTGACGACCGTAGCGGGCCTGGCGGCCGCGGTCCAGGGGATCGAGGCCATCATCCGCGGCGAGGTGGGCGTGCGTTCACTGCAGGAACACGCCGCACGGCTGCGCGGCTGAGGGATGCATGGCTGGGTCAGATCGGGAGGGTGGGGTGGCGCCGGTTCAGGTACGCGGAACGGTGCTGACGGTGCGCCGGGTCGACGCGTACGTGGCCATGACGGTGGTCGCCCCCGCAATCGCCACCCGGTTCCGGCCGGGGCAGTTCATCGCCGTGGCGGTCGGCGGCCCCCAGTCTTCGATGCTGGCGCGGCGCGCGTTCTCCGTGCATGACGTGCGGCCGGACCACGGCGGCACGGTGGAGTTCGTGTTCCTGCCCAGGGAACCGGGCACGCAATGGCTTGCCGACTGCCGGTCCAGGGACGTGCTCGATATCGTCGGGCCGCTAGGGCGCCCGTTCCCTGTGCCGCGGGACCCGGCCTCGTGCCTGCTGCTTGGCGTGGGCACCGGCGCCGCCCCGCTGTTCGCGCTGGCCGCGCGGCTCGCCGACCGCGGCTGCGCGGCCGATTACCTGCTCGGCGCGGAAAGCGCGGACCGGGTGTTCGGCGCGCTTACCGCGCGGCGCACCGGGCGCTCGGCGGTGATAACGACGGCTGACGGGTCGCTCGGGTCCCGCGGTTCTGTGGTGGACATGCTGCCGACCGTGGTTCAGACGGCGCGCACCGACGTGATCTACGCGTCCGCGCCGCTTGGCGTGCTGCGCTCGGTGTGCGCGCTCGCCGGGCGGTACGCGATCCCGGTGCAGGCGCTGGTTTCCGAGCCGGCCATGATGTGCGGCACCGGGCTGTGCATGGGCTGCGTGCTGCCCGCCATGGGCAGCGACGGCATCACCCGGATGGTACGGGCGTGCGTGGACGGGCCGGTGTTCCGCGGCGACCGGGTGCGCTGGGACGACGCGGGCACGATCCCGTTCGACGCGCTCGGCGCGCCCGGATGGAAGCCGCGTTCCGTCGCCGCCCCGGTCGAGGAGCGGCCCCATGCCGGCTGACCTGAGGATCCGGATCGGCCACCTGGACATGCCAAGCCCGATCCTCACCGCGTCCGGGTGCGCCGGGGCAGGCCGTGAGCTGGCTCA
>Ga0335075_10005349_pt1 | contig 19946 bp, 13 predicted proteins | sample Lox_Sample_24_FD_206723 | JGI IMG/M metagenome (GOLD analysis project Ga0335075, IMG submission 206723) | Soil microbial communities from Loxahatchee National Wildlife Refuge, Florida, United States - Lox_Sample_2.4 | ecosystem: Environmental > Terrestrial > Soil > Wetlands | place: USA...
CACGGCGATGATCATCGCGATCAGCGAGGTGATGACCGTGCCATAGAGGGCCGCGAGCGCGCCGAACTGATTGGTGACCGGATTCCAGATCTCGCGCGTCAGGAATCCGAATTTGAAGGTCGAGAGTGCCGGCCAGGCGCCATACACCAGCGACCCCAGCACGCCCGCCAGCACGACCAGGACGAGCGCCGCCGAGCAGACCGTGAGCGCGCGAAAGATCTGCTCGGCGCGTGCCTCACGCCGGAGCTGTCGCTTGAATGGCAGAGTGACGGCTGACATGACTGGAAACTCCCCGGTGCCGGCGCCTCCGGCAACCGGGGAGGCAGACGCCTATTTTGCCGGCCAGACGGCCTGGCCGTCGACCTGCAGCGAGCCCCACTTGGACTCGACCAGCTGCACGACCTGGGCCGGAATCGGCACATAGTCGAGCTGCTCGGCGAGCTGCTGGCCGTGGTGGTAGGCCCAGTCGAAGAACTTCAGCGCCGCAGCCGTATTGCGGTCATGGCTCTGGGTGTGCACCAGGATGAAGCTCGCGCCGGTGATCGGCCAGCTGGCCGCACCGGGCTGGTAGGTGAGCACCTGGTAGAAGCCGGGCGCGCTGGCCCAGTCGGCGTTGGCGGCCGCGGCCTGGAAGGCCTGCGCGGAAGGCGTCACGTAGTTGCCGGCGGCATTGCGCAACCGCGCATACGTCATGTGCGTCTGGATGACATAGGCATACTCCACGTAGCCGATGGCGCCCCCGGTCTGCAACACCTGGTTCGCCACCCCCTCATTGCCCTTGGCGCCCAGCCCCACGGGCCACTGCACCGAGGTATTGGAGCCGACCTGCTGCGCGAATTTCGGGCTCACCTTGGACAGAAAGTTGGTGAACAGAAAGTTCGTGCCCGAGCCGTCGGCACGGTATACCGGGGCGATGTCCTGCTTGGGCAGCTTCAGACGCGGATTGAGTTTCTGGATCGCCGGGTCATTCCAGCGCTTGATGTCCCCGAGGTAGATCGCGGCGATGGTGGGGCCGTCCAGCAGCAACTGGCCGGGCTTGATGCCGGGGATGTTCACCACCGGAATCGCCCCGCCGATGATCATCGGCCACTGCATCAGGCCATTCTGCTGCAGCACTTGCGGCATCAGCGGCATGTCCGAGGCACCGAACGTCACCGTCGAGGCCTCGATCTGCTTGATGCCACCGCCCGAGCCAATCGACTGATAATTCAGTCCGATGCCGGTCTGCTGTTTGTAGGCTTCCGCCCATTTGGCGTACACGGGGTACGGAAAGGTCGCCCCGGCGCCGGAGATATCGTCCGCCCAGGCGGTGGCGCCAGCGCCGACCAGTACCGCCAGCGCACCCGCCGCGGCAATCCATCGTCTCAGTGTGTGTCTCATCATGCCTGCTCCTTGGGATCGCGCTCAGCGCTGAAAGGGATAGTAGCGAAAGGAGATGAACACCATATTGATGTCCGTGCTCGGATCGCCTCCGATGCCGGTGAACGTATTGCGCCTGGTATAGCTCTCCTGCAGGCCGAACTGCAGATTGCCGATCTCCCCCTGGTAGTACTTCCACCAGAACCCTGCCGCGACCTGCTGAATCTGGCGCGTGTTCGCCACACAGGTGGCAGCCGTGCCGCTGGTGAGATCGCAGCCGCTGTTGTTGTAGAGGGCGCTGCCGTAGCCATAGCCCTTGGTGCCCACGTCATCGGCAGTGCGCTGCGCCTGCTCGAGTCCGCCGTACAGGTAGATGGTCCAGAGCGGGTTCGGCTTGAGAACGAACCCGGCCAGTGCCTGCACTTCCGGAATGGTCTGGAACGAGCCATCCGGCTTGACCGTGACGTCCGGCAGCTGCGAGGAACCGTAGCGGCCGATCCCATCACCCGCCAGGGCGCTGATCTGGAAGGTCAGGGGCGAGCCGAGCGGCAGCTCGATGCCGGCCCCGCCCGCCTCTCCCCAGGTCGTGAAATTGCTTCCAGCGGCGGTGTTGGGGAAGCGATCACGGAAGCCGCGGGCCATGCCGTAGAGTTCGTAGTGACCGTAGCCGGGATCGACGGCGGCCTTGACGATCATGTCCGGTGCGAAATCCAGTGAATACGTCGTGGTGGAGTTTTCCAACCCGCTGCCGAGGCCCGACTGATTCACCAGCGCTGCCGGGGCATTGGGACCGGCGGAGATGACCGCCTGCGGGCTTTCGAACGACACGCCGATGGCGGCCGTCTTGCCGAACTCCTTGACGAGGCGCAGCTGCGGGTTGCGTGTCCAGTTAAAGCCCGCGACGTACTGCGCATCGATGGTCTGCGGGGTGACTTCCTTGTGGGGCGTCAGACCCTGCGAAAACAGCGTCGCGAGACTCCACGTCTGGCCGGCGAGGATATACCAGCCGGTGTCGTGGTTCTGCACCAGGCCATAGAAATGGCGCATGCGCAGCGTGTAGCTGTTGCTCTCGCGTGAGTTCGAGGTCACCCCGGCGCTGAGGAAATCGGTCTCGAGATAGAACTGGGCGCTCACGGCATCGTTGATGTTGCTGCCGGCCTGCAGCTGGAAGCGGCTCTGCCGGGCGCTCATGCGAAACTCCGGCATGTGGTAGATCGACTGGTATGGGAACGGGATGCCGGTATTGAAGTCAGACCCGATATCGGCACCCTCGTTGCGGTTGCGATCGACCATTTCCAGGGCCGTAAATCCACCGAACTGCAACGTCACGGGACCGGCCTGCACGGCGGTACTCGGCGCGTCCGCCGCCCAGGCGGTGCCCACGGCACTCAGTGAGATCGGCAGTGCACCTATTCCGGCGCCCGCCAGCAGCAGGACGCTGCGTATGCGTGCCGCCGCAGGCGTCGGTCGCGAAGCTGTCGAGGGATCGGTGGCGAAGGATTTCATCGGCGATTCCTTTTGTGTTGGCCTCAAGCAATCGCACGGGACGGGGGGTCGGCCCGTGCTGTACGAGCGCCACGCCGCAATCAGCGAAACCCGGCCGGCGCCATGCCCCTGTCTGGGCGGACGCAGTGTGTTGCACTTGTATTACAGGTTCACGAACGGGATATTTCAGTTCAGTGACAAAGGCCTCAACCCATGTCGCCTTTATGAGAAGTTCTTAATGCCCGCCTAAGGCACCTCTAATCACCGCGGGATCCAATATGTGCCCCGGAGGTAGTACGTGCGTCTGCTGATCGTCGAGGACGACCCCAAGCTGGCCCAGTTCGTGGCGCGTGGCCTGCGCGCCGAGCGCTTCGCCGTGGACATCGCCGAGGACGGCATCGAGGGGCTGCGGCATCTGCAAAGCTACAGCTACGACCTGCTGCTGCTGGATCTGATGCTGCCGCGACTCAGTGGCAGCGAGCTGCTGCAGCGCGTGCGCGCCACGCAGCCCTCCCTGCCGGTGCTGGTGCTCACCGCCCGCGATGCCACGGAAGACAAGGTGAGCCATTTCGAGGCAGGCGCAGACGACTACCTGACCAAGCCGTTCGACTTCGCCGAGCTGGTGGTGCGGGTCAAGGCGCTGCTGCGCCGAACCCCGGCGCCGCGCACCGATCTGCTGCGCATCGCCGACCTGGAGGTCAACCGCCTGACGCAGCAGGTGCGCCGCGGCGGACAACGTATCGAGCTGACCTCCAAGGAATACGGCGTGCTGGCGTACCTGCTCTCCTCCCCGGGGCGGGTGTTTTCACGCACCATGATCCTCGAGCACGTGTGGGACCAGAGCTTCGAGGGCGTCACCAATATCGTCGACGTCTATATGCGTTACCTGCGACGCAAGCTCGACGAACCGTTTGACGAGAAGCTGATCCATACCGTTCGCGGTGTCGGCTACTGCATCCGCGCGCCCGAGGTGCCAAGGCGCGAGACCGAAGCGTCATGAACCACCGCTCCCTGGCCTTTCGCCTGGCGCTCTCCTACGCCCTGCTGCTCAGCGCGACCTTCGCGCTGGTGGGCGCCGGCATGTATTACGGGCTGGAGCATTACCTGCGCTCGCGGCTCAGCGACTCGCTGACCCGCCGCTCCGAACAGGTCGAACAGATCCTGCAGGCCGCTCCGGCCGGCACCACCGATGCGCAGATCGCCCGCTCCGTGGTCACGCGCGTGGCGCCCGAATTCAACAACCGCTTCGTGCGCATCACGCGCGCACCCGGGGTCGAGGTGTACCACTCCGGCCGCCCCGCCGATGGCAGCTTCGATCCCGCGAGCATCGAGCGGCTGCAGGGAGCGTGGCCCACGCGCAGCAGCGCGCGACAGGTCGCCAGCCGCGACGGGCCGGTGATGCTCAGTGCCACCCCGGTCAATACAGCCTCGGGCCGTTATCTGGTCGAGCTCGGCACGTCCCTCGGACAGGTGCAGGCCGTCCAGGATCGGCTGCTGCGCCTGCTCGGCCTGCTGCTGCCGGTACTGGTGGCGTGCGCAGCCGGCGGTGGCTACCTGCTGGTGCAGCGGGCACTGCGCCCCGTCGAGCGCATGTCGCAGACCGCCGCGCAGATCAGCGTGCAGAACCTGGACGAGCGGCTGCCGGTCCTTGCCACCGGTGATGCGCTGCAGGAGCTATCGCTCTCGCTCAACCACATGCTCGGCCGGCTGCGCGACTCGGTGCAGACCTCGCGGCGCTTTCTGGCCGATGCGTCACACGAGCTGCGCACGCCGCTGACGGTCATCAAGGGTGAGCTGCAGGAGATGGTACGCGACGCGCACTGCCCGCTGGAGCTGCGCGAGCGCATCGGCAGCACCCTCGAGGAGGTCGCGCGACTGGAACGGCTGGTGTCGGGACTGCTCGTGCTCTCGCGACTGGATGCCGGGGATGCTCAGCGCGAGTGGCTCGATGTGAACCTCGGCGAGCTGGCCGCCAATACCGTCGAGCAGATGCGTCTGGTCGCCGAGGATCGCGGCGTGCAGCTGGTTGCCTCGCGCCTGCAGTCGCTCACCGTGCGCGGCGACCGCAGCCGGCTCAAGCAGGTCATCGTCAACCTGCTCGACAACGCAGTTAAATTCACCCCCCGCGGCGGCAGCGTGACCCTGCGCACCGAGCAGCACGAGGCCGGCGGCTTCCTGGAGGTGCGTGACACCGGCATCGGCATTCCCGCGGCCGCGCAGCCCCATGTCTTCGACCGTTTCTACCGTGTCGATGAGGCGCGCTCGCGCGATGACGCCAGCGAAGTGGGCGGCGTGGGACTGGGGCTGTCCATCGTTCACTCCATCTGCGCAGCCCACGGCGCGAAGGTCAGCGTCGAGAGCACTCCGGGTCGCGGAAGCTGCTTTCGCGTGCACTTCGCCGAGATTGCACAACGCACCGCGCCGGCACCCGCGCCGGCGGCCGGCGCGGAGAGCTCTGGCCGCGGTAGCGGCAGCGCGGCGGCTGGCGCTCCCAGCCCGAGCGCACAGCCTTCCGAGGCCGACTCGCGCGCCCGCGCCCTTCGCGTCACTCCGCGCACAGCAGGAGAGCACTGAGCCATGTGGATCGTTCAACTCGCGCTGCGGCGCCCCTATACCTTCGTGGTACTCGCCGTGCTCATTGCTCTGTTCGGCGTGCGCGCGGCGCTCGACACTCCCACCGATATCTTCCCGAATATCAACTTGCCGGTGGTCAGCGTCGTGTGGACGTACACGGGGATGCTGCCCAGGGACATGTCCGGCCGCATCGTCTATTTCTACGAGCGCACGCTGTCCACCGAGGTCAACGACATCGAACACATCGAGTCGCAGTCGGTCAACGGCTACGGCATCATCAAGATCTTCTTCCAGCCAAGCGTCAACATCGCCAATGCGGTCGCGCAGGTCACCGCGGTGTCGCAGACGGTGCTGAAATACCTGCCGCAGGGCATCACCCCGCCCTATGTGCTCGCCTACAACGCTTCGAGCGTACCGATCCTGCAGCTGGCGCTCTCAGGAAAAAACCTCACTCCCGCACAGCTGTTCGACAACGGACAGAACTTCATCCGACCGGACCTGGAGACCGTTCCCGGCGCGGCGCTGCCTTCTCCGTACGGGGGCGTGAACCGCGCCGTGGAGGTCGATCTCAACCAGCAAGCGATGCTGGCCCATGGCGTCTCCGCCGAGGACGTGGTCGATGCGCTCACCGCGCAGAACCTCAACCCCACCGCGGGCGACATGAAGATCGGCAAATTCGATTGGAACGTGGACATCAACGCCAGTCCCGTCGAGCGCTCCGATCTCAACGACCTGCCGATCAAAAGGGTCAATGACGCGGTGATCTATCTGCGCGACGTGGGCTACGTGCATGATGGCGGTCCGCCGCAGACCAACCTGGTCAGGGTCAACGGCGCGCACGCCGTGCTCATGACGGTGCTGAAGGCCGGGGCATCCTCCACACTGGACATCATCTCCGGAGTCAAGAGTCTGTTGCCGCGTGTGGAGGCTTCGCTGCCGGCGAGCCTGCACCTGCGCATCGTGAACGACCAGTCGCTGTTCGTGAAGGCAGCGGTGTCCGGAGTGGTCCGCGAGGCGGTGATCGCCGCGCTGCTGGTGGGACTGCTCATCCTGCTGTTTCTGGGCAGCTGGCGCTCGACCGTCATCATCCTGATCGAGATTCCGCTGGCGATCCTGTTCTCGCTCACCGCGCTCTCCTGGATGGGCGAGTCGATGAACGTCATGACGCTCGGAGGACTGGCCCTCGCCGTGGGCATCCTGGTGGACGACGGCACGGTGACGATCGAGAACATCAACTATCACCTGGAAATGGGCAAGCCCATCGTTCCGGCGATTCTCGACGGTGCCCGCCAGATCGTCATCCCGGCGTTCGTAACGCTGCTGTGCCTGAGCATCGTGTTCGTGCCGATGTTCCAGCTCGGCGGCGTTGCCGGCTATCTGTTCCGCCCGATGGCGATGGCCGTCGTATTCGCATTGGTGGGCTCTTTTGTCCTGTCACGCTCGCTCGTGCCCACGATGGCGCACTACCTGCTGCGCGGTCACACCCACGGCGCTGATGGCACTCACGGCGCGCCGGCGCAGCGCCGCGCCCGCAGCAATCCGTTCAAGCGCTTTCAGCTCGCCTTCGAAACACGCTTCCTGCGCTTTCGCGAGGTCTACCGCTCGCTGCTGGCACTGGCACTGGCTCACCCGCGCACTTTCATCACCGCCTTCATGGTATGCGTTGTGCTGTCCTTCGGACTCATGCCCTTTCTCGGCAGGAACTTCTTCCCCAGCGTGGACTCCGGTCTGATCCTGATGCATGTGCGCGCCCAGCCGGGCACGCGCATCGAGGAGACCGCGCGCTTGTTCGACAACGTCGAGCAGGCCGTGCGGCAGATCATCCCTGCCCGGCAGGTCGCCAGCATCACCGACAACATCGGCCTGCCCTTCAGCGGCATCAACATGGCCTACGAGAACACCGGGACCATCGGCCCGGAGGACGGCGATGCGCTCATCTCCCTCACCGCGGACCACGGGCCGACCGCCGCCTACGTCAAGCAGCTGCGCACCGACCTGCCGCGCCGGTTCCCGGGCACGACGTTCTCGTTCCTGCCGGCCGACATCGTCTCGCAGATCCTCAACTTCGGTCTGCCCGCGCCACTCGACCTGCAGGTGGTCGGCAAGGATCAGCAGGCCGATTACCGCTATGCAGTGGATCTGATGCGGCGCATTCGCCAGGTGCCCGGCACTGCGGACGTACGCATTCAGCAGGTGCTGGACTACCCTCAGATCGACGTCAATGTAGACCGCACGCTCGCCCAGGAGATGGGGCTGTCCGAACGCGATGTAACCAATAACCTGCTCGTCACGCTGTCCGGCAGCGGCCAGGTGCACCCGAATTTCTGGCTCAATACCCAGACCGGCGTGCGCTACCGCGTCGTCACGCAGCTGCCCCAGTACCGCATCGACAGCGTGTCGGATCTCAGCCAGCTGCCGCTGACGTCGGACAAGCTGCGCGGCCCGTCCTACCTCGGAGGCGTCGCGAGCATCAAGTTGAGCCCGGGCGCGGCACTGATCTCACATTACAACGTCCAGCCGGTCGTCGACATCTATTCCGCCACGCAGGGCCGTGATCTCGGTGCCGTCGCCGGCGCCGTCGAGCACATCGTGCAGCAGACCCATGCCGAGTTGCCCAAGGGATCCTACGTCGCCCTGCGCGGCCAGGTCGAGACGATGCGCAACGCCTATCACCAACTCTACGTCGGGCTGGCCGCCGCCGTGGTGCTGATCTACCTCGTGATCGTGATCAACTTCCAGTCCTGGACCGACCCGTTCATCATCATCACCGCCCTGCCCGCGGCGCTGGCCGGCATCGTGTGGATGCTGTTCATGACCGGCACGGCGCTGTCGGTGCCGGCCCTCACCGGTGCGATCATGTGCATGGGCATCGCTACGGCCAACAGCATCCTGGTGGTGACCTTCGCCCGCGAAGGTCTCGCCAGGGGCGCCGACGCCGCCACCGCGGCACTGGAGGCCGGCGTCGTGCGCCTGCGTCCGGTGCTCATGACCGCACTGGCCATGATCGTCGGCATGCTGCCGATGGCCCTGGCGCTGGGCGAGGGCGGCGAGCAGAACGCCCCGCTCGGCCGCGCCGTCATCGGTGGTCTGGCCGTGGCCACCGTCGCAACCTTGTTCTTCGTCCCGACCGTCTTCGCGCTGTTACATCGTAACCACAAAGCAGCAGCGCCGGATGCGTCCGATCCCCTCGCCTTGCCACCGCCGCAACACGCGGGCTGAAACCTGAGGAGAGCTCCTTTGAGCGAGACACCTGAACAAACGGAAGCACCCGGCGCGGGACAGGCGCCGCTGCATCCTCTGCGGCCATCAACCCTGCGACGCATCGGAATCGTGACTGCGGTGGTTGCGCTGCTGATCGTGGCTGCAGGCATCGTGGATCGACAACTCAATGCAAGGGAGGTGGCGCGGTGGACCGCCGCCGAGGCAATCCCGAGCGTGTCGATCATCGTGCCGGAGCGCGGCGGGAGCGCCGCGCCGCTCGTGCTTCCGGGCAACATCGAGGCCTGGAACGAGGCGCCAATCTATGCGCGCGTGAGCGGATATCTGAAAAAGTGGTACTTCGACTACGGCGCTCATGTCAAGGCCGGTCAGATACTGGCGACGATCGATACCCCCGACCTGGACGCGCAATTTGCCGCCGCCAGGGCAGACCTCGTCGCTGCCCAGGCGCGAGTCAAAGTGGCGCAGGCGCAGTCGGATTTCGCCAAAACCACCTATGACCGCTGGCGCGACTCGCCCAAGGGCGTCGTTTCCGCACAGGAAACGGAATCGAAAAAGGCGGATTACCAGACCGCGCTCGCGAACTACGACGCGACGCTCGCGAACGTGCAGGCGGACCAGGGAGCGGTCGACCGGTTGAGGGCCCTCGAGCAGTTCAAGAACATCGCAGCGCCGTTCAGCGGCGTCGTCACCGCGCGCAATACCGATATCGGCGCTCTCATCGACGCAGGCAGCGGCACGGGCGGCGGCAACGCCCCACAGCTCTTCAGCATCGCCGATATTCACGAGATGCGCGTGTATGTTCAGGTTCCCCAGGCGATGTCCGGCCGCATCACCCCCGGAATGAGCGCGCAGCTGGTGCTGCCGCAGTATCCCGACCGGACCTTCAACGCCATCGTCGCCACCACCGCCGACGCGATCAACACCACCTCACGCACGCTGCTGGTCGAGCTTCATGCCGACAATCCCAACGGAGTGCTGCAGTCGGGCACCTATGCAGAGGTGCATTTCAATCTCAAACCGCAATCCGGTGTCCTGACCATTCCAGCCACCGCGCTGATCTTCCAGCAGAACGGCATGCAGGTGGCGGTGGTCGGGCCCAATGATCGCGCCCAGATGCGCACGGTGACGCTCGGTCGCAACTTCGGCACCGACGTCGAGATTCTCAAAGGACTCTCTCCGGGCGATCGGGTGATCGACAGCCCGCCGGATTCACTCTCGAACGGAGAGCTGGTGAGCGTGGTGAACCCGGTTGCGCCGAGCGCCGGCGATCTCGCCCGCGTGGACGGCAAGGCGGTCGATCCCGAGGAGCGGACCGACCCGCCCGCAGGCGCTGCTCACGCGGGACAGCCACAGGCGGCGCGGTGAGACGCGCGGGCATACGCGGCGGGCCGACCCCGGGCGCGGTATTGCTCGGCTCATGCACGGCAGCGCTGCTCGCTGCCGCCGTGCTGTCGGGTTGCGCGGTGGGCCCCGATTACCACACGCCGCGCGTGGCCACACCCGAGCATTTCGACGCAGTCCGGCGGGCGTCGGCGCAGGGCGGCGGCCCGCTGCAGACCGCGCCGTCGTCCATCGCGCTGGCCCGCTGGTGGCAATCACTCGGCGACCCGCAACTCGATGCACTGATCGATCACGCGGTGACCAGCAATCCGGACGCGATTGAGGCGCTCGACCGCCTGCAGGCCGCCCGCATCTATGAGGCCGGCCTCACGGGCGTGGTGCTGCCGCTGGCTGACGCGAGCGGCGCCTATGGAACGGGGACCGGCAGCGATCTGACACGCGGACGCGCCAACGCACCGCTCGTGTCCTCGGACAATACGCACTCCCTGACCAACGTCAACGCGATCGGTGGCTTCGATGCCGTCTGGGAAATCGATGTGTTCGGCAAGTTCCGCCGTGAGATCGAGCAGGCACGCTATGCGACCCAGGCGACGGCCGACGCCCGCAATGCCGTGCTGGTCTCGGTGATCGCCGATGTTGCCCGGGCCTATGTGGATCTGCGCGGCCTGCAGCTGCGCGACACGGTGCTGCATTCGGCTTCCGATGCGCTCACGCAGGGATTGAACATCGCGACGCAGCGCTATCAGCGAGGGATCACCAACGAGCTCGATCTCACCCTCGCCAAGCGCGAGCTCGCGAGCGTCCAGGCGCAGATCCCGATCATCGAAGCGCAGATGAACGCCGGTGAATACACCATCGCCACGCTGCTCGGCGAGTACCCGGAAGACCTGGTGGGCACGCTGTCCAAGCCCAGCATGATTCCGGCACTGCCGGCCGGCATCTCCACCGGAATGCCCCTCGACCTGTTGCGACGTCGCCCCGACGTGCAGGAAGCCGAGCGCGACATTGCGCGCGCGAACGCGCGCATCGGCATCGCCACGGCGGAGCTGTTTCCAGAGTTCATCGCCACCGGCGCGATCGGATTCCAGCAGGGCAGCCTGGCGGGCGCAGCCCTCGGTCAGCACATTTGGTCCGCGGGTCCCGGCGCCATCTGGCCGCTGCTCGACTTCGGCCAGCTCGACGCGCAGGTGCAGATCGCCAACGTCGCCACACAGGCGGCACTCGAGAACTACAAGGCCACCATCGAGCAAGCCGTCCGGCAGGTGGACACCGCCGTAGCCCAGCTGACCGCCGCAGAGGCCAGCCTGCGCAGCCTGAGTGATGCGCTGGTCGCCGCACAGCGGGCCGTGACGCTCGCCAATCAGCGTTACAACCGCGGACTCACGGACTATCTGAACGTGGTCGAAGCCGAACGGGCGGAGTACACGATCGAAGAGCAATACGCCTCAACCCAGGCCAGCATCGACGATCAGTTCATTCAGCTGTATCGCGACCTCGGTGGCGGCTGGCAGCAGTTCCAGAACATTCCGGCAATATCGCGGCCCGTGCCGGCGATCGTGGCGATTTTCAAGGATACGCTGGCGCGTCGCGATCCGCTGAAGAGCCCCTGAGGGCAGCGACGCTGCACGAGGAAGAGCTTCATGGCGCTGAAAGACCTGCTCGTCCACCTGGACTCCACCACTCGCGCCCTGGAGCACCTTCGGCTCGCGGCTGACCTCGCCAGGCGAAATGACAGTCACCTGACCGCGCTGTATCTGCCGGAGTGGAGTGAGGCGCAGCTCGAACATCGCCGCACGGCGGAGCTTGCGGGTCGATCACTGGCCGACGTCGAAGCCATCGACTCGAGCGTCGCGGCAGCCCTGACCCTTTCTGGCGATGAGCTGCGGGCGCAGCTCGAGCGCCTCGCGACCCAGCTCGGACTGCAGGTTGAATGGCGCGTGGTCGCAGGGCAGCCGGGCGACGTGCTCATACAGCACCTGCGACATGCGGACCTGTGCATCTTCGATGTGGATCTGGTCAGCGGCGCAGGCGGCAGCACGCGCCTGTGGGAGCAGTTGCTGTTCATCGCGGGTCGTCCGGTACTGCTCCTGCCCACGACCAGCGGCTGCGCGACGCTCGGCGCCCATGTCGCGATCGGCTGGAATGGCAGCCGCGCGGCGAGCCGCGCACTTAACGACGCATTACCCATCCTCGAGCACTGCGACGACGCAACGCTGATCGCGATCAATCCGGACGAGTTGCCCGAGCCGCAGGCGCTGCCGAGCGTCCTTCAGCATCTCGGGCGACACGGACTGGCAGCGCGTTGCATCGAGCTGCACGATGTGCCGAGCGCGCAGATCGCAGAGACGTTGCAGGAACAAGCTGTCAGCCTCGGGGCGGACCTCCTGGTCGCCGGGGCCCATGGCCACAATTGGCCGCGCGAGCTGCTGCTCGGTAGCGTGACGCTCGATCTGCTGGCCGGGCTGCGCCTGCCATTGCTGACGGCGCACTGATCGGATTGTCCGCGTGCGGCGGCCACTCAGTGTTGCAGCAGCGCCAGAGCAGCCAGCGCGGCCAGCAGCGCCGGCAGCATGACGCACACGCCAAGGCGCAGGAAACTCCAGCCGCTCACATGCACCCCTTCGCGGCGCAGCGCCACGAGCCAGAGAATGCTCGCCAGCGAGCCGGTGACGGAGAGATTTGGGCCGAGGTCCACCGCGACGAGCAGCACGTTGGCGAGCGAGGCCGGCAGCATCGGTGGCGTACGCAGCACCCCGCCCGCGATCAGCGCGACCGGCAGATTGTTGGCGACATTGCAGGCAAGCGCGGTGGAAACGCCGACCATCCAGGTTGCGCTGCCTGCATGCGCGGCCTGCCGCAGTGTCGCACCGAGACTGGCGAGAAGCCCGGTGTGCTCCAGCGCCGCCACCAGTGCGAACAGGCCCGCCACCAGCGGCAATATTCCCCAGGAGACCCCGCGCAGCAGCGGTCCGGGCGTCTGGCGCGTGCGCCAGAGCGCCGCGAGAACACTCAGCAAGCCGGCAACGAAGGTGGGCAGACCGAGCGCCAGGCCGCGCGCCGAGGCGATGAGCAGGACCACTGCCGTCGCGACAATGCCGCCGGCGGCGAGCCTGCCGCCCACCGACAGCACGGGCAGCTGCACATCCGCCTGCAGCGCCACCCGCAGCGCCCGTCGCTGCAGCGCGCGCAGCACGACGTACGTGAGCGCGATGGCGAGCACTGAGGGCAGCGCGAAGCGCGCCAGCCACCCGCCAAGGGGCGGCAGATGGGCGCCGAAAACCACGAGATTGGCCGGATTTGCAATCGGCAGCAGGAAGCTTGCGGCGTTGGCGATGAAGGCGCAGATGTATAGATACGGCAGTGGCGGGGCGCGCGCCGCGCGCGCGACCGCGTACACGGCGGGCGTCAGCACGACCGCCGTGGCGTCGTTGGACAGCAGCATCGTGACGACAATTCCTACCAGGTAGACCAGGTCGAAGAGCCGTCTGGCATCGCCGGCGGCGCGGCGCGCGGCCAGCGCGGCCAACCAGTCGAACAGCCCCTCGCGACGCGCCAGCTCGGCCAGCAGCATCATCCCGGCCAGGAAGAGGTAGACGTCGGTTCCCTGAGCCACGGCGTGCCAGGCGGCACGTGGTGGCAGCAGTGAGCCCATCATCAGCAGCAAGGCGCCTGCGACCGGCCAGATCGCCTCGGGCAATCGCCCGGGTCGCAGCAGCACCCCGAGCGTCGCCAATGCCGTCACCCCCCATACCACCGCATGGGCCGCGCTCGCTGCCAGCATCATGGGGAACGCGAACAGGCGAACCGACGCGCGCAGTCGACGCGTATAGTGCGTATGGACACTCCCATGCCCTCCAGTATGACAGCCATGCGCGGTCCGACCCTGGCGTTGCTATCGGCCGCCTTGTTCGGTGCCAGCACGCCGCTTGCCAAGATGCTGCTGGGTCAGGGCGTGGACGCGTGGCTGCTGGCAGGGCTGCTCTACCTGGCATCAGGCCTCGGGCTCGCCCTGGTATTCGTGGGCAGGCGCATCGTGGGCCGCGGTGCCAACGAGGCGCCGCTGCGGGGCGCCGACCTGCCCGTGCTGGCGCTGGTGGTGCTGTTTGGGGGCATTCTCGGCCCCCTGCTGCTGATGCAGGGATTGGCGCACATGCAGGCGGCACCGGCGGCGCTGCTGCTGAATCTCGAATCGCTGTTCACGCTGATCATTGCTTGGACCGTGTTTCACGAGTACGTGGACCTGCGTCTGCTCATCGGCGCCGGCACCATTCTCATTGGCGCGGCGCTGCTCTCCTGGCCGCAGGGGGGCGCACGCGTCGGCTACGCCGCCCTGATGGTGGCAGCGGCCTGTCTGTGCTGGGCCCTGGACAACAATCTCACGCGTAAGCTCTCCGGCGCCGACCCGGTGCAGATTGCCTGTCTCAAGGGACTGGTCGCCGGCTCGATCAACCTGGGCATCGCACGCCTCGGAGGCGAGCCGATGCCGCACGCCGTCACGCTCTCGCTGGTCGCGATCGTGGGCTTTCTGGGTTATGGCGCAAGCCTGGTGCTGTTCGTACTGGCGCTGCGGCATCTGGGCACGGCGCGTACCGGTGCCTACTACGCCACCGCGCCCTTCATCGGCGCGCTGCTGGCGGTGCTACTGCTGCACGATCCGCTGAGCGTCCGTCTGCTCATCGCCGGTGCGCTCATGGCCGTGGGTGTGTATCTGCACCTGACCGAGGGACACGTCCACGAGCACATGCACGAGGCGCTCGTTCACGAGCATCGGCATTCCCATGATGAGATGCACGATCATGCGCATGGGCCGGATGATCCCGAGGGTGAGCCCCACAGCCACCCGCACGAGCATGCACCGCTCGTGCACAGCCACCCGCACTATCCCGACCTGCACCACCGCCACAGACATTCCTGAGAGCTCGCCTGCCTCAGAAGACCAGCGAGAACTGCGAGATCAGCACGTGCTCAGCCGGTCGATTGCCAACGATGGCCCCGCCGGTGAAGCGCGTCACTTCATAGTCCAGCTGTACCTTGAAGTTGTAGGTCAGATACCAGTTCACCGCCGCGCCAACCGCATGCGCGGCCCTTGGTGCGGTGGCCGGATTGGCGAAGGAGCTTGCGCCAGCGGTGAGCGCCTGGGGATCGAACTCGATGACGTGATAGCGCAGCGCAAGCTCCCAGGCGCCGATTCCGCCCTGCCCGACCGGGTGGCTCGGTCCGGCAATATCGTAGCCTTCACTCTCACCGGTGATGGTCCAGTACCCCTGCACCTGCCAGGCATCGTTCTTGAGCGTGCCATGACGCACGCTGGTCGCGCTGATGGCGCGTGAGACCTGCTGCGTTTCGGTCACGTATTCGCTCATGAGGCCAAACGGACCAACATAGTAATTGAGCTGCGGCACCAGGCGACGCTCCAGGCCATTGGCTATCGTGGCGTTGTTGTAGCCGCTGGCCGTGTTGCTGCGGTAGCTGAACATCGACTGCTGTCCAGGCGTCTTATAGCCGGCCAGCAGACTGGTCGTGGTGCTGGTGGTCGCCACGCCGCTGTCGCGCACGTAGGTCTCGGCCACACCAAATCCGAGCTTCTTCAGCCCCTCATTGCCTGATTTCAGAAACGGCGCGACGAACAGACGCGCCTCCCAGGTGAACTTGCCGGTGGCGTTCTCATCCGGCACGCTGTTGCTGTCGGTACTGCCGCCGTCCACATCGCCATCGAACAGGCCGACGTCGTAGTTCAGCACGCCCCGCAGGATATTTCCGCCGACCTTCGTACCCAGGTCGCGATAGGGCAGCAGGTCCGAGGGCAACGACGCTTCGATGAAGCGCTGGAACTGCTCGAGCTGCAGTCGCTCCAATCCCACCGGCGCCTTGAACTTGCCGAATTCGAATACCAGCCAGGGCCGCACGCGCGCGTCCGCCCAGCCGTCCTGCAGAATCGCCTTACCCTGGGCGAAATCCGGCATGATTCGAAAGTCGTAGCGGTTCTCCAGCATGCCCTCCAGCGTCGGACGCAGTTTGCGTACCAGCCAGGTATCGTCTGTCTGTGGCGAGTAGGCATCGCTGTAATAGCGTCCATCCACGGCCAGATTGCCGCGAAAGTGAATCTGGTTGGCACCATCGTCGCTGCGCAGCGTGAAGCCGTCGCTGCCGAAATGTCCCGACAGCCCCGGGCCACTGACGGGCCTGGAAGCCACGGTTGCCGCGGCGGGCGCACGCCGCTGCTTCGCCTCATCCTCGGTCAGCTGCTGCTGCAGGGCGCGCAGCTGAGCTTCCTGTTGCTGCAGCTGCCGCATCTGCTGCTGCAGTTGTTGTTGCACGGCCTGCGTATCGGCCGGCGCACTGGTCTGCGCGAGCACTTCGCCATTGCAGAACATCAGCGTGGTGCTGACTGCGGCGCCCGTCAAAAGCACGCGGCGCGCTCGAACCACTGCCTGCACTATTCCTTGCACTACTGCCTGCATGAACTGTCGCTCCCGATTACTGCGGGTACCGTCCGCAGCACGATCGCTATGCTGCAGAGGCGACAGTCACATGTCGGTATCAGTGCGGTACCAGGAGGGTCAGCATCGGTAACGTTTCGGTGAATATGGGTGACAGCGCAGTAACAATGTCTCGAGCGCACGGCCTGCGCGGCGCGCGCCGTCCCAGAAGTTCACACACGGCGCAGGGATGAATAGCGCTTCGCGCACGAAAAAGCGCCGCCGGCGCACCGCAGAAATGCGGGGCAACCGGCGGCGCGGGTCTGGCCGTAAGTTGGTCGGGACGCTCAGCCGAGATCGACCGGTACGAAGATGCGATCGTTGCCGCGCTGGATGAGCAGCGCCACATCTCCCCCGTGCTGGTGGCTCACCGCCTGGCGCAGCTGATCGACGCTGTCGACTGGCGTGCCGTCGACGGAGAGGATCACATCACCCTGCTGGATACCGGCATCGGCCGCATGGCCCTGTGCCGATTGGACCACCAGACCATGATTGACGCCGGCCTGGTCACGCTCGTCGGGTGTCAAGGGCCGCACCGTCACACCCAGATGCGTCTGCGCCGCGCTGGACCCTGAGCCATTGACTGACGCCACCTGCTGGTCGGCCGAGCCCACCGTGGCCGTCATCGTCATGGTCTTGCCATGGCGCCAGACGACGAGCGTCGCCTTGTGCCCGGGCAGGGTGGTGTTGACGCGCATGGACAGCGACGCGGCATCCTGCACCGGTGCGCCGTCGTACTTGAGGATCACGTCCCCGGCCATCAATCCGGCGTGCGCGCCCGCGCTGTCGGGCTCCACCTTGGAGATCAGGGCGCCGCCCGGCGCCGACAGACCGAAGGACTTGGCCAGCGACTGGTCGACCGTCTGCACATCCACGCCCAGCCTGCCGTGCTGGACCTTGCCGGTCTGCAGAATCTGCGATTCGACCTGCTCGGCATAGTTGATGGGAATGGCGAAAGCTATGCCCTGGTAGCCACCGGAATTGCTGTAGATCTGCGAATTGATGCCGACCACGGAGCCGGTCGCATTGAACAGCGGGCCACCGGAATTGCCCGGATTGACCGCAGCATCCGTCTGGATGAAGGAGACATAGCCGTCGTTCGGCAGCGAGCGGCTCTTGGCGCTGACGATGCCCGCGGTCGCCGACTCGGTCAGCCCGAACGGTGCGCCGATTGCCATCACATAATCGCCGACCGCAAGCTTATCCGAGTTGCCCAACTGCACGGTGGGCAGATCGTGTGCGTCGATCTTCAGCACCGCAATGTCACTGGCACGATCCGCGCCGAGCACGCGCGCCCGGTACTGGCGATGGTCCGAGAGCGTGACCGTCACGACCTTGGCGCCGTTGACCACGTGTGCATTCGTCAGAATGATCCCGTCGCCTCTGACGATGAAGCCTGAGCCCAGCGCACGCGTGGGCACCTCGGCGTTGGGCGGAGCGCCCGGCAGATTGCGGAAGAACGGGGCGAACGGATTGTCGCCGTTGCCGAAGAATTGACCGAAGTCGAACGGCATCTGCTGCGTGTCGGCGACATGCGTCTCCCCGACCGTGGTGATGCTGACCACCGCTGCCTGATTGTGCGCGAATATGTCGTGATAGTCCGGAGCGGTACCCGGAGGTATCTCGCTCGGCGAGCCACCGGTCTGGGTGCCGGTGACGGCGGGAATGTCTGCCGCCTGGGCGACGTGCAGCAGTGAGGGTGCAGACCAGCCGCTCACCACCCCGACCGTGAAGAGTCCGGCCGCCGCCCAGCCCAGATGCTTGGCGTGAGGGTTCATAGGTGTTGTCTCCTGTAGTCAGGCCATCCGGTGGATGGCGAATGCGCACAGTGTCCGCGCACATGCTTAAGCCAGCCTTAAGACGGCCGATCCCCGGCGGGTCGGCTCGCCGGCCGGCTCAGGCAGCGGGAGACTCTCGGGGAGACAGGGGGGGAGACACGGGGGGAGACGGGGGGAAGCGCACTGTGACGCGCAGCCCACCTTGCGGCGCATCGTCCAGGGAGACACTCGCCCCGTGACGCCGGGCGATCACCTGCACGATCGCCAGGCCCAGTCCACAGCCCTCCTCCGCGGCCGAGGCGCGGCGATGGAAACGATCGAAGGCGTGCTCACGCTCGGCAGCGGGAATGCCCGGACCGGTATCGTCGACCTGCAGCAGCGCACCCTCCCCGGCAGCAGCATTCCCGGCGGCACTCCCACCGGCGCCGATGCGCACCTCGACATGCCCGCCGCGAGGCGTGTAGCGCACGGCGTTGTCGACGAGATTGCGCACCAGGATGCGCAGCGCCTCACGATCGCCGTGTACCGAGACACTCTCGGCCGCGGGGCTTTCCAGCGACAGCTCGACACCGCGCGAGACTGCCAGCGTGTGAGTCTCGGCTACGGCTTCGGCGGCCGGCTCGGTGAGAAGCAGCGGCACGAGCTCGCGAGCGCGTGCATCCTGCGGCTCATTGCGCGCCAGCGTGAGCAGCTGCGAGACCAGATGCACCGCGCGCTCCACGGCGGCGCCGAGCGCAGTACGCGCCTGATTGCGAGCGCTCTCATCGGGAGCGCGCTCGAGCAGCTGCAGCTGCAGCCGCAGGGCCGTCAGTGGCGAGCGCAGCTCGTGGGCCGCATCGGCGATGAAGGAACGCTGGGTCGCGAAGGCCTCATCGAGGCGTCGCAGCAGCCCGTTCAGCTGCTCCACCAGCGGTGATAGCTCCTCCGGCATTGGGCCGGCCGCCAGCGGCGCAAGGCTGTGCACATCGCGGCGTTGTACCTCCAGGGCCAGCCGACGCAGCGGCGCCAGGCTGCTGCCGACCACCGCCGCGATGGCCACGGCCAACAGCGACAGTAGACCCATCATTGGTAACACCACGCGTAGCGCCGCAGCACGGGCCAGCGCATTGCGCACGCCGACCGGTTGTGCAACATCGATGACGCCATCGAGCGTCTGCAATCCATAGGCACGCCAGCGACGGCCCTGAAGCTGCAGATCCGCATAGCCGATCAAGGGGCGGATGATCGTCGGGGCCCCCTGCACGCCACGCGAGGCGTACTCGATGACGCCGAACAGATTCCAGATCTCGATGATGTAATCGGCATTGCTCTCGGGCAGCCGGCGCGGCGCCAGCGGTATCTGGCTCTCGAGCGACAGTGCCATCTGACGCAGCTGGTAATCGAGCAGATTGGAAGTTTCGGCGAGTACGCGCCGATAGGTCAGCACGCCTGCAAGCACCGACACCACGGCCACCAGCGCGAGCAGTGCCAGCAGCAGTCGTGTGCGGATCGAGCGCATACAGGCGCTTCAGGATGGAATGAAGTAGCCGACGCCACGCAGGGTGCGGATGGCCTCGGCGCCGAGCTTGCGGCGCAGGCCATGGATGTAGACCTCGATCGCGTTGCTCTCGACGGCCTCATCCCAGCCGTAGAGCCGATCCTCCAGCTGCGAGCGCGACAGCACGGCTCCGGGCCGCTGCAGCAGTGCCTCGAGCACCGCATACTCGTG
>Ga0335075_10005350_pt1 | contig 19945 bp, 16 predicted proteins | sample Lox_Sample_24_FD_206723 | JGI IMG/M metagenome (GOLD analysis project Ga0335075, IMG submission 206723) | Soil microbial communities from Loxahatchee National Wildlife Refuge, Florida, United States - Lox_Sample_2.4 | ecosystem: Environmental > Terrestrial > Soil > Wetlands | place: USA...
CGTATGAAGGAGGTGAGGTATGAGAATGACAGGCAGCGCGTAGTAGAAGTAGCTCTGCGGCTGGTTGGCCTGACAGAAAGGACAGTTTGCAATGACGTTTGGGCCATAAGCCGCATAGAGCAAGCGAATCCTGTCCGGTTCGCTTTCAAACTTGGCTTTTATTGCTTCGTCCAAAGGCGTCAAGGGGCGTAAAGCTAACAGTCGCGAGAAGATGAGGTTTGTTGGCAGGCCGAGACGCGAGCTTGTCTGCCAGAAGATGTTCGGCGCCTGAAAGTAGGGAAATGTCCGGAATAGAGAGAGCAGTGCGATGGCAAAAAGAACGTTCAGACATCTCTGAATGTGAGGAGGCACAGGTCTGACCTGCGATTGACGTCTGTGCCGAATCGATCGGTAGAAAGCTAAGATGTGAGGAATCGCATATGGCCCAACGAGAACCAGGAGGTTGATGAGACTGCATTTTGGTAAGTAAGGCCCCCAACGAGATTTCTAGAGAGACATACGTTCCGGAAGACACCATCGCGCCTGTTCGAGAAGCAGGAGGGAGTTGCTCTTCAGAACTTTGTCAACTATTGCTTCGCTGTAAGCAAGGCCAGTTTTAGTTTCAGCCACTCCCGGAACTAGCACGAAAGTATTTTAGGCTGTTGTGAGCTTATTAGTGAGGAAATTTTTGCACGTCCTTTTACACTTGTGCGCTATGGCTCTAACATTAAAATAGTTCTGATTCCTACGGATTTGGTTGTGCTATAGGTTGACTCTCCTACATTGGCGAATTCCAGTGTTGTGAATTTCCACTCCGATGTCTTTAGCAATTTTCTACTTCAACCCGTGGAGAAACTGGGACAACAGGATGTGGCAGTTAACAGATTCCTTTCAAATTTCGAGACACCCAAGGTTTGGTCTCTATCTCAGGATGGTACAACCATTGGTTTGTTTGACATCCAAATCCAATTCAACACGATGTCAATCTGAAGTGGAGATGGAAAATCAAGCCCTTCTAAGCGGTCTGAGACGGCGATATCGAAGACTCGGCGATCTCAACTTTTCCACGATCACGAGCTCAATTCTTCGCCAAGAGCAAGCTTTTCTCACTTCGTGTTGCAGTATCCGAGCCCAAAGCCTTGACGATATTGCGTCAAACTGATGAGAGACATCCATGGTCATGACTTGGCATCGTAAACAGGCAAAACCCCTTGCGCTATATGCGATATCTTAGATGTATATTAAAAATCGTAGTATTACTTCGCCCTCTTCTCTCTACTGTCCGCACCTTTAATTTGTCCTGGCTGCCGCTTGCCTCCCGTAGCCAAAACAAACCCAGCCACTAGTGCGTCGCTGAGCATTTGAATGACACTCGCACAAGCAACGCTCCACATATATATGCTGACACTTCCTAATGGTGCCATCGGGAATGACAATAGCAACTCAGCATAGTATGGTAGCCAGCCCTTCGGGATCCAAAACAGTGGCCTCCTATTATACATGTATAGGATGAACAAGCGTAAACCGTTGATGCTAACTAGGCGGAATGCGCTGAGTTGCGTCTCAAAGGAGGATTTGGAAGATTGAAGGGATGAGTCTTGATGATCGATCAGTCCGGCTTCTCAGGAGTTGGTAGCAGGGACGTGTCAATGTTCCACATACTCAGTTTATCGTAGTTTGCAACAGCTTTGTCGTGCTGTCGCTGCAACTTGGCCCATTTAGAGAATTCGTCTTGGGCACTCACACGGCTTAGTTCGCGTTTCAACCGCACTATCTCGCGTCGTAACTTGATCTGCTCGCTGGCGGATTTTGATGTCGGTGTGGGAAATTTGTTGTATAGTTGCCAGAGCTTAATATGAGTTAGTACTACTCAAACATGACGTGGGCAGCTGCGAAGAAGAGGCATACTATGTCGTTAATTGCACTGGCGCCGACGGTGTTGATAATGTGGAGCACGAGTTGTAAAATGAAGATAGCTAGGAGCAGTGCCATATTCAAGAGTTTTTAGAGCAAATGCTAGTTCGAGGCACTTTTCGGAGCTGTCCAACTTTGAAGTTCCACGGAACCTGACAGCCACATCTCCATCTTCCAACCTCTGGTTGAATAATCACCACAGGTCCCAACGAAAATTTCACCTACTTATTGCTTTAACGCAGGATTATGCTTATCTTGAAGCATATCTATGTAGCGGTTCTCAGTTGACGCTACCCTCTATTATCGGACAACTAGACCTGTCACTCAATGCCCACAATCCCGGAACAGAGGGCTTCCGTTAATGAGAAAGCATTAGAGTCTAGAGCATATGATGCTCTGGTTTCTGTCTTTGAACAGAACCAGAACGGCATAGAGATCGAGATCCTTCCACCTGCCTTGATCCCTACTGATGGAAGCTTGATCGTCCAAGAGAAAACCTCTGCTGGAGAATCATTTGTGGGGATCCCAAAGAAGGTGCTTGTATTGGCATTTCTTAAGGCTAGGGAATTCTTCCTTCGAGAACTAAGCGCCGGCAACTCAACTTCTGAGAAAGCCTTGATCGCTACCGTGATCATATTGCTCTACGACCCGGAATACCTCACGGCAGCCAATTACCGGAAGCATTATCTCCTGCAGAGCGCTTCAGACCCGAGTGATCTGTACAAGCAGCAACTAATACGAGCCATTTCAAATGAAGTGAAGCTCTTAAATGCCATCCTTTGCTCGCCGCTACACCGCCAAACCAAGTCTCCTACACTATGGCATCATCGCTGGTGGTTATTCGAGACAATAGTGCCCCAAGTGCAAACGACATCCATTCAGGGGATCTATGGCAGCGAACGAGACCTTATCGAGAACGAATTGATGGCCGTCCTGAAAGCAGCCGAGAAGCATCCGAACAACTACTATGCCTGGCAATATGCTCGACGCCTATTCAACTCCTCATGCCTGACATTTGCATTAAGGCATGAATCTTGTCGTCTGAATTGGAGTGGACTATCCAATTCTTTACTGGAATGGTGTTTGAGTCACCCAAGTGATACCTCGGGTTGGTCATTTGTTCTCTTCGTCATGCTACACCAAGAAAGCAACCCGCAAACCAACTTCTACCTTACTTTCAGGGTCTTCAACTTTGCGGAGGATGTAGGATGGCGCAAAGAGGCTTTGTGGGTATTTTTGCGGACGGTAGTGTCAATGCCTCGTCTCTTTCCGGAGAACAAGCATCGAGATATCTTCGATAGGTTCGACCAACAGTCTAATTTTATGATGCCAATTCGTAGAGATGAAGAATGAGTGTTATCCAGTATTAGCCTTATCCGAAATGAACTGTTGTTCCCTTTCAATGTTATGTTAATGGAGTGAGATTAAGCTCTGGGAATGACACCAACCCATATAAGTCCTTTAGACGTGGAACAGCCTGTCGTGACAGGTAAATCACGAAGCAAGCGACATTCCGTACCAGCTTTCTGTCAGGTACCGCCATCAGCTCGAAAGCGTCCTCGTCCTCACTAGATCCATTTTCGCTCTCCCCATTCCCGGGCCTGTTCTCCCTTCCGTCCAAATTGTTCGCAACCTCAGTCTGAAGGTCTGACTTCTTATTCTCCATCGTATTTCCGTGGTCTTTTCCAGGTTCAAATGTCTCCAGTCTGCTCCATGAACCCGTGTACTGCCACCACTGCCCTCCATCTTTCTGGAGCTCCCTTTTTGCAATCTCACCGACGGAAATACACTTGTTCGTGCCAGATGCTCGTGAGATGAGTGCGACAATGATTGGTCGATTTTTCTTAGTATCGGCAATATTATGTTCTTGCCTTTCCTCGTTCTTGTCTAAGGTGAGTAGTGAAAGTACTCGTCGAACCTTGTCTTGTATCTTGGAATTGGGGACGACCGCGATGGTGTGTATGTCGTACGCATCTTTTAGAAGTGGATCATCAGCATCAGGTGGCATTAGGGTGTGGGCCGGTGGAACAGACGGTGGAGGTTCGGGTGGTTTACGGATTTGTCCAGGCTGTCGTACCTGTCCTCTTGCATGGTCAAGGGCATGTTGTCCTTCGTCTGTTGGCATCAGGTCGTCACTTCCAGCCACAACTTTTGGCACGTCTAATTTTGGGCGCTTATTTGTGGGCAGTAATTCTTTTCTGACTCTCTTTGCAGGATTCGCTTTTTTTGTTTGGGGAGCTCTCGAAGTTTTCTGTTGTGCCTTACGTGCCATGAGGATAGTTCCAACCAAATGATTGGATCTGACATGCAGTATTAACTTGGTGCGTGTTAGGTTGAAGTTGTTAGACTCACTCGTCGGCGCTTTTTTGATGGCTGATGTCACGGTCACCACTATTAGCACGCTGCGAATGAAGAGATTGCAGGTATTTGCTATCGTATTGGTGCAATACTAGAACTAAAGAAAGAAGAAGAAATTACGCGCGTGTGCGCGGGTAATAACACACTCGGAATAACCTAATCAAAGTCCGTGCACGTGAACAGAAGTATGTGGCGGCTTTAGAAAGTATCGGAAAGCTAGCCGTCACAGCTGACGCTATTCGCACGCGCCCTTTTATATTTCCGCACGCGCCCTGTGAATACTCGTAACCGCGGGACGAATAATAGCCTTATCAGCGGATAACTAAAGAGCAGAAACTGCTCTCACATATGTCCATTTCCGTTTTCAGATGAGTAACACAGGGATGTGGTATGAGCAATGACACTGTCCACAACGAAATTGGCTTCACCCTTCGAGCCAACGTGCTGTAAAGGGTATGCGACCTATGCACCACTGTCCACAGCGTACAAATCATTCCAGTATGTAAGATCCACCAGTCGCTTGTCTTCAAGATTTGACTCTCCCAGATCACAATTTGGGTCCCGACAGAGCTTATGTACCGCGCTAGCGCGTCTCCATCCAAACCATCCAGCCATTTCCCAATCCAAAACACCAATAATCCTATCATCCTGAATAATTATGTTTGACTAGTTGAGGTCGTTATGGGCAAGGCTGAGATTTTCCCCTTCCTCCTCAATTTCTACTGCTCTGTGGTTGCATCGTTCAGTATGGTTACATTCTATCAGAACAGTCCCAATATTCAGTCAAGTTGACCTATTCAGGATCGGGAGAGAAATCGTTGGGTTGTGGAAATAGCGCTCAAAGAAAGGCATGTCGGAGTAGGGGTCAGTCGCGGGCATGTTTATGTGCATGGGAAGAATCGTCACAGAATACAGAATTCAGCATACTAATCACACCTAACCTATTTTTGTGGGAATGTAGCTTAGTAAAGCATATGCAGCGTGCAGCAATCATCTTGTCACCAATAGCCAGTACTTCGGCGTCGTGCTCAGCTCCGAAGTGATATATAATCGGTTCGTCGAGGAGGCTTACGATAGACTTTCAAGTATTATGAAGACGTGGCTAGCAACCGAACGTCGGACAACAAGCTATTTTGGCCCGTCCTCATCGGACAAATGCCAAAATGATTCGTAAGGTGCCATGCAGCGACTAGGAAGGCTCCGGTTATGGCTTTGCAATTTTGCGACACCATGTTACAGTTGAACTTTCAGGAACTCAAGCGTTCTAGATAGACCTGGAGATCTCCCTCCTTCATCCCATGAATCTTCCCGTCGACATTTACGACTTCATTTGCTTGCGTTGGCCGAGTAGCGTTAACGTCTGAACCCCAAAATCCATCTGATCTACGCACTCCTCTGGCTAACCTTGTTGCCTTCCTGCGTGCGTTTATTTCACAGGGCGCGTGCGGAAATACAAAAAGGCGTCATCAACTCGTTTTGGTCTCGTTCCTTTCTACTAATTCCCCTACTCCCAGCGCCCTCCCAACCTTCACCCTCCTCTTCTTTTCCTTCTTCTCGCCCTTAGCATCTTCCTTCTTTCCTTGACTACCCACATCATCACCCTCATCCTCATTCTCATCACCACCTTTCCTTTCCTCCTCGGCTTGCATCCTAAGATCTTGTAGATTCATGCGCATCGAGTAAGCATCTTCGCCATCGGCATAGTACTTGGGTTCGACCTTGTCGACCTTGAAACCAAGAGTATCGCGGTAGAGATGTAGAGCAGCGGTATTTGAGACACGAACGTGGAGGGAGACGTAATGTGCTCCATATGTTTCTGCCATGGCCCGCTCTGTTGAAAAACTCTTAGTGAATGACGCACATTACTTCGATTACATCATTACGATTTAGATATTTCCAAAAATTTTAACAGCTTCAAGAAGTTGAATTGAAGAAGATGATGTCTAGGTTTGAAAGTTGAATTGAAAGTACGAAAATTCTGGGGTTTGAAGCCAGTAGGAGAGAGATATAAATGGCCAGGAGCAAGTCAAGTAGATGAATGTCTTACCGCTTTGCCTCATGAGTTTCTCTGCAAGTCCCAATCGTCGGTGTGTCCTCATGACACTTAAGCTAGTAATATGACCGTGCTGCACGCCGTCCGTTGGCTCCTCTTCCATCTTGGCCAGCACATAGCCCACGATCTTTGGAGGGTCATACGGTGTCTTCTGTGGCCGCGAAACCTGCAATACCAGACGCGTTAATGCCGAGTTACCTCACTCGATGAATCATTCTAAGCGTGAAAATGAGAGACTTTAAGCACTGGAAACTGTCGCCAGGGAAAATGCTATGAAATGAACAACAAGGGTCTTACACGCAATCTAAGTTTCTTTCCGATGCAGATAGCAGACAGAGAAGCTCTTGCATAATAATCCGCTCAAGAGTAACTCAGGAAAGGCACTCACATCGACAGCCACGTAGCTCAATTGCGGCCACGTTAATACGTGATAAAGATAGTATTTCGCGAAATAGTTTTCTGGAAGGTTCGTAATGTTCGCTTGTTGTACGTGCGGGATGTCCGCCGTCCTCATCAAACGGATATCCATAATGGCAGGGTGCTGAAATTTCGTGATCGGGATCAAAAGTTAACCAGTTCCCTTCAATTGTACTCGAAAACATACAACAGCGCTAAAGAGTTTAATGGAGGAAACTTGAAAAGGTGTGATTCAAATTGCCTCGATCAACACCAGAAAATCTGACGGTGATGGCTTGGCATAAGCGGCGGTGCGTGGCGGTGCTGCAAATATAAATGGAATCTCAATAATGGTCACTTTGGAGAACGTAAATAAAAGTGCCTGCAGCGACTCATGGACGACATGGATATTTAAAGGTCGCGAGCCAACTTCAGAATGCTGAGCAAAGGCTCGATGGCTCCCACCATCACCGAGAGAGAACAGTTGGCATGAGCCCGCGGATACAGTTCTCAAAATTGGAAACCATAAACACGCTCTTAGAAAGCTCGCCTCAGCATCCCAAATTCAACTCGAATCAAACCGTTCCACCTGTACGTAGGCATTCCTCCATTGTGAATTTGAATGCTTACTGTATGAGATGGTTTCGAGAATCAGTTAAATTTTCAGAAGAGGCCATTGAGGCGATGACCTCCGAGGGCGGGAAGCTTCCTGATACAAAACTCATAAAGAACTTCTTGATTTCTATACTACCACGTCAACAGGCAGGATTGGAGATCAGCCCAAGTTGAAAACATGTGAGAACGTTTATCATGCAGTAATAGGCAATCTACATCGGTCAACCAGAAAGAGCTTTAGCAATGATAAACAGAATGATATGCACAACGTAAGCTATTGCCTTCATTGGAAAAGCGTCAAAGCCGGCTAACATGACCTAGTTTGTCTACAGCGAAATGGGGAATATGGCATTCGAGATGAAGAAAAAGAGAAAGGTCAAGCAGATGAAATTGATCCGGAGGAGCTACTGAACAGAGCATCAGGTCATAACTGATGCCTACAACGCTGAGTACTTCGACATACGCCTCTGCGAGAAAAAGAAGGGTAATGCCGTTCCCACTTCGGCTGTTCCCATTTGGTGCGGCTAGCGTCTTCACCATTATGGATACCTCCGCTCACAGGCTCCATATTTTCGCCAAGACGTTGGATTACGTCGGTAAATGTAAACCGAGGACATCTTTCACGATGTCGTCAAAGCCGCGATAACGTCGACCGGGACCTGCGAGACATGAGGTCACTGCTTCTCATTTCCAAAACGGGAAACCCTTTCAACCAAGAAAGACTTCGTGTGAAGTGGCTTTGATATGATTCATCTGTTATCCAAAAATGAAAGAACAGTTCAATTCGGGGTCATCCTGACTTTACCTCCTACAAGAGTCTGCTTCAAGATGGGAGTTCGTCGACTACAGTAACAAAGACGTGCGGTATGCTGTGCCGTGCCTCATCTCCGAGCTCATGTCCGTGGACCCACCGTGTATCATGTATATAGAGCTAGCATCCCGTAGCCATATGAGAGTCAGTCGTCTACCACAACAAAGACGACATTCGCTAGATTTGTTTATGAATATCATTTCCACCCCGAAAGGAAATTTCGACGTGATTGAGGCCATCACTGTGGACTCCTTAAAATGACTAGAAGGGACTAACAGGATCAAAAGTCCACTGGAAAGGTGTATCTCGACCTACAGTGAAGGAGTGGATGTGGCCATCTGCCGTAAGGCCATAAAACTTGACCTTGGTACCCGCAATCATCGCACCAGCCGTGAAGCTATTACTGCCATGATATTGCAGCAGCGTAGGCACCACGTCGCCGGACCATGAAGCGTTGTTGTAGTAGCTTGCCTAAATCATCCCGTCGAGAAATATAGACGCGACAATGAGGTATATCGGCCCGAGAGAGAAATCATCGCCGGCGTATCCTACGCTCGTAAGGGAAGACGGCGTGCTAGGGAGTTCTTGTGCTACGACGCTGCCTAGAGTGAGAAAACGAGCGTCAGTCGAGTCTTAATAAACTACTAGTAATCCGTAGAAGGTGACGCGTACCTAGCGCTAATGTGTTCGTGAGAGCGCTCCCTTCAAGAGACTCCTGCAGCGTGCTAGAGATGGCATAGTAAACCTTCGGAATCCAATGGGCGCTCCATCTCTCATCGTTCCACGCCGTCAGCATAGTGATGGCTAGTCCCGATCCGTGCTGGATGAGATTAACCCACGTTGTTGGTGACGCCGTCCAGTCCTGACTACTGATCATCTGCAGCGCCTGGTCTGCGTTTTCGTACACGACACGCAGCTCGCCGTCGCATCCGGACGCGCACAGATTCCACCACGCAGCGAGCTGAGAGCCTGCTGTCGCCGTTTGCACCGCCCCTGACGTAGATAAGTTGCCAACTTCCCATGTCGTGATGTTGCTGTTCACGGAGTAAACCTCCTCGACGGTATTCGAGGGCGACAGGTAGAACAACGTGACCCCAAATGAGCCAAGATTATACGGCTCATCAGTCCATGGAGAGCCGCGCGCGGCTGCGGCGAGAGGCGTACCGGGCAATGCCGACACAGACACGCTGGCTGAGATGTTTACCGCGGTCCATTTGTTGGTTTGGGAGGTCCAGAGCGAGACGAAGAGGTCACCGGAGGCCTCTTGCCAGAAAACAGCGTGGTAGTTGTTGTCTGCGGCGTCGGTCCAGTTTGTTGCGGCCACTTTCGAGTCCTTGAGGACTCGACTCGAGTTCTGGCCAGGAGCGGTACTGTTGCTACCGGCTTTGCTACCGGCTTTGCTACCGGCCTTGTTAGACTTGCCAACTGTTCCGCCGACGGCGCCGCCGACGACAGCTGCTATCACGATCAGTGCGATAACAACGATGATGAAGATGGTGCGGCGCTTCAGTCCGGTGACGCTCTTTATTTCTTCGGATCCCGTCCTATGTTCCTCTGGTCCTGAATAAGGATGCTGGTTGGGAAGAGCTTCCGGTAGTGTTTGATCGTACACGATATAGGGCGCATGATCCCATGCCTGATCCAATGAGGGATGAGGCTGTGACGCCATGTTGAGGCCGAATGCGTCGCTCGGCTAACAATAGGGAGAGATATACTGAGATGAACCAACCTAGCTGGTCCACGGAGTGCGTCCAGCGGTCTTGGCCAGGCCGATGTATAGGACTTCTCACAAGATATCCGTCGCAGCAAGTCGAAATTGAGTAGAGGAATAAGCAATGAGTTTGGGCTCTTACCCATCCGACGCTGCGCATCCTCAGCCTGCGAGAGATCGTCCAACATGCAGGTTAACTTATTGGGCACAAAATCAATGTGTGGCTGAGGGATCATCGCATCTGTTTAATGCTGCAGAATCCTTGCTCTTGTAGGGCGGTAGTTGGAATGTAGAATGACTATGTATATTTAGTTCTCAGCACGGAGTAACATAGGGCATTCCTAACCCAAGAGTTTTTTAAGTGTCGCATTGGCGGCGGCAACAATAAGCGGTCTCAAAGGTTACGGCCGACCCCTTACCAATACTGCCTTGGCTCAGCCTTGCTCACGCACAGCCCAGGTTCGCGACGGAATAAAGCCGTTGTGAGATGAAGAAGAGAAGATTGTTATTTGCCACCAAAGTGGCGGGGGGCAGCTATATATGTGTGAAGGTGGCCGAAAAGAGAAAGGCGGTAAGGGGCAGTATGTCCCTTCGCGCACCAGGTCCGCTCATGCCCTGCTCAGTTTCATACCCTGCTCAGGCTAAAGCGGCAACAGCTCACTTCCAAAAACGGAAATGGGAATTCGCTCTGTCGAGACGAGATTACAGCTCAACTGAGGTTTAAGGGAAATTCGCTGCCGAATTTGGAGGTTGGCCCCGCTGCTTTTGGAGGGACTTTTTCGCAAGGTATTTTCACAACTTTCGCAGGAGATTTTTTCACGACATTTTCATGGGAGATTTTTCTATGGCTTTGCCAAAATTTGGATTACTTGTGAAGTATCTGCCCTTTTAAGGAAGCAATGGAAGCAATGAAAGTTTCCACTTGAAATTTTCGCACCCGCCAGCCCTGCTATATAGCATCACAGCTTCAGAAATAACCTGCCACTTTCAGCCAGCCTTACTATATAGCCTCATAGCTTAGGAGGATCACCCCATTTCTCGCCGATGTAATATGTTACCGCCCGACTCTTCTTGTGCTTCCAAGGACGAAGATCATGCCGAAAGACAAAGTCTCCGCCAAGAAGGTTGATGTCGGCAAAGTGTGAACCTGGTACCGAAGGGTAAATTGGATGTCGGTGTCCAGCAATAGAAACTTCCCAAGGAGAGATATCCGGATCAAGCTTGAAGGTTTGCATCACCTAGAGTTATGTTAGTAGCTGGGCATTCCCCCTACAGGTATGGACACTTACCTGAGTTGAGATGTACGTCAATGGGGACCCTCCATCAACAATAAAGAAGACCCAATGAGCCTTGTCATCAACCTTGAGGACGCATGGAAATATCTGGCGGTACTTTTGGCCGTACAAAAAACCACGAACGGAGTCAGCCACGATATCCGCTTCTTCTTTCGTCGCCTCTTTGAGGTATGGTATGCCTACGCGCTTCGAAATCTCATTGTGTAGCGTGTGGTCGTCGATATCCGTGATCAAGACATCATAGTCTTTCGGGTCCACGGGGCCAATGTCATGAACATCAACAAATATACCGCGCGCCATATTTTCTTCTGCCTCGAGCTGAGAGAAATATCTCAGCGGGCTGGGATTCGAAGGAGAGAAGCGCTCAAAGAGGGTCGCATAGCTTGGAGGGCCCGAGAACGGCACTTGGAGGCCGTGGATACGGCGTGCTTGAAGAGAACAGCGTAGAAGACTGGGAAGGGGTTTGCAAAAAGCCCTGAGGGCTTGTTGACCTGGAAGTCTGAGCATGGTGAAGATGGGCGTACCAGAAAGGATGATTCAGAAGAGTGATAGTTAAAGGTTTGGTGGGGAGTGATAGTTGAAGGGTTTGGTGTGAAGGCCGCTGGGGTCCGACCGTCACATGAACCCCGCTAACAAACTCATGACCAGTGACGGCAATTCTTGCTTACCTAAGGCGAAGCCAACTAGTTATGCCCAAAACATGTCCCCCACTAAACCCGAGGGGAATTTCCCTGCAACGAGATTAAGAGAGGTTCACGGTAAATTTACCTCCGAATCTGGACGCTTTTGCCGCCGCTTTTACAGGCTTTTCAGCGTGAATGCCAAGCACCACCCCAGTCATAGCTTGCCCCAGCATCCTTCACCCAGAATTCAAAATCGCTGCTTCCCGGAAGTGGAAATTGAAGATGGCCCCTCCCCTCGAGAAACAGCAGACCATCCACTCGCAGCATCTAAGTACCATCTGGGGAAGTTTTTTTTAGTCGGCCTTTTAGACGTTTGGAATGTTTTGTTGTTGGTTAGCTTAAAGTTTACGTGTGTGGGTTTTTTTGTGGAAGATTTTCACAACTAGTTTACATCACGCTGCCTTGCTTTCTATGCTGCCCAGGAAAGCTTGCCTAAACATTGCCGAGACTTTTCTGGCTGGCTAGCTGGAAGGGGACCTCTGGAAAAAGGCATTTTCACCACGCTCCTATGCCGGTTAGAAAAACAAGTAGAATAACACTAGACGGAGAAAAGTGAGGATTTGAGGATGCAGAGATCAACTTTTACGAAGCTGATTCAGTTAGAGAAAATCTAGTACTATGCCATGCTGCCATTATTTCTTCCGAGCCATGCCTGAATGCCATTTTCATTAACGATTTTCCGATCACGCCTGCGGCTTCCAGGTCCGAGATCAAGGTATAGGCCCAGTTCCCACCCTGGTAGAAGCAAATGTAGAAGGAGAAAGTGGTAAGATGTCAGGGAAACGAAGGGGCACAATCCACCTTAGGTGCATGCCGCGATAGGCATGACGGAAGGATGAGACAATCCTATCGGCGAAGAAATCGGTAACATGCTACCGTCAAGTATGATTGGAGGCCGTGGCTCCTCTTCCGCTTCTTCCTCCTCGTCCGGTGAATCTTCACAGTCGCATAGTCGTAGCACCTCATTCATCTCTTGACGCCCCTCGTCCGATAGAGTCCGGGGGGTTGATGGAGGGGGGAAATCTTGAGCCCACCAGGGCTTAGCTTCGTGTGCATATTCCTTTCCCCAGATTATGTCGAAATCTTCAATGTCATCGAGTACCTTTAACTTTTTCTTAGGCTTCGATGACGCCGCTCGAGTGCTATAGATAAGGTTAGTCAATATATACGGCTTCAGCGAAGGTAATCGTACTGCTTTCGGCTACTTGCATTATAGCCACCAGTGTCGTCACCGCCTTGGCCATTACCGCCAGTGTCGTCGCTGCCTTGGCCGTTGCCGCTAGTGTCTTCATTGCCATGACCGTTGCCGCCAGTGTCGTCACCGCCTTGGCCGTTGCCGCCGGCGTCCTCATTGCCATAGCCACTGCCGCCGGTGTCCTCATTGTCATGGCCATTGCCACCGGTGTTGCCGTTGCCACTTGCCACTCGAAGTGCCCAGTGCTCTCGATGCATTTGCTCCAAGATAGGAAGGTTTGAGCAGGCTATCATGTCCGTTTGGAAGTGCTTAGCGTGTACGCCTCCTGGCGGCAGTGTTGGTTGCGGTTCATTGCGCTGAAGAAGCCTGACTTGGAATACATGACTAAAGCAGAGATAGCTGTCTCTGCCATGAAAGGACTCCTTAGGATTGACATTGACAATTTCATCAGGCATGCCTGCGGCGGGCAGAGTACCATCAACGGCCATCCACCTATGCGGGAGAAGTGGGAGCTTTGTTGTGAGTATCATGACCTGTGCAAGCTTTTGGTTGTCATCGATGCCAACAACGAGGCACGGCCTTGCATATTGAGGTAGCTTCTTGCCAGTGACGGGGTTAAATCCCGACGGTTTCCAGGTGCCATCGTCCTTCATTATTGTCATCTTGTCAATAGAGAAGGTGGGAGGAGCCTTCAGGTATGGCCGTTCCGGTGAGATTTGGTTGACTATGAGCGGAAACTGAAGCAATACAAGATAAAAGCTTCCTACTTCCAATTCGCGAAGTCTGAGGAATTGTGGCGGCGCTTCCGCATCCTGTCCTCGCTGGGGAGTTGCTGGCGGGGCAGCTGGCCGGGGAGCTTGTACAGTCTTCAAAGGTGTTTGTGGGATATTCATGATGACGGACGTGTAGCAGTGAAGTTAAGAGAGGAAAAGAGCGGGTTTGTAAGAAATTAGAGCTTGTGCGAGAAACTTGATGAGAAGCCCTTCCAAGGTCGGCGATTTATGCCTAAGGCTGCGTCAGGTTAAAAGCAGCGGGGTCCCCGCTAAACCCGAGGAGGATTTCCCGTTAACCATATTACGGTTTAAGTATGCCTGTTTCTGCACAACACACTACAACCATTCTTTTCATGAAAGCAGCCCATATCGCACGTGGGAGAGACTGGGACTCTACTAAGGGAAATGGAATCAGACAATGTGTAAAACACACTCATGATACCCCGTGATTCATCTACAGAACAGTAATTGCTTGAACATATCAAGCGTTCTCGAGGTAAAATAAATGATCGTGGGTTGGGTTGAGATTGATGATTGTGTGACGGTCCCATTTTTCAGTTCACAATTTGTTGTTTCAACTATACATCTGACTTCTTCTCCTGGCTCTGGTAAGTAGAGCATAATTAGCATATTCCGCTCTACGATGCCCATTCCGGAAGTACCTCTACCACTAAACGCCATCTATGCAAAATTGGCAGAAATTAGCAGAATGAGATTCTCGCTTTGCTCCTGATTACATCCAACCGAAGCGCTACTCGAGACCACCGTTATCCGGATCCTTCCGCTTCAGTGAATGCTCAGCGACAGAATCAACATCCATAGGGTCACCCCCATCTTGCCCTTCAGTGACAGCACTTTCCTCGGCGTTTTGTTCCTTAATAGCCTTGATTCTACGCTCCCTTGCCTCAGCCTTGAACTTTTCAATCGCAGCTTTCAATTCTGTGTTCGGAATGACATCCTCGATCTTCAATGGCACCCTGTTAAACGGATCGGCCGGGTCACTAAGTAGATGGCTTCTAATGGTACTCCGATCGACCGTCGTTCTGCTAGTTGGAAGGATGACTGGGTCTTCCATTAGCGTGTACATCAGCGGATCTTGGAACTCGTCTGGGATCTCGCCCAGATCCTCCTCGGCCTGCTCATCGGCTTCCTTGCTTGCTGCGATGGTGGCGATAAGCTTCCTCCAGACCTCTAGCTCGTCGGGAGATTTCAAATTCGTTCGAGTCATAATGTTGGCGGCGTTTTGGAAAGCCTCGGGCTTGTAACTGCGGCCATCGCGGGCAACGGCCAGGTGAAACGACGGCTTGTCCTTGAGATTGAGATAAACGGACATAATGTCCGCGAGCAGAGATGCCGGTGCAAACCCGTATTGCGCAGGATCCCGAACCTTGAGCTCTCGCTGTTTCTTGCCCACCATTGCATCCAGGTTGTAGTCCAACATGTCTGCCAAACGCTGGACGATTTCCGGCATGGTAAATGCATCGGGAAGCGCCTCAGTGAACATCTTGAACATCTGAACGGTCTCAGAAGTAAGCTGCATGTAGCTCTTCGCTCTGCCTTGGTTCGCGTTTAAATCTTCTTCCTTTGCTTGCCTCTGCTCTGGATTTAGGCTAGATGGTTCATGTTCGAGTTCTTCTTGAAGCCTGTGGACATTTCTGAATGCTGTGAAGGATTCATCGAGGACAAAAGTGACATCGTTTAGCATGAGATTAACAAATCGCACAAAGAAGTCAACGTTTTGTCTGGAATGTTGTTAGCCCGAAATCCGAAAACAGAACTTAGCTGTGACTCACTTTGATTCTCGGTCCAAATTTTCTCGGTATACGAGGTTGGACCAGATGCAATGTATGACCTTGAATATTTCGTAGCGAATGTTGAATTTGTCGAAAAATTGCGTATGTGTGCCGGTGCTTTCAGCTTCAATGTAAAACTTCATCAAAGCATGCAAAAGATGCTTCGTGGCAAATTCAGATGAGTTCAGGACATCACCCAAAACGCCCTTCGCTCGACCTCGGAAAGGCCAGACGCCATGGAACAGGATTGTCACCAGACCGGCTTTGAGGTAAGGACTTTTGATGTATTCGGAGTTCCGTAAGAAGGTGATGCAAATCGTAATCAATTCTTCACACTGCGTAGGCATGATTACCCATGGCATAGTGCGTGTGCAGAACTTGAAATTGTCGACGATATCCTCCAGAAAGTATTCCGGAAGGCATTTGAAAACCTGCGGAACGTCCTCCGACAATGGAAGTCGGATTTGTTGTTTTGGATACTCGGTCCCAGGAGCAGCGAGCCGCAGCAGCCACACAGTTGCGAATCGCATGAATTGCATGGAGCGTTGCTGAGCATTCTCATCTAGGAGCACGCCCTGAACTGCTCGCATCACGCAATTGCCTTTCTCGATCTGGTCTCGATATTTTTTCAAGGCTTGTTCGAATAATGCCAATTGTATGGGATTCTGTACTAGTGAGCTTCGTTATCAAAAAAAAAAAAAAAAAAAAAAAAAAAAAAAAAAAAAAAGAAAGGGGGCTTTACTCACGTTGGCGAATTTTGGCCTCTCCTTCTCAAACTGCTCAACCTGCTTCTCCAGTTGGTTGATTTGCCGTTGAAGATCGGAGAGCTTGTTATTTGCTGCCTCCTTCCCATAGTGATGTGCCGCGACCGTAAGAAAGAAGATCTCTGTCATGAAATGGTTCTCCCGCGGGCCCAAAATCTTAGCGTAGAATTCGTCAGACGTCTTCTGATCCGCGTTGATTTTGGTTTCATCGCTTATCCCAACTCGTGGAGACTTCCGTAGATAGTTGACATCAATTTTCTCGATTTTTGAAAAAGTTGGCTCTACGATCGGCTCGGACAGTCGGTCAAGAATAGCAGTGATATTGATCATAAATCCATCGCTTGAAACAGTATTCTCGTCAACAAATGTCGCTCTTCGTTTGTGGTTCTTGTTTACGATAAACGCAAACCAGTCAAGCATTCGTTCTCTGGGACGCTTTGCAGATCTCACTATTTTATCCGTAATGTCGAGGAGGTCATCCTGGTGAGTCTGTAAAGTCATTCGAAGTGCATGTTGAGAAGTTCGTACGAAACTCTCATCTCTCGCCTGGAAACCTGTGAAGTATCCAAAAGCAACGTCCGCCGTAAGTGGAGATATTCGGAAAAAAGGTCCGAGAAGAGTGCGACTCTCTATTTCCGGAGCTTCACAATCTTCTGGTAGGAATTTGGAAGATTGAGTGAGCGCGTCGACAAGGGGTGGGTGGCGGACGAAATTGCGCAGAGCCATAACATATGGCTTGTAATCGTCGTTCATGGAGAGCTTCGAAAGATCTACACTTAACTGTTCCATGGCTTGCACTAGGGCATTCTTGATGCTCTCATCCTCGGGAAACCGAGCAACCGCTTCTTGCAAGAATTCATGGCAAATGCCCGTGTCTCGATCCGGGTCGCAAAGCAGATACTCGGCTAGAGGGCTTTTGTCGCTGGCCTCTAACCCAAACATCTCTGGCATTGTTGCGGCAAAAATGCAATAGCTCATGCAGAGCCTCCGTGCTTCTTTGATGATGTTGAATTTCGGGTCATCCGCGTTGCTCGTACGCACAGTCCGCCATAGCTTCAACATCCTCTTCCAGCAGCTTAGAAGGTATTCCAGCGGCTTTCCATTTCGAGTTTGAGACGCTGCATCCAAAATAGCTTGCTCGAGAATATTAAGGCTGATTCGCGGTGGAGAGCCCTCAGCCTCCAGGTCTTCCTTTACGCCAGGTAGATAGTAGAGCTGACCTCCATCCTTTTGATCCTCCCTGAGAGTTATCCTAAAGATGCTCGAAAGTGTCCGATCTTCCCAAGCCTGTATTGTTTCCGGCCGGCGCTGTCTTGAATTTGGCCGGGGCTCTGCATCCCTCTGTTCGTCTAAAGGAGTTTGAGCTTTTACATCAACACGAGGAGTGGGTTGAGGAGTCTGTTGTGGCCCTGCCGCCGCTGGAAGGACCGGAGTGGAGATATCTGCGGTGGCGATTTGCTCTTGTCTGCTGTTCTCATCGAGGTCGGTTATACCCGCTTTGGGCTGTTCGTCGTCCCGAGCGGTTTGCGATGAGCCGCTGGCCTGTCCACTCTGCTGAGCTTCATTGGAAGCTGCTATACTAGCTGGCGCAAGCTTGGCTAGTCGTCGCTGGCGGATCTGTTGATGGTGAGCGGATGAAGTTTTAGGTCACGGTGGATTAACGTACCTTTTCTGCGTCTGGTTGCGCGTCTGCCATGTTTAGTATGCGGAAAGTAAGAGAAAGGAAGAAACGAGGAGGGGTAGAAAAAGGCGCGAGATGGTTGGAGGCAGAAATAGTCAGCCTATGCAGGCAGAGATTATGAGTTGTATTGGCCAGCGAAGAACTTCCCGCTGTGTGCTTCAACCTAACATGTGGCGCAGCGCATGAAATGAACCCTATCTCTACCTGCTCGAATGTTGCCCATAATTATTACTAACTAATCGCCACAGAGCCGCATCTCCTCCACTGCCTTCTGTATGATTCTATCACGATATGCCTAGTTAATGCTTTGACACCGCCTTATCTAGGTTATGCATTTTGCGTGGAATTAATCTAGTGTAGTCTACACCTTCGAAATTTACGATTTCCAGAAATATTCAAACGGAATATATAAAGGTGGTTAAATCAGTCGTGATATTAGAGCTCTCCAAATCTTCTCACGAGTCCTGCATAGTGTGCTGGTGGATGAAATATTAGATATTACGGAGTACTCCGCTACCTGGTCGATCGAGCCCCAATTCAACAATGATTAGCCGCACGTGGAGAAACAGGCAGATCAGCTCACTACGCCTGGAGAATATTGGAGGCATGAAGAAATTCTTTGCTTGCTGGAATGGATACAGATTCAGATAAGGCACAAAGTTCGTAGCTACGGTCAACCAATCTATTATAACCCGTGGCCCGATCCCTCTTTGATGCCTAACTCGGGCGCCTAGCGAAGAGTCAAACAACAGCACTGCAATTTTAGCGTCAGAGAAGAAGCGAAAACGCACGACTCCGATCGATCTAGACGCAAAATTGTATAAGAGCAAACGGTTTTAGTGGATTCATGGATTTCCACCGCCCTTGGGAACGAAGTGGATCAGGTCACGGTACTCTTGCATTGAGTTTATGGTATACATAGCCTGACGACTGAGGCGGCGGCAGTTGAAAAGGCTTTGCATATCGAGTTGAGAAAAGATCATGTTGAGTATCTCTTAAGGAAGAGTCCTGAGTGTTGCGAGGCCATGTATGCTCTATGGCATCTGCTCGGTGGTGTCCAAGGTCGAGAGGCAGAATCGTTCGAGATCAGTCTCGTCGAAAGTTCCATGTTTGATGACCAAAATGTTGCAAGTCAGCTGGCGAAAGCGGTCAAAGTCCATTAGGGATATTGTCAGGCCAGGCAGAGAAAATGTAAGAGAATGCTGTGAGGGAAGAAATTGTAGCAACGCGCAAACACTGATACTTCCACGCGTACTTACGTTGAAGTGAACCGTGGAACCTGCACCTAGGTTCTCGTGTTGGAGACTCGTTTGGATTCAAGACGTCAAACGCATTTATTTCATAGACTTCCAGCATCGATTGTAGTACATGCTCTACTCCTTGGAGCTGAGTCACTAATTAACGGACTAATTAACGGAATCTCAGGCCTTCTCTGTCACGACTAGTTCCTACCGCTTAACAGTCTCAGTATCCACGCTTAACTTTTGGAAAGCTGATAAATTTTTGTGATCAGGAAAGACGGGACGTCCAAGGATTACACAGATGCCGCTCTTGGGGTCGTCTCTGACTGAAATCCCCGTACTACATCCAATCCTGAAAAAGAAAACCTGACATGGAAATCCGGTTGCATGCGCACTTGTCTTGACGTTCTCCTAGTCCATCAAAGCCATTACATTACCTTGATCGTCGAAGAAAACGTTCTATCAATCAAAGTTAGGAGGTGCAAGAAGAAGCGCTCAGCAGTGAGAAATTTTCTTTCGGACTCGGCTTCGGACTCGGAATAAATCAAAGTAGGAGTTGTATCTGTCGATAGCGTTGAGCTAACAGAGGATGTTGAAAGGGTTTGATGAAGGGCTTACCATTGCTGATCGCAGTGACCTTGTGCAGTAGGTAGTGAAACAAATGATTGTACAATTGACCAACG
>Ga0335075_10005351_pt1 | contig 19945 bp, 18 predicted proteins | sample Lox_Sample_24_FD_206723 | JGI IMG/M metagenome (GOLD analysis project Ga0335075, IMG submission 206723) | Soil microbial communities from Loxahatchee National Wildlife Refuge, Florida, United States - Lox_Sample_2.4 | ecosystem: Environmental > Terrestrial > Soil > Wetlands | place: USA...
TTGTATTTCCAGCGCGAGACGTGGGCGCGCTGGCCAATGCACTGGCAAATGTTCTGGCGGACCCAATTGCTTGTCGTAAGATGGGCGAGCGCAGTCGGGAACGCATTCAAGACTTCAGTTTCGAAGCCAATGCGCGGGGCTTGCTGCAGGCATTTACGGCAGCCAGCGAACATTAATAACTATGGAAGCGACCCAGCGTTTCGTCCGAATCCCCGAACTCTACAGCAAGGAGAGCGCACCGCCATGCATATTTTGCATGTGATTCGTTCTCTCCACCCGGAATACGGTGGACCCGCGCAGCTAGTGCGCTGCATTGTGGCCGCAGGTCCGCGCCTGGGTTGGGAGGGCGAGGTGGCGTGCCTGGATGATGCGTCGGAGGAGTTTCTTCACGAGATTACGTTTCCAGTACATGCATTGGGCCAGGGAAAGGGAACCTACGGATACTCCAGCGCATGGATTCCATGGCTGCGTAAGAATATTGATCGCTTCGACGGAGTCGTGATTCACGGTATCTGGCAATACCAGAGTTTCGGTACATGGCGCGCCATCCATGGTCGTAAGCCCTATGTGCTGTTTCCGCACGGAATGCTGGATCCATGGTTCAAGCGGCGCTATCCGCTGAAGCACATCAAGAAATGGATTTACTGGAACTTGGCAGAGCGGCGAGTGCTGCGCGATGCCAACTCGATTCTATTTACGTGTGACACCGAGCAGCGCCTGGCCCCGCAGAGCTTCAATACGCCGCCCTGGAATGCTGCCGTAGTGCCGTATGGAGCGGAGACGCCCCCGGGTGATCCGAATCAGCAAAAGGAGGCGTTCTACGAGGTCTGTCCCTTGGTGCGTGGAAGACGTTTTTTTCTGTACCTGGGGAGGATCCATCCGAAAAAGGGATGCGATCTTCTGATCGACGCGTTTCTGTCGATTGCCAGCGGCGCGCCCGATGTCGACCTGGTGATGGCGGGCCCGGACGCGGGCATGCGCGATGGCTTGGAGGCGCGTGTCAAGGCTGCCCACTTGACCCACCGCGTGCACTGGCCCGGCCTGATCACCGGCGATGCCAAGTGGGGAGCGTTTCACGCCAGCGAGACGTTTGTACTGCCATCGCATCAGGAAAATTTTGGGATCGCTGTGGCCGAGGCTTTGGGTTGCAGCCGACCCGTTTTGATTTCTGACCAGGTGAACATCTGGCCGGAGATTCATTCGGACGGCGCTGGTCTCGTTGCTCCGGACACGCGGGATGGTACGAGACAGCTGTTGCAGCGTTGGCTGGCGCTATCGATTGACGAACGTCAAGAGATGCAACGGAAGGCACATGCGTGCTTTGTGTCTCGCTATAATCTGGATCAAAATGTCAGCGAGCTAGTACGATTCTTTCAGTACATGCAGTAGCGAGCGTGGCCTATGGATCCCAACCCGTCCTCTAGTTCGTTTGCGTCGGTCACGGATCGGGAGACTGCCGGGAGCGTCGTGCGTACGCGGAAAGATCCCTATACTTCTCCGCAATATTCCTTCGGAAATCGTGTGCAGCGGCAGCTCTGGAGTGTAGTGTGGATCGTGCTCTATCGTCCGTCGCCGCGGATCGCGCATGCATGGCGCGCGTGGCTGCTGCGATGCTTTGGCGCGAAGCTGGGACCCTATTGCCGTTTCTATCCAGCATCTCGTGTGTGGGCGCCGTGGAATCTGCAATGCGAGGACACAGTCATGGTCGCCGACGGAGCGGAACTCTACAATCCTGCGCTGATGTTTCTGGCATCGCATGCGATTGTGTCGCAGGGGGCGTATCTCTGCGGCGCCACCCATGACTACAACGATCTGAAATTTCCAGTAGTGCCGTTCCCGATGCGCCTGGGACGCTATTCATGGGTTGCGGCGCGCGCCTGCGTTTCGCCGGGGGTGAACCTTGGGGATGGAGCGATTCTTGGCCTCGCTTCCGTGGCGACCAAAGATCTGGAACCATGGTCGATTTATGCGGGAGTTCCGGCGCGCAAGGTGAAAGAGCGTCAGCGCATTGAGTAGGGTAGGCGCCGCTACAAATTTCCGAGATTTTTGTTCTGGAGAGACTCCGATGAAGATCAAACAGGTGCCATTCACGGTGATTGACTGGGAGAGGGAACCTGTAACCGAAGTCCCAGGCAAGAGCGGGACAGCGCACATGCGGACCGTTATCGACGACACGTTATGCGTTCGGATCGTCGACTTTACGCCGGGCTACAGTGCAGACCACTGGTGCGCCAAGGGTCACATCGCATTCATCATTGCGGGGTCGTTGAAGATCGCATTGGGGGATGGACGAAGCTTCGATCTGGGCGCGGGCTCGAGCTTTCATGTAGGCGATGAAGCTGGCAGGCATCGGGTATCGTCGGAGGCTGGCGCGAAGGTGTTCATCGTCGATTAATCGCGGATAGCTATGCAACTGCCGAGATAATAAATGTTCGGATAAGCGGATGTGGTGCGCCAGGTCGAGACCTTGCCTGTGGTACAAAAAGCGTGGCGAGGAAGTAACAATGGGTCCTGAGTTCCACGATACGTGCTTCATGGTTTAAATCCTGACCTGTGATTGTCAACCCTGCGCATTGCAATTCCTCCTGGTGGGTTGGATTGAGTCCAAAGTCGCAATAGTACGACTCCTCAACCAACAAGCAGCCATAAGAACGTGCGGCCAATGAGTCAGGTTCAATCTGAACAGTCATGGTCTGACCTCTGAGTGAGCAACTGAGCGGTTGCACAAACAATTGCGAGGCGTACGGATCGTACTCTGCGTGAGCTGCGTCACGTATCGCCATTACATTACGCGCATATTCCACCACCACGTGTTGAAAGCCGCCGCAGGTCCCAAGCAAAGGCAGGTGATGTTCTCGCGCAAAACGAATCCCCTTAAGAGCGCCTTGCATGCTCTTGTAAGGGCTGCCGGGAGCACACCACAGGGCATCGAACTTTGAATAGTCGTGAAGTTCGTCCGTAGGTAGCCAGTTAAAATCAATTGAAATCCCGAGGGCAGATGCCGTATGGCAAAGCGCCTCATTGGTTTGGAGATGCGGGGGGAAGCTATCGTCAAAGTCGCCGATGATACCAATCCTAACGTCGGGCATACCGACAATATATCCCGCAAAGATTGGCCCTTCGACAGATTTTGCGGGTGCGTCATCCTTCGCATTTTTGCAAAGGATTAGAGCACCTCCGCTTCTCTCGCGATGCGTGAAGCGGTATCGTTACAGCGCGTTCATGTTTTGCAGGAACTCGGAATTGTTGCGCGCCTTGCCAAGCTTATCGACAAGTAGTTCCATCGCTTCCACGGGTGAGAGCGGGTTCAAAACTTTGCGGACCAGCCAAGTACGTTGCAACTCATCCTTTGGGATAAGCAGTTCTTCCTTCCGCGTGCCGGAGCGTTGAATATCGATGGCAGGGAAGACACGCTTGTCGACCAGTTTGCGGTCGAGGATGACTTCCATGTTGCCGGTGCCTTTGAATTCTTCAAAGATCACCTCATCCATGCGGGAGCCGGTATCGACAAGTGCAGTCGCGATGATAGTGAGCGAGCCGCCTTCCTCAATGTTGCGAGCGGCGCCAAAGAAGCGCTTCGGCCGCTGCAGGGCGTTGGAGTCGACGCCGCCGGAAAGTACTTTGCCGGAGGGCGGGACAATGGTGTTGTAGGCGCGCGCCAGACGGGTGATGGAATCGAGCAGGATGACCACGTCGCGCTTGTGTTCGACCAGGCGCTTGGCCTTCTCGATCACCATTTCGGCAACTTGCACGTGACGCACTGCGGGCTCATCGAAGGTGGAGCTGATCACCTCACCTTTGACAGATCGCTGCATATCGGTGACTTCTTCCGGACGCTCATCGATCAGCAGAACAATCAGCACAACTTCAGGATGATTGGTCGTGATGGAGTTGGCGATGGACTGCAGCAGCATGGTCTTGCCGGTGCGCGGTGGAGCGACGATCAGACCGCGCTGGCCTTTGCCGACCGGTGTCAACAGATCCATGACGCGGCCGCTGATGCTTTCGCGCACGGTTTCCATCTTGATGCGTTCCTGCGCGTAGAGCGGCGTCAGGTTGTCGAACAGAATCTTGTTGCGGGTCTCTTCCGGCGATTCGAAATTGATGGCTTCAATCTTGACCAGCGCGAAATATTTTTCACCCTCGTGAGGTGGACGCACGTTGCCGCTGATGGTGTCGCCGGTCTTCAGGTCGAACTTGCGAATCTGCGACGGCGAGACATAGATGTCGTCGGGGCCGGGAAGGTAGTTGTAGTCAGGGGAGCGGAGAAAGCCGTAGCCGTCGGGTAGGATTTCAAGCACGCCTTCGGCGAAGATGTGGCCTTCTTTTTCGCTCTGCGCCTGCAGGATCTTGAAGATCAGGTCTTGCTTGCGCAGTCCGCTGGCCCCGGGAATTTCAAGGGAGCGCGCGATGCGCGTCAGTTCGGTTATGTTTTTTTCTTTTAGTTCTGCAATCGTCATAAATGTTTTTTAGTGGATTTTCGGATGGTCTTGATCGGGGAGTGCACCGGGAAGCGCAACGGATAGGATGTTTTTATGATTATGGGGAAACGATGAAGGAGGGCCGTGGGGGAACGGCACGCAGCTTACGCTGCGCGACGTTCCTGCTTACGAACCTGCTCAACGGGAACGGCACTTTCGCCTAAAGGATTCGAGTGATGAAAGCGAATCAATACATCATTCATCGTGTCCTGGAGACGGGTGGTCGGCTTGTGCAATTTGCGGGCCGCTTTGGAAGCGAGCTGACACAGCTCATAGCGATTTCGGACGTAAGTCAAAGCGCCAAATATTAGTTGGGAGCGCATAATTTTCAGTACCTCTCTTGTATTAAGTAATGGCCGTCAAAACCTTCTACTTCGGGGTCCGAGAAGTGTTGAGCCGGTCCAGCCAACGTTGCTACCGATTTAGACGCACGAAGCACACCCATCGATTGATCAAAAATCTGGAAATCTTGCCTCAAATTTCGTTTGATGAGAACCACAACCGACTTCTTTACAGAGGTTTGCTGTAGGCGTTCGTTCTTGCGGATACTGGCAACTCACGAGGTGAAGATTGTTGCCGACTCACTGCCGTCGAGGGTCAGGACGGATACCGCCTAACGGCGTTTCCTATCTTGGAAGTCCTTGACTTGACGGGATTTTCTGCGGGGTAAGGCACTTGTCGCAGCGACGGACGCCCACAGGTTGAGCTCGACAACTATTAAGAGTAACTTCCTGAAGAATCCCCAGTCAACATAAATTTACCATATGTTTGCACAATTTCCAGCGCAAGGTCATCGAGAGGAGTCCCGGATGATACGCCGTAATCGGTTGAAAAAGCTGCAACTTTAACCAAATATTAAGATTACGACCAGTAGCTACGGTCGAGTGTGCGGTATTGAATGGCCTCCGCGAGGTGTTTCACCGCCAAATCGGCTTCCCCTTCAAGATCGGCGATGGTGCGGGCGACTTTCAGAATTCGATCATGGGCTCGGGCAGTGAGGCCTTGTTGCTGCATGGCTCGTTCCAGCAAGCGTTCGGCGTCGGTGGGCAGTCCGCAATAGGCTCGGATCTGGCGGGTTGTCATCTGGGCATTGCAGAAAATGCGCTCTTTCGCGTTCGCAAAGCGAGTGATCTGACGTTCGCGTGCCTCCAGGACCCTGGCACGAATCTCTGTGGAGCCTTCAGCAGCGGAGCCACCCCGAAGTTCCTTATATTGGACCGCCGGAACCTCGATGTGGATGTCGATGCGGTCGAGCAGGGGGCCGGAAACCTTGGACACGTAGCGTTGAATCATGGGCGGCGTGCACATGCATTGCCGGGATTTATCGTTGAAGTATCCGCAGGGACAGGGATTCATGGCGGCTGCCAGCATGAAGCGCGCCGGAAAACTGAGCGACATGGAGGCGCGTGCAATCGTGACCTGGCCGTCTTCCAAGGGTTGGCGAAGAACTTCCAGCACATTGCGCGGAAATTCCGGTAGCTCGTCCAGGAAGAGCAGGCCGTTGTGGGCGAGAGACACTTCGCCGGGACGCGGGATGGCGCCCCCGCCGATCAGGCCAGCATCGGAAACGGTGTGATGCGGCGAACGGAACGGTCGCTGCGTGACCAGGCCAGTTTCGGAATTTAATACACCCGCGACGGAGTGGATCTTGGTTGTCTCCAGCGCCTCTTCAAAATTGAGTGGGGCCAGAATTCCCGGCAGACGCTTGGCCAGCATGGTCTTGCCGGAGCCGGGAGGTCCGATCATCAAAATATTGTGGCCGCCTGCGGCGGCAACTTCCAATGCGCGCTTGGCAGTCTGCTGACCGCGGACATCGCTGAAGTCGAATGGAAAATGCTCCATCTCCCCGAGTAGATCGCGAGTAGCGACGCGAATGGGCTGCGCCTGGATGCCACCATTCGCGGCAGCGTTCAATAGTTCGCGAACTTCCAGCAGCGTATTGACGCCAAAGACATCGACGCCTTCGACAACAGCGGCTTCTCGGGCGTTGGCTGCCGGGATGAGTAGATTGCGAATGCCGCGTTCGCGGGCTGCAATGGCAATTGGCAACATTCCCTGTACCGGACGCAGGCTGCCATCCAGTCCGAGTTCTCCTACCAAAAGGAAATTACTGAGGTCGCGCAACTGCAAGCTGCCATATGCGCCGAGAATGCCGATCGCCATGGGAAGGTCGAAGCCAGAGCCCTCTTTTTTCAGGTCGGCAGGCGCCAGGTTGATCGTGATCTGGGTGGGGGGAACGTCGAAACCGGAATTCTTGATGGCGGCGCGGACGCGATCCCGGCTTTCACGCACGGCGGCGTCAGGCAGGCCGACGGTATGGAAACGATCTTCGGTGGTCTTGATGCCGGAGAAATCCACCTCCACATCGATGATGTTGGCGTGGATACCGTACACGGCGGCGCTGAAAGATTTGAAAAGCATCGTGGGGGAGTTCCGTGTTCGATGGTACTACTGTGGAGAGGATTTTGAATGTGCCGCTGCGCACCTGGGGCATTACCCGCGGAAGGAGCGAGAGAAAACGCCAAGACTTCCTGGCGGCCGATGTTCCACCTCTGCCAGTATGCTGAGAGTGCTGCGTGTGAGTTTTCTCCATAATGACGAGCTTCTTTGACTTATTCAAGATCGGAATTGGACCCTCCAGTTCTCACACGGTCGGCCCTATGCGCGCCGCGCGTCGATTTGTGGTTGAGTTGGACACTGCGGGACTGCTGCAGGACACCGCGCGAGTGATGGTGGAGCTGTACGGATCGCTGGCGCTGACGGGTCACGGCCATGGCACGGATCGAGCCATTCTGCTGGGGTTGGTTGGCGAGCGACCGGACAAAGTAGATCCGGCAGCTATTGACAGAATCGTACAAACAATTCGCGACGAACACGCTTTGCGATTGCTTGATAAGCGTGTTGTTCAGTTCGATGAAGCCCGCGACCTGGTGTGGCACCGCGCCGAAACGCTGGCAGCCCATCCCAACGGGATGCGATACACGGCCCTTGATGCAAGCGGCGCGGTATTGCGACAGCGAATTTTCTACTCCATCGGCGGGGGATTTATTCGCGCTGAAGGAGAAGAGGTGGCTAGCGGCGAATCCGCGAGAACTCCATATCCGTTTCAAAGCGCGGCGGAGCTGATGGAGATCGCGGAAAGAAATCACTTATCGATTTGGCAGCTGATTTTAGCGAATGAGTCTGTCGCGCGCAGTGAGGCGGAGGTTCGGGCAGGCATTCAATCGATCTGGACTACGATGCAGCTATGCGCTGAGCGTGGTCTGACGACGGAAGGCACGCTGCCCGGCGGATTGAATGTTCGCCGCCGCGCACCAGAGATGCGCGCCAAGCTACTGCGGAAGCAGGCCGGTGATCCGCTGGCGCCGATGGATTGGCTGACCCTCTATGCCATTGCGGTGAATGAAGAAAATGCAGCGGGCGGGCGCGTGGTGACGGCGCCGACCAATGGCGCTGCCGGTGTGATTCCAGCGGTCGCGCATTACTATCGCAATTTTGTTCCCGGCGCGGACGATGAGGGGATCGTGCGCTACTTCTTGACTGCGGCTGCCATCGGGATTTTGTACAAGGAGAATGCCTCCATTTCTGGTGCGGAGGTGGGATGCCAGGGCGAAGTGGGAGTGGCCTGTTCGATGGCCGCCGGAGGATTGGTAGCGGCGATGCGCGGAAGCAATGAAGAAGTAGAGCACGCCGCCGAAATTGCCATGGAGCATAACCTCGGCATGACCTGCGATCCGATTGGAGGACTGGTGCAAATTCCCTGTATCGAACGCAACGCCATGGGAGCGGTGAAGGCGGTAAACGCGTGCCGCATCTCCATGAACGAAGCCGGGACGCACAAAATTTCGCTCGACCAGATTATTGAGACGATGTACCGCACTGGATTGGATATGCAGAGCCGCTACAAGGAAACGTCGCAGGCCGGTTTGGCGCTGAATATTATCGAGTGCTAGAAGCTGTCTCATACACTCGAATTCGCTCAACACTTCTGATCTGAGGTTCACGAGCAAATCGCGTGTCAGGCGGTCGACTGAAGTCGCGACGCACAACTTCTAAGCGATGTTCGCGCAGCACACCGACCAGTCCTCGACCACTTCGACTCGAGAGTTTTGCTGATGACGGTAAAAAACCGCTGTCAATTCGTCGCACATGGCGTCGTAACCGGGCTGACCGGGAAGGGGTGCGTAGGAAATGGATGCGGTTCTGCCAATCAGCTCCTCCAGTGTTATGTGTCGTTTCGTGGGTAGAGTGACAGCTTCCATCTTTGCCGGCGCAAGAAATTCCTGCAGCTGGCTCGGTTCGAAAATCGTGTAACGATCTTTTACTGTGGACAGATCGCGGGCGTGTTTGAGGACGGCTGCATCGTACTCCTTGGCGAAAGCCCCAGTCTCGCGTTCCCAAATATTTCCCATCACTGCCAGCCAGCCGCCGGGAACAAGCACGCGCTGGAATTCGCGTTTCGCCGCAGGTAGGTCAAACCAATGCAACGCCCGTCCTACGGCGACGATATCGACTGAAGCGTCGGGCAACATAGTCGCCTCGGCGGAGGCCTGCACGCATGTGAGATTCGGATACGCTTCACATAACCTGCGACACAATGTCAGCATTTCCGCGTTAGGCTCGACAGCGAACGTCCGGTTTCCATTGGCCAGGAACAGTTCTGCCAGCATCCCGGTTCCCGCTCCGACGTCCGCGATCACGGAGTGGGCCTGCAAACCGCAACATTCCCGCAAAACATCAAGAAGTTCCGTCGGAAACCTGGACCGGTAGCGATGATAGACGGCGGCTCGGTCAGCGAAGCGAGCCTTGAGATCGAGTTGAGGTGCATTGGGTATGATGAATCCCTGTTTGAAAAGTGAACATACGGGGGATGTGCCGTCGAATCGCGCCGTGCGCCAGCGTCTCCGGACGTTGCTCCAATTATTCCAGATGCCCGTAGGTGACCACGCAGTCATACTCCAGTCGGACACGACCACTTTGTTGGCATTGTGAAAATAATTCCTCAATCCCGCGTTGCATGCCGGCGTAACGGGGATGTTCTGGCTGCGGCATGTAGGAAGAAGAAAGAATGCGCCCCATCAATCCCACGAGATTGAATTTCTGTGAGTTGGGAAAGCTGGCCTGCTGCACGGCTGGCGGCGTGGCATGCGAATAGCGGAAGAAATCCGCGAGTTTTTCCTGATGCGGATATTTGCTGCGCACGCTTTCGTAGTCTGTGCCGAATTCGCGCAGGATGCGCTCGTAGCCGTCGTGGAAGGCATCACCATCAACGCGACGTTCGTTATAGATGACGGCACACCAGCCGCCGGGCTGAAGGATGCGGACGAATTCCGCGCGGGCACGTTCCAAGTGGAACCAGTGGAGTGCCTGGCCTACGGTTACAAAATCGGCGCAATGATCGGGCAAGGTGGTGGCTTCTGCAGAACCGTCGATGCATGTCAGTTTGGGATATTCCGAGCGCAACTCTTCGCAGGCAGAGCGCATGGCGCGGTTAGGCTCGACCCCAAACACAGAATTTCCATGTTGCAGGAAAAGCTCAGACAGCATTCCCGTGCCTGCGCCAACGTCGGCGATGACGGAGGCGGGAGTGAGGCCGCATTGCTGCCGCAGGAGAGTGATCACGTCGACTGGGTAGCGGGGGCGAAACTCACGATACGCATCGACGCGAGTGCTGAATCGCTCCTTGGAATTCATGTTCTCAGCGGTCGATAAAGCCATGGCGAAAATTCTACCGCTCGATCGCCATGGCGACAGAGTTGCCGCCGCCGAGACAAAGCGCGGCGACACCCTTCTTCGCATCCTGACGAATCATTTCGTAGATCAATGTGATCAAGACGCGAGCACCGCTGGCGCCGATGGGATGGCCGATGGCGACGGCTCCACCATTCACGTTGACCTTATCCGGATTAAGGCCCAGCTCGCGCGATACGCCGAGTGCCTGCACCGCGAAGGCCTCGTTCAATTCGAACAGGTCGACCTCATCCCGCTTCCAGCCCGCTCTTTCTAGAACCTTGCGAATGCCCGTGACCGGAGCCATCATGACCCATTTGGGCTCGATACCGCTGCTGGCCTGGGCGCGAATGTGCACCATGGGCTTGAGCCCGAGTGAGGCAGCTTTCTTCGCGGACATGACCAGTACAGCGCCAGCGCCATCGTTCACGCCGGGTGCGTTCCCCGCAGTGACTGTTCCGTCTTTCTTGAATGCAGGCTTCAACTTTCGCAGGGCTTCCAAGGTGGTGTCTTCACGCACCGATTCATCGTGACTAAAAAGCGCGGACTCGCCATCTTTTTTCTTTGCGGGAATTTCGACTGGAACAATCTGCGAGGCAAAGCGGCCATCCTTCCATGCTGCGGCGCTCTTGCGATGCGACTCCAGCGCATACGCATCCTGTTCCTCGCGAGTGATGGAATATTTCTCGGCGACGTTCTCGCCCGTCATGCCCATGTGGTAGTCGTTGTAGATATCCCACAGGCCATCTCGCACCATGCTGTCGACCACCTTGTTGTCGCCCATGCGAAAACCTTTGCGCGCGTCGGGCAGCAGATAGGGAGCATTGCTCATCGACTCCATGCCGCCGGCGACGACGATCTCCGCATTGCCGGTCTGGATGGCCTGAGCCGCGAGCGCAACGGCTTTCAATCCTGATCCACAAACTTTGTTGACGGTGAAGGCGCTGACCTCCGGCGAGAGCCCGCCGAAGATGGCCGCCTGTCGCGCAGGGTTCTGTCCCAGGCCTGCCGAGACAACGTTGCCCATAATGCACTCATCAACCAATGCGGGATCAATGCCGGCGCGCTTCACCACCTCACGAACCACGATCGCGCCCAACTGCGTCGCCGAAAAATCGCTGAGCGAGCCAAGAAATTTTCCGACAGGTGTGCGAACTCCGGCAATGATGACAATGTCTTCCATACCATCCCCTTCAACATTCATAGATGCGATTTGATGCAAACAAAAAAGTATACGGCGCAGCGGTCCCGGCTGGCTTCAATAATGACCGCATTGCATTGGATGAATTTGCGACGCAATGGCTGCAAAATGGAAAGTGTGAAATCGCCAGTGTGAAGCGTGGATTGCGATGCGCCGATGAGGTGTACTGCAAGGCGTGCTGCATTCGAGTGAACATAATCGCGGACCGCAATCGACAATTTCGGTCAGATGATTTTTCGGTTTTCGTTAGTGACATGCGTCGACGCGCGAATGATGGGTCGTAGGGTTTTTGGGCTTCGCGCGTTCTGCATCACAGGGAAGAATTCCCTTTTAGAAAAAATGACGATCTGATGCCGATAAAAAAAGCGACACCAATGTAATTTTTTTCTTGACATTAATTTTGCGCAAAACTATACCTTCGTGTAACTGCGGTATGAGACTGCAGTTCTCGATGTCACATCGAAAGGGAGAATAGTTCATATGGCAACCAAGAAAGCAGCAAAGAAAGCAACGAAGAAGGCAGCCAAGAAGACCACCAAAAAGAAGTAAATAACCGAATCACCCAAAAGGCAAAACAGAAGAGGGAGCGCTTAGCGCTCCCTCTTCTGTTTTGTGAGAACGCTAAAATTGCCCGGAGACGCGCTGTTGTTTTTTGCTCCAGTCCGGTAGGCTCAGCGAAGAAGCTATGACTCGCCGACGCTGGATTGCAGATCGATGGACCGAGAATTCTGCCACGCTGCTGGAAGAGCAGGCGGCACACTTGGCGCGTGTCTTACGCGCGCAGGTTGGCCAGGAATTCGATATCGTCGCTGGACATGCGGTTCGGCGAGGGATCGTCGAAAAAGTGTCTGCTGAATCCGTCGAGTTGTCGCTGCACGAGGAGATGGAGACGGCAAAATCTCTTCCGTTGATCGTGGGGTTGAGCATCGTTCGTTTTGAGCGGATGGAATGGGCGATTGAGAAGCTGACGGAGCTGGGTGTGGCGCGAATCATTCCGTTGAGGGCGCAGCGCAGCGAAAAACACCTGGTGCAGGCAGCGACAAAACGGTGCGAGCGCTGGAGAAAAATATCGCGCGAGTCAGCGCAACAATCTCGCCGGAGTCAGGTCCCGGAAATTTCCGAACCGATGTCGGTGACAGAGTGCATCGCGGAAAGCAACAACTCGCTGCGCTACCTTTTTTCGGAAGAGGAGCGGTCTCGATCGCTGTGGGAATCTTTGATGACAACAGATCGAAATGTTACCCCATCGGCGAAAATTTATGCCGCGATCGGACCGGAAGGTGGATGGACTTTGTCGGAACTTTCGAGCTTCGCGGAATGCGGGTGGCAATCGGTGAGCCTGGGAAAAAATATTTTGCGAACTGAAACGGCGGCGATCGCGGTGGCAAGTTTGATCAGCGCGTGGTGGAACGGATAGCAGCGTTGCCGCACGCAATTGAAATTGTTTAGACCCGCAGGAATCTTCGTGCTGAATTTTCTTGAGTTCCAACCTCGACGCCAAAGGCGTGCGTGAAGGTTGGGCCACCAAAATCGTTTTGGCAATCGATTTTTCTTTAGCTGAAAATGTCTTTCATCTTGCCGAGGAAGCTGCGCGATGAGGGGGTGTTCTCGACCGTGAGTGTTTCGGCGAGTTGGCGCATCAATTCCTTTTGCGGTTTGGTCAGCTTGCGCGGCACCTGCGCGACTACCTGCACAATTAAATCTCCGCGACCGTGATCGTTCAGGTAGGGAACCCCTTTGTTGCGTAGACGGAACTCTGTGCCGCTCTGGGTGCCCTCGGGAACTTTCAGCTTGGTCTCGCCTTCCAGCGTGGGGATCATGATTTCCGTGCCCAGCGTCGCCTGTGGGAATGAGATGGGCAACACGTAATGTAGATCGTTGCCTTCGCGTTCAAGGAAGGGATGCGGCTCGACCGAAATCACCACATATAGATCTCCGGAGGGACCGCCGTAGCGGCCGGCATCGCCCTCGCCCTGGTAGCGAATGCGCATGCGATCTTCAATGCCGGCGGGGACGGTGACATTGATCGTATGGGTGGCTGCCTGACGGCCCTCGCCCTTGCATTTTTGACAGGGATGCGTCACGAGGCTGCCGGTACCGCCGCAAACCGGGCAGGTACGGGCGACGGAGAAAAATCCTTGCTGAAAACGAACCTGTCCACGACCGGCACACTGCTGGCAAACGGTGGGACCGTGGCCTGGTTCGGCGCCGGCTCCCTGGCAGATGGTGCAGTTCTCCATTCGGCGAATTTCAATTTCGCTTTGTTTGCCGAAGACCGCCTCTTCAAACGTGAGAGTCAGCTCATACTGCAGATCGCGGCCGCGCTGAGCGCGAGACGAGCGACGGCCGCCGCCCATGTTGAACATCTCTCCGAACAGATCGCCGAAGATGTCGCCAAGATCGGGCATGCCGGCGAAACCGCTCGCATCTCCAGCGCCATTGCTGACTCCAGCATGGCCGAAGCGATCGTAGGCGGCGCGCTTGTCCGGATCGGACAGGATTTGGTACGCCTCGCTGGCTTGTTTGAATTTCTCTTCGGCAGCGGGATCGCCCGGATTGCGATCCGGATGGTGCTGCATGGCGAGTTTGCGGTAGGCGCTTTTCAGCTCCTGATCGGAGGCGGTACGCTCTACACCAAGAACTTCGTAATAATCGGCTTTGATCACGCGGGCAGTTGGACTCATGCTGTTTTCTGTTTGGGATTGGTGGCGACTCGTACTAGAGCTGGACGCAGCAAGCGTTCGCGCAGGGTATAGCCGCGGCGGACTTCGTCCATCACTTGATGGTCCGGCAGATCTTCGCGCTCGACCATCTCGATGGCTTCATGAACGCGGGGATCGAATTGCGTTTCGACCGTGGGAATCGGCTGCACACCGAGAGAGCGCAGAACTTCTCCCATCTGGCGGACAATCAGTTCGACGCCGGAGCGAAGTTGCTCGGCCGTACTTTGAGTCTTGAGCGCGAGTTGGAAATTATCGAGTACGGGAAGAAATTGTTCCACCGCATTGATCAGGGCGTAATCGCGATATTCGGCGCGCTCTCGAGTTTCGCGCTTGCGGTAATTGTCGAACTCCGCCTGCAGGCGGGCCAGGCGGTCGAAAAGCTGGTCGCGTTCTGTCTGCAGGCGTTCGACTTCGGCCGGGACCGCCGCCGCCTCGATGGTGGTTATGGGCGCGGCTTCGGGTTCCGCGGTCTCAATCGCTGGAGTTTGCGCGGGCTTATCTTTGTCGTTCTTCATATGATTGGCCGTTTTGGCCGACTTCAAAGTTTCGTCGTGTCGCATAGTTTTTCGCGTCTGTTGATGGAATGCAGTGTGGGGCGAATCGTTTGGTAAACTCCCGCGATCTTCGCTCTCTACAATAATTGGCTCACCAAGTAACAGATGCGCGAGGTGCTCGAAACGCATCATCATCGCGGGTGGCGATTCCCCTACTCCTTACTTCTATTGTAACCAGTTGGGGAAGGGGCAGGATCGGATGCGGTGGACGTGCCGTCGAACCTGCCGATTGGTGGTGAAGCAGGGGCTTACGCTGCAGAAGGTTACGGCTGCGTTGCCCATCTCCCAAAAAGATCGGCGACATAGGTGACGGTATCAATGGCGCTGGCATATTGCATGCGTGTGGGGCCGATGACGGCGACCGTTCCCAGATGTTCCGCACCGCGTCGGGCGGGGGCGGCGATCAGCACCAGGTCGCGCATCTCCGGAATGCTATCTTCCAGGCCAACGACCACGCGCACGGAAGGCTGGTTGCGATCGACGTAGGCGTTCAGCAGATCGATGATGCGCTGTTTCTCTTCGAGGGCGAGAAATATCTCCCGCAGCTGTCTTTGGTCGGCTTCCGTGGCCATCAGGTTGGCGACGCCGTCGACGAAGATGGATTTTTCCTGGGCGTTGCGGTCACCCGTTGGGCTCATGGCGCCCTTGGCCCACAGTTCCAGGGAGCAGAGGACCTGATCGTACTCGCGGCGTTCGCGATCTATGCGGCGGGTCAGTTCCTTGCGGATGCTTTCCAGTCCCCAGCCATGAAAATTCTGATTCAGATAATTGGCGGCAGTTTCAAGCTCGGCAGGAGATAGATCGTGTTCGAGCATCAGCAGGCGATCGCGCACCACGCCCGCTGTCGTGACCAGTACGGTGAGCACGCGAGAATTCCCAAGTCGCGCGAAGTGCACGTGTTCGAGCAGTTCCCAGTCTGCGGAAGCGATGGGTACGCCCAGGCCGACTCCCACGCCGCCGGAGAGCAGCGCCAGAATATGCGAGGTGCGCGCGAAGAACTCGGTTGCGTTCGCGACCCCGCTGAAGCTCTCTTCAATCTGTTCCTGCGTGGGTTGCGGCAGCGCCTGGCGTGGAAACGATTTGCGGCGCAGCAACTGTTCCACGTAATAACGGAAGGCCTGCGCGGTCGGAATTCTTCCTGCCGAGGTGTGCGGCTGTTCCAGGTAACCGGCTTCCGACAGGTCCGCCATCACATTGCGGACGGTTGCCGCGCTCATGCCTTCGCGATTCTGCTGGCGGGCGATAGCTTGCGACGCGACAGGATCGCCGGTGGCAATGTAGTTTTCGACAATAGCGGTCAGGACCAGGTCTTTGCGAGGTCCCATGGGTGGCGCTTCGGTTGCATCACCTTCGGAATGACTGCCTGTTCCGTCGTTGCCAGAACGGTTCGCTTCCATACTGCGACTGTAGGAACAAGCCGGCGCGAAGTCAAGACGTGATTTGCGCGGGGTGCCGCGAGTTGTATGGCGTGAAGTCATTTTCGCTGCGATGAAACGTAAGGCCGAGCCAAAAACAGCAGGACCGCACAGGTCATGCGGTCCCGCGGGTGCTACCTTTCAGGCGATGGTGCGAGCTTACATGCCGAAGCGTTCATGCCACGGAGTGGCGGCCTTGAGCGCGGTGTTGACATTTTCAATGTTGCGGACTCCCTCATCCTTGAGCCAATTTTCAAAGGCCTTGGCCCCTTGCTTGGCATAGATGGGGATGCCGTCCTTCCAGGTGGCGCGGCCGCATAGGACGCCGTTGAACTTGGCGCCGGATTCACCCGCCAGTTGCAGCGTCTCGATGAACACCGGATTGGAGACGCCGGCGGAGAGATAAATAAACGGCTTGGTGGAAGCTTCCGCCGCCTTGCGGAACAGCTGCAGCGCTTCCTCCTTGCTATAGGCAGCGGTGCCTTTGAAGGCTTTGGTCCCGGAAACAAATTCCATCTGGATGGGAACTTCCATCTTGAGGACGTCGACGCCGAATTTGTCGTCGCTGAAGTCCTTGGTGGCCTGGGTCACGATTTCCGGCTTCTTCTTGGCGTAGCCGACGGATTTTTCGTCGCCGCCTTCGGCATCGTAGCCGACAATTTCCAAAAAGAAGGCGATGTCGTGGGCACGGCACTCGTCGCCAACGCGCTCGATGAACGCATACTTCACGTCATTGATTTCCTTCTTCTCAAACGGGGTGTAGTAGAGCAGCAGCTTCACTGCATTCGCGCCCTCGTGCTGAATTCTGCGTACCGACCAGTGATCCAGCAGATCGGGCAGGCGGCCCGGAGTGGCGGCATCATAGCCGGTCTTCTCATAGGCGAGCAGCAGACCCTTGCCGTTGCGATGCTGGGCGGCGGGCAGTCCATATTCCGGATCGAGCAGAATCGCCGAAGCGTACTTGGTAAGGATTTCTGTTACCAGCGTCTTGAATTCCGTCAGCGCATGGGCGTCGACGGGAGAGCCTTTTTCCTTGGCCAGAGACTTTTGCAGAGAACCGCGTTGATCCATCGCGGCGGCGGCAATGACGCCACGTTCATCCGAGAGGGCTTTCATGCCGGCCAGTTTGCCGGGGGTCAGCTTCATTGTCTTACTCCTTGGTTTTTTTGTCTTGTAGGGTCAGTGATGGTTGCGGCCCTGAAAGGCCAGTTCACACTTCTGAGGTTCATCCCTTCATCGTCTTCATTTTACGCTGGCGGAAGAAGGGGGAGCGGTGATGGACGTCATAGTTACGACCGGTGCGCCAGTACAGCCTGTTGTGCCCGGATGAGTTCGCCGGTGCCGCGCGCCGCCAGGTCGAGCAGGGCGAAATGCTGGTCGCGTGAGAAAGTATTGTGCTCCGCGGTCGCCTGCACCTCGACAAACTCGCCAGCACTGGTCATGACGACGTTCATGTCGACATCGGCGCGAGCGTCTTCTTCATAGGCCAGGTCGAGCAGCGGCGTACCGTCGACCACGCCGACGCTGATAGCCGCGATCAGATGGCGAATGGGCGAAGCCACCAGTGTTTTTGCCGCGACCAGCCGATCAATCGCGAGTTGGAGCGCGATCGCTGCGCCAGTGATGGCGGCGGTGCGGGTGCCTCCGTCGGCCTGCAACACATCGCAATCCAGGATGATGGTGCGTTCGCCCAGGGCTTTCAGGTCCACGGCAGCGCGCAGGCTGCGACCAATCAGGCGTTGAATCTCGTGGGTGCGACCGCCCACTTTGCCGCGTTCGCTTTCGCGCGGGGTCCGCGTGAGGGTGGCACGGGGGAGCATTCCATACTCCGCCGTGACCCAGCCCTGTCCTCGATTGCGCAGCCATCCGGGCACGCCATTTTCGACGGTGGCGTTGCAGAGGACGCGGGTATGCCCCAGTTCGATGAGCACTGATCCTTCGGCAGTGGGCAAAAAATCGAGCGTCAGGCGAAGAGGACGGAGCGCATCTGTAGCGCGGCCTTCCGGTCGAAAGTAGGGGTGAATTGGAGCGGACATGTGGATTCCATTGTAACGATTGCGGCAAAGATCGCGCGTCTGGACACCAAAATGGGACGGCGTGAAGGTTTATGAGGAAGGTGTCCCGGAGTGGGAAACGAGCTTTAACGCGGTTCGATTCGGGAATCTTTGGGAAGTAGTTGGCTTGGTTTGACTTACGTGAGAAGGCTAGGGATAAGAGGATGTCAATTTGGCACTAGAGAGTGTCTTTGGTAATGGATGTGGGGAACGTGGGTTCCAGTTAAGTACCCTGAATTCGTAAGGTTAGAGGTGGTGGACCGGTTTGGCATGCCACGTGATAAGGAGTAAGGTGGGAGCGAATGAAAGTCGAACGTACTGCCACCCGGAACTGGGAATCAGCACCTTCGAGAACCCTGACGCTCCCAGATTGATGAACGAGTGGATTCGGCGGCCAGCCCAGTGTAGTGGCAGCTGAGTGGCAAGAAACCACAGAGTTCTGCTGAGGTTCCAAGATTGGAGATGTCGTTATGACCGCAGCATTCCAGCAGCAGGAACCGAACCGTTCTGATCCTGCCACGCTTTCGGCGAGCACGCCAGAGGAACAACGAGCGACAGCCGTAAACCATCTGGCTCACGATGCACGCAACTGGCTCACGGTGCTGCAGGTCTACTGCGATCTGCTGCGCAGCTCCGGTACGGTGGCGGGCCATGGACGCACCTGGATTGAAGAACTTTCGAATGCTGTGGAGCGCGGACAAGGGCTGGTGACGTCGCTGCTCGATTCAGCGCAAATTGCCTCGATGCGGGAGTCCTCCACCGTGGAAACGGCGGCCGCCGGGCCGAATACGCTGGATCTGGCAGCCGTCATTCAAACCCAAGAACCGCTGTTCCGGCAGATGGCGGGGAACACGATCCGCGTAGAAACCAAAACCGCGGTCAACGCGCAGACGAATGCGCTGCAGGAACTTGAATTCGATCGTATCCTGCTGAACCTGGTGCGCAATGGAATCGATGCGATGCCCCAGGGCGGACAGTTGACGATTGAACTCGAGCACGGTGCCCCCTGCGAACGGCGTCCGTTGGTATTGCGCGTGTCGGACACAGGCAACGGCATCCCTGCGGACATTTTGCCCCATATCTTTGAGTCGGGATTCTCTACCAAATCGACCGCATGCCATGCGAAATCCGGACGCGGTTATGGGCTGGCAATCGTACGGAGCTTGACCCTTGCCGCCGGGGGCTCGGTGCAGGTTCGTTCCCGCATCGGGCACGGCACCTGTTTCACGATTGAGCTACCCGTGCAAATCACCCGAGCAACGCCCAGGTCCGCAGCTTCGCAACCGGGAAACATCGCACTCGCCTCGAAGAGGGCGACGCAGACACCCGGCCGTACTCGGCAAACCAACAATTTTGGCGCACATCGGAAAGGAACCCGCGTACCATGCTAACTACAACGCGAATGTTTACTCCCACGTCTCAAATCCCCCCCATGGAGCGAGCCAGCATGATGCACGTGCTGGTGGTCGATGACGATGCTGCCATTCGGACCGCTGTCTCCGACATTGCGCGCAACCATGGTTTCGTTGTGTCGAGTGTGGATGATGCCAACGGCGCCCGCACCGCCCTCAAGGCGCACATGGCCGACATCGTGCTCTTGGATTTGAAGCTGCCGGGCGGCGGCGGCCTGCCTCTGGTGGAAGAAATTCGCACCATCTACCCGGAAACAGTAGTGGTGGTGATGACGGCCTATGCAACCGTGTCCTCTGCGGTCGAGGCGATGCGCACCGGGGCGAGCGAGTACCTGACCAAGCCCTTCACCATGGACGAATTGTCGGATGTGCTGG
>Ga0335075_10005353_pt1 | contig 19942 bp, 18 predicted proteins | sample Lox_Sample_24_FD_206723 | JGI IMG/M metagenome (GOLD analysis project Ga0335075, IMG submission 206723) | Soil microbial communities from Loxahatchee National Wildlife Refuge, Florida, United States - Lox_Sample_2.4 | ecosystem: Environmental > Terrestrial > Soil > Wetlands | place: USA...
GACGACGGCCCACTCGCCGCCCGGGCCCCGGCCGGCCCCGCCGGCCGGGTCCAGCCGCTCGAGCAGGCTGGCCGAGCGCATGCCGAACGCCTCCCTGGTCCGCTCGAGCAGCGCGTCGAGGGTGCCTTGCCCGCGCAGGATCGATCCCGCGGTGGTCCGGAGCAGCTCGGATTCTGCGTTGGCGCGGGCCGCCTGATTGGACTTCCTGGCCGTGGTGTCCACAATCCAGCTGGTGACGAGGCCGACCGCGACGAACACGCCGAGCGCCAGCGCGTTATTGGCCTGGGCAATCGTCCAGTAGTGGATCGGCGGGGTGAAGTAGTAGTTGAGCAGTAGCGACGCGATGACGGCGGTGATCACCGCGGGCAGGAATCCGCCGGTCAGCGCCACGACGATCACCGCCACCAGGAACGCGAGGGTGTCGCTGGTGAGGTTGATCCCGGTCCGGTCGCTGGCGAGCACGAGCGTGCCGAGCGGCGCCAGCGCGACGGCGAGGACGTACCCGGCGATCTGCCGCCGGGCCGTGATCCCGCCCCGGTACCGGGGGAGCAGTCGCCACCGGCTGCCCACCTGCGAGTGAGTGACGATGTGGACGTCGATCGCGCCCGAGCCGCGGATGGTCCGCGCCCCGATCCCCGGCCCGGTCAGCAGGGCGAGCAGCCAGGACCGGCGGCTCGCCCCCAGCACCAGCTGGGTGGCGTTCTCGGCCTTGGCGAAGGTGAGCAGCGTCTCGGAGATGTTGTCGCCCACCACTTGGTGGTAGCTGCCGCCGAGCGACTCGACCAGCTGCCGCTGCCTGGCCAGGTTGGCCGGGTTCGCGCCGGTCAGGCCGTCGGACTTGGTGACGTGGACCGCGAGCAGATCGCCACCCGACGCCCGCGCCGCGATCCGCGCCGCTCGGCGGATCAGCGTGTCGCCCTCGGAGCCGCCGGTGAGCGCGACGACGACGCGCTCCCGCGCCTCCCAGGTGGAGGTGATGTCGTGCTCGGCCCGGTACTTCTGCAGTCCCTCGTCGACCTTGTCCGCCAGCCACAGCAGCGCGAGCTCGCGCAGCGCGGTCAGGTTGCCGGCCCGGAAGTAGTTGGTGAGCGCGGCGTCGATCTTCTCCGGCGGGTAGATGTTCCCGTGCGCCATCCGGCGGCGCAGCGCCTCGGCGGTCATGTCGACCAGCTCAACCTGTTGGGCCGCGCGGACCACCGCGTCCGGCACCGTTTCCCGCTGGACCACCCCGGTGATCTGCTCCACCACGTCGGTGACCGACTCCAGGTGCTGGACGTTGACGGCGGAGATCACGTCGATGCCGGCGTCGAGCAGCTCGGCGACGTCCTGCCAGCGCTTGGGGTTCCGCGATCCGGGCACGTTGGTGTGCGCGAGCTCGTCGACCAGCGCGATCTGCGGCTTGCGGGCGAGCACCGCGTCGACGTCCATCTCCTCGAAGGACGCGCCTCGGTACTCCAGGCGCTTCCTCGGGACGACCTCGAGCCCGTCGATCTGGGCGGCGGTCTGCGTCCGGCCGTGCGTCTCCGCGAACGCGACGACGACGTCCGCCCCCCGTTCCTCGCGCCGGTGGCCCTCCGAGAGCATGGCGAACGTCTTGCCCACCCCGGCCGCCGCTCCCAGGTAGATGCGCAGTTGGCCCCGGGGCCCGGTGCTATCGTCGCGTCGCCAGGCCATATCTCAATTCTGGGGCAACGACGCAGGTCACCCGTCCCGTGTTAACAACATCCATGCAGGTATGGGAGGCCCGCGCGGCGTATCCTGGCCGGCTGGCATGATCAAAGGCATGACTCTGGTAAAAATCAACGCGATTACGGTGCCCGCCGACAGCGGGGACGAGCTGGCGCGACGGTTCGCGGCCCGCGCGGGAGCGGTGGACGACCAGGCGGGATTCGAGGGGTTCGAGCTGCTGAAGCCCGTCGATGACAAGACCACCTGGCTGGTCGTGACCAGATGGCGGGACGAGGAGTCGTTCCAGGCGTGGGTGAGCTCGCCGTCCTTCGCGCACGGGCACCGGTCGGCCAGCGAGCGGGCGGGCGGGGACGCGCCGAAGCCGGTCGGCGTGCACAGCGAGCTGTGGTCCTTCGAGATCGCCGGCGGCTCAGGGAACCCCTGACAACCGGGGCGGCAGAGGCGCTAGCGGCGGTAGTAGGCGAAGAAGTCGCGGGCCTGGCGGCCCCACAGCGGGATGGTCGCGGCGAGGCCGACGAGCCAGATGATCACCGACGTGACCCGCACGGTGGGGTCGTTGTCGGTGCCGAGCAGGACCGTCAGCAGGCCGGCCGTGTCGACGCCGAGCAGGACAATGGCGGCGGTCCGCGTCCACGACCGGCCGCGGCGGCAGGCAGCCGCCATCACCAGCCAGCACACGACGCCGATGAGGCCGCCGAGCCCGACGACGAGGCCGATGTCGCCCGCCATGGTGCCGGCGTGCTTGGCCGCCTCGGTGGCGGACTTGGCGATCGCGCCGTAGCGCCTGCCCACGATGGTGCCCGGGTGAGCGGCGGCGAGAGCCGTGTAGTTGTCCGCCCGGGTCGTATAGCCGGCCGCCGCGTCGTTGTAGCGGACCTTGACGAGGCTGCCGAAGAGCACGTTGAGCGCGGTGACGACCGCGCCCAGGTACATCAGCCGGGCCGCGCCGAGCACCGGCGGCGGCAGCTCGGCCCGGGTCGGGCGCCGCCGCCCGGGGGCGTACTGGGCCAGTGGCGTTCCGCCGCTGGGGAAGCTGGCCCCGCCCGACCCGCCCGGCTGCCCGCCGCCGGGCCAGGAACCACCGGAAGACGGCTGCTGCTGGGGCCAGGACGTCGCCTGCAGCGTCGCGGGCGAGGACCCGGCCGCGGGCCCGGCGGGCCCGGCCGGCTGCGGCCACGACGGCGTTCCGTACGGCGACCCCGGCGCGCCGCTCTCCGGCATAGCCCCCGGCGGGGAGCCCGTGCTGGTCTGCGCCCATCCGGCCGGCTGCTGCCATCCGGCCGGCTGCTGCCATCCGGCCGGCTGCTGCCAGGCGGCGGGCCGCTGGCCGGAAGCGTACTGCTGCGGGCCCTGCGCGTACGGGGCCGGCCCGGGGCCGGGCGACCCGGCCCCTGCCCCGATGTTGCCCGCGGCGGCGGCGTAGTAGCCGTCGGCCACCATCGGCGCGTGCCCGGTAGCGGACGGCGCCGGTCCCTGCTGGAGGCGGCTGACCGGCGGGCCGCTCACCTCGGTGGGCGGGTGCGGGGCCTGGTCGGCGGCGATGATGCCGGCCAGCGGCTCCGGCCAGAAGGCGCCGATGGTGCCGGGCAGCGGCGGCCCGAGGGCCGAGATCATCGCGGTGAGCTGCGCCAGCCCGATCCGCTTGGCCGGGTCCTTGCTCAGGCAGGCCGTGATGACCTGGCCCAGGCCGGCCGGGATGCCGCCCAGGTCAGGCTCGGCGGTGACCACCCGGTAGAGAATGGAGGCGGCGCTCCCGCTGCCGAACGGCGCGCTGCCGGTCGCCGCGTATGCGAGCACGCAGCCGAGCGAGAAGACGTCGCTAGGCGGGCCTGCCTGCTGCCCTTCGGCCTGCTCGGGTGACATGTAGCCGGGGGTCCCGACCACCATCCCGGCCGACGTCAGCGCCGTGCCCTCAAACGCGCGGGAGATGCCGAAGTCGATCACGTGCGGCCCGTCGGCCGCCAGCAGCACGTTGCCCGGCTTGAGGTCCCGGTGCACCAGGCCGCAGCCGTGCACCGCGCGCAGCGCGTCGGCCAGGCCGGCCGCCAGCCGCCAGACGGCGGCCTCGGCCAGCGGGCCGCGGAGGTTCACCACGTCGGCCAGCGGCGGGCCGGGCACGTACGCGGTGGCCAGCCAGGGCGGGTCGTCGTCGACCCCCGAGCCGACCACGGCGGCGGTGTACATGCCGCTGACTAGCCGGGCCGACGCGACCTCCTGGCGGAACCGGCGCAGGAACTCGGGGTCGCGGGCCAGCTCCGGGTGCACGACCTTGATCGCCACCGCCCTGCCGCCGGGGGAGAAGCCGAGGTAGACGCGGCCCATGCCGCCCGAGCCGAGGCGGGCGCGGAGCGCGAACTCCCCGACCACCCGCGGATCGTTCGCCGAAAGCGGTTCCATCTGTACTCCTATGCCGCCGAGCCACCCTGGCCGCCCTGGCCCCTCAGGCCACTGAGCCGTCAGACCCCCGAGCTCTCAGCCAGCACGCAGAGATTACCCGGATTGCCCGCAAGAAGTAATCCTTGCGGGCAATCCGGCCCCGACGCCGCAGCCGGGGAGCTCACTGACTGGCTGCTAGCCGTTCGCGCCGGCGCTCGCGTACTTCGCCTGCCCGGGCAGCTCGTCCAGGGCGATGTTCAGCGTGAGCACGTCCACCCGGGGCTCGCCCAGGATGCCGATGTTCCGGCCCTGGGTGAACTTGCTGACGAGCGCCTGGACCTCAGAAACCGGCAGGTGCCTGGCCGCCGCCACCCGGTCAACCTGGATGGCCGCGTTCGCGGGCGAGATGTCCGGGTCGAGCCCTGACCCGGACGAGGTGACCGCGTCCGGCGGGATCTGAGCGATCGAAACGTGATCGAACGCCGCGATCTGCTTCTGGAGCGTCTTGACGTCGTTAAGCAGGGTGGGGTTGCTCGCGCTGAGGTTGGCCGCGCCCGAGTAGCCGGGGTCGCAGCCGTAGTCGTTAGATGCGCCGCTCGTCGCGTTGGAGGGTCGGGGCTGGAAGTACTGCGGCAGCGGGTCCCCCTTCGCGTTGACGAACTCCTGGCAGAGCAGGCTCGATCCCACGACCTTGCCGTTATAGGTGACCAACGACCCGTCGGCCTGGTTCTTGAACGCCGCCTGGGCGACGCCCCACATCACCACCGGGTAGACGATGCCGCAGATCACCGTGAAGACAAGCAGCAGGCGCAAGGCCGCGATGTACTGCCTGATAGAGGATGGAATACGGTTCATGCCGAGATCACCTGAATCCGGGGATGTTCATGATGATGAGGTCGATCCCCTTGATGCATATGAATGGAAGGATCAGGCCGCCGACGCCGTAGATCCAGATGTTCCTGCGGAGCATCTGGCTGGCCGAGGACGGCTTGTAGCGGACGCCGCGCAGCGCCAGCGGTATCAGCGCGACGATGATCAGCGCGTTGAAGATGATCGCGGAGGCGATCGCCGACTGCGGGCTGTGCAGTTTCATGATGTTGAGTTCTTCGAGACCGGGGAACACGCCGGCGAACATGGCCGGGATGATCGCGAAGTACTTGGCCACGTCGTTGGCGATCGAGAAGGTCGTCAGCGCGCCCCTGGTGATCAGGAGCTGCTTGCCGATCTCCACGATCTCGATGAGCTTCGTCGGGTTGGAGTCGAGGTCCACCATGTTCCCGGCCTCCTTGGCGGCCGAGGTCCCGGTGTTCATCGCCACGCCGACGTCGGCCTGGGCGAGGGCGGGCGCGTCGTTGGTGCCGTCGCCGGTCATCGCGACCAGCTTGCCGCCCTCCTGCTCCTTCTTGATCAGCGCCATCTTGTCTTCCGGCGTCGCCTCCGCGAGGAAGTCGTCGACGCCGGCCTCCTCGGCGATGGCGCGGGCGGTCAGCGGGTTGTCGCCGGTGATCATGATGGTGCGGATGCCCATCGCCCGCATCTCGGCGAACCGCTCCTGGATGCCCTCCTTGACGATGTCCTTGAGGTGGATGACGCCGAGCGCGCGGGCCGTGCCGGACGAGTCCAGCTCGGCCACGACCAGCGGGGTGCCGCCGGCCGCCGAGATCCCGTCGACGATGTCGCCGAGTTCCCTCGGCGGAGTCCCGCCGTTCTCCGTGATCCAGTCCGCGACCGAGCTGGCCGCGCCCTTTCGGACCTCACGGCCGTCGGCCAGGTTCACGCCGCTCATCCGCGTCTGCGCGGTGAACGGGACGAACACCGCGCCGGGCAGCTCGCCCGCCGACCGCTCGCGGATGCCGAAGTCTTTCTTGGCCAGGACGACGATCGAGCGGCCCTCCGGCGTCTCGTCGGCCAGCGACGACAGCTGCGCCGCGTCGGCCAGAGCGGCCACGTCCACCCCGCCGACCGGCAGGAATTCGCTCGCCTGGCGGTTGCCGATGGTGATCGTGCCGGTCTTGTCGAGCAGCAGCGTGTTCACGTCGCCGGCCGCCTCGACGGCCCGGCCCGACAGGGCGAGCACGTTCCGCTGCACGAGCCGGTCCATGCCGGCGATGCCGATCGCCGACAGCAGCGCCCCGATCGTGGTCGGGATCAGCGCGACGATCAGCGCCACCAGGATGACCAGGGTCTGCGGCGCGTTCGAGTAGTACGCCATCGGCTGCAGTGTCACCACCGCGAGGACGAAGATCAGCGTCAGCGAGGCGAGCAGCACGTTGAGTGCCACCTCGTTCGGCGTCTTCTGCCGGCTCGCGCCCTCGACGAGGGCGATCATCCGGTCGATGAACGTCTCGCCTGGCTTGGACGTGATGTGAACGACGATCCGGTCCGACAGCACCTTCGTCCCGCCGGTGACCGCGGACCGGTCGCCGCCGGACTCGCGGATAACGGGCGCGGACTCGCCGGTGATGGCGGACTCGTCGACCGAGGCGACACCCTCGATGACGTCTCCGTCGCCGGGGATGACCTCCCCCGCCTCGACCACCACGTAGTCGCCGATCGTGAGCGCGGTGCCCGATACCTGTTCTATGCGGAGCGAGTCAGCGGAATCGCCTGGCTTCCACCCGATCAGGCGGCGCGCGACCGTTTCCTGCTTCGTCCGCCGCAGCGTCTCCGCCTGCGCCTTGCCGCGGCCCTCGGCGACCGCCTCGGCCAGGTTGGCGAAGAGCACGGTGAGCCAGAGCCAGGCGGTGATCGTCCAGGCGAAGATCGACGGCTGGACGATCGCGTCGTAGACGGTCAGCGCGGAGCCGACCTCGACCACGAACATGACCGGGTTCTTGATCTGGACTCGCGGGTCCAGCTTGCGGAACGCGTCCGGCAGCGACGTCCAGAGCATGTGCGGGTCGAGGAAACCGCCGCCGACCCGACGCCCCGGGGCAACGACATCCCGCGCGGTCAGCGTGGAATCACGGTCCGTTACCTCTGGTGATTTTGATTCTGATTGCGGAGTACGTGGGGACATCAGTGCAGTCCTTCAGCGAACGGCCCAAGCGCGAGCGCCGGGAAGTAAGTAAGGCCGACGAGGATGATGATCACGCCGATGAGCAGTCCGGCGAACAGCGGCGTGTGCGTCTCCAGCGTGCCGGCAGATGCTGGCACCGGCTTTTGTCGGGCCAACGAGCCGCCGAGGGCGAGCACGAAGATCATCGGCACGAACCGCGCGAGTAGCATCACTATGCCGCCGGTGACGTTGTACCAGGTCGTGTTGGTGCCCAGGCCCGCGAAGGCGGAACCGTTGTTGTTGGCCATCGAGGTGAACGCATAGACGACCTCGGTGAGCCCGTGCGGACCCGCGTTGAGGATCGCGCGCCGTGGCACTGAGAACCCGAGCGAGAGGCCGGCGCCTATCAGCGCGCAGCCGGGTGTCGCGAGGATGTAGGCTGCGGCCCACTTCATCTCGGTCGGGCGGATCTTCTTGCCGATGTACTCGGGCGTCCGGCCGACCATCAGGCCGCCGAGGAACACCGTGAGCACGGCGAGCATGAGCATGCCGTAGAGACCCGCGCCGACGCCACCGGGGACGACCTCGCCGAGCATGATGTCGAACAGCGCGATGCCGCCGCCGAACGCGGTATACGAGTCGTGGAAGCTATTGACCGCCCCGGTGCTGGTCACGGTCGTGGACCCGGCGAACAGGGAGGACCCTGGGATGCCGAATCTGGTTTCCTTGCCCTCCATCGCGCCCTTGGCGGCTTCCAGGGCCGTGCCCGCATGCTGCCATTCGAAGAAGCTGATGCCGCCCACTGCCGCCAGCCAGAGGAACACCATGACCCCGACCAGCAGGTAGCCCTGCCGGTTGTCCTTGACCATCTTGCCGAAGGTGCGCGGCAGCGCGAACGGGATGACCAGCAGCAGGAAGATCTCGAACCAGTTGGAGAACGGGTTCGGGTTCTCGAACGGGTGCGCGGAGTTCGCGTTGAAGAACCCGCCGCCGTTGTTGCCGAGCTCCTTGATGACCTCCTGCGAGGCCACCGGGCCGCCGACCAGGTTCTGCGGGTCGCCGATCAGCGTGGTGATCGTGTGCGTGAGGTTGAAGTTGTCGATCACGCCGGTCGCCATCAAGATGATGCCGCCGACCACCGAGATCGGCAGCAGAAGCCGGATGACGCACCGCGTCACGTCGACCCAGAAGTTGCCGAGCCGGTCGGTCTTGTTCCGCGTGAAACCGCGGATGAGCGCGATCACCACGACGATGCCGACGGCGGCGGATACGAAGTTCTGCACCGCCAGGGCGCTCATCTGGGTGACGTAGCCCATCGTGGACTCGCCCGAGTAGTTCTGCCAGTTCGTGTTGGTGACGAACGAGGCGGCGGTGTTCCAGGCCAGGTCGGGCGTGACGTTGGACGTGCCATTGGAGTAGGGCAGCCAGTGCTGAATTCGCTCGATCAGATAGACGAACAGCACGCAGACCGCGGAGAACGCGAGCATGGAGCGGGCGTAGACGCCCCAGCGCTGGTCGGCCTCGGGGTCGATGCCCACCAGGCGGTAGAAGCCGCGCTCTACCCGCAGGTGCTTTTCTGAGGTGAAGATGCCGGCAATGTAGTCGCCGAGAGGCTTATAGCAGACCGCGAGCGCGATGACAAGCAGCACGATCTGCAGGACGCCGGCGAGTGCACTATTCATCTAGAAACGCTCCGGCCGGATGAGGGCGTACGCGAGGTACACGGTGAGGAGGATCGCCACGATCAGGCCGATCCAGTTCTCAGCGCTCAAGGTGCTCAACCCCCTTGACGATGAGGATGAGGATGGCGAAGACGACGATCGTCAGGCCGACGTAGAGGAGATCCGACATCACAGCTCCTGGAGAAGGAATGTGTTACCGGACCAATCAAAACGCAGGTCACCGGGGGTAATCCCGGTCCTGACGGCAGCTATGCGGCGGAGCGGTCGTTCCTAACAGACCCCATGCGAGGGGTCGTCAGCGGTCGATTCCGTGATCGATTCCCTGCTCGATCTCACGGTCGATCTCGTGCAGCAGCACCCGCCGTCCGCGCAGCGACCACGACCGCTTCATCCCGCCGTCCCCCAACTCCTCCATCAGCGCCGAGGGCGGCACCGCGAGCACCGGGCACTTGGCGTGGGCGAGGCAGTACCGGCCGATCGACTTGCGCAGCGCGCGGCCGATCGGCGAGCGCCGCCCGGTCCCGATCACCAGCAGGTCGTCCGGGCCATCGCAGACGTCGACGAGCACCGGGCCGGGTTCGCCCCGCTCGATCCGGGCCAGCACGCCGACGTCGTCGGGCAGCCCGCCGAGGCCCGCGTCGAACGCGTCCGCCAGCCGCTGCTTGGCCGCATCGCGCCAGATCTGGCGAAGGTAAGGGGAGGGATGGGAGCGCTCGGCGAAGTCGCCGCCCGGCGGGACCCAGGCGATCACCGCCACCAGCGTGGCCTCTCGCGCCCGGGCCTCATCGGCCGCCTGGCGCAGCGCCTGCAGGCTCCCGAGCGACCCGGATACTCCCACCACGACCCGACGCACCGCGGTCACGATGGCTCGCCTCCTGAATTCGCAGTTACCCCTTTGACTCATCCAACAGCGCCGCGTCGGCCGACTGCTCCCGTCCTTGCGAGACCCTAACGAGACTTAATTGAAATGTTACGTTTGGATATCTTTTGGTCGCCTCCTGTCACTTAAATGCAATTCGTCATCTCGAACGGACCCTTTGCTCCACCCGTCCCGCCCGTATACTCAGGCACCGTTGACGGCGGTGACGCCGGTCAGCGTGCTGACGTAGGCGGTGCCCCCCGCCAGCGAGAGCGACGAGAAGTGCGGCAAGCCCGAGCCGATCTCGATCTGGGTCCTGATCGCGCCGGTGGCCGGGCTGAGCTCGTAAAGCGTGCCGCTGCTGCCGCCGCTGGGGTCGTAGGCGGTGACCCAGGCCGCGCCGCCGCCGAGGACCGGCGACCCGTTGCCGTCGGACGGCCCGCGCCAGCGAATGTCGATCTTCCGCTCCGCCGCGCTGACGTAGACCGCGGCCATGCCGCCGCTCTGGCATGGCTCGTAGACCATGGACCCGCTGGTCGCCGCGCCGCCAAAGGCCCGGCAGATGGTGCGCGACGCCAGCTCGTGCCCGATCCCGCCCAGGTGCGCGGCCGGCAGCAGGTAGCCGACGCCGCGCTTGCCCACGATGAACGCGGAGTTCGGGTCCCCGGCCGCGATGACCGGCTCGGTGGAGCCCAGGTCGAGGTCGCTTGCGTTGTCGGCCGCCCAGGTGGCGGGGGCGAAGAAGCCGTTCCGGTGCAGGACCGGGCTGAGGCTGGTGACCGAGTCGCTCCCGTCGTAGCGGTCTCCGGGGCCCGCGGCGCCGTTCCCGTTGGAGACCCACAGGCCCCCGTTCGGTTCGACCACCGGGCCGCCGGTCCCCCAGACGGCGCCCTCCCTGGTGGTCGGGGTGTGCCAGCTCACCAGCGGGCCCTTGCCGTTCAGGGCGACCCCGACGACGCCGCCGATGTAGGCGCCGCAGTCGCCCGCGAGGCCGCCGAACGCGGCGTAGACCCGCCCGTCGTCGAGGGCGAGAGCCGGGCGCTGCTGGTTCCAGGCGGGCTGGTTCGCCTCAGTCGGCTGGTCGAGGTCGCGTCTGACCTCGACCTTGCCGTCGGCCGCGGAGAGCCCGAATAGCACGTGCTGGTATCCGGTCGTCTCCGCCACCGCGTAGACGAGTCCGTTGCCCTGGTCGTAGACGGGTGTGCCGGTGATGCCGAGCGGGAAGATGTCGCCGCACCCGTGCAGGGCCGACTGCGGCACCGGGGTGCCGACGTGGGCGCGCCAGACCGTCTTGCCGGTCGCCCTGGACATGGCGTAGACGCTGTCGTTCTCCGTCGCCGCGATCACGTCGCCGCCGACCACCAGTGGCTGGCCGTAGACGGCGCCGTCCAGGCGCGCGCTCCAGGAGAGGCTGAGCTTCCCTGCGTGCGGCAGGCGGGGCCCGATCCCGGTCCGCTGCGCGTTCTGGTCGAACTCCGGCCAGGCCGCTGAGGGGTATCTCGTCGCCGTGCCGCCGGGCGTCGCCCCGCGGGCCGGCGCCCCGGTGGCCCGCGGGGCGACAGGCGCCGTGGATGCCGTGTTGGCGCTGGCGGGCGCGCTGCCCGACAGCGCGCCGCCCCCGGTGCAGGCGGCGACGACGCACGCTGCCGCCGCCAGTGAAGTCCCCCGCATGATCGCTTCCCAACGCTGGCGGACCCCGGCCGCCGCCGGTTTCGGCCCCGGTGATCCGTGCTGTTGCAACCCGCGACCCTACTACCAAATTGTTACTCTCCGCATGCGCCAAGTTTCACGGCGTGTCCTGGCATGATGGGTGAACTATGGACGACAACCTATTTTCGCAACCCCCGGGGGAAGCGTCCTTTGTGGCGATCGGCGACAGCTTCACGGAAGGCCTTAACGACGCGGCGCCCGGCGGCGGGTATCGCGGCTGGGCCGACCGGCTGGCCGGACTGATCGCCGTCGAGCACCCGGGACTTCAGTACGCCAACCTCGCCGTCCGGGGCAAGCTGATCCGGCAGATCGTGGCCGAGCAGGTGCCCGCCGCGATCGCGATGTCGCCTGGGCTGGTCTCCCTCGCGGCCGGCGGCAACGACATCATCCGTCCCGGCGGGGACCCGGACACGCTGGCCGAGATCTTCGACGGCGCCGTCGCCAGGCTCCGCGCCTGCGGCTGCCGCGTGCTCATGTTCACCGGGGCCGACCTAGTCGGCTTCCCGGTGATGCGACTGCTGCGGGGCCGGATCGCGGCCTACAACATGCACCTGCGCTCGATCGCCGACGCTCGCGGGTGCGACCTGGTGGACCTCTGGTCCATGCGGTTCCTGCGCGACCTGGGCGCCTGGTCACCGGACCGGTTGCACCTGACCTCGCAGTCGCACCAGCGGCTGGCGCTGCGCGCCTGCGAGGTGCTCGGCGTCCCGGTCACCGAGGACTGGCGCGTCTCCCCGGCCGACGATGAGTTCCGCCCGCTGGCCGTCGAGAGGGCATCGCGGGGAGCCTGGGTGGCGGCCCGGCGCGAGGACGCCCGGTGGGCGAGGGAGTACCTGGCCCCGTGGGTGAACCGCCGGCTGCACGGCACCTCGTCGGGCGACGGCGTGGCCGCTAAGCGGCCCGCGCTGACCCCGGTCTCGCCGCCCATCCTCATGTAACGCGCGCGGCCGGCAGTGCGTCCGCGTTGATGCTCCGGCGGGGTACCAGGGCGGCCAGGCGCGGCCACGACATGACCAGCAGCACGATGAGGCCGGCCACGATCGGGGCCCACCAGATCCAGTAGTCGTGCGACGGGCCCTGGGCGGCGCCGGTCAGGGCGCCGGCCAGCAGCCCGGCCGCGAGCAGACGTCGCCAGCCGAGCGTCGCCGCCGGGATGAGGGCGACCGCCATCGGCGGCCACGGGTAGTAGGAGACCATCACCGGCTCGAAGAACGACCGGAGGGCCAGCGCCAGGGCGACCCACCAGAGCACGCTGGCCAGCAGCTGATCCGGCCACCGGACCCCCTCCTGGCTGGCCTGGTCCGTCCAGCGGCGGCGGATGGCCAGCGCGCACAGGCAGGCCAGCGCGATCGTGCCCAGCCGGAAGGGGCCCGCCGCGACGTTGTGGTTGGCAATCTGCGGGGCCAGAGATGTCCAGATCGTCGGGTGGTTGATGACCGGGGAGTCGGGCTGGCTGGTGACCGACTGGTAGGTGTCGTGCCAGTTGGCGATCGCGGCCGCCGCCACCAGCGCGGCCGACGGCAGGGCGGCGCGGACCAGGAAGGCCGGCATCCGCCGCCACGGCAGCAGGGCGAGCATGATCGGCAGCGCCAGCAGCACCAGTGGCTGGATGCAGACCGCCGCCCCGGCCAGCCAGCCCGCCAGCGCGGTCCGTCCGTTGCCCTGCGCCAGGACCGCGTAGAGCAGCAGCCCGACCGCGACCGCGTCCTCCGGATGCCCCCAGCGGGCGCACACCGACCAGAGGATGCCCGCTCCGGCCAGCGCCAGCAGCCCGCGCGTCCAGCGCGGCACGTCAAGCCGCTCGGCGAGGGCGTCGGCGGCGAACAGCGGCAGACAGCCGATCGCGATCTGGTAGGGGCCGGCCAGCAGCCAGACCGCCGGGTGCAGGTTGGCCGGGCCCGGGATCGCCAGCGACAGGTGGAACGCCGAGATCAGGGCGGCGCAGGGCAGCAGGATGACCGCCGCCCCTGGCAGCGAGATCAGGCCGGTGGGCGGCGCGTACAGGCCGCCGATGTTCCCGTGCGCGAGCCGGGTGGTCGCGATCAGCGTGCCCCACAGGTCGTACGGCAGCGCCCACTCCGAGCGCCCGATCAGCGTCGGGCCCCAGGTACTGGTGAACATCCCGACCAGGACGAGGCCGACGGAGGCGATCAGCGGGAACATCCGCCGCCTGATCCGCTCCCGCATCCCCGCCCCCTTGCACTGTCCCCTTTGCGGGGGACTCGCCCCGTTCCGTTGCCGCTGAACAGCGTCGATGAACGGGTGTTAGATTACAGGCGTCAACCGGGACGGTCATCCGCCTGCAGGCTGATGGCGCTTCGGGGGGCGAAGCCGGTCAATCCCTTCCTCCCTGCCCAGACCGGAGGAAATGGCGCTCGATGAGGACCTCCAAGCGGCTCCCGGCCGCCGTGCTGGCGGCCGTCATCGCAGCCGCCGCCCTGGCCGGATGCTCGTCGGCCGGCAGCGCGACCGCCGTCCAGGCGCCCGCCCGGGCGGCCCCGGTCCCCACGTCGATCCTGGTGCCGGTCTTCCCCACCACCGTGGCCGCCTCCAACGGCAGCGTGACGGTCGAGCGCGAGCCGGCGCGGATCGTCTCGCTCGACCCGACCGCGACCGAGGACCTGTACGCGATCGGGGCCGGGACCCAGGTCGTCGCCGTCGACCAGGACTCCGACTACCCGCCGGGGGCGCCGGTGACCAGCCTGTCCGGCATCACTCCGAACATCGAGGCGATCCTGCGGTACAACCCGTCCCTCGTGGTCGCCTCGCAGAACTCGGGCGGCCTGGTGAGCGGGCTCGGCAAGCTCGGCATCCCGGTGCTGATCGAGCCGGCCGCCGTCACCCTGAGAGGCGTCTACCAGCAGATCGAGCAGATCGGCGAGGCGACCGGCCACTACAACCAGGCCCTTGAGGTCGTGACGAACATGCAGGAGGTGATCAGCGACACCGTGGCGCAGGTCGGCACCAAATACTGGGGCATGACCTACTACTGGGAGGTGAGCGGCGGCCCTTACTACGCCGCGACCTCGGCCACGCTCATCGGGCACATCCTGGACATGTTCGGCCTGAAGAACATTGCCGACGCCGCCGGCAAGCCCGCCGACGGCGGCTACCCGGAGCTGTCGGGGGAGTACATCATCGCCGCCAGGCCGCAGTTCATCTTCCTGCAGGACGACCAGCCCGCCTACGGCGGCCAGACCCCGGCGATGGTCGCCGGGCGGCCGGGCTGGGCGGCCATACCGGCCGTGCGGGACCATGACATCTTCAGCCTGAACGACGACGTCGCCTCGCGCTGGGGGCCGCGCGTGCCCTCGCTGGTCAACGCGCTCGCCAACGCGCTCGCGAGCGCCAGGTCGTAGGCGGGCCGGCCGGGCAAGACCAGGGTCCGTTCGATATAAGGGTTTTTCTTTGCTTTTCCCCTACCCGACGACACCGGTAAGATCGCCGTCGCCCGGGCAGATAACCGGGCCCGGGTCGGAGTAGTGTCTGCATTAATTGTCCGGTGCCATCGGCTTATTAGGGGCCGCCATGTATCAGCCTTATCCGGGCGGCGACCAGCCGTCCCAGCAGCCAACCCAGTTGGGGCAGTCCGGGGCGCCGGTCCCGTCGCCCATCCCGCAGTCGGTGACCCGGGCGGTCCAGGTGATGTACCTCGGCGCGCTGGCGAGCCTGGTGGGCATCATCATCGAGCTGCTGACAAGGCACTCGCTGCGGACGTTCATCGCCGACCACGCCACCAGGAACGGCAAGAGGCTGACGGCGACGCAGGTAGCGGACACTTATCACGCCGAGCTGGTGGTGCTCGTCGTGGTCGGGCTGATCGGCATCGCGCTGTGGCTCTGGATGGCGCAGAGCAACAAGGCGGGTAAGAACTGGGCCAGGATCACCTCGACGGTGTTCTTCGCGATCGACACCCTCGGCGCGATCGGCGGCCTGGCCGGCGGCTCGCTGTCCGGCGGCAACGCGAACCGGTTCTACGGCCTTGTCGTGTGGGTCATCGGCCTGGCGGCGGTCATCCTGCTCTGGCAGCGCCAGTCGTCCGAGTACTTCAAGCGCCCGCGGTACTGACACCAGGGTGCTGAAATGGCAGGGGTGCCGGCCCGGGATGAACGGGCCGGCCACCCTTGGTTCGGCCCCGAGCGGGTCCAGGCCGATATCGGGCCGTTACGCGGCCGCGCCGCCCCAGACGGTGACCCGCGTCGGGACGATGGTCACGACCAGCCGGAGGTCGCCCGGACCGTCGTGCTCGCTCAGGTCGGCGCCGCCGTACTTGGCGCCCACCTTCTTGGCGAACTCATAGTCGGGATCGGCGGCGATCTGCGCGTCGCCGCGTAGCTCCACGGTTCGGTAAGGGTTAGCCGGGTCGACGATGAGCAGGCTGCAGGCCGGGTTGGCCTGCAGGTTCTTCACCTTCTGGCGGGACGTGTTGAGCGACAGCTTGACCGTGTCGCCCTCGGCCAAGAACCAGATGGCCGACAGCTGCGGCCGCCCGCTGGCCCCGATGGTGCCGAGCACGGCGATCTGCGCGTCGAGCAGGTCGCGATGCGTGTCAGGAATAGTTGTCATGACACGTACTCTACGGCGCAGCCGCGTGAGATGGAATCTGACGCAGAGGAGCGGACGAGTTACGGAATGATGGCATAATTCCTATTATGAGGGCGCTCGACAGCCTGGAAGCGGATACGCGTGTTATTGATGCTCCGGATGCGCCTCGTGAGATGGTTGAGCCGCCGCAAGGCCAGGTGCTTGACGACCCGGAGAGGCGCCGCGAAGAATCCGCGGAGTCGCGACAGCGAGTCGAAGGCGACTGGGACGAGCGCCCATTCAAGGTGGACCGCGCCGAACTTGCCCGTTTCGACCTCAAGCGCGCCGGGCTGCCGGACATGAGCGTTGAATCTGCGGCCAAATACATCGAGGAGCATCGAGCCTCCCGCCCGTGGCTGGCGATGACCGACCGCGCGTGCCCGGAAGCACGGCGCATCATCGCGGCGCTCGACGCCGCCGGCGGCCACGCCCACATCCGCCACGAAGGCTGGGTAACCGAAGAGGCCAACAGAAGCCGTGTCGCCTATCGAGAAGATCCCGCGCAGTTGGACCCGGAAAGGCGGCACGCGGGCATCGACGGGCTCCGGGAGAATGATAAGGGCCATCGGAGCGGTGACGTGACGACTAGGATCACCGACCCGGATGCCTTCGCGACGGCCTTTATCCGCGGTGTGGAACACCCGAGAGTCCGCGAGGCGCTGGATAGGCCAACCGGCTCAAGCAAATGGCCGGGCGAGGTGGCGATACCCATCTCGGATCTGCTAGATCCGGATGACTGCCGTTTGTGTACCGGCTGGCGGCTCGAGCCGGTGGACGGAAACATCGACACTGCGCGGCAAAATCGAAGCGATTGGGTAACGGCGAGAGCGGCAGGGCGCAAGCCGGACGTTCCCGAGCCGCGAGCAGCGCCAGTGTCCACCTTCAGAGGCGGGGAAATAGTCTTCGCCTTTGCGCCGAACGACAGCGAGAAGCGTTACCAGGTTGTCACGATGTTCCCACGACCTGCTCATCAGCAGTCAGATGTCCCACTCGAGAATCAGCTAAAGGAGTAGCGCGATGGCACCGTTTTACTGGGAACGTCATCCCAACGGCCCGTTTGCGACGCTCATCGAGATCGCGACAACGTACCTGGACCCAGAAAACTACAATCCTGAGGCGCTGGAGAGACTTGCGAGGCAGGAAGGCGACCAGGAGATGCGGGTTTTCAAGTCCGAACTGCGTGAGGCTGTGAAGGACCCGAGCCAGCTACCGGGCGACGAACTATCACGATCGGTCCAATACGAGGACGGTAGCCCTGAGGCTTTCCTGCACCGGCTCTGGCGCGATCTCTACGGCGACGAGACTCCGTGAACGCAGTTACTGCCCCGTAGCCGCCGGGTCGACCTTGGCGAAGCCGCGCACGTCCGGGAACGGCGGCTCGTCGCCCGGCTTCAGGTCGACCTGAAAGGCGTTGAGCAGCATCGCCAGCATGGAGGAGTTACCCCTGGCAGGCTGAGGCGGTGGGCCGGGCTGGGGGCGGATGTAACCTCACGCCATGACGGTCATCAGGGTGAAGAATGTGGAGCGGCTCGGCCGTGGCGGCGGCGTGGTCACGGTCCCGCTCATCACCCGGCAGTCGGCCGAGGAAGAGAACCTGATCACGACGGGCATCAGCAGCTACCCGGTCGGGAAGGGCGCGCCGCCGCACTCGCACAACTGCGACGAGCACGTGACGCTGCTCTCCGGCACCGCCGAGGTGGAGATCGACGGCACGGTGACGCCGCTCGTGCCCGACGACACCACATACGTCAAGGCCGGCATCGTGCACTGCTTCCGCAACACCAGCGCCACCGAGCCGATGAAGATCCTCTGGGTCTACAGCTCGGCCTACGTCACCCGTACCTTCGCCGACACCGGCATCACGGTCGAGCACCTCTCCGCCGCCGACCAGATGTCAAAGGACGACGAGTCGGCCAGTTAATCCCGCCCAGCCCCCGACCGTTAGCGCTGTGGGCCACAGCGCTAACAGATGCCTGGCGCTGTGGCCCACAGCGCCAATAGGGTCGTCGCTGTGGCCCACAACGCCAATGGCGTTTGAGCGCTGTGGCCCACAACGCCAATTCGCGGTCGCACGCAGCGCGAAACGCGCGTGCACAATGTTGCGGAAGCGGCGGAAGTCGCCGATCCCAGGTAGGCTCGCCGACGGCGACCCGGGGCCCGGCGATCAGCGGTCGAGCCCGAGCGCGTTCAGAGCCCGCAGCAAGTGGGGTTCGAACCGATCGAGGCCGACCTGGCGCAATTCCGCCACCGTCCACCACCGGACCTGGACGAACTCGCGCGGGTCCTGAGAGGCAATCGCACTAACTAGCTTTCTGTTTCGAGCGGGAGCCCGAGTTTGGCGACGATGTGCTCGGCGATGGCCATCGACGCTGTTGCCGCTGGTGATGGGGCGTTGCGGACCGAGGTGACCGGCCCGACCTGGCTGATGCGGAAGTCGTCGACGAGACCACCGTCGGGATCGACCGCCTGGGCCCGCACCCCGGCCGGGGCGCTGGTTACGTCGCCTGCGGTCAGCCAGGGCAGATAGGTCCTGGCCTCGGCGAGGTAGGCGCGCCGCACCAGCGACCCCCGGTACTCGCGCACGCCGGTCATCCAGTGCTGCCTCGCGAGCCGCCTGAAGGCGGCCGAGCGGGCTAGCCGCGCTACCTCGTCCCAGGTCACGTCGGTGCGCCGATATCCCTCGCGGGCCAGCGCGAGCACCGCGTTGGGGCCGAGATCGGACGTGCCGTCGACCCGGGGCGTCAGGTGCACGCCGAGGAACGGGTACCTCGGATCGGGCACCGGGTAGATAAGCCGCCGCACCCGGCCGGCCGCGTGCGTCCGCAGTCGCAGATACTCGCCGCGGAACGGGATGATCTCGGGCGCGGTGGTGTCGCCGACGGTCGCGGCGATCAGGTCCGCCTGCAGGCCGGCGCAGATGACGAGGCGTGACAGCCGGAAGGAACCGGCCGTGGTGTCGGCCGCAACGCCGTCGGCGCCGTCCGCCCCGCGCAGCCGCAGCGCGGTGACCGGGGTCGAGGTCAGCACCCGGCCGCCCGCGGCGACCACGTCGGCCGCGAACGAGCGGGCGATGGCCGGGTAGTCCACGATGGCGGTGGTGGGGGAGAGCAGCGCGGCGACCCCGGCCACCTCCGGCTCGAGTTCGCGCAGCTCCGTGCCGGTGAGCCAGGTCACGCCGGGGACGCCGTTGATCTTCGAGCGCCGCTCGAGCTCGCGCAGCTTGACCGTCTCGGCCGCGTTCCGCGCAACCACGAGCTTGCCGCGCTCGTCCCAAGCCAGTCCCCGATCGGCGCAGTAAGCGCGCAGCAGGGTGACGCCGTGCCTGGTCATCTTCGCCTTGGCTGAGCCCGGCGCGTAATAGATGCCGGCGTGCACGACCCCGGAGTTGTGGCCGGTCTGGTGCGCCGCCACGGTCGGCTCCTTCTCGAACACCACGATCGGGACACCCGCGCCCGCGAGCTGCCGCGCCACCGCCAGCCCGACGATGCCGGCTCCGATGATCCCGACCGGGGCGGCGTCGGTGACGTCCGCTACCACTGGTACCTGACGGCGGCGGTCTTGACCCAAGTGTGCAAACGCAGTCGGGGGGCGCCCTGCTCTTCGGCCGCCGCGACATCGGCTGCGGACATCGCAGACACTTCACCGACCACGGAACGCATGTCCGCCGGATCCCTCACTTCTACCACCAGCCCTCCGCGGAAGCGCATGTCCGGCCCGTCGGCACCGCTCCGTCATTCTAAGAAGCCACGGAGGCCACGAGAGCGCTCGCGCCACAACCTTAGATGACGTCGCGACGATTCCGCTCACCCCCGAGTTGCGGGCAGCCGTGTCGGAGAGGTCAACGATGGAATGACCCTGCCCTCCGTCCATACCGCCCATTTGCTGCGCAAGCGGACGGCGGGGATAGGGTTGAAATATGAAACTGGGACTGCACATCTCGGACTTCACCTGGCAAGGCGGGGCCCCCGGGCTCCGCTTTAAGCTGGCTGACATCGCCAAGCGCGCCGACGACGGCGGGGTCGACCGGATCAGCGTCATGGACCA
>Ga0335075_10005355_pt1 | contig 19933 bp, 19 predicted proteins | sample Lox_Sample_24_FD_206723 | JGI IMG/M metagenome (GOLD analysis project Ga0335075, IMG submission 206723) | Soil microbial communities from Loxahatchee National Wildlife Refuge, Florida, United States - Lox_Sample_2.4 | ecosystem: Environmental > Terrestrial > Soil > Wetlands | place: USA...
ACCGGGTGGTGGCCGACCGCACCGAGCCACGACAATGTCGCCGGGTGGAAGTCACCGACGGTGACGAGTGCCGCCCCCGGCCGCAGCCGTGCCAATAGCCGCTCGGCTGTGCTGTTGGCGGCGGTGGTGCTGGCGGCTGTGCTGTTGGCGGCGGTGGTGTCGGCGGCCGTGCTGGCGGTGCCGCTGGTCCGAGCCGTGCGCCAGTCGCGGTGTAGGCGATCGGGCGAGGTGATCGCGAGCAATCCGGCGCCCGGGATATCCTCATGGATCGCCTCCAGTGCTGCGAGCGCTTCGGTGGCGACGGCACCGCAATAGGCGATCGCCAGCTCCGCATCGGGCATCGGCTCGCGCAGCCAATAGGCGCCGGCGATGATTGCCTCGGCCAAACCGGCATCGATTTCACGCTTCGGCTGGCCAATCGGCCGGGTCGACAGCCGGAAATAGACCGATTCGCCGCCGTCGCGCTGGATCTCGGCAAAGGCCCAGCGCAGCAGCACCGCGAGCTCGTCGGCAAAGGCCGGCTCGAAGCTGGTCAGCCCGGGCTGCGCAATCCCGATCAACGGCTCGCCGATCGATTGATGCGCGCCACCTTCCGGCGCCAGCGACACCCCGGACGGAGTCGCGACCAGGATGAAGCGCGCATCCTGGTAACAGGCGTAGTTCAGCGCATCGAGCCCGCGCTTGATGAACGGGTCGTAGAGCGTGCCGATCGGCAACAGCCGGGTGCCGAACAGCGGCGCCGACAGACCGAGTGCCGCCAATTGCAGGAACAGATTGCTTTCGGCGATGCCGAGCTCGATGTGCTGGCCGTTGGGCGACATCGCCCAGCGCTGCGCCGAGACCACCTTCTCGTCGCGGAACGTGTCGGCGCGCTCGGCCCGGTCGAAAATCCCGCGGCGATTGACCCACGGTCCAAGATTGGTCGAGACCGTCACATCGGGCGAGGTGGTCACGATCCGCCGGGCGAGTTCGCTGGCGCCGGCGGCAATGTCGCCGAGCAGCCGGCCGAAGGCTTCCTGGGTCGATTGCTGCGCGCCGCGCGGTGCGGGCAGCTCTGCCGGCACCGCCACTCCTGGTGCCTGGTGCCGGCGGTGGGCCGGTGCGGCCAGCGGCACCGCCTCGAGAAATTCCGCGAGCCGGTCCGGCGGCAGATCGAGACCGGCAAACCGCTCCCACTCGGCACCTTCGGGGACCGCCATCGCATGCTGAAACGCGGCCATCTGATCCCGGTTCATCAGCCCGGCATGATTGTCCTTGTGCCCGGCAAAGGGCAGGCCGTAGCCCTTGATCGTATAGGCGATAAAGCAGGTCGGACGGTCGTCGGCGACGGTGTGAAAGGCATCGAGAACCGTGGCCAGATCATGTCCGCCGAGATTGGTCATCAGCCGCTCGAGCGCAGCATCGTCGTGATCGTCGAGGATCGCGCGGATGCCGGGATGGCGGTTCAGATCGCGTTCGAGATGCTCGCGCCAGCCGCTGCCACCCTTGTAGACGAGCGCCGAATAGAGCGAGTTCGGGCAGGCATCGATCCATTCGCGCAGGTGATGGCCGTCGGGACGGGCGAACGCGCTCTCCAGGAGACGGCCGTATTTGAGGGTCACGACACGCCAGCCCATCATCTCGAACATTGCATCGATGCGGCCGAACAGCCGGTCGGAGACGACCGCATCGAGGCTCTGGCGGTTGTAGTCGATGACCCACCACAAATTGCGCACATCGTGCTTCCAGCCTTCGAGCAGCGCCTCGAAGATGTTGCCCTCGTCGAGTTCGGCATCGCCGGCAAGCGCGATCATCCGGCCCGGCGCGTCCTCGGTCGCGATCAGCTGCTGCATGCGCAGGTAATCCTGGGCAATCGCGCCGAATAGCGTCATGCCGACGCCGAGGCCGACCGATCCGGTCGAGAAATCGACGATATCCTCGCCGTCCTTGGTCCGCGACGGGTAGGACTGAGCGCCGCCATAGGCGCGGAACCGCTCCAGCTTGTCGCGGGTCTGGCGCCCGAGAAGATACTGGATCGCGTGGAACACGGGCGAGGCATGCGGCTTGACCGCGACCCGGTCCTGCGGTCGCAGCACGTCGAAATAGAGGGCGGTCATCAGCGTCGCCACCGACGCGCTCGACGCCTGGTGACCGCCGACCTTGAGCCCGTCGCGGTTGGGCCGCAGGTGATTGGCGTTGTGGATCATCCAGGTGGAGAGCCACAGCACCTTGCGCTCCAGCGCGGCAAGGCAGGCGAGCCGATCGGCCGGGCCGGTATCGCCGCGACTGGCAGGCTCGCTCTCGATGATTTGCGCCATCTCGGACCCCGGCTTCGGCCATAGAGCTGCGCCGATATACCCGATAGCGATGAATTTTTCAGCCCTGGCCGGGGTTAGCAATGCACAGCAACGTGAGAACCGCAATGATCAAGCAGACTCTCGCCACCCTGTTGGTCGTCGCGCTGGCATCGGCCGTGGGCGTCGGCACCGCCGCGGCGCGAAGCACGGCGACGCCGCAGATGAATACCGGCCACACCGCCAACCGCGCACCGGAAACTCCGGCCGTGAGCCCGACCGCCGGCCAGATCGGGGCCAGCGACGCCATCGGCGCGGCGGTTGAGAACGGCGATGGAGCGATCGTCGCCAAGATCAGCAACATCGCGATCGACCGGCAAACCGGTGCGGCACTGGTGATCCTGGCGCCGGCGGGCAAGAAGCCGTTTGCCGACGCCGACAGCGCCGTCGCCTGGAACCGCTTGCGGTTCGACCCGCGACCCACACCCCATTTCGTGACCCGGCTCGACGGTCGCGCCTTGGCCGCCGGTCACGCGCTGGCCGAAAAAGCAAAGGCCGGCGGGGCTTATTACGACATCAAGACGGATCTCCTCGGCAAGGAGGTGGTCGGTGCCGACGGTGCTTCGCTGGGCCATGTCCACGATCTGGTGCTGACGCTCGCAGCCGGGCGGCCGGTGGCGCTGGTCGTCGAGACCGGTGGCCTGGTCAGCATCGGTGCCAAGAACCATGCCGTGGCATGGGATGCCGCAGACCCGCAAATCGGCGCAAAGGGTGGTCCGGTCCGCATCGCGCTCTCGAAAGCGCAGATCGAGCACGCACCGGTGACGGCGACGATGGCGCCAGCACCGATCCCGCCCAAGGCCGGCGACAACCGGGTCCGCATCCGCCGCGATCCGTTCGGGAATGTCAGCGGCGAGTTTGTTCCGGCGCCCGCCAACAACCGGTGACCGTGCCCGTCGATCGGCCCGGCTGGCGTTTGACCAGGCGGGACGAGATGATTACATGATTGGTTCGAGCCGGTCGCCAGCGAGCGACGAGGGGTGGAGCAAGAGCATGTCCGAGCGCGCAAACGGGGTCGAGGAGAAGGGCGTCAGTCTGACCGAGGCAGCCGCCCGCCGCGTCGCATTGTTGCGTGAGCAGGAGCAGGCCGGCAGCGCATCGTTGCGGATCGCCGTCTCGGGCGGCGGCTGCTCCGGCTTTCAATATGGCTTCAGCTTCGACGACCAGAAGAACGACGACGATGTCGTGTTCGAGCGCGACGGGGTCAGCGTCGTTGTCGACGAGGTGTCGCTCGAGCTGTTGGGCGGCGCCGAGATCGATTTTGTCGAGGATTTGATGGGCGCCTCGTTCCAGGTCAGAAACCCGAACGCGGCTTCGTCCTGCGGCTGCGGCAACTCGTTCTCGATCGGCTGATTTGGCCCGAGCGGCCAGCTTGGTCTTTCCACATCGATTCCTGGGCAGCAGCTGGTCATGAAAACCGTCGGTTGGCTGTAAGAACCGCGATTTGGCCATGAAGATCGCCAGCTGGAACGTCAACTCGGTCAAGGTGCGGCTGCCGCACCTGCTCGCCGTTCTCGAAGAAGCGAAGCCCGACGTGTTGTGCCTGCAGGAAACCAAATGCCTGCCCGGCGACTTCCCGTCGCTGGAGCTGAAGGCAGCGGGCTATCATTGCGAGACGATCGGCCAGCGCTCCTACAATGGTGTGGCGCTGATCTCGAAAACGCCGCCATCGGAACTGATCCAGGGTTTGCCCGGCATGGCCGGGGACGAGCAGGCGCGCTATCTCGAAGCGGGGTTCGGCAAGGTCCGGGTCGCCTCGATCTACCTGCCCAATGGCAACCCGCTCGGCACCGACAAATTCACCTACAAGCTCGCCTGGATGGAGCAACTGGCGCTGCGCGCACGCGAATTGCTGCGGCTTGAATCGCCGTTTGTGCTGGCCGGTGACTATAACATCTGTCCAGCCGACGAAGATGTTTACGATCCCGTGGCGTTTCGCGACGACGCGCTGTGCCAGCCGGAGTCGCGCTCGCGATTTCGCGCATTGATGTATCTCGGGCTGACCGACGCCTATCGGGTCTTTCATCGCGAGCCGCATCGCTACACTTTCTGGGATTACCAGGCCGGGCGCTGGCATCGCGACGAGGGGTTGCGCATCGACCATCTGCTGCTGTCGCCGCACGCCGCCGACCGGGTCGTCGCCTGCGACATCGACAAGCGCCCGCGGGCCAAGGAGCGCGCCTCCGACCACACCCCGATCTGGTGCGAGCTCGCGGTCTAGGCTGGCGGGCGGCGGGACAGGTCGAGCGGCCGATGCGGCGCCGGCGGGCGATCGCGCTGCGGCTACGCCGGGCCGGCCGCGATCAGGCGGCGACGTCCCAGGTGATCGCGTTCCCCAGCAGCGTCATGAAGGCCGGCGTCTCCCACGGGCCGTGAAACGTGGCCGGGGTCCGGTCGGCCGGATCGGCCGGGCGGCCGGCCCGGATCGCCGGGTTGTGGCAATGGCCGAGCGCCACATAGGTGACGGCACCCTCCCCGATCCTGCGGGTATAGCCGAGCACGCGGGTGCGGCCATCGGGCAGCAGCGAGGTATCGACCGGGTAGAGCGTGCCGATCGCCGGTGCGGTGGCGCCGGGACCATAATCGGCGCTGAGCAGGATGCGGGTATTCTGCGGCTCCTGCAGCTCGATGAAATAGGGCTCGTCCTCGACCTCGAACGACGCGCCGAGCCCGCGGGTCAGCGGGTGATCCCCGCCGCCGACATCGACGCGGATCCGGGTGATCGCCGGGTGGGTCAGAAAGCGGCTGCCGAGCAGCGCGTGGTGCTCGGTCTTGACCGTGCGGCGCTGGCGCGTCCCTTCGACCCGCTCGGCCCGGCCGCCGCTCGTACCATGCAGCCCGAGCCAATGGCCGCCCACCTCGATCCAGGACCGGATCGCCCGGCATTGCGCGGCATCGGGATAGGGGCCGGCGACGTAGCTGATCAACAGCCGGCTGACCGGTAGCCATTTTTCGACATCGGCGAAATCGCTCGCAACCGAGGCCGGAACCTCGCGCTCGGCGAGCAGGCCAAGCAGGCGCAGCCGGGCATAATCATGGTCGTGCCCGGCCATCGAACCGGGCGGAAAGCCGCCCGCCACCAGATGCGCGCGGCCGGGTCTCGTCTCACTCATCGGCTCCCCTCTCTTGCTCGTGACGCAGCAATCGTCCGGCAGTCTCGCACCTCCGCACGCGCTTCGCCTAAAGGATTATCCGATTCTTCCACTTGGACATGGTGCTGCGGCTCCACAGCGAGGACCCACAGAGCATCCCGACCAATGGGCGCCCCGGTACGCTCGGCCTTCTTCGGCCGCAATGAAATCACCCGGCGCTGCTACGCCCTGCTCCGCTAGAAAGGCGAGATCGCGGCCGATGACGTGACGGTCCGCGCCATGCGCGAAAAGGGGCTCGACCCGGAGGCCGATCGCAAACAGCGCACCGACTTCACTCGGCGCATTCTCGTGTCGCTTCATGACCTTCGTAAAGCCGGGACCGTCGAGAAGGTCGGGGCCGGACGCGGCGTGCAGTGGCGATTAGCGTCTCGCTTGCCGTCGCCGCCTAGACTCGATGATTAGACGATGAACGAGGGGGCCACGAATGCTCCCCGTGCGTCATCCGAACTGAGGGCTTCGTAGCAACTGAACAGCATTTCTACTTGCTGGCCGCTTTGTTCGCGACATGCTATGATCATATCAATCTGGTTGCTGTTCGCCGAGATCTCCATGCCCTCCATTATAGCAGATTGTCCCCATTGCGGAGCGCAAAAAGTCGGCTTTGCGTTTGTCGGAGAAAAGCCAATCTCGCCAAGGAGCATTGGCGGCCAACCTCGATATCTCGAACTTTTACAGTGCGGCAATTGTGAAGGCGGTATGGTCGCATTATATCAGCGATCGCCAGTAGCTCAACATGCAACGCCGCAAAGCTGTTCTTCAGACCCAAAACAGTTCGGATATACTGTGGAAGATATGTACCCTAAGGCAGATCGTCCGCGAATTCCTTCGCATGTTCCGGATGATTTGGGTTCATTTTTCTTTCAAGCGGCCGATAATCTAAAAAGGCGAAATTGGGACGCCTCTGGCGCAATGAGCCGGAAAGTAGTGGACGTCTCTTCTCAGCAACTTCTTGGAAAAGATACGTCAAAATTCCGAAATATTAAGGAACGTATTGATGAACTTGCTAACAGATCGATTATAACCAATGATTTAAAAGATTGGGCACACGAAATTAGGCTTGGCGGCAACGAAGCGGCCCATGACATGCGGCCGTTCTCGGAAACAGAAGCGGAGGAGTTGGTCGATTTTTCGGAGTTATATCTAACATATGTTTATACTTTGCCGAAAAGGCTGTCGGACAGAAAAGCGCGATCGGCCGCAGCGAAAGCCGCCACCACTTGAATATTGGTCCCATTTGCGCCCGAATACCGGACGAATCGGGCGCATGGAACGTCTTGCTCGCCAGCTATCCGATGAAGCGGGTCAATCACAGCGTCGAGTACAAGAGCGAGGATGGGGCATCGACCAATTGGGCCGAGAGCTATTTCAGCCGCCTCCGCCGTTCCGAGTTCGGCATACACCATCGGATCAGCGGCCATCGCCTTCAAGCCTACGCGGACGAATGCGCTTGGCGAGAGAACCATCGCCGGCAGCCCAACGGGACACATTGGAACCTGATCACGGCTGCCGCGCTGGCGCATCCGAAGAGCGCCGTATGGGCTGGCTACTGGCATCGGGAGAAGGTGGCGTGACCGAGGAAAGCCCGCTCGCCGTCGCCGCGCTAAAGCGGAAACGCTCGGAACTCGCCGGGCAGATTGTCGAGCTGCGCCGGCAGCTTGATAAGCTACAGGCCGATATCTTCCACCTGGACATGGTGCTGCGGCTCTATGGCGAGGAGCCGCAGGATATTCCGACCAAGGGACGCGCCCCGGTGCGCTCCGCCTTCTTCGGCCGCAATGAGATCACCCGGCGCTGCTATGACCTTCTCCGCGAGAAAGGCGAGATTGCCGCCGATGACGTGACCGTGCGAGCGATGCGCGAGAAGGGCCTCGACCCAGAAGCCGATCGGAAACAGCGTACCGACTTCACCCGGCGCATTCTCGTCTCGCTCCACGATCTGCGGCGCACCGGGACGGTCGAGAAGATCGGAGCCGGCCGCGGTGTGCGGTGGAAACTGGTGGCGCGGGCGCCAGACGCGCTCACGAATGCGAATCGTGCGACTCCTTGATTTCCCTATTGACGATGGCGAAATAAGACCCACTTCGGCACCGGCCTATAACGCATTGGCAGACCTTACCCGTGAGACCAGATTCGGCCAGAGGAGATGGCGGGCAGAAAAGGTGAGGAGATCACGTCTCTTGAGTGCTAATATGCGCAGGCCGGGGAACGGGGGGTGGCCGGTCATGCTTGATCTACAGCGGGAGCAGTTCGAACACGACGAACGCTTCCACCGGGAGATTTTGCGCCTCAGCATTCATGCGCGCTTAAATCACATGGCGCTGCATTATTGCAAGTACACCGGGCAATTCGCGATTGTATGCGCCGCCGCTGATAATGCGTTGCGGTCGCGGACCATCACCGACTCATTCATAATCTCCCTTTGTGCCGCTAACGCTCTCAATCTGAGCCTCTCCGAGACTATCGCGGATCCATCTGAAAGTGTCCTTTTATGCGATCTAGGTCAATCGTTGTCTCGACGGCTCTATCCCAAGACGACACTGAATGATCATTGGTTGCTGATCGAGCACGCAGTTTACTCTGGCAAGATGGCGCGGGCGTGCGAAAAAATAGATCATTTGGAAGCATTCCCATTCCGCGAGGAAGCGAGGGCGGCAGTAATAAGGCTATGTCAGATTGCTTTAATCGCCGCCAACGTCAATAGCATAGACCTTCTATATGAGGCTAGAGAGCGCCGCAGCGGAATCCGCCGTGGCAATCCGTTTCTTACGGCATTGTCACGACGGGAGGACTAAGAATGGCGTTTCTCAGCGGAGAAGCCCTTCTCACGTCTATACCACGCCATAAAATAGTTGAACCCTTCGACCCTTCGCAGATTGATTGCGCAGCATATACACTGCGGATGGGTCAGGAGGCATATATAACGCCTGATTTTCAGATTCCGATTCTTTCTAAGCATCGAATCGAGGTCCTTCGAAATGATGAACATTTTATCATCCCTGCGGGACAATTTGCGTTCTTGCTAACAGAGGAGATAGTCCGACTTCCCAATGATATCGTCGGGTTTATCTCGCTCAAGACGGGGATGAAATTCCGTGGATTAATAAATGTGTCAGGGTTTCATGTTGATCCTGGTTTTTGTGGGCACCTCTTGTATGCCGTTTATAACGCGGGACCTTCTCAGATACATCTCGCGCGAGGCATGAGCCTGTTCTTAATATGGTTCGCTGAGCTTGATAGGAACAGCCAATCGATACGTGGGAGCAACGTGGCCGTTGAAAATACTCACATAAATCCGTCTTTGATAGATAATATACCGGGCGAGATTTTTTCGTTGCAGAGCCTATCACGGAAAATGGACGATCTTCAAAATAGCCTCTCTGCGAGAGTTGGCGCATTAGAAAGTAGGATAACAACTATATGGACGGTTGGTACGGTAGTTGCCATAATTCTTGCACTAGTGTTAGCGGCGCTTGAAATTAATTGGAAAGCGGTTCTCGGGATTCATTAACTACATCTCTCGCTCGTAGCGAGCGTGTTCAGATGGGAAAATTGCTTCGGTGCGGCCGGTCGCGGATTGGTCCCATTTGCGCCCGAATACCGCGGCGGTGGCGACCCCGGCAGGATTCGAACCTGCGACCACTCGCTTAGAAGGCGAGTGCTCTATCCGGCTGAGCTACGGGGCCACGCGGTGCCGGGGCATGATGCGCTCGGGTTGCGATGCGCTCGGATGCGGGGCGGCTGGTCACGGGCGAGCCATCAGTCACGCACCCGATCATAGCGGAAATTGTCGGCGTAGCTTTTCGGTTTTTCGCTGATCGAGTGCGGTTCGATGACCGTATAGGCGAGCCCCGCTTTGTCGGCGAAGGCGCGCGCCTCCTCGCAGGTGGCAAAGCGCAGCCGCACCTGGTTCAGCGTGTCGGCGGCACTGGTCCAGCCCATCAGCGGATCGGGTTGGCGGCGCGTCGCCGGCTCGTATTCGAGGATCCATTTCCGGGTCTGCCACCGGCCCGACTGCATCGCCGTCTTGGCCGGCCGGTAGATGCGCGCCTCGGTCATCGCCGAATGCCCCCAAAGGTGCCGATCCGTCTTGCCCCGCGCACCGCCCGAACCGATCCCGGGTCCGGACGCGATGGTCGGGGCGAGAGGATTCGAACCTCCGACATCCTGCTCCCAAAGCAGGCGCTCTACCAGGCTGAGCCACGCCCCGCCACGGCGGACCGCGCGCGTTTTAGAGGGTTCGACCGCGCTGCGCAACCGCAGCAGCAGGCTCTGCCGAGCGATGCGCTGCCGAGCGATGCGCTGCCGAGGGGTGCCGCCAATGCCTAGGCCACGGCGAGGCCGGTCGCCGCTGGTCGCACCCGGCGCTGCCGCGGCATGGCTCGCGGCCGCTCTTGCGCGGGTCGCTGCGGTTCCTTCATGTCCATGAGCTCGCGCAGCATCTCGCGGCCGCGCGACAGCCGGGAGCGGACCGTGCCGACCGGGATGCCGAGGATCTGCGCGACCTCCTCGTAGCGCAAGCCCTCAAGCCCGACCAGCAGGATGACCTGGCGCTGCTCCTCGGGCAAGGCTGCGATCGCCCGTTCGAGATCGCGCAGTTGCAGCGACGCAGCGGGATTGAACGGCGAGGTCAGGACCGGCGCCATGTCCTCGACCGGCACCACGATACCCTCGCGCACGGCGCGGCGGATGTCGTTGACATGCTGGTTGTGCAGAATGGTGAAAAGCCAGGCTCGCAGGTCGGTCCCCGGCTGCCACAAATGCTGCTTGGCGACAGCGCGCACGAGACAGTTCTGCACCAGATCGTCGGCCCGCGCGGTATCGCGGGTCAGGGCTCGTGCATAGCGTCGCAGCCGCGGAATTTCGACTTCGAGAAGGTCGGTGAACTTGCTCATCAATCTCGCTCTTGCCTGTTCCGGCCGCGGGGGAGTCCCCGACCGATCCAGCTGCGATCTATAAAGAAGCGGTGTAACCCCTTGATGTCGTGCCGTGACTCCACGGTAAAATGTTGTCGTGTTGGGTAACGGGATATGTCCTGCCGGTAAAACCCGCGTCGATTGCACCATCACCCGTGCTGAAAACTGGTCTGTCCGGTTGCTCGCGGCGGCCGGGAGCGATAGCATTCCGGCTCACTTTCGCCGCAGCAAATAAGCGGGAAGGAGGCTTCTGATGCGCGCCATGGACGTAATGACAACGCCGGTGGTCACCGTCGAACCGGACACAACGGTGCAGGATTTGGCGAAGCTGCTGTCGGAGCGGGGAATCAGCGGGGTGCCGGTGTGCGAGGGCGACCGGCTGGTCGGCATCGTCAGCGAGGGCGATCTGTTGCACCGCGCCGAAACCAGGACCGAGCGGCGGCTGCAAAAGCGCCGGTCGTGGTGGCTTGACTCGCTGGCGGCGGCGGAGGAGGAAGCGGCCCGCGACTATGTCAAAGCGCACGGCCAGAGGGTCCGCGACATCATGAGCCGCGACGTCATCAGCGTCGCCGAAACGACCGATCTCGCCGAAGTCGCGATGCTGCTCGAAACCAAGCTGATCAAGCGGGTTCCGGTGGTCCGCGACGGCAAGGTGGTCGGCATCATCAGCCGCGCCAATCTGGTGCGCGCGCTGGCCACCACCAGCACGGCGCCGGCGATCGTCGCCGATGCCGACGACCGCACGATCCGCGAACGGCTGCTCCGGGAATTGAGCGGTCAGCGCTGGGCCAATGTCTGGGCCGCGGACATCATGGTGCGCGACAAGGTCGTGCATATCTGGCTGTCCGACGACCAACCCACCGCCGAGCGCACGGCCTTGCGCGTCGCTGCCGAGAACATCGCCGGGGTGCGCCGCGTCGAGGAGCACATCGTTCCGGCCCCGATCATCCCGGCGTTCTAGCGGCACTGCGGCAGCGCATCAGCGGCGCCCGGGCCGCGCGATGCGCTTGACCTGCGGGGTCGGCGCGTAGTCTCGTCCGGCACATGTTGATGCCATCAGGAAAGGCTGCGTGATGCCGGGCCCGCTTGCTGGATATCGCATCATCGATCTGACCTCGAACGTCTCCGGCCCGCTGGCGACGATGATCCTGGGCGACCAGGGTGCCGATGTGATCAAGGTCGAGGCGCCCGACGGCGGCGACCACACCCGCGCTGCCGCCAACCGGCGTGCCGGATTTTCCGCGTCGTTTTTGAACAACAACCGCAACAAGCGCTCGATCGTGCTCGATCTGAAGCGCCCGGCGGCCCGGCAGGCGCTGCTGCGGCTCGCGGCGGGCGCCGATGTCCTGATCCAGAATTTTCGACCGGGAGTGGCCGAACGTCTCGGGGTCGGCGAAGAGGCGGTGCGTGCGGTGGCGCCGCGCATCGTCTATGTGTCGATCAGCGGGTTTGGCGAAATCGGGCCCTATGCCGCAAAGCCGGCCTACGACCCGGTCATTCAGGGGTTTTCCGGGCTCGCCACCGTGCAGGCTGGATCCGATGCCGCCCGCCCGCGCCTGTTACGCACGATCCTGCCCGACAAGCTGACCGCGATCACCGTGTCGCAGGCGATCACCGCGGCGCTGCTGGCCCGCGCGCGCAGCGGCGAGGGGCAGCATGTACGGCTGTCGATGCTCGAAGCGGTGCTGGCGTTCCTGTGGAGTTCGGACATGGGCAGCCAGACTTTTGTCGGCGCCGAGCCGGCCGAACAGGAGGCGGCGAGCACGATCGACCTGATTTATGAGACAATGGACGGCTACATCACGGTGGCGGCGCTGACCGATCGCCAATGGGCCGGGCTGGCGGGTGTCACCGGTCATCCCGAATGGCTCGAAGACGCGCGGTTCAAAACCGCCGCACTGCGCCAGCAGAATATCGATGAGCGGCTGCGGCTGACCCAGGAGGCGCTACGCACCCGCCCCACCGCCGAATGGCTCGACAAGCTCGCGGCGGCGCATGTGCCGTGCGGTCCGGTGCTGACCCGCAACCAGGTCATCCGCCATCCGCAGGTCGCGGCACTCGGCCTCGTCGTCGAGACCGAGCATCCGGCCGCCGGGCGGTTGCGGCAGGCGCGGGCGGCGGCGCGGTTTTCGCGCACACCGGCGGAAATCCGCCGCAGCGCCCCGGCGCTGGGCGAGCACACGAGCGAGATCCTGCGCGAACTCGGCTATTCGCCGGCGGAGATCGCCGCACTCGCCGATGACGATGTGCCCGCTGCTGCCGATGGCGGCTAGGCAATGATCGACTTTTATTACTGGCCGACGCCGAACGGCTGGAAGGTCGCGATCATGCTCGAAGAATGCGCGCTCGCCTATCGCATGATCCCGGTCAATATCGGCCGCGGCGACCAGTTCAAGCCCGAATTCCTGGCGATCAGCCCGAATAACCGGATGCCGGCGATCGTCGATCACGATGCCCCGGCCGAATTCGGCGGAGGTCCGGTGCCGGTGTTTGAATCGGGGGCGATCCTGCTGCATCTCGCCGAGAAGACCGGCCGGTTTTTGCCGCAAACCCGCTCGGGACATAAGGAGACGCTCGAATGGCTGTTCTGGCAGGTCGGCAATCTCGGGCCGATGGCCGGCCAGCTCAGCCACTTTGTCAATTACGCACAAGGCGAGCATCCCTACTCGCACAAGCGTTACGCCGATGAATACAATCGCTGCCTCGGCGTCCTTGAACGCCGGCTGGAGGACCGCGAATTTATCGTCGGCGAATATTCCGTCGCCGATATGGCGAGCTGGCCGTGGGTCCTGATCGCCAAGCCGCTGGGCCAGCCGCTCGACGAGTTCCCGAATGTCGCGCGCTGGCGCGAGGCGGTCAAAGCGCGGCCGGCGGTGCAGCGCGGGGTGGATCTGGGCAAGGAGCTGCGCCGGCAAGCGCCGCCGACCGAGGCCGAGCGCGCGATCCTGTTCAGCCAGACGGCACGCAACCTGCGCCCGGGATAAGCCCCGCACCATCTGGTGCAAGCGCAGGTCATCTGGTGCAAGTGCAGGTCGCCGCCCTGGTCGACGGCGCGCTCTACCCGCGATTTCCGGCCGGCTCGCGAACTGTTTCGGGGGATGAGGGGCGCTGCCCGGTTGCGGCAATGTCCTGCTCGATCAACGCCGCGACCGAGGGCGCCGCGATCAATGCCCGCGCCACCCGCTGCGCCATCGCCATGCTGCCGGCATCGGTAAAATGGACCGAGTCGGTGTAGTGACGCGCATCGGCCGGGATCGCATCCTCGTCGCCGACGAGCACGGCGCCGGTCGCCGCGGCGACCTCGCGGATCACCGTGTTATATTGCTCGTAGCCGGCGAGCAGATCCGCGATCGTCATATAGGGCATATAATAAAGGGCGGTGGCCGCCGCCGCCTTGCGCTCGGTTGGCGATTGCGAACGACGCAGGCGCGGCGCGAATGTGACCGTCACCACGATCCGGCCGATGTGCTGGCTGGCGGCGACGAGGCGCGTGTAATCATGCCGGAACGCGGCGTCGAGCCGGGGCATGTCGAGCCGGAGCTTGCCGGTGTCGGCCGTGGCCCGGCGCTGTAGAGACATGACTTCGAGGTTCTTTTCGACCAGATAGGCGAGCAGAGAATGTCGGCCGAGCCAGCCGATAGTCTGCTCCTGATGCCGCGCGGCCAGCCCTTGCCGATGCGCCTGCCGATAGGCGTTCGCCTCGAGATCGTTGGTCGATTGATAGATGACGATGATATCCGGCGCGAACCGGGCGAGCTGCAGCTTGAGCCGGCGCAGCGAATCTGCCGCCGTATAGCCTGGCACCCCGGCATTGATGTAATCGACATCGAGCCGCGGCCAGTGCCGGCGCAGCGCGGTGACCACCAGCGCCGGCCAGGTCATCGCATTGCTGCTGACCTCGGCACAATAGGTGGTCGAGCCGCCGAGAAAAGCGATGCGCAACCGGCCGACCGGCTTCTCGATGGTGATCGGCGGGCTGCGGAAGCCGTAGGAATTGATCGCGATCGGGCCGAAACGGCTCTCGGGGATCGGCATGCGCAGCCCGGTTGCAGGATCCTTCTCGTAGGTCTGATCGACCCCCCAGAACGTTCCGCCATAGCGGATTTGGTTACGGATGCGCACCGCCGCCTCGGCGGCGAGCAGCACCAGCACACCAATTACCAGCGTCGTCGCGCACAATATGACACCGCGCTGCCAAGCGGGCAGCCGCTCGAAGCGCGAGCGCCGGTGCGGTGCGTCAGACATCGACCGATGGCGGGCCGGTTCAGTCCGGGTCGAACCGGTCGCGGTAGTCGAGGCGCAAGGCCGGGTTCTGGTCTTCCTTGCGCAGGAAGCAGTTGCCGACCACGAGCACGTCGATCTCGCTGCCCATGAAGCAGCGGAAGGCGTCCTCGGGGGTGCATACGATCGGCTCGCCGCGCACGTTGAAGCTGGTATTAACCAGCACCGGGCAGCCGGTCAGCGCCTTGAACCGGGTCAACAGCGCGTGGTAGCGCGGATTGGTTTCGCGGTGGACAGTCTGGACCCGGGCGGAATAATCGACATGGGTCACCGCCGGGATGTCCGAGCGCGGCACGTTCAGCTTGTCGATGCCAAACAGGCTGCGCTCGGCCTCGGTCATGATCCGCCGCCGCGACGGAATGACATCGGCGACCATCAGCATGTACGGGCTGTCGGCATCGAGCTCGAACCACTGCGCGGCGTCTTCGCGCAGCACCGAAGGAGCGAACGGCCGAAAGCTCTCGCGGTATTTGACCTTCAGGTTGAGCGTCTTCTGCATCGACGGGCTGCGCGCATCGGCGAGGATCGAGCGTGCGCCGAGCGCTCGGGGGCCGAACTCCATGCGGCCCTGGAACCAGCCGACCGCCTTTTCGCCGGCGAGGGCTGCGGCGGTGCGGTCGATGACCTCGTCGTCGCCCAGCTCAGCAAAGGCCGCCCCGGCATGGCTCAGCCGCTCCCGGATCTCGGTATCGGCGAAGGCAGGGCCGAGATAGCTGCCGGACATGCCGTCGATCTCGTTCGACAAATGGCGCGGCTGGTCGAGTTCGAGGTGGTAGGCGGCAAGCGCCGCGCCAAGCGAGCCGCCGGCGTCACCCGCCGCCGGTTGCACCCAGATATTGTCGTAACGCCCGTCGCGCAGAACCTTGCCGTTGGCGACGCAATTGAGCGCGACGCCGCCAGCGAGGCACAGATTGCGGGCGCCGGTTTCGCTGGCGAGAGACCGGGTCAGCCGCAGGATCGCTTCCTCGGTCACCTGTTGGATCGAGGCGGCGAGATCCATGTGCACCGGCTCGATCCACTCTTCCGGCTGGCGTGCCGGCACACCGAACAAGCCGGCAAACTTCTCGTTGGTCATGCGCAGCCCGGTGCAATAGTCGAAATATTCTTGGTTGAGGCGAAAGCTGCCATCGTCTTTGAGGTCGATCAGGTGGTCGAGGATGGTCTGGGCAAAACGCGGCTCGCCGTAAGGCGCCAGCCCCATGACCTTGTACTCGCCCGAATTGACGCGGAACCCGGTGAAATAGGTGAACGCCGAATAAAGCAGGCCGAGCGAGTGTGGAAAATGGATCTCCTTCAGCATCGTGATCTGGCGGCCATGGCCGAGCCCCGCCGAGGTCGTCGCCCACTCGCCGACCCCATCCATCGTCAGGATCACCGCATCCTCGTAAGGCGATGGGAAAAACGCCGAGGCGGCGTGGCTCAGATGATGCTCGGAGAACAGCAGCCGGTTGGCCCAGTCAAACCCGGGCGCGGTTTGCTTCAGCCTCTCGGTCAGCTTGCGTTTCTGGAACAGCTTGTCCTTGAGCCATAGCGGCATCGCCATGCGGAACGAGCGGAAGCCGTGCGGGGCGAAGGTGAGGTAGGTTTCGAGCAGCCGCTCGAATTTCAGGAACGGCTTGTCGTAGAACGCGACGCGGTCGACCTCGCCGAGGGTGATCCCCGCCTCGTCGAGGCAATAGGCGATCGCATTTTGCGGGTATCGGCTGTCGAACTTGCGCCGCGTGAAACGCTCCTCCTGCGCTGCGGCGACGATATGCCCGTCTTCAATCAGCGCCGCGGCACCATCATGATAGAACGCCGAAATACCGAGAATGCGCATCGATCTCTCTCCAGCGTCTCCGGCCCGGCGCCGGCGGCACCGGCGCGGCGGGGAAGACAGGCAGGCTGCCGCGCCGGCACCTCGCCCGGTGCTAGAACAGGGTGTAGATGAACGGCGCGATCACCGAGCCCTCGACCAGCACGACGAGACCGCCGATCACACAGACCATCACGACCGCCGGCATCAGCCAGAACTTCTTGCGGCTGCGCAGAAAAATCCACAGCTCCCGGGTCAGGTCGAGCATCAGCGCCTCAGAACTGCCGGGTCATCGCGGTCGGCCGGCCGTCTTCGTCCTGTCGCGAAAGCCAGTAGCTGCGGCTGTCCGGTGCGAAACGCAGCCGCAGCGGGTCCTTGCCGGCGAGACGCATTGCGATGCCGAGCGGGGTCAGCACGAGAAAGAACAGCAGCCCCATGACGATCGGCGTCGTCAGCTTGGACAGCAGCAAGGCGAAGCGCTGCCAGGTCCGGTTGAGCGGGCCCAATAACGCGGGCGCAAAGAGCGCCGCCGCGAAAAACAGCGCGGCGACGATTGCCCACCCGTAAGCACTGCCGCGGCCCTTCCACAGCGCAAGCAGTGCCAGCACCCCGGCCAACGCCCCGAACAGCAGCCCGAAGGCGCGGTCCGAGGAGCCGGCGACCGGGTCGTCGTCGTCAAGCGATTCATGCCAGCTGCCGTTTGCGGCGGTCACGGCGTTCGCCTCCCTCCTGGAAATGCCACTATTTTAGCACAGCAAATCACGAAGCCAACGCGGAAATAGAGTAAATAAGAAAACTGCGGCACCACCGCGTGGCTTGGCAAAACCAGACCGCGGAGCTGATTATCCCAGGCTGCGGAGCTGATTACCGGTGCTGCCGTGCCGGTCCCGTTCCAACCAATTGTCGCGGGACCATTCTGCCGGACGTTTTCGCCGCGGCGGTTTTCGGCTACACCCGGCGGCAATGACCCTGCTGCGTTCCGTCGCCACGGTCGGCTCCTACACGCTCGTCAGCCGCGTGATGGGCTTTGCGCGCGATATCCTGACGGCGGCGCTGCTCGGTGCCGGGCCGGTGGCCGATGCATTCTTCGTGGCGCAGCGCCTGCCCAATCTGTTTCGCAGCCTGTTCGCCGAAGGCGCTTTCAGCGCTGCTTTTGTGCCGCTGTTCGCCGGCGCGATCGCCGCCGATGGCAAGCCGGCAGCGCGCCGTTTTGCCGAGGATGCGCTGGCGGTGCTGCTTACGGCACTGCTCGCCTTTGTCCTGCTCGGCGAAATCTTCATGCCGGTGGTGATGCGGATCATCGCGCCCGGCTTTGTCGACGATCCGCCCAAATTCGCACTCGCCGTCGTCCTTGCCCGGATCACCTTTCCCTATCTCCTGTTCATCGCGCTGGTGGCGCTGCAGGGCGGGATCCTGAATTCGGTCGACCGGTTCGCGGCGGCGGCGGCGACACCGATCCTGCTCAACCTGTCGCTGATCGCGGCATTGCTGCTGATGAACCGGTTCGACTGGCGCGACGGCCGGGCGCTCGCCTGGGCCGTGACCGGGGCCGGGCTCGCGCAGTTTCTGTGGCTGATGGCTTCCTGCGCGCGCGCCGGCCTCGCTTTGCGCCTGCCATGGCCGCGGCTGACCCCGGGGGTGCGCCGTACTCTGGCGATCATGGGCCCCGGCGCGATCGGCGCCGGTGTCACCCAGGTCAATCTGTTGATCTCGACCGCGCTCGCCTCGCTGCTGCCGGGTGGCTCGGTCTCGTATCTCTATTACGCCGACCGGCTGAACCAGCTGCCGCTCGGGGTCGTCGGCATCGCCGTCGGCACCGCGATCCTGCCGCCCCTGTCGCGCCAATTGCGGCTCGGCGATCTCGCCGGCGCGGTCGCGACGCAAAATCGCGGGCTCGAATTGGCGCTGCTGCTGACCTTGCCGGCGGCGGTGGCGCTGGCGGTGCTGGCCAGCCCGATTTTCGCCGTGTTGTTCCAGCGCGGCGCATTCACCCCCGCCGATACTGCGGCGACCGCGGCCGCACTTGCCGCCTATGCCGCCGGTTTGCCGGCGTTTGTGCTGGTCAAGGTCCTGGCGCCGGCATTCTTCGCGCGTCACGATACCGCGACCCCGGTCAAGATCGCGATCGCTGCGATGGCCGTCAACCTCGTCTTGACCCTCGTGCTGATGCGTGTCCTCGCTCATGTCGGGATCGCGCTGGCGACCACTTGCGCCGGCTGGGTCAACGCGCTGAGCCTGCTCGTGCTGCTGGTGCGGCGCGGGCATTTCCGGCTCGATCGCCGGGCGCGGCGCAGTCTTCCGCGGGTGGTGGTGGCGGCGGCCGGCATGGGTGGAGTGCTGGTGCCGCTGCGCCTCGCCATCGGGACGGCCTTTACCGGGACCCTGGCGGTGCGGATCGCGGCACTGCTCGGCCTCGTCGGCGCCGGGTTTGCCGCCTTTGCGGTGCTGGCCTTGGCCCTCGGCATTGTCGACTGGCGCCAGCTCCTCGGCCGGCGGCGCCGGCAACCGGCTTGACCCGCGCCGGCAAGCAGCGCTAACAGGCGCCATGAACCGCATTTTCTCCGGCATCCAGCCGACCGGCAACCTGCATCTCGGCAACTATCTTGGCGCCATCCGCAACTGGGTGGCGCTTCAGGCGGATTACGAATGCATCTATTGCGTCGTCGATCTGCATGCGCTGACCCTGCCGCAGGACCCGGCCGAGCTGCGCGCCACCACCCGCGAGGCAACCGCCGCCTACATCGCCGCCGGGATCGACCCCGAACGCTGCACGATCTTCAACCAGAGCATGGTGTCGGCCCATGCCGAGCTCGCCTGGCTGCTCTCGTGCCTGACCCCGCTCGGCTGGCTCAACCGGATGACCCAGTTCAAGGAGAAGGCCGGCCGGGAGCGCGACATGGCCGGGCTCGGCCTTTATGCCTATCCGGTGCTGATGGCTGCCGACATCATCGTCTATCAGGCGACCCATGTGCCGGTCGGCGAGGACCAGAAGCAGCATGTCGAGTTGGCACGCGATATCGCCGGCGCCTTCAACCGGCGTTACGAGCGTGAGTTCTTTCCGTTGCCCGAGCCGTTGATCTTTGGCGAGGCGACGCGGGTCATGAGCCTGCGCGATGGCACCAGGAAGATGTCGAAATCGGACAGCTCGGATTATTCGCGCCTCAATATGACTGACGACGCCGACGCGATCGCGCTCAAGATCCGCCGCGCCAAGACCGACCCCGAGCCGTTGCCGGACACGGTCGCGGCGCTCGAACAGCGGCCGGAAGCCGACAATCTGGTGGGCATTTACGCGGCACTCGCCGACCTCACGCGCGAACAGGCGCTGGCGCGCTTTGCCGGACAGAATTTCTCGGTCTTCAAGGAGGCGCTGTCCGAGGTGGCGGTTGCGGTGCTGGGCCGGATCGGCGGCGAGATGCGGCGGCTGCTGGCCGATCCCGGCTATATCGACGCGGTGCT
>Ga0335075_10005356_pt1 | contig 19932 bp, 17 predicted proteins | sample Lox_Sample_24_FD_206723 | JGI IMG/M metagenome (GOLD analysis project Ga0335075, IMG submission 206723) | Soil microbial communities from Loxahatchee National Wildlife Refuge, Florida, United States - Lox_Sample_2.4 | ecosystem: Environmental > Terrestrial > Soil > Wetlands | place: USA...
CCCCATCTGGGCCAGCGGCCATGCCAGCCGCGTCAACAGGCCGGACACATGACCGCAATCGAACCGCCCGTCAGAATTCTCAACTTTGCTCTTGCATCCAGGGGGCCGTCCACACATGCGAGGAGCGCAGCGACGAAGCAACCTCGGTCGTAAGGATGCGCAGCATGACCGAGGTTGCTTCGTCGCTGCGCTGCTCGCAATGACATTCGGGGAGGCGGCTCGCGGCGACACGGTGACGCCCTGATTCATCGCCGCAACGACACCCTAGGCCGTCACCCGCCGCAGGAACGCATCCATTACCGCCGCCGCGCGATCTGCGATCGCGTTTGGAAACAGCGTGAACCCATGCGCGCCGCCGGGATACACGGCAAGCTCCGCCTCGTTGCCCGCTGCCACCCAGCGCCCGTGCATGAACAGCGTGTCGTCCAGCAGCGCATCGGCGGTGCCCACCGAGAACAGGGCTTGCGGCATGTCGTGCAGGCGCGCGTAAAGCGGCGAGATGTCGGGATCGCGCCGGTCCGGCACCGCGGGAAGGAACGCGTTGGCGAACTGGACGATATCGACCGTGCGCAATACCAGGCGTTCGTTGCCGAACATGCGCTGGCTCGGCGTCATGGACATGTCGTAGGCGCCATAGACCAGGTTGGCGCCACGGAAGCCGGTGAAGTCATGGCGGTCGCGCATGCGCAGCAGGGTCACCGCGGAAAGATGGCCGCCGGCTGATTCGCCCCCGATCGTCAGCACGTCGGTGCCGAATTCTGCCTTCGCATGCCGCGTCAGCCACAGCGCCGCGGATTCGCAATCGTCGGGACCGGCGGGATACGGGTGTTCCGGCGCCAGGCGGTATTCAACGCTCACCACCGCGAGGCCGGTGTTGTCGGCGATGCGTTCCAGCATCGGGTCCTGCAGGTCGGCGCCGCCGAGCACCCAGCCGCCGCCATGGATGTGCAGATAGACGCCGCGCGGATTGTCCGAGGCGATGATGCGCAGCGGAATTTCGTTGCCGTCCTTGCCGGAGATCATCCGCGTGCGCGCGCGGTTCGAGATCACGGGCGCCGGGAACGGTCCCTCGCCGCGCTTGCGGGCAGCGCGCGTGGCGGCCGCACCGGCCACCCACCAGTCGGGCGTGCCGGTCAGGATCTTGATCATCGCCTCGTTCAGTGCGCGCGTTTCACGCGAGACGGCATCGGGGCGGAACCAGGCGGGATCGAGCGTGCTGACCATCGTTATGTCTCCCGAGCGTGTCGTTGAGAGCAATACCATGTCATTGCGAGGAGCGGAGCGACGAAGCAACCCCGGTCGGCAGGCGCGCACGGACCGCTCGTGCGAATGGATGACCGAGGTTGCTTCGTCGCTGCGCTCCTAACAAGAAAGAAGGGAGGATTTTGCTCCGACCTCCACCAGACGAAGGAAATTCTTTCATCAAGCCGCGGGTCGGCCGCTAGGCCGGTGGGCAACTCGCAATGACATGGGCCTACAGATTCGCGAGCGTGAAGCCGGCAAGAACGTCCTGTACAAGCGGGGCGTCATAGGGTCCCGGACCGGACTCATGCAGGCGACGATACACCTGCCCCTGCGCGTAGCGCCGCACGCCGATCGGCAAAGACGGCAGCCAGTCCGCGATCAGTTGCGCCGCCGTGCCGTGCACGCGTTCCCACTCGCTGCGGCCGGGACCGAAATCGAACATCGGCGCGGCGCCGCGTGCCGCGCGCAATTCATCGCGGTGCCGTGCCGTCGCTGATTCGTCCACCACGCCGTCGTGCAGCGCAACGCCGTACGTATCTCGAGCGCGTGCCGACGACACCAGGCCGGCAATCACATCGGCCGCCACCGCGGCCGGATCGCGCTCCAGCGGATCGCTATAGCCGCCGCCACCGCCGCTCCACATGCGAATGCGCTCGCCCAGTTCGGGGCGGTACACCGTGCGCTTGCCAATATCGTGCACCGTATCGCCGCGCTGGCCCGTGTTGCCGTTGACGGACCCGCCGCCGCCACCGAACGCGCCCCAACTGCCGAACCTGAACCGGTCCTTGCCGCGCATCACCAGCACTGCGCTGGGATGCCGCACCTCCACTTCGTATTGCGTGCCGAAGCCGCCGCGATAACGGCCGGCGCCTTCGGAATCCGGGATCAGCCCGTAACCGCGCACCAGCACGGGCACTTCCGATTCCAACACCTCCACCGGCACGTTGCGCAGGAATGCGACGGAGAAATCCGTGCCGGAAACGCCATCGCGGTCCGGTCCGGCAGCGGATCCGCTCAACACCGGGTTCGCCACCACCACCCGGCCGCTGGCGCCGAGTTCAGAAGTCGAAATATAGGACACCACCAACGTATTGCCGCCGCCTGCCGGAACCTGGCCGGGTAGGGCTTGCGACAGCGCGCCCATCACCAGGTCGTGCACGCGCATCGCGGTGGTGAAGCGCATGCCACAGGCGGCAGGGAAGCGCGCATTCACAATCGACGCTTCCGGCAGCACCAGGTCGATGCAGCGCAGGATGCCGGCGTTGATGTGGATCGATTCCGACTTGGTCACGACGAAATTCACCAGGCCCATCGACAGGAACGGATGGTGCCGCATGCCGCCGGCCGGCAGGTTCAGTGCCGCGCGCACCTGCGGGTCGGACCCGGTATAGTCCAGCGTCACGTGCCCGTCGCCGTGCGAGACCAGGTTCAGCGCGATGCGAACGGGAACGTCGCTGATGTAGTCATCCTCGAAATACTCGGTGAAGCGGTATTCGCCCACGGGAATGCGCGTCAGCACGCCCCGCGCGATCTGCTCCGTACGGTCCAGCGTGCCGTGGATTGCCGCGGCGACCGCGTCGCGGCCATAGCGTTGTGCCAGGCGCTGCATGCGTTGTTCGGCTTTTGCCAGCGCCGCGGTGCAGGCGGTCAGGTCGCCCCAGTTCAGCGACGGGATGCGGCAGTTGTCGGCGAACACGTTCCACATCTCGGTATTCAGCTCGCCGCGGCGGTACAGGCGGAAAGGCCGCATGCGCAGGCCTTCCTGGAACACCTCGTTGTTCTGCATGTCGATGCTGCCGGGCGCATAGCCGCCGACATCGGTGCAGTGGATAAAGGACCAGGCGAAGCACAGCAGCGTGCCGTCGACGAAGATCGGCCGGAACAGATAGATGTCGTTGAGGTGCATCACCATGCCGCCGGTGGTGTAGGGGTCGTTGGTGAACAACACGTCGCCCGGTTCCCAATCGTCGAACGCCTGCGTGCCGGCATGCATCGGCACACCCATGATCGGCGTGGCGCCGCTGCCATAGGGATAGGCGAAGATTTCCCCCTCCGGCGTGACCAGCGAGACGGCGAAATCCTGCGTCTCCTTCACGAAGGTCGTGTGCGAGGATCGCAGCAGGATCCACGCCATTTCATCCACAACGGCCTTGAACAGGTTGGCGAAGATTTCGGTGGTGGCGGCGTCATGGCTGGTGGGGCGGTTCATGGGCGGCTCTTTGCGGATGCATGCGTGAAAGGGCCGATTCTGCCCCATGTCATTGCGAGGAGCGAAGCGACGAAGCAACCTCGTTCGAGCAAGTGCCCGGAAAGTTTGTGCAAGCGCCTGGGCATTTCGTGCAAGTGCCCGGACAGTTCGAGCAACATTCGACCGAGGTTGCTTCGTCGCTTCGCTCCTCGCAAGGACATCCGATGCGCGTCCGGCCATGACAGTTGAACGTTCATGGCGTGGCTCCGGCGTAACGCAGGATCAAGGCACCCGAGGGTGCGAGGCCGGCGCTCCAGCCGGGCGGGATCAGCGTGGTGGTGTCCATCTGGTTGACGATCGCCGGGCCGGCCAGCGTTTCGTTTGCACGCAGTTCGGCGCGGCTGATCACCGCGGCAGTGCATGCGCGGCCGAGCAGGCGGATCGTGCGTGCCGTGCGCGGTTCCGGCCGGTCATCACGCACCGCGCGCACATGTTGGCGTGGCATGGTGCCGACGATATGCACGCGCAACTCCTTCAGCCACACCTCGTTTTCTTCCGTGGCGTGGCCGTAAGTGGCGCGATGCGCGGCATGGAACGCGGTGGCGATGCGGTCGCGGTCGCCGTTCGCCAATACCGCTTCGTCGAGATCGACGGCGACATCGTAGCCCTGGCCCTCGTACCGCATGTCCGCCGCGTAGCTGAAACGCGTCGCGGTCAGGCCGGCGTCGCCTTGTTCGGCGATCCACGCCGCGGCGTCCTGCGCCAGGTCACGATACGCGTTGGCCAAAGTCTCTGCCGTCAGCTCGTGCAAACGCGCGTACAACGGACGCACCAGATCGCCTTCGATGTCCGCGCGCGCGGCGCCCAGTGCGCTTAAAGCACCGGGGAAGGGCGGGATCAGGATCGTGTCGATGGCGATCTCCTCCGCCATCAGCGCCGCGAGCAATGGTCCGGCGCCGCCATAGGCCACCATGCGGAAGCGCGGCGCATCGACGCCGCGGCGCGCCAGCACGCGCGTCGCCTCGGCCGCCAGCATCGCCGTCGCGACCCGGATCGCGCCATCGGCGGTTTGCTCAGGGGTCCAGCCCAGCGCGCGGCCGATCGTGTCCAAGGCCGCGCGTGCCGGTTCCAATTGCAATGCCAGCTTGCCGCCCAGCCGCTGACCCGGAGTCAAAAACCCCGCCAGCAAGAATGCATCGGTCAGCGCCGGCGTTAGAGAACCGCTGCCATAACAGGCCGGCCCCGGATCGGCGCCGACGCTGCGCGGACCGACCTTCAAGGAACCCGTGCTGTCCAGCCAGATGATCGAACCACCGCCGGCGCCGATGCTGGACACCGCCACCGTCGGCACCAGCACGGGAAATTCCCCCACCACCTCTTCACTGCTCAGCACCGGCCGCCCGTTGCGGATCACGCCGAGGTCCGAACTGGTGCCGCCGATATCCAATGTCATCAGGTCGGCGCCCGGCCAGCCGGCGTCCTCCGCCGCATCGGCCGCGCCGGCAACGCCCGCCGCGGGGCCGGACAGCAGCGCCACCACCGGGCGCTCGCGCATGGTGCGTGCGAGTTCGGCGCCCCCATTGGAGCGTGCCACCCGCGCCGGCACCGCCAGGCCGCGGGCACCCAGCCCGTCTGTCAGCCGCCCGACATAGGCTTCGATCACCGGCCGCACCCCGGCATTGATCGCGGTCAGCACCGCGCGTTCGTATTCGCGCGCCTGCGGCCAGATATCGCTGGACAGTTCAACGCGCAGCGCGATGGCCTCGGCTTCGATCAACTCCCGTACCCGGCGTTCATGCGCGGGATTGCGATAGCTGTGCAGCAGCGTGACAACGGCGATTTCCACTCCCGCGGCCGACAGCGCCCGTGCCGCTTCCAGCACGCCCGTTTCATCCAGCGGATCGATCTCCTGCCCATCGGCACCGATGCGTCCGGCGACTTCGCGGACCAGATGGCGCGGCACCAGCGGCGCGGGACGGCGGGAATCGAAGCGCATGGGATGCGGCAGCGCCAGCCGCTGCAGCTCGAACAAGTCACGGAAGCCGATCGTGGCGATCATGCCGATGCGGGCGCCGCGGCGCTCGATCAGGGCGTTGGTGGCGACGGTGCTGCTGTGGGTGTGGAACGCGCCGCGCCACGCTACGGCGTCCGGGTGCAATACGGACCGGATTTCCTCGACACCGGTCAGAATGCTTTCGCCGGGCCGCGACGGCGTGCTGGGCACCTTGAAGCAATGCGCCTCGCCAGCCGGCGTCACGAACACCAGGTCGGTGAACGTCCCCCCGACATCTGTTCCTATCGAGCAATGAGAATCCGGCACCGGCGAGTTCCTCGCGACCAATTTCGCCGGTATTCTTTCAGCCGGCGCGCGTGGCTTGCAATGCCCGCCAGTCGAATGCGACGCCATGGCCGGGCCGGTCCGGCGCCATCGCCTTGCCTTCATGCAATGCCATCGGCTGCACGATGTAGCGGTCCAGCCCGAACCCGTGCACTTCCAAGTATGAACGGTTCGGCACCGCCGCCAGAAGATGCACGGTCAGGTCGTGCGCGCCATGCGAGGTCAGCGGCAAATTATACGCCTCCGCCAGATGCGCGACCTTCATGAATACCGTCACGCCACCGGCCGCGATCAACTGAGCGAATTCGTGCAGCGTGGGCAGGTTCTCTCCCGTTGCGATCGGCACGCCGCCATCGCGCACGATGCGGGCATGGCCGGCGGCGTCATCGGCAGGCACAGGACAGCAGGCATGGCGTCTGCTCGAATAGCTGGACAACAACGCCAAGGATCGCGGAACGCGGCGGGCACCGCTGGCCACGCTATCCGTGGTTGTCCGCTGGCCGACGGACAATCCTGTGGATCGAGGTCGGCGGCGGTTCGTGAGCATTCCTACCGAGGCGCAGAATTAGAGCAAACTCCGAAAAGGTTGAGTTGATGAGGGGCGTGACGCCGCGGGCGCAAAGGCCTCGGAGCATAGTGCGGTCGTGGTTGACAGCGGGTTGACCAAGCAGAATTCGGTGCTGTCGGCGGCGAAGAAAGGCAGGGGACGCAGAGTTCCACCGAGTATGCCACAGAGTTTCACCGAGAGAATTCGATGCTGGTGAGTGGTATCGTGCGACTCATTGCCGATCAGCAGGCAGGAGGTGCAATGACGCTTCCTCGGTGAAACTCCGTGGCATACTCGGTGGAACTCTGTGTCTGCTTGCTTGGCCGCGGCCGCACCGGCGCGACATTCCGAGCTAGAGGCCACGGAGCATTGCAGTGGGGTCTCCTCGGATGCGGAGGGCGATCCTCAGGCTGTAGTGGTTGATAACCGGGCCGCAGCGTCCGAACAGGTGGGACGTGTGCGTGCCGCAACGCACGAAGACATGCACCGCAGCGGGACTGCATGTGCATCGTGTCAGCCGTGGTCAACCTAAACGGAACATGGTCTAGCAGCTTCCACCACCCAGCGTGGATTCTATTTGATCCAGATCGAGAGGTCTGCGTTCAGGGAGCATACCCGTGTAGCATTTGCGTGCCCAATAGCGATACCCACGGTGGTAAGGTTTAGGGCATGGAGCGGCGTTTCCTGCCAGAGTGAATAAAGCTCGCGTAGCGCCGGCTCACCAACGTAATCCAATAACTCGTCCTTCCTCCAGAAGGTATTCTGAAACAAATTCCAAACGCTTTGCAGCGCGGCCGTTGGCAGTCCTGTACTTGACGCATCCCGCATGAACTCGTCCTGATTTTTGCGCATCAATTGCAAAGCGGTCGGATCATTAAGGCATGGCCCAATCAATGCCGCCCGTTCCAGTGGGCCGACATCCTTCTCTGGCATGTGGCTTTCAAGTTGCTCGCGTGAAAATCCTTTCGAGAAAATTCCGCCATACACCTGCAATATGTTGACATGGAGATCACCTTGTACGAACGTTGCCATGCTTCCGCACGATTGAGCTTCAATGAACTGATATGACGCTCGCTCCCTCGATATATCAGGAAGCAGCGGAAAAATGGCCGAACGCAGATATTCCTTGAAGGTCTCGATGTTGCCGACGTTGTGGTTGATTGTATACTTAATAAAATATACTAGCGTTAATTCAGCGAATTCCTCGCGTGTGAGATATGCAGATCGCTCCATTGCTTCGTTGAGGGTTAGGGCCAGACGCGTACGGGTGTTCTCTCGCGACCTCCTCTCGATAAGGTCAACCAATGTATCCCGGATTGCAGGATCGCCAGATCGTGCGAACGCATGCTGCGCTCTCATGATGCCGTACTGGAAATCGGGATCGGCAAAGGCATCCCGGTTTGCTGTCGGGCTGCCGGCGATTCTTTCTAGCACCTTGTCCTGGAACTCCTGCAGTCGTTTGTCCACGATCTGCCGCGCAAGGGCAACATAGGTTGGAAGCTGGGCTGCAAGGGCCGACATGATTGTGGCCATCTCGTCAGGACCGATGCCCCGGTGGATGGTGATAGTGGTATTGCCGTGGCTTTGGATGGCGGTTGCACCAGCTCCGGCTTCCTGCTTTTGGCTGGCCATCTCTACCGGTCGATCTTCGTGTCACGTCCCGACTGGATGGCCATGCCCCCCGACCCAACTTTTTGTACTTGGCGCTGCTTCCTGCGGTTCACAGCATGCACGCCGAAGTAGATTGTGAGCAAGATACCGATCCCGGCGGCTATCAGTTCAATGGTCATCCATTTGTCCATTGCGGGGTACCACAGAGTGTAAATGCCCTTACTCCTGCCAAGTCACCTCCGTCAAATCCAAACTAATGGTCGGCTCCTCCAGCCATACCAGATTCTGGTCCTGGAAGGCGCGCGCGGCGCGAATCGCCTCATCCACCGTCCAGCGCATGTTCGCGTCCGCCATCAACGGAAAATCCGGCCCGAGATGCGAACGCATCGCCCGCACCCGTTCCACGTCTTCCGAAAGCCGCGCCCGCCCAACCTTCATCTTGATGGCGCGGAACCCCTTGGCCAGGTTGTCGTCGGTCTGCCGCAGCAGTGCATCGAGCGAAAAATCCAGGTCGATGCCGCCAGCATAGCACGGCACCGCGGGATCGAACCCGCCCAGCAGCCGCCACAGCGGCTTTCCCACCCGGCGCGCCTTCAAATCCCACAGCGCGATGTCGCAGGCCGACACCGCCAGGCTGACCGAGCCGCCGCGCCCGCCATAATGCAGCCGCCACCACATCTTCTGCCACAACGCCTCGATCGCATCGGCATCGGCACCTTCCAGAACGCCGCGCAGACCGTGCTCGATCAGCGCCTGCACCGCGGCGCCGCCGGCACCGGTGGTGTACGTCCACCCCACGCCCTCGGCGCCGTCCGAATCACGCAGCCGCACGGTGACGAGTTCGAAATGCGTCATCGTGCCGTGCGTCGAGTCCGACAGCGGCACCGGCAGCGCGATGCGATAGAGACCCGATTCCACCGCCGCAATGGTCATGGCTCCCCTCCTTGCACGGTCCGGCCATCCGCTCTACAGCCTCGCCACGGAAAAGCCAAAATCCGCGAAGAAACAAGGTGTTATAAGCCGCGGTGCGAAACATGCGGCAACAATGATTGAGTTGGTGAAGCGTCCAGCCAACCCTAGCCTGATCGTGGTTTCCCTGATCGGTTGCCTTCGAGAGACAGCAGAATGGATGCAGTGACCGAGACGCTTGTCCCTGGTATGACCCGTTTGTCCATCCACCCGTCGGCGATCGTCTCGCCGCAGGCGGAATTGGGCGAAGGCGTGCGCATCGGCCCGTACTGCACGGTGGGGCCGGACGTCGTCATCGAGGACGGCGCCGAACTTGTTTCCCATGTCGTGGTGGACGGCCATACGCGCATCGGGCCCGGCGTGGTGCTGTATCCGTTCTGCACCGTCGGCCTCGCACCGCAGGACCTGAAATATAAAGGCGAACCGACCCGCTGCGAGATCGGCGCGCGCACGCAAATTCGCGAACACTGCACCATCCATCGCGGGACCGTCACCGGCAAGGGCATCACCCGCATCGGCAGCGACTGCATGCTGATGGCGGTGGCGCATGTCGCGCACGATTGCACGCTGGGCGACCACGTGCTGGTGGCGAACAACGCGGTGATGGGCGGCCATGTCAGCATCGCCGATCATGTGGTGATCGGCGGCTCGGCGGCGATCCATCAGTTCGTTCGCATCGGCCGCGCCGCGATGATCGGCGGCGTGTCCGGCGTGGAGGCCGACGTGATTCCGTTCGGCAGCGTGATCGGCAACCGCGCGCGGCTGGCCGGGCTGAACGTGATCGGCCTGAAGCGCCGTGGATTCGAGAAGCCGCAGATCCTGCAACTCCACACCGCCTTCCGCAGCCTGTTCAGTCATGAGGGCGTGTTCGCGCAACGCCTGGAAGAAACGCGCCGCCGTTTCGGAGGGGATCCGCTGGTGGCGGAGATCCTCGCGTTCATCGACGCGCCAAGCCATCGCGGACTGATCCGCGCGGAGTAGCGGCCGCTATCTGCGAAGCGCGAGTCATCCGAACGACGTCATTACGACGGGCACCAAGTCCTTGCGGCGGGAACCACGTCATTGCGACGGGAACCACGTCATTGCGACGGGAACCACGTCATTGCGACGGGAACCACGTCATTGCGACGGGAACCATGTCATTGCGACGGGAACCATGTCATTGCGACGGGAACCATGTCATTGCGACAGGAACCATGTCATTGCGAGGAGCGAAGCGACGAAGCAATCTCGTTCGGAGGAGTGCCCAGACAGTTCGTGCGCTCTCTCGATCGAGATTGCTTCGTCGCTGCGCACCTCGCAATGACAGTGGCGCGTGACATCGCACGCGTGACATCGCACGCGTGACATCGCACGCATGACATCGCACCCATGACATCGTGTCACCCGTGCACCAGGCAGGTCGCGCGATCGGCCGGCGGGCCGAAATCGCGCGGGCGCAGTCCGCCGTGCAGCCAGGTGACCAGCGAGTAGATGTCATAGACCGGCAGCCCCAGCACCTCGCGCAACGCGTGGGCGTAGGGCGGCATATTGGTGCATTCCAGCACGATCGCGCCGAGGTCGGGATGGCGCGCGACCAGGCGGCGGCCCGCCTCCAGGATGTCCGCGGCGGCGAGGCCGATATCCATGTCCTGCTTCTCGCCCAGGATCAGGACACGGAAGAACTCGCGGCCGTCTTCCGTGCCGATGACCGGCGTATCGGCCGGCACGCCGGCGGCTTCGAGATGCCGCGGTGTCAGCGACCTCGCCGATACCGTGACGATGCCCACCCGCTTCCCGGGCGGCAGCATCGCCTGCACCCAGGGCACCTGCAGCAGCGCGCTGGTCGCTACCGGCACGCGCACATGCTCTGCCAACTGGCGCTGGAACAGGGACAGAAAGCCGCAATTGGTGGTGATGGCCTCGGCGCCTTGCGAGACCAGGTCGGCGGCGCCGGCGAGGAAATCGTCCAGCAGCCCGGCGGCGGCATTCAGCACCACGCGTTCGGGACTGGCGCCGCGCACGACGCGGTACAGCACCGGGAATGGCCAGGTGGCGGCATTGCCCATATCGCCCGGGATGCGGGGGAATTTCGCCTCCAGCATCAGGATGCCGAGCGGCGCCCCGTAGATGGCCTTGCCGCCGCGGGCGATGACGGGGCGTCGTGCGATGCTGTCCATGCGCCCTACCTTGCCCGAACGCGCTCCCGCAGGCGAGAGTGCGCCGCGATCCGCAGCGACAGGAGACCATCGCCATGGCCGACCGGCCCTTCACCCAGGCAGACCTCGATGTGCTGGCCCAGTGGGACACCCCCACCATCTGCAACGGCCTGGAACTCGTCGTGCCGCAACGCCGCGCCTTCGGCTTCACCGTCGAGCCGATGGTCTGCACCGACCCCCGCATGAAGCCGATCGTCGGCCTGGCACGCGTCGGCATGATCCGCGCGACCGAGGCGCCGCGTCACAAGGTGGCGGACCGGGCGGACTGGTACGACTACGTCCGCGCCACCGATCTCCCCACCATCGCGATCATCCAGGACATCGACGGCCGCACCGGCTACGGCGCCTATTGGGGCGAGGTGCAGTCCACCATCCACAAGGCGCTCGGGGTGCTGGGCTGCGTCACCAACGGCTCGTTCCGCGACCTGGATGCCTGGGCGCCCGGGTTCCACATGATCGGCGGACGCATCGGGCCGAGCCACGCGCATGTCCACATGGTCACCTTCGGCCAGCCGGTGAACATCTTCGGCATGCATGCGGGCCATGACGACGTGATCCATGCCGACTATCACGGCGCGGTGGTGGTGCCGGCCGAGGCGGTGCGCAAGCTGCCCGCGGCGATCGACCTGGTGTCGCGGCGGGAGAAGGTGATCCTGGACGTGTGCCGCGCCCCGGACTTTACCCCTGCCAAACTGCGGGACGCGCTGAAGCGGTCGGGCGAGATCCATTGAACGGGCGGCACGGCGCGGTTGCATCCTGAAATCACTCACGGGGACTTCGCCGGGCGGGCAGTTCGGTGGGCCAGCCACAGTGAGCCAGCGACAACGGGCCACCCCTTCCTGGCCCCCCCCGCTATTTTCGTGCTATGTTCTCCCCGACTCCGGCAGCCCGACCCCCATTGGCAGGCGCAACCCCTTGCCCTCGATCCGCATCCTCCCCGAGACCACGGTGAACCGCATCGCCGCCGGCGAGGTGATCGAGCGCCCCGCCGCCGCGGTGAAGGAACTGATCGAGAATGCGCTCGACGCCGGCGCCGCGCGCATCGCCGTCGCCCTGGACGGCGGCGGCATCGACCGGATCGAGGTGACCGACGACGGCAGCGGCATGACCGGCGCCGAACTCGCGCTCGCCGTCCAGCGCCATGCCACTTCCAAGCTTGCCGACGACAATCTCATCCACATCGCGACGCTCGGCTTCCGCGGCGAGGCGCTGCCCTCGATCGGTGCCGCCGCGCGGCTCGCCATCGTCTCCCGCCCGCCCGGCGCCGAGTGCGCCCATGCCATCCGCGTCGAGGGGGGCCGCGTCACCGACCCCGCCCCGGCTGCCGGCCCCCCCGGCACGCGTGTCGTCGTCCGCGACCTGTTCTTTGCCACGCCGGCGCGCCGCAAGTTCCTCAAGCATCCCCGCACCGAGGCCGACCACGCCGAAGCCGCCGTCCGCCGCCTCGCGCTCGCCGCGCCCCAGGTCGCGTTCCGGCTGGAGATCGACGGCAGCGTCCGCTTCGACCTGCCGCCGCAGGACCGTGCCGCCCGTGTGGCCGCCTTGCTCGGCCCGGACGCCGCCGCTGCCCTGCTGCCGGTGACCGGTGCGCGCGGGCCCCTGCGTTTGGACGGCTTCGCCTGCTCCCCCGCCGTCACCCGCGCCACCACCGCCGCCCAGGCGCTGACGGTGAACGGCCGCCCGGTCGCCGACCCGGTGCTGCGCACCGCCGTGCGCGTTGCCTACCGCGAAGTGATCGAGACAGGCCGCCACCCCGTCGTCGCGCTCTACCTGGAGCTGCCGCCCGAGGAGCTGGACGTGAACGTCCACCCCAGCAAGGCGGAGCTGCGCTTCCGCGACCCGAACGGGGTGCGCGGCCTGGTGATTTCCACCCTCGGCCAGGCGCTCGCCGCCGGCGCCGGCACCGTGACCCAGGCCGCCGCACTGCCCCCGCGTCCGTCCTTGCATCTGTGGCAGCCGCGTCCCGGCCGCGGCGGGATCCAGGCGCTGCCGTTGCCCGGCATGCCCGCCGCCCCGGCGCCCGGTTTCGCCGAGGCGCCGCTCGGCTTCGACGGTCCTCCCGCGGCCCGCATGCTGCCGCCGTCTGAACCGGACCCGGCCCACCCGCTCGGCGCGCCGGTGGCGCAGGTGCTGGACACCTACGTGATCGCGGTCGCGGCGGATGGCGCGCTCGTGCTGGTGGACCAGCACGCCGCCCATGAGCGCCTGACGCATGAGGCGATCCGCGCGCAGATGCTGGATGGCGGCGTGCGCACCCAGCCGCTGCTGCTGCCGGCCGTGGTGGAGCTGCCGCCGTCCGATGCGGCGCGCGTGCTGGCCCACGCGGACGAACTCGCCACGCTCGGCCTGGAACTGGAAGCGTTCGGTCCCGGCGCGGTGCTGGTGCGGGCATTGCCGGCCGTGCTGGGCGCGCCGGAACCGGGGCCGTTGCTGCGCGACCTTGCCGACGAGCTGGCGGAACAGGACGAAGCGACCGCCCTGGCGGCGCGGCTGGATGCGGCGATCGCGCGCATGGCCTGCCACGGTTCGGTGCGGGCGGGGCGGCGGCTGACCCAGGCGGAGATGGATGCGCTGCTGCGCCAGATGGAGGCGACGCCGCGCGCCGCCACCTGCAGCCATGGCCGCCCCACCTTCCTCAAGCTGACTCGCGGCGAGATCGAGCGGCTGTTCGGCCGGCGGTGAGAGTCGCGGCGGAAGGTAACAAGGGGCGCATTCCACGGCTGCGCTTCGTGTCTTTGTGTCTTCGGGATGAATCTGCTCTGCGCTCTCACGCGGACGATCCGACGAGTCAGCCATCGGAGAGCCGATGTTAAAGTTCTCCATACGCGAAATCTGCTGCGATTTGTGGGCCCAACAGACGCTCGCATTCCTTGTCAACTGAGCTAACCGTCAAAATGCGCAGCGGCAGTCAGTGCGGCCCTTCGCCCTCACCTGCCTCGAAACACCGGCTTCCGCCGCTCCTTGTGCGCACGGATCCCCTCCTGCAAGTCCTCGCTCGCGCGTACCCGTGCCAGCGTCTGGCTCACGGCCACCATGCGTTCCACCGGCCCCACCGGCATCGCCTCCGCCGCCAGATGCTTCAGCGTCCCCATCACCAGCGGCGCCGAATCCAGCATCTGCTGTGCCATCGAAACGGCCTCGCTCTCATGCGCCCCGTTCGGCACCACCTTGTTGACGAACCCCACCTCATAGGCACGCTGCGCGGACACCTTGCTGCACAACAGCATCATCTCCATCGCCAGCTTGTGCGGCATGCGGGTCACCAGCGAGCTGATCATCCCGCCGGTGACGCCCAGCTTCGCTTCCGGATAGTAGAATACGGTGCTCTCGGCCGAGACCATCAGGTCGCACATCATCACCAGCACGATGCCGCCGCCGACGCACCAGCCCGACGTTGCGGCGATGATCGGCTTGTCGGTCTGGAAGCCGACGCCGGGAATCGCGCGCCACAACTCGGGCAGGTCGCTGACATCCGCGCCGGCGGTGAACGCGCGGTCCCCCGCGGCCGACAGCACCGCGACGCGTTGCTCGGCAGCGGCATCGAACGCCTGGAATGCGCGTTGCAGCTCCACCGCCACGGCCGAGCTGATCGCGTTCAGCTTTTCCGGCCGGTTGATGCGGATGACGGAAACCGCGCCGCGTTCTTCCACCGTGACGACGCTCATCGCGTTTCCCCTTCCGCCGCTTCGCACAACGGCTTTGCCATCTGCACGATGCCGCTGACATAGACATCGTCCCAGTCTTCCTCGCAGTAACCGGCCTTGGCATAGAACCCGACCGCATCCGGCGTCGCATACAGCACCGTGCGCGTGCAGCCATGGGCGCGCGCGAACTCCTCGGCCAGGCGCAGCAGCGCCCGCCCGCAGCCGCGTTGTTGCAGCGCCGGATCCACCGCGACCAGGCGCAGCCCCGCCCGGCCCGCGCTATCGATGTCGATGCGGATCGTTCCCATCGGCTTCTGGTCCAGCCACAACAGCATCGGGTGACAACCCGGCGCTTGCTCGGGCCCCTGCTCCACCGCGTATTTCTGCGCTTCCAGCAACACGTCCTGGCGGATGCGGTGATAAACCTCCCATTCCGCCGGCGTGGACGGCGGGCGCAGATGGAACGGCCCATGAAACGGATGCGGCATGGCCGCGAGTGTGCGCGCCGACCGCGATGCTCACAAGCCTGCGGCCCAGCCCCGCGGCTCAACCCCGGCTCAGCCTGGCGGACGCTGGCGCAGAAACGCGGCGCGATCGCCGCCATGTTCGATTTCCGCCGCCAGCGTGTCCCACAACGCAGCCGGCGACGACGCACGCTGCAGCGCACGCTTCACCAGCACCTTGGCGATCGGACCGACATACTCCGCCAAGGCCTTCTCGGCCTGCTGCGCATCGAGCGGCGAAACGCCGTGCGCCGCCGTACGCATGACCACCGTCGCGTCCGGCCCCGGCGGCGGTTGCGCCGGCGCGGATTGGCGTGGCGGCGCCCGCAACGCTTCCGCCATTTCCGCGGCGGAGGCGAAGCGATCGGCCGGACGCTTGGCCAGCGCCCGCCGCACCACCGTCGCCACGCCGGGCGAAACGCCAGGAACGGCCACGGCAAGATCGGGCGCTTCCTCGTGCATCAGGCGATAGGTGATTTCGGTCGAGGTACGGCCGCGGAACGGCCGCGCGCCCGTCAGCATCTCGAACAATACCGCGCCGGCCGAGAACAGATCGCTGCGGACATCGACCGGGTCGCCCATGCATTGCTCGGGCGACATGTAACTCGGCGTGCCCACCATCGCGCCCTGCTGCGTCAGGTCGGACGTATCGAATCGCGCGATGCCGAAATCGGTGATCTTCACCCGGTTGCCGGCCATCAGCAGGATGTTGGCGGGCTTCACGTCGCGATGCACCACGCCGATGCGATGCGCGCTGTCCAGCGCCTCCAGCACCTGCAGCATGACCGCCACCGCATCGCTCGGCGCGAAGCGGCCGTGCTGGCGCAGCGCCACCGCCAGGCTGGCGCCCTCGACAAGCTCCATCGCCAGGAACGGATTGCCGTCATGCATGGCGAAATCGTAGATCGCGACGATGTTCGGATGCGCGCAGCGCGCCGCCGCCTGCGCTTCGCGGCGGAAGCGTTCGACGTACTCGTCCTTCTCGTCGCCTTCCAACAAATCGGCATGCACCAGCTTGATCGCAACGCGGCGGTCGATCACCGGATCATGCGCCTGGTAGATCGCCCCCATCGCGCCCCGCCCCAGCACGCGCTCCACGCGATAGCGCCCGATTTGCTCCGGCAGGGTCGGCGGATTGGGAATCGTCAGCTCTCCAGCATCTTGATCGCACTCGCCAGGCTGCGCCGCATGCGGTTGAACGACGCCGCCAGCGACGCGATCTCGTCATGGCCCTTGACCGGAAATTCCGGCGCATCCGTATGGCCGGTGCTGATATCCGCGGCGAGCGCCGACATCGTCCGGATCGGCCGGACCACGACGAAATGCAGCAGCAGGTTCAACACCAGCATGGTGATCGCCAGGATCACCGCCAGCCCGCCGACATCGACGAAGAATGTCTCGCGCGCACGATCCAGCGCCACGCGCATCGGCACGGAGACGATCTGGGCGCCTTGCACCGAACCCAGCGTCCAGCCGAATCCGTTGTTGCTCCCGTACAGGTCCACCATCGATTGCGGCGCCGCCTGCGGGGTGGAATGGCATTGCAGGCAGCTCTTGTCGCTGACCCGGATCGGGTCCGAGAGCGACAAGACCGGTCCCTCCGGCGTGTCGCGCGTGGTGGTCAACGACATTAGCGCCGGAGACTGGCGGAACTGGTCGATGATCGCAGCTTCCCAATCGGCCGCCTTGTCCGCCGGATTGGTCGGGTTCAGCGCCGCTTCCTTGTAGGTATAGGCGGGGAATTTCTTCGCCAGCTCGTGCATGTTGGTCGCGGCGGCGAAGAACGGGATGGTCTGCGGCAGGAAGCGCGCCTGGTTTTGCTCCGCCAGCACTGGCGCGATTTCCGAATCGGTGTAGTCGCGAATGGCGCTGGCCGCGGCCACCATGATCGCGGCCTGCTGCAGCACCTCCGCGCGCGCCGCCTGGTTGGCCGTGCGCCAGGAATACGCCGCGGTCAGCCCCAGCCCGATCACGAAGGCGGCCAGGATCGCCAGGTTGAACTTCGCTTTCAGTCCCATGCATTGCTCACTGGGCTACCAGGCGGCTGGCCTGGGCCGCGGTCAGTTGGCCGGTCATCGGGGCGTGCAATTCGAATTGGTAGCGGCGGATTGCGGCGCGGGTATCCGGGCCGAACTCGCCATCGATCCGGCCATCGTAGTAGCCCAAACGCGCCAACGCGATCTGTACGGCGCGGCGATCAGCCTCCGTCATCTGCTCTTCCGCCGGCATGGACGCGGTGGACGGTGCCGGGGCGGCGGCGATGGCCGGAGCAGGAGCCGGCGCGGCCGGTGGCACCGGAGCAGGCGGTTTCAACGGTCGTGATGCGGCGGCGGTGACCGGCGCCGCCGCCAGATCGCCGGGATCGGCCGGCGCCTGCGCCGCGGCAATCTGGACGCCGCTCGCGTGCTGCACCGCTGCCAGGACGCCATCCACACTCACCGGCAGCGGCCCGCCCAAGGCGGCGACCAGGGCGTTTGCAACCGGCGTCGGCAGCACACTGGTCGCCTGATCTGTCGCCGCGACCACGCCGAGCCGCGGCGACTCGCCGTGCGCCAGGCTGGCAAGGCCGAGATCGGCCGGCGCACCCGGCATCGGCGCCACGTCGATCACGCTAAGCGACGGCCCGGCCTTCGCCTGCGCGCCGGCATCGACAATCGAGAGCGCCAACACCGCCTGTGTCAGCAGATCGGCCGGCCGCGTCACGTTAGCCGACACCGGCAGCAGGAAGGGCCGGCCGTTGAAAGCGCCGGCATAGCCGCAGGCATAGATCACCGTCGGCGGGTGGTCCGCCTGGCGCACCTGCTGCGCGAACTGCGCCAGCGCGCCGTCCATATAGCCTTCCGATGCATCCTCCTGCTCCACCACGCTGAAATGCAAACGGCGCAGCGCAGCCGAAACGGCATGGGCGGAGGTCAGGCAGGCCGGCAGCGACGGCAATCCCGGATAGGTCGCGTTGCCGATCACCAGCGCGACTCCTGCGGACGCGCCCGGTGGAGCAGCGTCGGGCGCCGCGGCAAAGGCGGCGGGCGCCGCACATGCCAGCACGGTCAGCCACAGCGGCAATATAGGGGGCAGCCTGCGCGGTCCTTGGGGATTGGGCATGACCGCAATCTCGTAGCGCCCTCGGCCCAGTCACGCCATAGCGTTTCGGGGCCCTTTGGCTCCCCGGGAAGCCGGTGCGTAACACGGTAGCAGAAAGAGGCAACCCCAATAACGCGAATGGGCCCGCGGTCGCGCCCGGAGCAGTGCTTCCGGTTGGGATCGCCTCACGGTATGCGCAAAATCGCGCGCCAGGTCGCATCCCGGAGCTTGCGACCCCTACTCCATCGCCTCCGCCTGCACCGGCGCCGTCACCCGCGGCCGCCGCATCAGCAACAACAACAGCAGCGCCGGCAGCGTGGTGAGGATCAGCAGCTTGTAGTCGTCGTTATAGGCGATGATCTGCGCCTGCTGGTTCACCATTTGGTCGATCAGCGCCGCGCCGTGCCGATGCGCCGGGTTCAGCATCCGCAACGCCGACAGCGCCCGGTTGAACGGATTCACATACGCCCTGATCTGCTCGTGCAGCACCTGGGTGTTGCGCGCCAGCATGGTGGTGACCACCGAAACGCCGACCGCCGCCCCGATATTGCGGAACAAGGAGAACAGGCTGGCGCCTTCGGTGCGCAGCGCGGGATCGAGCGTGGCGAAGGCCAGAAGTTGCAGGGGCGTGAATACCAGGCCGAGGCCGGCACCCTGTAGAATGATCGTCCAGATGATCTCGTGCTGCGACACGTCGGGAGTCCAGCCGGTCATGATCCAGAACGACAGGCATTCCATCGCCAGCCCCACACCCACCATCAGGCGCGCGTCGATCTTGTGCGACATGCGGCCACTGAGCACGATGGTGAACAAATTGCCGATCCCGCGCGGTGCCATCACCAGACCGGCGGCCGCCACCGGGTAATTCGCGAGGTCCTGTAGCCAAGGCGCCATCATCGCCAGGCTGGACACCAGCAGCGTGCCCACGGCAAACATCATCACAATACCGGCCGAGAAATTCATGTCGCGAAACAGGAGCGGGCGGATCAGAGGGCGGCGTGCCCAGCCGAGATGTATCAGGAACAAATAGGTGGCCAACCCGGCAAGAACGGCTTCGACCAGGATCTCGCGGGATGCAAACCAGTCGCGCTCCTGTCCGCGGTCCAGCATCATCTGCAACGCGCCGATGCTGAGCGAGAGCAAGCTGAAGCCCAGCCAGTCGAACCTCAGGCTGCGGCTCCCGGCAACGTTCGGCATGAACACCAGCAGCCCCAGCGCGCCGAGTACCCCAACCGGCAAATTGATGTAGAGTAACTGCCCAGGTCCCAAGCCAAGCCGGCCCCGCCCAGTGGATGCCCCGCGGTCAGGGGAGCGCGAGGCGTAGGGACTGGCGACCCATCCCGAGCAACAGCAGTTCTCATTTTGCCACGGAGACGCTAGCGCAGCCGCTTCTGAGGTGACCGACAGGCATGGCCGGCAGTCGTATGGCCGGCCCTACCGAGTCGAAAATGTCACACTCGCCGGATGATCGCGCGTTGGGCTCATTTTCTGGATTCGCACCCGCCGCGATCTCGGATTCAAGGTGCCGGTGCCAATCCAGGACCGCCTGCTCGCTGCACTGCGCCGCTGCTGCCACGCCCTGCCCGACCCCCGGCGCGGCAAGAATAT
>Ga0335075_10005357_pt1 | contig 19932 bp, 21 predicted proteins | sample Lox_Sample_24_FD_206723 | JGI IMG/M metagenome (GOLD analysis project Ga0335075, IMG submission 206723) | Soil microbial communities from Loxahatchee National Wildlife Refuge, Florida, United States - Lox_Sample_2.4 | ecosystem: Environmental > Terrestrial > Soil > Wetlands | place: USA...
GCCGACGAAACCGCAGCTGCCGGGACAGCCGCATTACCGCCAACGACAGGTCGCTGGCCAACCGGCTATCACCCTCCATCACAGCGCGAAGGGTACGACAGAACACCCGATCGTCGACGACGAATCAGCGAGTCCGGGCTCGCGGGGTCCCGGCTATGGTGAGATCGATGTCTGTCGAGCCTGGCAAGAGCCTTGATCCGCCGATGCTGCCCGCTGCCCTGCTGGAGGTGTGGCCGGTGATCGCCGTCGGTGCTCTGGCCTGGCTGGTTGCCGCCGTCGCCGCGTTCGTCGTACCAGGCCTCGAGACATGGCGACCGCTGACACTGGCCGGGCTGGGAGTCGGGGTGGCGGGCACCACCATCTTCCTGTGGCAGCGGGACGCTGCCCGCCGCGGTGCGCGTGGCGCACAGACCGGTTTGGCCTACCGCCGAAACCCGACCGAAAATGATGGCCCGAGCTAGGAGGTGTGCGTCCGATGGCAGCGCCGCTATTGCAAGCACAGGTTGATATCAAGGCACCCGTCTCGAAAGTCTGGTCGCTGGTCAGTGATTTCCGCCGGATGCCCGACTGGAGCCCGCAGTGTCGACTGATGCGGCAGCTTGGTCCGCTTCGCCACGGCACCCGCACCATCAACGTCAACCGCCGCAACCGTCTGTTTTGGCCGACGACGTGCACCGTCCTCGAGGTGATCCCGGACCAGAAGCTGGCCTTCCGGGTCAACACCAACAACACGGTCTGGAGCTACGAGCTGCAGCCGATCGCCGAGGGCACCCGGGTGATCGAAAGCCGGCACGCCGAGAACGGGACGAAGCCGGTGTCGAGCATGGCGGTCAACGCATTCATGGGCGGAACCGCGAACTTCGAGCGGGAACTTGTCGAGGGCATGAACGCCTCGCTGGCCAAGATCAAGGCCGCGGCGGAGAACGGCTAGCTGTCCTCTGCGGGACTGTCCTCTGCGGGTTTCTCGGTGACGTCGAGCACGCCGTCGTCATACGGGTCATACATCGGCGATCCGCTGCCCGCGGGGGCCGGGGTGTCGGAATGCGCACCGCAGCCGTATTCGAAGTCGACCACATGACCGTCGACCGACAACTCGTTGCCGCATACCCCGAACATCGCGCCCAACGACCCCGCAAGCGGTAGGAAGAAACCGCAATCGCGGCATACCCGCTTGGTGGATTGCGCCATCTGCGACGACGGACCGTAGTCGCCGTCGTGCCAGCGTTGGGCCGCGCCGGAGCGACCCCAGGCGCTCATCACCCGGCGCCGTCCCCAACCGATCGCCAGGGCGGTGTCGTCGACCTGCGGGTCACCGGAGGCCAGGTAGCCGGGCACCAGCCGCGGGTCGTCCGGCAGCGGCGCCAGCAGGTCCCCCGGGCTCAGGTCGCCCGGCCGGATCCGCTGATCCCAGGGCACCCATTTCGGCGCCAACAGCGACGTCGGCCCCGGTACCAGCACCACCTCGCTGATCGTCGCGTGGTCAGCGCCGGGATACCCGGCCACGACGACAGCCCACTGCCAGCCCTGATAACCGGGCAGACGAGCCAGGAAACGGTGGGTTGCGCTGGTCGGATCTTCGTAGCCGACACCGAGGTAGTCACCCACCGTGGCGGCGCCGCTGAACTCGGCAATCGCCGCCCGCGCCGACTCAACAGCATCGATGAGAACGGTCGCCAACTCAGGCGACCACTCTTCGGGGGTCGCCGTAACCGACTCCGCAGTGGGCCGGGTCACGTTGTCCGCGGTTTCCATACGCCCTCAATACTGCCGCAGAGCCGCGGCATCCGGCCACACCGGTCTCTTACACATCGCATCAGCCGGCATCTGTGAGAATTGAGGGATGGCTGGACGGCGGCGGGATAACCCGGATACGGGCCGAACGTCTGCCGGCCGCCGCACCCCCACAGGACCCGCCGAGCACCCCGGCATGGCCAACTACCCGGCCGAGGAACCGGACTATCGCCGCCGCGAACATCAGCGCCGTCCCCCGCCGATGCCCAGCGCCAACAGGTATCTGCCACCGCTGAACCACGAGCCCGATTCGGACCGTCGCCGCGAGCCGCCACGCGGCGCCACCGGCGGCGAACGGGTTACCGTCACCCGCGCCGCCGCGCAGCGCAGCCGCGAGATGGGTTCGCGGATGTACGGGTTGGTGCAGCGGGCCGCCACCGCCGATGGCGCCGACAAGTCCGGGCTGACCGCGCTGACCTGGCCGGTGGTGGCCAATTTCGCGACCGATGCCGCGATGGCTGTCGCGCTGGCCAACACCCTGTTCTTCGCCGCGGCCACCGGGGAAAGCAAGGACAAGGTCGCGTTATACCTACTGATCACGATCGCGCCGTTCGCGCTTGTCGCGCCGCTGATCGGTCCGGCGCTAGATCGGCTACAACACGGCCGACGGATCGCGCTGGCGGCCTCGTTCGCGCTGCGTACCGGGTTGGCGGTGGTGCTGATCATCAACTACGACGGCGCCACCGGAAGCTTTCCGTCGTGGGTGTTGTATCCGTGCGCGCTGGCGATGATGGTGCTGTCGAAGTCGTTCAGCGTCCTGCGCAGTGCGGTGACGCCACGGGTGATGCCGCCCACGATCGACCTGGTGCGAGTCAATTCTCGGCTGACCATGTTCGGGCTGCTGGGCGGCACCATCATCGGTGGCGGCATCGCCAGCGGAATCGAGTACGTCTTCACCCGCTTGTTCCATTGGCCCGGCGCGCTATTCGTCGTCATTGCCGTCACGGTCGCCGGCACCTGGCTGTCCATGCGAATTCCACGCTGGGTCGAAGTGACCGAGGGTGAGGTTCCCGCTACGTTGAGCTACCGCACCCACCCGCCGCGCCGGAGCTGGCCCGAGGAGGTCCGCAAGGCGAGCGGAGCCCTTCGACAACCGTTGGGCCGCAACATCATCACTTCATTGTGGGGCAACTCCACCATCAAAGTGATGGTCGGATTCCTGTTTTTGTATCCGGCGTTCGTCGCCAAATCGCATGCCGCCAGCGGATGGGCGCAGCTTGCCATGCTGGGACTGATCGGCGCGGCTGCCGCCACCGGTAATTTCGCGGGCAACTTCACCAGCGCGCGGCTACGGCTGGGCAGGCCTGCGGTGCTGGTGGTGCGCTGCACTGTGGCGGTCACCGTGGCGGCGGTGGCGGCGGCGGTGGCCGGCAATCTGCTGGCCGCTGCGATCGCAACCCTGATCACGTCGGGGTCGAGCGCGATCGCCAAGGCCGCGCTGGACGCCTCGTTGCAGGACGACCTGCCCGAGGAATCACGCGCGTCGGCGTTCGGGCGGTCGGAATCGACGCTGCAACTGGCCTGGGTCTTGGGCGGCGCGCAAGGCGTGTTGCTCTACACCGACCTGTGGATCGGCTTCAGTGTGGTTGCGGCGGTGCTGATTCTGGGATTGGCGCAGACGGTGGTCAGTTTCGAAGGTGACTCGCTGATCCCGGGACTGGGAGGCAACCGGCCGGTCATGGTCGAGCAGGAGGGTGGCCCCAGCGGCCGGGACGCCGCGGCGGTCTCGTGGGAGTGAAGCCGACGGCGAGGTCGGGCATCGTCGCGCTGGTCGCCACTTCGGTGGTGCTGGCATCCGCGGCGGCGGGGCTCGGTGCATGGGCGCTCGCCCGCGGTCGCAGTCCGCTGCATCCCGAGATCAGCGCATATTCCCACGGTCAACTGACTCGGGTGGGCCCCTACCGATACTGCAAAGTGCTCGACCTCAACGACTGCCAGACCCCGCAGGCGCAGGGTGAGCTGCGGGTGAATGCGCGGGATCCGGTGCAGCTTTCGGTGCCGCCGGCGATCGGTCGGGCGCCCTGGTGGCTGTTGTGCGTCTACGAGGATGCGGTCAACCCGACGACGACCTTCTACCGGCCCGGCAGCCGGCTGGCGGTCACCATCCCCACCGTCGATCCGAAGCAGGGGCGGCTCACCGGAATCGCCATCGAGCTGATGACCGTCGTCGTCGACCGGGCCGGCCAACTGCACGGTGTCCCCCACGCGGAATGGTCGGTGCGAACCGTGTGGAGCTAAGCGCCGTGGCCGGCGGGTACTTGTTCGCCGGGCAGCGGCGGTCCCGGCGCCGTGCCGTCACCGAAGGGCCTGCCGCCCAAGGCTTCCCGGCCGTGCGGCGTCAGCCAGTTGGCCAGCTCGGGCCCTTTCGGAACGATGCGGGTCGGGTTGATGTCGGCGTGCACGATGTAGTAGTGCTGTTTGATCTGGACGAAGTCGACGGTATCGCCGAAGCCCGGCGTCTGGAACAGATCCCGCGCGTAGGCCCACAACACCGGCATTTCGGAGAGTTTGCTTCGATTGCACTTGAAGTGCCCGTGGTAAACCGGGTCGAAGCGGGCCAAGGTAGTGAATAGCCGGACATCGGCTTCGGTGATCGTGTCGCCCACCAGAAACCGGTGGTTTTCCAGTCGATCGCTGACCCAGTCCAACGCCGTGAACAACCGGTCGTAGGCAGCCTCGTACGCCTGCTGCGAGCCGGCGAAGCCGCATCGGTAAACGCCGTTGTTGATTTCGGTGTAGACCCTTGTGTTGACCTTGTCGATCTCGCCGCGCAGCGACTCGGGATATAGCTGAGGAGCGCCGTCGCGTTGGTAGGCAGCCCATTCCGTCGACAAGTCCAATGTCAGCTGCGCGAAATCATTGGTGACCACAGCGCCTGACCGCACGTCGACGATCGCCGGAACGGTAATGCCTTTCGGATAGTCGGGAAAGCGTTTGAGATACGCATCCTGCAGCCTCGGGATCTTCAACACCGGGTCGACGCCGCCTGGGTCCAGGTCGAAAGTCCAACTGCGCTTGTCATGGGTCGGTCCGCAAAACCCAATGGAGATAGCATCTTCCAATCCCAGTAGCCGTCGAACGATGATCGCGCGGTTGGCCCACGGACAGGCGCGGGCCACAATCAGTCGATACCGACCCGGCTCTACCGGATAGCCGTCGCGCCCATCGACGGTGATCCGGCTCGCGATGTAGTTGGTGTCGCGAGTGAACTCGCCGGCCTCGGCGACGTAGGCCATGTCAAGACTCGGCGAAGGTGAGGAACCGTCGGGCCAGATCCTGCTCGGTGGACGCGCCGGACTCCCAATGCGCGATCCATGGTCCGGTGCCCTCGGACTGATCGACGATCCCGTCTTCCAGCCAGGTGTAGCGACCTTTCAGCACGTTGCGCGCCAGCGCCGCGTCGGTGCTGTCGGTGTTGTCCCACAACGCGCTGAACAGCGCCTCGACTCGCAGGGTGGCCTGCTGGCAGAACGCGTCAGCCAACTCGTATGCCTGCTCGCCCGCTGTCCGGTCAGCAACTCGCTGAGCCTCGGCCCGGACGCATGCCGCCGACATCGCGAACAGTTCCGCGCCGATATCGACCACTCGCCCGAGGAAGCCCTGCTTTTGCTCCAGCGCCGCCTGCCAGCGCGCCATTCCGTAGAAGGTGTTGCGGGCCAGCTTTCGCGCGGAACGCTCGACAAATCGCAGATGTATTGCCAGCCTGCCGAACTCGCGGTACGCGGTTGGCCGCTGCCCCTCACCGAAAACCAGCTGCGGCAACCACTTCGCGTAGAACCCGCTCGCACCCACCGCCGCTTTGGCCTTCTGCCGAACATCGGCTTTCGGATTGGCCAGATCCCCGGCGGCGGTCAAGTGCGCGTCGACCGCTTCGCGGGCGATGAGCAGCCGCATGATCTCGCTGGAGCCTTCGAAGATGCGGTTGATCCGCAGGTCGCGGACCACCTGCTCGACTGGCACCGCCCGCTCGCCACGCGCGGCCAGCGACTCGGCGGTCTCATACCCGCGACCGCCGCGGATTTGCAGAAGTTCGTCACCGATCAGACAGGCCATCTCGCTTGACCACAGCTTGGCCAGCGCCGCCTCGATCCGGATGTCGTTGCGGCCCTCGTCGGCCATCTGACCGGACAGCTCCAACACCGATTCGAGCGCGTAGCCGGTTGCGGCAATGAACGAAATCTTGTTTGCCACCGCTGCGTGCTCGCCGACGGGTTTGCCCCACTGCACCCGTTCGCAAGACCACTCCCGGGCAATTTTCAGCGACCACTTGGCGGAACCGGCTGCTATCGCGGGTATCGAGAGCCGCCCGGCGTTCAGCGTCGTCAGCGCAATCTTCAGCCCGTCGCCTTCCCGCCCGATCAGGTTTTCGGCGGGCACTCTGACGCGATGCAGTCTGGTGAGACCGTTTTCGATCCCGCGCAGCCCCATGAACTGGTTCCGTCGCTCGACGGTGATGCCGGGTGAATCGGCTTCGACGACGAACGCGCTGATGCCACCGCGGTGCCCCTCGCTCTTGGGCACCGCGGCCATCACCACCAGCAGATCCGCGACCACGCCGTTGGTCGTCCACAACTTGACGCCGTCCAGCTCATAGGCCTGCCCGTCGTCGACGGGAGTGGCCGTCGAGGCCAGCCGCGCCGGATCGGAGCCGACATCAGGTTCGGTGAGCAAAAACGCCGAGATCGCTCCGGCGGCACACCGCGGCAAGAACTTCCGTTTCTGTTCCGGACTTCCGGCGAGCTTCAGGGGTTCGGGCACCCCGATCGACTGATGCGCCGAGAGCAACGCACCGAGACTGGCGTGCACGGTCGAAACCATCTGCAGTGCACGGTTATAGGCAACTTGGGACATGTTCAGTCCGCCGTACTCGGACGGGATCTTCATGCCGAAACACCCCAGTTCGGCAAGGCCTTTGACATATTCGTCGGGGATCTGCGCGTCGCGCTCGATGACACTGCCGTCGATGGTGTCGAGAAATTCCCGCAGCCGGCCCAAGAACTTCTCGGTGCGAGCGGCCTCGTCGTCAGAGGGCCGGGGAAACGGGTGAATTAGCTCGAGTGGAAATCGGCCGAGGAAAAGTTCCTTGGCCAAGGATGGCTTATCCCAACCGCTTTCGCGAGATTCCTCAGCTACGGCTCTCGCTTGCTCTTCGCTGACCTGTGCCTGCTCTGCCATCGGACTTCTTTCACTCGAAGCGACTCCTGCGGAACTTCGGTGACCAGTGTTCCCCAGGAAGTGCGCCGGTACACGCGTTTGGGCAACAGGGAGCTAGGCGTCGAGTTCCCGGGCGACGGCCTTGACCACCTCGGAGACCCTGCGAGCGGTTTTGCGGTCTGGGTAGCGGCCCTTGCGCAGCTCGGGCTGCACCGTGCTCTCCAGCAAGGTGATCATGTCCTCGACCATGCCGTGCAGCTCGTCTGGGCTGTGCTTGTGTTCGGCCGGGCCCTCCCTGCGGGGGCGGGTCAGGCTGGGCGGCGGGTCGACCAGTTTGAGACTCAATGCCTGCGGTCCGCGGCGTCCGGAGGCGACGCCGAACTCAACCCGCTGCCCCGCCTTGAGGCCTTCGACGCCCGCGGGCAACGCCGAGGAGCGGACGTACACGTCCTCGCCGTCCTCCTGGGATAAGAAGCCGAATCCCTTCTCAGCGTCGTACCACTTCACCTTGCCAGTCGGCACCGGTCTCACCTGCTTGTCTGACGATAACTACATGTGGGAAACAATGAAGCGTCCCGCCTGCGCAGGACGCGATGCCGATCGATCCTACTCGGAAGGCCGCCAGCCGAGCACCCTGTTTCCCGGTACTCTGGCACTACCGCTGGAGGAGACAATGCGCCTGGTCCTGAACCTCATCTGGTTGATTTTCGGAGGCCTCTGGCTGGCCCTGGGCTATCTGCTGGCCGCGCTTGTCTGTTTCCTGCTCATCGTCACCATCCCCTTTGGGTTCGCGGCGCTGCGCATCGCATCCTATGCGTTGTGGCCCTTCGGGCGGACCATCATCGACAAGCCCGGCGCCGGTACCGGCGCGCTGGTCGGGAACATTATCTGGCTCGTCTTGTGTGGGATCTGGCTCGCGATCGGGCACCTGGTGACCGCGGTGGCGATGGCGCTGACAATTATCGGCCTTCCGCTGGCGCTGGCCAATCTCAAACTGATCCCGGTGTCCCTTTTGCCGCTGGGCAAAGAAATAGTGTCGATCGACGCCGATCCTCGGCTACAGCCCGCCGGATCGTTGCCGACGTACCGCTGACCGCCTGGCGTGCGGCTTGTGAGCCGCCCCTTAGCGGCGGGTTGCGTGTGAGTTCGGTCACATAACGGATTGATCACAGCACGGCAACGGCTCGATGTCGTTGATCTTGACCTGCGCAAACAACGAACGGTCCTGGTGTTTTCCATGTCTACAAGAAACGAAACGCCGGAATCGCCAAAAAATGACTCTGCCGCGATCACCCGCTACCGTCGTGCGCGGGCCGCTGAATCTTCCTGAGCGGCGGGCCTTCTCGCCTATAGCGCCGAGCTCCATCCGATAGGCGGGGACACGTCGACCTGTGGATGGAGACGGGGGACCCATCGGTCCGCCGAAAACGGACCGGAGCCGTTCGCGGCTCCTTGGGGTGAAGCCGTCGCCGTATCTACGGATCGGCGCGGCCGGGCGACCTCTTCCGCCCGAACCCGACAGCTGACCTCGTGGGCGCATCAAGAGAGGACGTCTTCGGCGTATGAGCGGACGGCATCGTAAGCCCGGCACTACCAACATCAGCGTCGCCAAACTCGCGTTCACCGGCGCTGTGATCGGTGGCGGTGGCATTGCACTTGCGAGCCACGCGTCCGCGGCCACCGACGAGCAATGGGACGCTGTCGCAGGCTGCGAGTCTGGCGGCAACTGGGCCATCAACACCGGCAACGGGTACCACGGCGGGCTACAGTTCTCCCAGGGCACCTGGGCCGCGCACGGCGGCGGCGAGTTCGCCGCCTCCGCTAACCAGGCCAGCCGCGCACAACAGATCGCCGTCGCCGAGCGGGTGCTGGCCAGCCAGGGCCGCGGTGCGTGGCCGGTCTGCGGCCATGGCCTCGGGGCCGCGACGCCGCGCAACGTCCTCGCTGACGCCCCCGCACCGGACGCACCACCGCCGCCCGCACCGGACGCACCACCGCCACCACCACCAGCCGAGCTGGCCGCCTTCGACGCTCCCGCGCCTCCGCCGCCTGCTGACCCCGCACCGCCGGCCGAACCGCCACCAGCCGAGCCCGCCGCCGTCGACGCCCCACCGCCACCCGCTGACCCGCCACCGCCGGAGCCGGCACCGTCTGCTCCTGTCGAGATGGCCGCCTTCGACGCGTCCGCGCCTCCGCCTCCTGCTGACCCCGCACCGCCGGCCGAACCGCCACCAGCCGAGCCCGCCGCCGTCGACGCCGCACCGCCCGCCGAACCGCCACCAGCGGACGCTCCGCCTCCTGCTGACCCCCCGCCGCCCGCTGAACCGGCACCAGCCGAGCCCGCCGCCGTCGACGCCGCACCGCCGGCCGAACCGCCACCAGCGGACGCTCCGCCCCCAGCCGAGGAACCGGCACCGCCGGCCCCTCCCGCGGACGAACCGATGGATGTCCACGAAGCCACCTCAGTGGCGCATTGGACCATCGCCGACGACCCGGCCCCGGGCCTGCCGACTGTTCCTGGGCTACCGACCGACCCGGCCGCAGCCGGCTCCGCGATCCACGACCTTCAGGTGCCGCCGCAGCTCGCGCCCCTGCTCGATCCGGCGAACCTGCCTGACACCGCCAAAGGGCTGCCCGTCGCGCCGCCGCAAAACATCGACCCGAGCTACGTCAAAGACCTGCTCAAAGCCATCCAGTCGCAGAGCGTGATCAGTAACCGGGCGTTATCCTCGCTCGCCTGAACAGCGCGCGGATAACCCCGCGAACTGTGGGGATAAGACCGTTGCGCGCTTAGCGGCTGATCTTCGTGACGGGATGCAAGTACGGTAGCTCGTCGGCAGGCAACGGGAAGACGATGTCGCCGTAAGGAGACAGCGCGCCTACCCGGTCGGTTGCCAGTTCGCTCACCGCGTGGTCGTCCGGGTTGGTTGTCGGCCAGCCGTTATCGACATAACGGGTCTTCTGGGTCTTCGGCGCCTTATTGCCAGCGTTGTCAGCCACGGGTCCTATTCTGACAGGTCTTGTGCCGCCTTGGCAGCTCGACTCCCGCGGACAACCACCGGAGTGGCCACTTATTGCCGGCGATTCGCAGAAAGCCGTGTGACAACGGCCCACTAGGCGGTGACATGCCACCGCAGGTGCGACGTCCCCTGGCTGCTTTACGCTGGTCAGCAATGACCGAACACAACCCGGGCCTCCCGCTGGGGTCCTGGCTGGCCGACTTGCCCGACGAGCGGCTCATCCGTCTGCTGGAGCGCAGGCCCGACCTTGCCCAGCCGCCACCGGGCAGCATCGCGGCCCTTGCCGCCCGCGCGCAGGCCCGACAGTCACTCAAGGCTGCCAGCGACGAACTGGACTTCTTGCGGCTGGCGGTGATCGACGCACTGCTGGTTCTGCACGCCGACGCCGAGCCGGTGTCGATAGCCAAGCTGCTTGCGCTCACCGACGGTCGTGCGCCGGAATCCGACGTGCTCGAAGCCCTCGACGACCTCAAGGAACGCGCCCTGGTTTGGGGTGACACCGAGCTGCGAGCGGCCCCCGACGCCGGTGCGGGACTACCCTGGCATCCGGGCCAAGTGACCCTGGAAGACGCCTCCCAGAGCGGTGAGCGGATTGCCGAGCTGATCGATGGCCTCGACGACCCCCAGCGGGAGCTGCTGGACAAACTGCTGGAAGGGTCGCCGCTGGGTCGCACCCGCGACGCCGCACCCGGGGCGCCCGCAGATCGCCCGGTGCCGCAGCTGCTCGCGATGGGGCTACTGCGGCGAATCGACGCCGACACGGTGATCCTGCCGCGCCACGTCGGGCAGGTGCTGCGCGGGGAGCAGCCGGGGCCGGGGCGGCTGGCCGCCCCGGATCCGGTGGTCGCCACCACCACCCCCGCGGACGCCGACGCCGCGGCCGCCGGCGCTGTGATCGACCTGCTGCGCGAACTCGACGTGCTGCTCGAAACGCTTGGCGCCGCCCCGATTTCCGAGCTGCGCAGCGGCGGCTTGGGAGTGCGTGAGGTCAGGCGGCTGGCGAAGGTGACCGGCATCGACGAGGCCCGGCTGGGGTTGATCCTCGAGTTGGCCGCCGCGGCGGGCCTGATCGCCGGCGGCCTACCCGATCCGCAACCGTCCGGCGGTGAGGCGCCCTACTGGGCGCCGACGGTGGCAGCCGACCGGTTCGCCGAGACGCCCCCCGCCGACCGCTGGTATCTGCTGGCCAGTACCTGGCTGGATCTGCCGGCCCGTCCGGCGTTGGTCGGGACCCGCGGGCCTGACGCCAAACCCTATGCTGCGCTTTCTGATTCGCTGTACTCGACAGCGGCGCCGCTGGATCGTCGGCTGCTGCTGGGCATGCTCGCCGAGCTGCCGGCCGGCGCGCGAGTGGACAAGAACACGGCATCGGCGGCGCTGATCTGGCGGCGGCCGCGCTGGACCAAGCGGCTGCAGCCGGCACCGGTGGCAGACCTGCTGGAAGAGGCACACCTGGTCGGCCTGGTGGGCCGCGGAGCGATCAGCACACCCGGCCGCGCGTTGGTTGACGACGCCTCAGAAGACGGAAACGCCGCCGCCCTCGACGCGATGGCACGCGCCTTGCCTGCGCCGATCGACCACTTCCTGGTGCAGGCCGACCTGACCGTTGTGGTTCCCGGGCCGCTGGAACGCCGGCTCGCCGAGGAGTTGGCGGCGGTGGCGACTGTCGAGTCCGCGGGCACGGCAATGGTGTACCGCGTCAGCGAACAGTCCATCCGGCATGCCCTGGATATCGGCAAAACCGCAGGCGGACTTCACTCGCTGTTCGAGAAGCACTCGAAAACACCTGTGCCACAGGGTCTTAGCTATCTAATCGATGATGTTGCACGCCGGCACGGGCAGCTCAGGATCGGCATGGCCGCGTCGTTTGTGCGATGCGAAGACCCCGCACTGCTCGCTCAGGCGGTGGCATCCGCCGAGGCCCAAGCGCTGGGCCTGCGTGTGCTGGCGCCGACCGTGGCGATATCCCAGGCGCCGATCACCGAAGTGCTCGCGGTTCTGCAGGCCGCCGGTTTCGCCCCGGCCGCCGAGGACTCCTCCGGCACCATCGTCGACATCCGGGCTCGCGGGGCGCGGGTGCCCACGCCCCCGCGGCGTCGGCCACACCGGCCGATGCCGCGCCCGAGCGCCGAGAGCCTGAGCGCGGTCGTCGCGGTGCTCCGCAAGCTGACCTCGGCGCCATTCGGTAGCGTTCGCGTCGATCCGGCGGTGGCGATGTCGCTGCTGCAGCGTGCGGCCCATCAGCAGGACACCGTGGTGATCGGCTACGTCGACGCCGCCGGCGTGGCGACCCAGCGGGTGGTCTCACCGATCACCGTGGCGGGTGCGCAGCTGGTGGCGTTCGATTCCGCCTCCGGCCGTCCGCGTGAGTTCGCCATCCACCGCATCACCTCGGTCGTGTCAGCCGACGACGGATAATGGAGTTCTATGCGCGCCGGCGACGATAAAGGAGGATGGATGGGGGTACCTCTCGCTTGCGGGGAGGGCGGCACTGAATGACTGATGGGCCGTTGATCGTGCAGTCCGACAAGACGGTGCTGCTCGAAGTTGACCACGAGCTGGCCGGCGCGGCGCGAGCGGCGATCGCGCCGTTCGCCGAGTTGGAGCGCGCACCCGAGCACGTGCACACCTACCGCATCACCCCGCTGGCGCTGTGGAATGCGCGTGCCGCGGGCCACGACGCTGAGCAGGTGGTCGACGCGCTGGTCAGTTATTCCCGCTATGCCGTCCCGCAGCCGCTCCTGGTCGACATCGTCGACACCATGGCACGCTACGGGCGCCTGCAGTTGGTCAAGCACCCCGCCCACGGCCTGACGCTCATCAGCCTGGATCGCGCCGTGCTCGAGGAAGTGTTGCGGCACAAGAAGATCGCGCCGATGCTCGGCGCGCGGATCGACGACGACACCGTCGTCGTGCACCCCAGTGAGCGGGGCCGGGTCAAGCAGATGCTGCTCAAGATCGGCTGGCCCGCCGAGGACCTGGCCGGATACGTCGACGGCGAGGCACATCCGATCAGCTTGCGGCAGGAGAATTGGCATCTGCGCGACTATCAGGAGATGGCAGCCGAGTCGTTCTGGGCGGGCGGCTCGGGCGTGGTGGTCCTGCCGTGTGGGGCGGGCAAGACACTTGTCGGCGCGGCGGCCATGGCGAAAGCCAGCGCGACGACGCTGATTCTGGTCACCAACACCGTCGCTGGCCGCCAGTGGAAACGCGAACTGATCGCCCGCACCTCACTGACCGACGAGGAGATCGGCGAGTACTCCGGGGAGCGCAAGGAAATCCGGCCGGTCACCATCGCCACCTATCAAGTCATCACGCGTCGCACCAAGGGCGAGTACCGCCACCTGGAGCTGTTCGACAGCCGAGACTGGGGGTTGATCGTTTACGACGAGGTGCACCTGCTGCCGGCGCCGGTGTTCCGGATGACCGCCGATCTGCAGTCTCGGCGGCGGCTGGGGCTGACGGCGACGCTGATCCGCGAAGACGGCCGCGAGGGTGACGTGTTCTCGCTGATCGGCCCGAAGCGCTATGACGCGCCGTGGAAAGACATTGAGGCGCAAGGCTGGATCGCGCCGGCGGAGTGCGTCGAGGTACGGGTCACGCTGACCGACAGTGAGCGGATGACATATGCCACCGCCGAACCCGAGGAGCGTTATCGGCTCTGCTCGACGGCCCACTCGAAGATCGCGGTGGTCCGCTCGATCTTGAGCCGCCACCCCGGCGAGCAAACGCTGGTGATCGGCGCCTACCTGGATCAGCTCGACGAACTCGGGACCGTGCTGGCTGCCCCGGTGATCCAGGGGTCAACCAAGACCGCCGAGCGCGAAGCGCTGTTCGACGCCTTCCGCCGCGGTGAGATCAGCACGCTGGTGGTGTCCAAGGTAGCCAACTTCTCCATCGACCTGCCGGAAGCCGCAGTCGCGGTGCAGGTTTCGGGTACTTTCGGCTCACGGCAAGAGGAGGCGCAGCGGTTGGGCCGGTTACTGCGGCCCAAGGCCGACGGTGGCGGGGCGGTGTTCTATTCGGTGGTGGCCCGTGACAGCCAAGATGCCGAGTACGCCGCGCACCGGCAGCGATTCCTGGCCGAGCAGGGCTACGGCTATGTGATCCGCGACGCCGACGACCTGCTGGGCCCGGCTATTTAGCGCGAGCAGACGCAAAAGCCCCCGACACGCCGTGCGTGTAGGGGCTTTTGCGTCTGCTCGCGTCAGAGCGACAGGATTGTCGCCGACGACGTACCCGGTGCGCCGTACACCTGCGCCAGGCCGACGCGCGGGTCGCCGGGCACCTGCCGCTCGCCCGCCTCGCCGCGCAGCTGGCGCACCAGCTCGTGCACCTGACGAAGTCCCGATGCGCCGATCGGTTCGCCGTTGGCGATCAGCCCGCCGTCGGTGTTGACCGGAATCGAGCCGTGAATCTCGGTGGCGCCGTCCGCCACCAGCTTCTCCTGCTCACCGTCGGCGCACAGACCCGTCTCGGCCATGTGGATGACCTCGGCGCCGGCGTCGGTGTCCTGCAGCTGGGCGATGTCGACGTCCTCAGGCCCGATGCCGGCCGCCTCGTAGGCGGCTTTGGCCGCGTACACCGTGGGCGAGACATCCTCGTCCAACGGCGCGAAGGTGGCATGCACCTCGTAGGCGCCGTAACGGCGGGTGCGGATTTCGGTGGCTCGCACATAGACTGGTTTGTCGGTGAACTTGTGCGCCATGTCCGCTCGGCACATCACCACCGCCGCCGCACCTTCATCGGGCGCGCAGAACATGTATTGCGTCAGCGGGTAGTTCAGCACCGTCGAGTTGAGGATCTGGTCCTCAGGGATTGGCTTGCGGCGGAATGCGTTTGGGTTCAGCGCGCCGTTGCGGAAGTTCTTGGCGGCCACCTTGGCCAGGGTGGCCTGGGAAATGTTGTGATCGTGCAGATACTTATTGGCCTTCATTCCGAAGAATTTGGTGGTGACGAACTGTCCGTTCTGGGCATACCACTGCGGCAGCGCCAGTTTTGCGGGGTCGTCGGTGAAGGCGCCTCGGGGGTGCTTGTCCAGGCCGATGGCGATGCCAAGGTCGTACTTGCCCAACCGGATGGTGTCGGCGGTCTGCTGAATGGCGCTGGCCGCAGTGGCACAGGCGTTGAAGACGTTGGTGAACGTGATGCCGGTCAGCCCGACCAGGCGGGTCACCGCATCCGGGTTGGATACTTCGTGGCTGCCACCGAACCCGAACTGGATGTCCTTCCACTGAACACCGGCGTCGGTCAACGCCAATTGGATTGCGTCGGCGCCCATCTCCATCGCGGTCTTCTCGAACCGGCCGAATGGGTGCAGGCCCACGCCGATAATGGCGACGTCGTTAGTCATGCCACTGACTCCTCGTTAAACCGGCTGGAATGCGAAGGTGACGATCTCGTTGCCGTCCGCGTCGGTGGTGAACGGCACCATGGTGAGCTCGACCTGCTGGCCGAACTTCAGCTTGGCCGGGTCGTTCTCGGTCAGCCGGCCCTCTACTCGGATCACGTCACCGAGTTGCACCAGGCCAACGCCGAACGGGACGAAATCGTCACCGGTCGGGCCGGCGTAGGGCGCTCCGGGCGGGAAACCCTGGGTGGTCCACGCCACCAAGGTTCCGCTGCGCGGCAATAACAACTCGCTCATCTCGCCGCCGCTGCAGCGCGGACAACGCTGCTGCACTGGGAAGGTCGTGGCGCCACAACTGCCGCATCGACTGCCGATCAGCTGCGGGCTCTCATCGGGCCAGGTCGAGATGTCGGGGGCGAGTGCTTTCTGCATCGAGCGATCCTCCAGCGGTCATCCGTCCAGCGACTTCCTGAACCGTATAACAGCCTTCCAAAAAGTGGAAATCCCATTCTCCTGGCGAACACATCGCGGCGCTGCATTAGGTTGGCGACCATGTCAGTCACAGTGCTACTAGAACTCAGGTTCAAGCCCGACGAGGTTGCCGCGGGGCGCGAACTCATGGGTCGGACCCTGGAAACCACCCGGGCGTTCGACGGCAACCTTCGTACCGATGTGCTCGTCGATGAGGACGACGAAGCGCACTGGATCATCTACGAACTGTGGGACACCGTCGAGCACGACGAGGCCTACCGCGCGTTTCGCGCCGGCGAAGGCAAGGTGATCCAACTTCCTCCGCTGCTGGCCGCGCCGCCGGTCAAGACGCGCTACACGACGACTGACGTTTAGCTCAGAGCCGGAATCACTTCTTGTTCGAACCGCTCGATGCTGGAGCGGTCGTAGGCGGCCTCCGGGAAATAGCAGATCACGTAGCCGCAGCCCAACTCGCGCAGCTGTTGCAGCCGTTCGATCACCTGTTCGGCGGTACCGGTTGCCGACTCGGGTCCGGTGGTGCCGCCGATCATCGCGTCGGCCGCGGCTTCCGGGATGTAGCCGACAAGCCGGTCGCGGATGCGCTGCAGCCGGTCCTTGACGTCAGCCTCCGAGCTGCCGATGACGGCGTTGACGTTGACCGAGCGCACGATTGCGTCGTACTCGGTTCCGACGTCACGGCAATGCCCCGCAAGTACTTCGGACTTGTGTGCAAAACCCGCCAGCTCGGGCGTGAAGTTGGTGTATTGGGCGTATTTCGCGGCGATGCGTAAGGTCACCTTCTCACCGCCGCCTGCGATCCACAGCGGAATACCGTTGTCCTGCAGAGGTTTCGGGGCAACCCAAGCGCCGTCGACCTGATATTGCTTACCGGCGAAGCTGACCTTGCCGTCGCGCCAGGCGTCGCGCATGATCTGCACGCCTTCGTCCAGCCGCGCCAACCGTACTCCCGCCGACGGGAAGCCGTAACCGTAAGCGCGCCACTCGTGTTCGTACCAGCCGCCGCCGATACCCATTTGGACTCGACCACCGGAAATGATGTCGGCGGTCGCCGCCACCTTGGCCAGGTAGACCGGGTTGCGGTAGCTCATCGCCGTGCACATCTGGCCGAGCTTGATTCGCGACGTTGTGGCGGCGTAGGCCGACATCAACGACCATGCCTCGTGGGTCGCTTCGCCGGTCGGCATCGGCACGGTGTGGAAGTGGTCGTAGACCCATAGCGAGTCCCACGGGCCGTCGTCGGCATGGGCGGCCAGGTCACGCATCACCACCCAGTGCTCAGCGAGGTCGATCCCGATCAGGTCCAGCCGCCAACCCTGCGGAATGAAAAGTCCGAATCGCATGTCTGCGACTCTAGGGGCCGCCAGGTTCTATGCCGAGGGCGGCCAGCGCTCCTTCGACGGTGGCCCGCCGCAATGCGTCGTAGGGCGTGTCCGGAAATTGCAGACAGCAGTCCTGCAGACCGCCGAAGGCGATCACCGCACGTGTCGACTGCGCCAGCGTGGGACGTCGACCGAAAACCAGCTTCCCCAGCCGGTCGCGCCAGGTGAGCAATTGGTCGATCAGGCCGAGGTCGGCGAGCGTGGTCAACTCCGTCACGATCAACACCAGATCGCCGCGGTGCTCGAAGTGAAAGTCGAAGTACCCCTCCAGCAATTCGCGTGGGGTCGCGCCGCGCGCCCTCTCGTGCTCGGCGATGAACCGCTCCCCTTCGTCGATCAATGGCTGCACGATGCTGCGGACCAGGTCCTCCCGCGAGGTGAAGTGGTAGTAGAGCGCCGGCTTGGTGATTCCGAGCCTGTCGGCGATGTCCTGCAAGCTGGTGCGCTGCATCCCCTGCTGCTTGAACAGTTCACGGGCAACGTCCTGGATGCGCTCGCGGGTGTCCGAGCGGGGCCTGCTCACTCCGCCAGCTTATCTGACTTACCGATAGGTAAGGGTGCGTGCTAAGCTTACTGATCGTTAAGTAAATCGGAGGCCGGCATGCGAGTTCTGATTTCGGGTGCCAGCATCGCCGGACCGATGCTGGCGTACTGGCTGAGCTGGTCCGGCGCGGACGTCACCGTGGTCGAGCGCGCGCCGACGTTACGCAAAACCGGCGGCCATGCCGTCGATCTGTTCCGCCCGTCGATGGAGATCTCGGCGAAGATGGGCGTCCTGCCCCGCATCGAGGCGCTGGCGACCGGAACCGACACCATGACGATCCATCGCACGGGTCGGCGGCGACCGATACGGGTCGATCTCACCAAACTCACCGGCGCCGCATCCGATCAGCACGTGGAGATCATGCGCGACGATCTCAGCGAGGTCTACTACGACGCCAGTCGCGATGGCGCGGAGTATGTGTTCGGCGACTCAATCACGGCCATCTCCCCCGACGGCGAGGTGACGTTCGAGCACGCGCCGTCACGCAGGTTCGACGTCGTGGTCGGCGCCGACGGGCTGCACTCCAACGTCCGGCGCCTGGTTTTCGGCGACGAGGCGGCACTTACCCGGTTCATCGGCGGGTATCTGGCGGTGGTGTCGGCACCGAAATCCATGGCACACCACAACGAGATGTTCGGCCACCTCGGCGTCGGCCGCCTGGCGGCGGTGTACACCGCGGATCACCTAGACGACGCACGCATCGTGTTCATGTTCAGCAGCAAGCAGGAACTCGAGTATGACTACCGAGACGCTCCGCGGCAGAAGGAATTGCTGCGTAACGCATTCGCCGTAATGCACCCACAGGTGGACCGCTGGCTAGCGGAACTCGACCAGACACCGGCGTTCTACTTCGACGCGATCAGTCAATTGCAGCTCGACACCTGGTCGCGCGGGCGGGTCACGCTCGTCGGCGACGCCGGATACTGCCCGGGCCCCGCGGTGGGCGGCAGTACCAGCCTCGCGGTGATCGGGGCCTACGTGCTGGCCGGCGAGCTTGCCCAAGCCGACGGTGATTACCAGCGTGCGTTCGCCGCCTATGAGCGGGAGATGACCGAAAGTGTACGTCGCAGCAGGGCTTTCGCGCGCGGAGCCGCCAAGACCATCATCCCGGACTCCCGAACCGCGGTGTGGGCGTTGTGTTGCGGCCTCCAGCTGGTCTCGCTGCTACCCGCGTCGCTCACCACGACGGTGGCGAAGCTCAACACCAAAGGTCTGCGCATGTACGACTCGATGCGAGTGCCCGATTACTCCGCGGTTTGGCAACATAGCCATCATGAAACTTGACGTTCTCGGCTCCAAGCACACCCTCTTCCGGCTGTTTTATCGGCTGGGGTTCACACCGTGGGACGGCCACCCGCTGGCACAGAGCCTCCGAAATCTGATCGAAGGCAACGATTCCCAGCGCCAGCCCTAGTGCGCGAGCAGACGCAAAAGCCCCCGAAAACAGATGTTTTCGGGGGCTTTTGCGTCTGCTCGCGCTACTTAGCTCAGCGAGTCCGGCGGCAGGAAGCGGTCGCCGTACTTGGCCGCCAGCTCGCGGGCCCGCGCGACGAAGGCTTGCTTACCCGTGCCGTGCGCGCCCTCATAGCCGAGAATGTACTGCGCACTGCCACCGGTCCACGGCGGGAAGCCGATGCCCATGATCGACCCGATGTTGGCATCGGCGGTGGACGTCAAAACGTGTTCGTCAAGGCACTTCTGGGTTTCCAGCGCCTCGGCGAACAGCATCCGGTCGATCATGTCCTGCAGCGGCGGCTCCGACGCTCCGGACTTGAACGTCTCCCGCAGGCCAGGCCACAGCCGAGTGCGCTTGCCGTCGACGTATTCGTAGAAGCCGGCACCCTTCAGCCGGCTGGGCCGGCCGATCTCGATCATCTTCTCGACGACGGCCTCCGCCGGGTGCGGCTCGTATTTGCCGCCGGCGTCCTCGATCCCCTTGCGGCTGGCGACCGCGATCTTGTGCATCAGCTCCAGGTTGAGCTCGTCGGACAGCTGCAGCGGCGGCGCCGGATAGCCGGCCTGCGAACCAGCGTGCTCGATGCTGGCGGGCTCCACACCCTCGCCCAGCATTGCCAGCGCCTCGTTCACGAAGGTGCCGATGACGCGGCTGGTGAAGAAGCCGCGGCTGTCGTTGACCACGATCGGGGTCTTGCCGATGGCCAGCGTGTAGTCGAACACCCGGGCCAGCGCCTCGTCAGAAGT
>Ga0335075_10005358_pt1 | contig 19931 bp, 16 predicted proteins | sample Lox_Sample_24_FD_206723 | JGI IMG/M metagenome (GOLD analysis project Ga0335075, IMG submission 206723) | Soil microbial communities from Loxahatchee National Wildlife Refuge, Florida, United States - Lox_Sample_2.4 | ecosystem: Environmental > Terrestrial > Soil > Wetlands | place: USA...
TTTGACGTGGTGGAGGTGTGGAACGGGCCGTGGACCTCGGACCTGCCATGGAATGCCGACAATGAGGCTGCGCTGGCGGAATGGGGCCGCAGCCTGGCTGCCGGCATCCAAGGCGGGCGCTGGCGGTCGGCGCTGGGGAACAGTGACACTCATCTGGAAGGCCAGATCGGCACGCCGCGGACCGTCGTTCTAGCCGAGGAGCTGAGCACCGACGCGATCCTTGACGGCATCCGCGCCGGCCGGAGCTGGATCGCCGAATCGGCCGCCGTCGAACTGTCCCTCAAAGCCGCTGCCGGCGACCGCGGCGCAGGGATCGGTGAGCGGCTGGAAACCTACGGAGAGCCGACCGCGATACTGGCGGAGGTCCGTGGTGTGCCGTCGGGCACTGTCAGCTTCCGCACCGACCGGGGCGCGGTACACAGGGCATCGTTGCCCGGCAGCGGATCAGCCGCCGTGGAGTGGCGCACCAGCGCGGAGGAGTCGCAGTTCGTCCGCATCGAAGTCCGTCACCCCGAAGGGCGCATGGCGGCACTCAGCAACCCGATCCTCCTGGCCTGAGAAAAGCGGGGAATACCGCATCCTCCGAGTCGGCATCGCTCCGGAGAGATGAACTATCCAGAAAGGTTGCCGCGCGAGCCTGCAGGTCGCGCAGTGCCGCGTAGGCGATCTCGGTGAACGGCTGCCGGTTTCCTGGCGCTGCCCAGCGGGCGTAGGCGGTGCTGAACGCGAGGACGCCCACCTCGGCGGCTAGGCGCGCGGCCATGTCGTCGGCTCCGCGTGCGCGGAGGGCCTCGGCCATGGCCGAGGCGAGGCGGGCCCGCTTGAGCAGTTCGCGTTCCTGCAGTTCGCTGTTGGCCGCGATCACCGCTCGGCGCTGCGCGGCGAGATCGTGGCGGTCCGGAGTGAACGCGACGGCGGCGACGGCCTGGAATGCCGCGGCGAGGCAGTCGATGGCCGCTGCCGCGGGCGGGGCGGTCCGGATCGCGTCGCTGAACAGGTCCGCCAGCGTGTCCGGCCCGCCGAACAGCACCTCGCGCTTATCGGCGAAATGGCGGAAGAACGTGCTCTTGGTCAGTCCGGCGCGGTCCGCGATCTGGGCGACGGTCGTGGCGTCGTACCCGTGCTCGGCGAACAGGGCAAGCGCGGCGCGCTCGAGGCGTTCCCGCGCGTTCGGTTCCCATCGGCCCATGACGACATCCTAAGCGATGGTACCAAGTCGCATCATCTGCTATATTGACGGTACTAAGTCTTATCGCTGCCGGGCCATGCGCTGGCCGGCGCACACCAGGGAGCCTCCATGCGCGTTTTCGTTACCGGCGCGTCCGGCCATATCGCCTCGGCAGTCGTCCCGGAACTCATCGCCGCCGGGCACGACGTCACCGGCCTCGCCCGGTCCGACGCGGCCGCGGCGGCCGTGACCGCGCTCGGCGCGACAGCGCGCCGGGGTGACCTTGATGACCTCGGCGGGCTCAGGGACGCGGCCGCGGAATCCGACGGCATCATCCACCTCGCGTTCAAGCATGACCAGATGCGCTCCGGAGACTTCGCCGGCGCGGTCGCGGCGGAACTCGCCGTCATCCGCGCGCTCGGCGACGCGCTCGCCGGAACCGGCAAGCCGCTTGTCGTGGCCTCGGGCACGCTCGCGGTCGCGAACCTGGGCCGGCCGGGCACGGAGGAGGATGAGCCCGCTCCCGGCGGCCGCACCGACGCCGAGATCGCCGTGCTCGGCTTCGCGGAGCGGGGGATACGGTCGTCGGTCGTGCGCATCCCGCCCATTACCCACAGCACGCTGGACCGTCACGGCTTCGCCAGGGTCCTCATCGACATCGCGAAGCGGACGGGCATCGCCGGCTATCCGGGGGACGGAACGAACCGGTGGCCCGCCGGGCACACCCTCGATGTGGGTCATCTCTTCCGCCTGGCGCTGGAGGATGCGCCGGCGGGCACCCGGTGGCACGCGGCGGGGGACGAAGGCATCCCGGTGCGTGAGATCGCGCAGAGCATCGGCGATCATCTGGGCATACCGTCCGGAAGCATCCCGGCTGACCAGCTGGAAGAGCACTTCGGGTTCCTCGCGATGCTGATCGCTCTCGATAACCCGGTGACCACCCGCGTGACCCGGCGAATCCTCGGCTGGGAACCGGCCCACCCCGGCCTCCTCGCCGACTTCGACAGCGGCGACTACTTCCCCACTCAGCGGGTGTCCCCCGCTGAGTGAGGATCCGATCCCGCCAGCGGGGTGGTGTCGAGGTATCTGACCTCGTAAACCCGCTCGGTGCACTTCCAGCCGTCCGGGGTGCGCTGGTAGCGGTCGTGGTAGATGGCGTAGTTCAGCTGCGAGCTGCCGTCGCGCAGGCGGATGAGCTCGCACATGTAGGCACGGCCGGACGCGGTGTCGCCGTCCAGCTGGATCGTGCCCGGGTGCGTAGTCTGCACGAAGTAGTCCGCAAGATCCGGCACTCGCTCGCCCCAGGCACGGATCTCCTCCCGGCCGACGAGCTCGACGGGGACGTTGGGCATCCGCACCACGCCGTCCGGCGTGAACAGTGACGACGCTCGGTCGTAGTCACGCATCATCGCCGCGTCGGTGGCCTCGCCGCGCAGCGCCTCGATCTCAACGCGGTCAGCGATGGCCTCAAGGTCGCTCACCGGTTCCCCTGCCCTTCGAACTGGCCGGGCTGGTAGTCGCCGGCGGGCTGCCGGACGATGACGTTCATGCGGTTGTAGGCGTTGATGAGGGCGATGACCGCCACCAGCGCGAGAAGCTGGTCATCGTCGTAGTACTTGGCCGCGTTCTCCCAGGCCTCGTCGGTGACGCCGCCGGCGGCGTCGGCGATACGGGTGCCCTGCTCGGCGAGCTCGAGCGCGGCCCGCTCGGCCTCGGTGAAGACCTTCGCCTCCCGCCACGCCGCGACCAGGTTCAGCCGCTGCTGGCTTTCCCCCGCGTGCAAGGCGTCCTTGATGTGCATGTCGGTGCAGAAGCCGCAGCCGTTGATCTGGCTGGCCCTGAGCTTCACAAGCTCCTGCGTCGCGTCCGGCAGGCCCGAATCATGCAAAACGGCGTTCGCCGAGTTGATGTGCTTGACGAACTTCATCGCCAGGGGGCTGCCGAGGTAATCGATACGGGCGTCCATTGTCATCTCCTCGCCCTTCTTGCGGGCCGCAAGCCTGAACTGGCGGTCCGCTGGATGATGTGTTCTTCTCAGCAGTACGACGACGTAGCCCCCGGAATGTGAGGCGGCGCGCCAGCCTCACAGTTTGGTGTGCTGTCTCGTCGTAATGGTGAGGGCGGATGCGACCAAGGGAGGGCGGTACCATGACCACCCGATCCGAGCCAGGCGCTGTTGATCCAGGCCGGGGCCGGCCCGACCCGGGCCTGGACGCGGTCATGAGCGAGCGGCGTCAGCTGATCAACCTCGCCTACCGGCTGCTTGGCTCCCTGGCCGAGGCCGAAGATGCCGTCCAGGAGACCTACGCCCGCTGGTACGCCATGTCCGCGCAGCAGCAGGACGCCATCGAATCCCCCGGCGCCTGGCTGACCACGGTCGCCAGCCGCATCTGCCTGGATCTGCTCGGCTCGGCACGGGCCCGGCGGGAGCGCTATGTGGGTGAATGGATCCCCGAGCCGCTGCCCGAACCCGCCGAGTGGGCCAGCGTCCGGCCGGGCGCCGCCGCCGATCCGGCCGACCGGGTCACCCTGGATGAGTCGGTCAGCATGGCGTTCCTGGTCGTGCTCGAATCGATGACCCCGGCCGAGCGCGTCGCGCTCATCCTGCACGACGTGTTCGGCTACCCCTTCGCCGAGGTGGCCGAGATCACCGGCCGCACCCCGGCGGCCTGCCGCCAGCTGGCCTCCTCGGCCCGCCGCCGCATCCGCGCCTCGCAGCCTCCCGCGACCCCCACCGCCCGGCAAGCCAACATCGTGAGAGCCTTCAAACGGGCATGGGAGGCCAAGGACATCGACGCCCTCATCGGACTGCTCGACCCCGACGCCATCGTGACCGCCGACGGCGGCGGCCTGGCCAGCGCCGCGCTGCACCCGATCGAAGGCAGCGAGCAGATCGCGCGCTATGTCGCCGATCTCGCCGGCCGGGTGCTAGGCACCATGACGTTCCTTGAGCGCACGGTCAACGGCCAGCCCGGCCTGGTGGCCCAGCAGGACGGCGTCACCGTGACGGTGTTCGCGTTCGAGGTCGCGGACGACCGGATCAAGCGCATCTGGGCCGTACGCAACCCCGACAAGCTCCGGCCGTGGACGGCACGCTGACCGCGTCTACCTACCATCGGCTCTAAGGCGGGCGGAAGCGAACCCTGCGTGAAGGCCGTGTTTCCGCGGAAACGGCTTGTGAAATCCTGCACAAGGCGCTTCCGCGGAGACGTCTCTGGTCGGTGTCAGTCGCGGTCCAGCAGGTGCGCGCCCGGCCCGCGCCCGGCGAACTGGTCGTCCGGGTTCACCAGAGCGCACTCCTGAAACGAAAGGCACCCGCAGCCGATGCACCGGGTGAACCGATCGCGCAGCCGCTCCATTCTGGCGATGCGCTCATCGAGCGCCTCCCGCCAGCACTGCGAGGCGCGGACCCAGAACGCCATCGTGGGCGGCGTGTCTTTGGGCAGGAAGTCCAGGACCTCACCGATCAGCGACAGCGGGATGCCCACGGTCTGCGAAGCGCGGATGAACGCCACACGCCGCAGCGTGGTCCGGTGATACCGGCGCTGGTTGCCTGCGGTACGGCGGCTGTGGATCAGCCCTTCCCGCTCGTAGAACCGGAGCGCTGACGCTGGCACGCCGCTGCGGGCCGAAAGTTCTCCGATGGTCAGCTCCGTGCTTGGCGAGGCCATGAGCGCCAGCATAGCTTGACTTAAACCTTTGTTTAAGTTGGATGCTGGCCGCATGGACATAAAGACAGTTCTTGTCACTGGAGCCACAGGAAATGTCGGCCGTCACATCGTCGTAGGCCTCAGGGACGCGTGCATCACCGTCCGTGCGCTTTCCCGCAACCCGTCCCGCAACCCGTCCCGGGACCTGCTGCCGGCAGGCGCCGACGCCGTGGCCGGGGATCTGGCGGATCCGGACTCGGTGCGTGCCGCGGCCGCGGGCGCCGACGCGGCGTTCCTGCTCTGGCCTTTCGTTACGGCCGAAGGAGCGGATGCGGCCGTGCGTGCCATCGCGGCTCACGTCCGGCGCATCGTCTACCTATCGGCGATGTCGGTGCACGACGAGGCCCCGCCCGAGGACAACGGCGTGTGGGGTCAGGTCGAGCAGGCCATCGAGCGGTCCGGGGCGGAGTGGACGTTCCTGCGGGCCGGAGGGTTCGCCACGAACACGCTGGCATGGGCGGAGCGCATCCGTTCCGACGGCGTGGTCCGCTGGGTCTACGGCGAGGCGGCCAGGTCGCTCATCCACGAACGAGACATCGCCGACGTGGCGGTCCACGCGCTCGCCGAGGACGGGCACGCGGGCGCGAAATATCTCCTCACCGGCCCGGAAGCCATCACCCAGGCCGACCAGGCCCGCATCCTCGGCGAGGCCACCGGCCTGCCCGTCGCCTGGGAAGAGGCATCCCCCGGGGAAATTCACGGGCAGTTGGCCGCCGTCACCGGTGATCACGCGTTCGCCGACCACGCTCTGGCTTACTGGGCCAGCCTGGTCGGCCACCCGGAGCCGGTCACCCGCACCGTCGAGGAGATCACCGGTACCCCGGCCCGGACCTTCCGTGGCTGGGCTCGCGACCACGCCGGCGACTTCCGGCCGCGATCACCAGAAGAGGTGGTGACCCGGTACGTATCCTTCCTTCGCCGGGGCGACTTCGGCGCCGCGCTGAAACTGCTGGCCCCGGACGTGGTGCGGGTCGCGCCGCTGGAACCGGGCGGTGGCGGGGCCGCGGGGCTGCGCGGCGTCGAGGCGATCGTGCAGAACAGCGGTCAGCAGAACGCCGGGTACGAAATCCGCGGCATCGAGATCGACGGCCCGTACTCGCATGGGGACCGCTTCGCCGTGCGGTTCGCCTTCGACGAGACTCACTTCCCTACAGGCGACCGGGCCAGCAGCGAGAAGATGTCGGTCTACACCGTCCGCGGCGGTGCCATCGTCAGGGAAGACGTCTATCACCACACGCCGCCGCACGGGGCCTCTCGGTGACACACCCGCCGCGACTCACGGCACAAGCAACAGTCGGCCGGTCACGTTCCGGCTCTCTAGCAGTCGGTGTGCCTCGGTCGCGTCGGCAAGCGGGAGCGCCCGCGTGACCGCGCGCAGTGCCCCTGACTCGAGCAGGCCGGTGAGCTCGGTGATGTCGGCGCGTGCCTGCTCCGGGTCGATGGCGCGCCATGCAAGCAGCGAGAACCCGGTCACGCTCTTGAGCGCGAACAGGCTCCTCACCGGCACGCTGGTCAACTCCCCGGCGGAAGCGCCGAAGACGACGACCCGGCCGAACGGCGCGAGCAGCCCGATGCTCGTGTGCAGGATGTCCCCGCCCACCCCTTCCAGGATTACGTCGACCCCGCTAGGCGCGGCCAGCCGGACCTGATCCGCCCAGTCGGGCTCGTTGTAGTCAACGGCGACGTCCGCGCCCATCTCCTTGAGGAAACCGAGCTTTGCCGCCGAACCCGCGGTGGCGATGACGGTCCCGGCACCGCGCAGCTTAGCGAGCTGCACCGCGATATGGCCGATCGCGCCCGCCCCGGCCGTGACGAGCACGGTCTCTCCCGCGGCGAAGCGTCCGGCCCGCAGCGCGCCGAGCGCCACGGCCCCCACCGTGGGCAGCAGGCTGGCGGCTCCGGCGCCAAGCCCGGCAGGCGCGGGCGCGAGCCAGTCCGCGTCCGCGACGACGTAATCCGCGCAGCCGTCATCGAGCAGGACGGCCACCCGGGTCCCGACCAGGGCCGGGTCGACGTCCGCTCCCGCGCGCTCGACGGTGCCGACCGCGTCTCCGGTCAGCGCCGCGGGCAGCGAGCGGTACCAGATCGACTCCGGCTTGGTCTCACGCCGGAGCTGAACGTCGACGTAGTTGATGCCGATCGCCTCGGTCCGGATCAGCACCTGTCCAGGGCCGGGGCTGGGGATGTCTGCCTCCTCGACCGCGAGAACCTCGGGGCCTCCGTGGTCGTGGTAACACACGTGTCGCATGCCGATCTCCTAGGGATAAGGCCGGTAAGCGGCTAAACTGGACCGCAGGTCAACTTATGTCGAGCAGATTAGTGGACCGCCGGTCAACTTGTCTAGTGGAACAATGCCCCGATGAACGAAAGCCGACGCGAACGTGCTGACGCGGTGCGCAACCGGCGCGCGATACTCGCGGCCACCGAGGAACTACTGGCCACACACCATCCGCGTGATATTTCGATGGAGCAGGTTGCGGCCGCCGCGGGCGTCGGAAAGGGGACGATCTTCCACCGGTTCGGCAACCGGATGGGGCTGATGCGCGAGCTCATGATCGAGCGCGCCCAGGCCCTGGAGGGGGCGGTGACGGCCGGGCCGCCGCCCCTCGGGCCAGGCGCCCCGGACCGGGAACGGCTGCTCGCGTTCCTCGACGCGATCATCGAGGTGGTCGGCCGGAACAAGAGCCTGCTTGTCGAACTCGCGTACGCGGGCATCGCGGAGTCGCCGGCCAGCGAGGCCAAGAAGGCCAGCGAGGCCAAGAAGGCCAGCGAGGCCAAGAAGGCCAGCGAGGCCATGAAAGCCGGCGAGGCCGGGGAGCACGCCGGGCAAGACCGCAACGATCATCCGGTCTACCGCTTCTGGCACGGTCACATCAGCGCGCTCATCGCCGCGCAGCGCCCGGATGCCGACGCCGGCATGATCGCCCACCTCATGATCGGGTCCTTGCACAGCGAGCCGATACTGGCCCAGCTCGCCGCCGAGGGGCCGGAGCGGCTCAGCGCCGCGATGCGGGCCGTGGCCACCGCCGTGCTCGACGCGCCGTGCTCGACGCGCGCTTGACCTTACAGCCGCTGGAAGGTGCACAGTCGGTGTCATGAGCACCGATGCCGAGCTGTTCACGATCGGACAGCTTGCCCGCCGCACGGGCGTGTCATCTCGCACCATCCGGTTCTGGTCCGATGCCGGGCTCGTTCCGCCGGCCGCCCGCTCCGCGGGCGGATACCGCCTGTATGACGCCGAAGCCGTTGCCCGGCTCGACCTGGTGCGGACGCTGCGCGAGCTCGGTTTCGGCATGGACGTGACCGAGGCCGTCCTCTCCCGCTCCGCCAGCGTCGCCGAGGTCGCCGCGGCGCACGTGGCCGCGCTGGACGCGGAGATACGGACACTGCGGCTGCGCCGTGCGGTGCTCAGCACGGTCGCGAAGCGCGGCAGCACGATGAAGGAGGCGCTTGTCGTGCATAAGCTGGCCCGGTTGTCCGCCCGGGAACGGCAGCAGATCCTCGACGACTTCGTGGCGGAGATCTTCGCGGGGGTCGATCCCGCGTCGCCCGTCATGGGCATCGCGCGCGGCATGCGGCAGATGCCCGCCGAACTCCCCGATGATCCGGCGCCCGAGCAGGTGGACGCGTGGATCGAACTGGGGGAACTCGTTGCCGACGAGGATTTCCGGCAGCGAGCCCACGGCATGGTGACCGCGGGGGCGGAAGCCGGCGAACCCGAACCTCGCCCCGACTACCGGGCCGTTATGGAGCACGCGCCACGGGCTCTGGCGGACGGGATCGCTCCAGAGTCAGCCGAAGGCAAGGCGATCCTGGACCGCATCGTTTCGCCTGATATGCCGGCCGTCGAACGGGCCAGGACGCTGAAGCTTCTTGAGACGTTCACCGATGCCCGCGTCGAGCGGTACTGGCAGCTCATCGCGGTCATCAACGGCCAGACGCCGCCACCGTCCGTGGTTCCCGCGTTCGAATGGCTGACCGCGGCCCTGCGCGCGGACATCGGCGGCGGCAAGCCCGCTTGACGCGGTCGCGTGAACGAAGCCAATCCGGCGCGCTACGATCCTGTGACCGTGGGCGAACACCAGATACCTGTCTGCATCAGCGAGTTCGATCACTTGGTGCTGACCGTCGCAGACCTGGAGAAGACGATCGCGTTTTACCAGGAGACCCTCGGCATGCGTGCCGTCACGTTTGGCCAGGGGCGGCGGGCGCTCGAGTTTGGTCACAACAAGATCAACCTGCACGAGGCTGGCAGCGAGTTCTCGCCGCACGCCGCCAGGCCCACGCCTGGCAGCGCCGACCTCTGTTTCGTCACCGCTACGCCCCTGGACCAGGTCATCGCCCACCTCAAGGCCAAGGGCGTGGACATCGAGGAAGGCCCGGTGCCGAGGACCGGCGCAAGCGGCCCCATCACCAGCGTGTACATCCGGGATCCCGACCGCAACCTGCTCGAGATCGCGAGCTACGACGGCATCTAGCCCCGTGAGGGGAAAATCGTCCGGTCGCCAGGGAAGCCAAGCCGAGATGCAGCCGATATCCGATATTTCAAGCGAACAAACTGCAGCTCATGCCCATCAGATCGCTTAGGTATGTTGTTTCAGGCGCTGGTGTTTCGCACTTACGAGGTTGTGCGGCCAGCGGCCCTGTTCCCCCTCCCTATACCCGCCGGGGGTATCCGGGAACCGGTGACGTCGTGATCACGGGGCGCTACCCGCGAATAACGCGGTGAGCAACCCACGATCATGGAACAGCCGGCCGCGACGGCTGCCGCCCGGTACGGACATAGCGGGTGAAAAGGGGAGAATCCGGGCTGCATACCCCTGCCGTCCCTGGCCGGGCACGCGAGATTAGCCCTCGGGAGCACCGAAACGGGCTTCCCGGCTGTAGGGATATATCGGATATGTCCGACATGGCTCAGGAGGCCGGGCGGCCGTGACCGGCCGAGGGGAGCGTGACCGGGATCGGCGAAGGGCGTGACCGGGTCGGGCGGCCGTGCCCGGGTCGGACGGCGTGTCGGCCAAAGGCCGTGACCAGCGCGAGTGTGGAACTAACTTCGCATTTCGGGCGCACGCTTGAGGCTTAGCCTGGTATACGTGGTGCTACCAGCCAGGATGAAACGCCCGCCGGGCATCCCGGAACCAGCCGACGACGATAACGACAGCGGTGATACTGACTTGATGGTGGAGCGGGACATTCTTGTCCGCCCTGTTCAGGAAGGCGACCGGCCCACGGTGGAGTGGCTCACCACTCAGCTCTGGGGTGCCCCCGAGGTAGTCGTGCACGACGGCGCCTTCTACCCGGCCATGCTTCCCGGGTTCATCGCCGAACGCGCCGGCCGCATCGCCGGTCTTGTCACCTTCGACGTCCGGCCGGGCGTCCTTGAGATCGTCACGATCAACGCGCTCGACCGGTACGTCGGCATCGGGACCATGCTGATCGAGGCCGTCCGCGCCGAAGCGAAACGGCGCGGCTGCCGCGAGGTCGTGCTGACCACCACCAACGACAACCTCAGCGCGCTCCGGTTCTACCAGCGCCGCGGTTTCCGGATAGCCGCGTTCCGCCCTGGCGCGGTGGACCGCTCGCGGCAGCGCAAGCCGGAGATCCCGCGCACCGGCGACTACGGCATCCCGCTGCACGACGAGATCGACCTCGCCTGCCCGGTCTAGCCTTTCACCTGGCGGCCCGCGGTCCAGACGCCGGTCACGTTGGCGGGCGAGGCGAGCACCGAGATGTCCGCGAGCGGATCGGCGGACAGCGTGATCACGTCGGCGTCGTACCCGGCGCGCAACTGCCCCGACAGCGGCGCCTGCGGCCCGAGGGTCAGCGGCGCGGTCGCCGTCGCCGCCTCGATGGCCTCAAGCGGCGTCAGCCCCAGGCTGACAAGAAAACCCACCTCGAGGCCGTTCGTGCCCCACGAGACGGGCGCCCCTTCAAGGCTCACGCCGATGTCGGTGCCCGCCGCGATCGTCACCCCGCTCTCGTGGGCGCGGGCGATCGCCTCGGCGTGCACCCCCGCGATCGCCTCGAGCTTGGCGTACGCGTACGCCGGAACGGAATCCCGCTGCGCCAGGATGCCCTCCACGATCGTCCGGGTCGGCACCAGGATCGCGCCGGCCTGGAGCATCGCGTCACAGCACTCGTCGTCGAGATAGGTTCCGTGCTCGATCGTCCGCACGCCGGCCCGCAACGCCGCGAGGATCCCGGGCTTGCCGTGACAATGAGCCGCCACTATCCGTTCGGCAAGACCTGCCGTCTCAACCATCGTCCGCAGCTCAGCCACCGTGAACTGCTGGTGCACCGGATGATCCACCTCAGAAAGCACTCCGCCGGACGCGCACACCTTGATGACCTTCGCCCCCAGCCTGAGCTGCTCGCGCACCGCCCGCGCGCAGTCGTCCGGCCCGTCGGCGAGCCGGGTGTCCGCCACCGCGCCCGCCTCGAGCATCCACTCCAGCGGATAGGAATGCAGGTCACCGTGCCCGCCGGTGGTGGACAAGACCGCCCCGGCGGCATAGATCGCCGGGCCGTCCACCGTCCCTTCGGCGACCGCGCGGGCGAGGTACACGCCAAGCCCGCCGACCTCGCGCACCGAGGTGATCCCGGCGTCAAGCGCCGCCCGCATGTCACGGACGCATCGCGCGGCGCGCAGCGCGATCGGCTCAAGCGGCAGCCGCTCGAGGTCGAGCCCGCGCAGCCCCATGAGGTGCCCGTGGCAGTCCCACATGCCGGGCATCACCACGGCCGCGCGGTGGGTCGCCGCGCCGGGCGTATCCGGGGCCTCCGCCGCCGGGCCGGCGTAGCTGATCCTCGCCCCGTCGAGCACGACCACCCCGTCGCGGACCGGGGCGCCGCGCCCCGGAATGAGCAGGCTCGCCGCGATCCGCTCCATCCACACCCCCTTGCACAAGCAAAGCGCTCTCCCGAACGGAAGGGGCTTTCACCCCTTTGAATATCCGGCAAACTACCGCAGCCGCGGCCGGCCTGGCCGCGGATTTCACGCACCGTGTCGGGCTGTGTGCTGTTGCGAAACCGCTCAATGCGCTATACAGGGACTTACGACTGTCTGAGGGAGCACGATGCTGCCAAACGATAGGGTCCAGTCCACGGGTCGGGAAAAACTCAGCCTTGTCGATCGCGTCCAGCGGGCGACGGACCGGATTCCCATGCCGCAAAGGATCGTCCCGATCGCCGGGGCCATTGTGTTCCTCTGCCCTGTGCTCGCGCCAGTCGCCATTGTCAGCAAGGCCCGTAGCAAGATGGCCTCGGCCTACGTGGCGATGCTCGCCATCTGGATCATCTACGTGACCGCGCTCTACACGAGCGACCCGGCCTCGTCGCCGTCGGGCAAGGTGCGGTGGTCGCTGCTCGCGCTGCCGGTCGCGATGGCCTTCCTCGCGCACGCCGGCCCGCTGCGCAGGTGGTACGTCCCGTGCCGCACCGTCGCCGTGACGCTGCTGTGGCCGGTGATCCTGGTCGCGGCCCTGCTCAAGCAGTTCCCGTCGGGACAGATCCCGGTCGTGGTCGCCGCGTGGCTGCTCGCCGCGGCCGCGCTTGGCTGGCGGACGGCCAAGGGCATGCAGGACGCGCGGCTGTACCAGCCGCCGGCCGGCCGGCCGGGCGGGCGGCCCGGCGGCGCGCCCCGCGGCGCTTTCGATGGACCCGGCGCGGCGCAGCCGGGCGGGCACTCTCCCGTGCAGTACGGCGCGCGGGCGCAGGGCGCGGCCCAGGTATACGCCGACCACGCGGCGCAGCAGCAGACGGCCGCGGTGGTCACCCAGCGGCAGCGCCCGCAGATCTCCATCGAGGGCGCGATGGCCGAACTCGACGCGATGATCGGGCTCGCCCCGGTCAAGGACCAGGTGCGGTCGATCGCCGCGTCGATCGAGGCGGCGCGGCGCCGCGCCGTCGCCGGGTTCAGCACGGACAAGCCGATGCGGCACTTCGTGTTCCTCGGGCCGCCCGGCACCGGGAAGACAACGGTGGCGCGGGTGATCGGGAAGATCTTCTACGCGTTCGGGCTGCTTGATCTGCCGGACGTGGTGGAGGCGCAGCGCAGCGACCTGGTGGGGGAGTACCTGGGCGCGACCGCGATCAAGACCAACGAGCTGATCGATTCCGCGCTGGGCCGCGTGCTGTTCATCGACGAGGCCTACAGCCTGGTCAACGAGGGCGACGGGCAGAGCGACAGGTTCGGCATCGAGGCCGTGCAGACGCTGCTCAAGCGGGCCGAGGACGACCGCGAGAACCTGATCATCATCCTGGCCGGTTACGAGAAGCAGATGGAATCGTTCCTCGCCTCGAACCCCGGCCTCGCCTCCCGGTTCGCCACCAGGATCCGGTTCCCGACGTACTCGCCGGAAGAGATGCTCGCGCTGGCCGAGACCCAGCTCGCCGCCAAGGGCGAGGTGCTTGGTCATGACGCGCGGCCGGTGCTGTGGCGGATGCTCGAGGACGTGGGGCGCCGCCGGATCACCGACGAGCTCGGCAACGGGCGGTTCGTCCGCACGCTGCTTGAGAAGGCGGGGCAGGCCCGGGACGTGCGGGTGATGGGCGCGGGCGGCGACCCGGCGGCCGAGGACCTGATCACGGTCGACGGCGGCGACCTGGAGCGGGCGTTCGCGGAGCTGACCTCGCGGCTGCGCGGGTACGAGGACACCCCGACGCTGGAGAGCGCGATCGCCGAGCTCGACGAGCTGGTCGGTCTTGAGCCGGTCAAGCAGCAGGTCCGTGCGATCGCCGCGCAGCTGCGGGTGGCGAAGCTGCGCGACACCCACGGGCTGACCAGCCAGCCGCCAGCCAGGCACTTCGTGTTCACCGGGCCGCCAGGAACCGGGAAGACCACGGTGGCGAGGATCCTCGGGCGCATCTTCGCGGCGCTCGGGCTGCTTGTGCGCCCGGAGGTGGTGGAGGCGCACCGCGCGGACCTGGTCGGTGAGCACCTGGGATCCACCGCGATCAAGACGAACAAGCTGATCGACTCCGCGCTCGGCGGGGTGCTGTTCATCGACGAGGCGTACTCGCTGCACAACCAGGGGTACTCCGGCGGCGACGCGTTCGGCGCGGAGGCGGTGCAGACGCTGCTCAAGCGGGCCGAGGACGACCGGGACCGGCTCGTGATCGTGCTGGCCGGCTACCCCGGCGACATGGACCGGTTCCTGCGCAGCAACCCCGGCCTGGCGTCGCGGTTCAGCACCAGGGTCTCGTTCCCTAGCTACACCGCGCAGAACCTGTCGCGGATCGCCGTCCTGCTGGCCGAGCAGGCGGGAGACGTGTTCGAACAGGCCGCGCTCCGCGTGCTTGACGAGATCTTCGCCCATGCGGCCGAATCCGGCCGCGTCGACGAGCTCGGCAACGGCCGGTTCGCCCGGTCCCTGCTCGAGCGGGCCTGCGCGTTCCGCGACGTCCGGGTGGTCCGGCTCGGCGAGGCGGCGACCGCGGAGGACCTGACAACGCTCACCGCCGACGACGTGCGAGGCGCCTACGCCGAGCTGGCTGTGTAGGGTTCCGCCGAACGGGCCGCCGTCTCCGTACGCCCCGCCCCATTGAAGACCAGTACGCTGGCCGCGTGGATGGACGCTGGGATTTCTGGATCGACCGGGGCGGCACGTTCACCGACATCGTGGCGCGGCGGCCGGACGGATCTATAGTGGCGCACAAACTGCTGTCGGCCAGCCCCGCGTACCCCGATGCCGCGGTGGCGGGCATCCGGTCGCTGATGGGCGTTCCACCCGGCGCGGCGATCCCGGCCGACCGGATCGCCGCGGTTCGGCTTGGCACCACCGTCGCGACGAACGCGCTGCTTGAGCGCAAGGGCGAGCGGTGCGTGCTGGTGATCACCGAGGGGTTCGGCGACGCGCTGCGGATCGCGTACCAGAACCGCCCGCGCATCTTCGACCGGCATATCGTGCTTCCCGAGCAGCTCTACGAGCGGGTGATCGAGGTCCCGGAGCGGGTCGGCGCCCGCGGCGAGCTGATCCTTCCGCTAGACGAGGCGGCCGCCGAGCGATCGTTGCGGGACGCCTACGCCGACGGGTTCCGTGCCGCCGCCATCGTGTGCATGCACGGTTACCGGTATCAGGCGCACGAGGCGCGGATCGGGGAAATCGCCCGGTCGCTCGGGTTCACTCAGGTGTCCGAGTCGCACCGGACGAGCCCGCTGATGCGGCTGGTGTCCCGCGGCGACACCACCGTGGTGGATGCCTACCTGTCCCCGGTGCTGCGCCGCTACGTCGACGAGGTGGCATCGGAGCTGGCCGGCGTGCGGCTGCTGTTCATGCAGTCCAATGGCGGGCTCACCGACGCGGCCAGCTTCCGCGGCAAGGACTCGGTCCTTTCCGGCCCGGCCGGCGGCATCGTCGGAATGGCGCGCACCGCCGCGGCGGCCGGATTCGACCGGGTCATCGGGTTCGACATGGGCGGCACCTCCACCGACGTGTCGCACTACGCGGGCGAGTTCGAGCGGCAGTACGAGACCCAGGTCGCGGGCGTGCGCCTGCGGGCGCCGATGCTGTCCATCCACACGGTCGCGGCCGGCGGCGGGTCGATCCTGCACTTCGACGGCGGCCGGTACCGGGTGGGCCCGGACTCGGCGGGCGCGGACCCGGGCCCGGCCTGCTACGGCAATGGCGGCCCGCTCACCGTCACCGACGCCAACGTGCTGCTCGGCCGGATCCAGCCGGGGCACTTCCCCCGGGTCTTCGGCCCCTCGGGGGAGGCACCGCTTGACGTCTCGGCGCCGCGGCGCCTGTTCGCGGAACTGGCGGCGTCGATTACCGGCGCGACCGGTGACCAGCGCGGCCCGGAACAGGTCGCGGCGGGGTTCTTGCACATCGCGGTGCAGAACATGGCCAACGCGATCAAGAAGATCTCCGTGCAGCGCGGTTATGACATCACGAAGTACGTGCTGGCCACGTTCGGCGGCGCCGGCGGGCAGCACGCCTGCGCGGTCGCGGACGCGCTCGGCATGACAAGCGCGCTCATCCACCCGCTGGCCGGCGTGCTCGCCGCCTACGGGATCGGCCTGGCGGACATCGTCGCGATGCGGGAGAAGGCCGTCGAGGCACCGCTGTCGGAGACCGTCGTGGCCCGGCTGCCGTCCGAGGTGCTGCGACCGCTCCAGGCCGCGGCGCGGGAAGAAATGACGGCCCAGGGCGTCCCGCCGGAGGCGATCCGCGTGATCCAGCGGGCGCACCTGCGGTACGACGGGACCGACACGCCGCTCGCCGTGCCGTTCGGGTCCGCGGCGGAGATGACCGAGGCGTTCGAGGCGGCGTACCGGCGCCGGTTCTCATTCCTCATGCCGGACAAGACGATCGTGGTCGAGGCGGTCTCCGTGGAGGCCACCGACGGCGGACGCTCCCGTGTGATCGTGCGAGACGGGCCCGTCCGTTCGGGAGAACAGGAAGAGCCCCGGCCCGCCGAGTTCGTGCGCATGTTCGCCGACGGCGGGTGGGCGCGGGTGCCGCTGTTCCGGCGGGACGCGCTGCGGCCCGGGCAGGCGGTGGACGGGCCGGCGATCGTCGCCGAGGACCTCGCGACGACCGTGGTGGAGCCCGGCTGGCGCGCGGCGGTGACGGACCGGCTGGACCTGCTGCTCACCCGGGTGGCGCCGCGGCCGGGGGCGGCCTCGGTCGGGACCGGGGCCGATCCGGTGATGCTGGAGGTTTTCGGCAACCTGTTCATGTCGGTGGCCGAGCAGATGGGCGTCCGGCTGCAGTCCACCGCGCATTCGGTCAACATCAAGGAGCGGCTGGACTTCTCCTGCGCGATCTTCGACGCCGAAGGCGGCCTGATCGCGAACGCGCCGCACATCCCGGTACACCTCGGCTCGATGGGCGAGTCGATAAAGATGGTGATAAGCCGCAATACGGGCCCCGACGGGGTGCGGATGAAGCCGGGCGACGTCTACGTGCTCAACGACCCTTACCACGGCGGCACTCACCTTCCCGACGTCACCGTCGTCACCCCGGTCTTCGCCCCGGCCGGTTACGCCACCGCTGGCACCCCCGCCGGCCAGCGGCCCATATGGTTTTATGTCGCCTCTCGCGGCCATCATGCCGAAATAGGCGGCATCACCCCCGGGTCGATGCCCGCGTTCAGCCGCCGTGTCGAGGAGGAGGGCGTGCTGATCGACAACTGGCTCCTGGTCGAGAACGGCAGGATGCGCGAGGCCGAGACCAGGGACTTGCTAACGAAAGCCGAATATCCATCCCGTGCCGCGGAAACCAACCTCGCGGACCTGAGGGCCCAGGTCGCGGCCAACGAGAAGGGAATCGCCGAACTGCACCGCATGGTGGACCAGTTCGGCCTTGACGTCGTCCAGGCGTACATGGCGCACGTGCAGGGCAGCGCCGCCGAGGCGGTCCGGACCGTGATCACCGCGCTCCGCGACGGCGAGTTCGACTATGAGCTGGATAACGGGGCGAAAATCCGTGTCGCCGTGACCGTCGATCACCGCGAACCGGCCGCGACGATCGACTTCACCGGGACGTCGGCCCAGCTCGGCGACAACTTCAACGCGCCGTCCAGCGTGGCGATGGCGGCGGTGCTTTACGTGTTCCGCACGCTGGTCGACGCGGACATCCCGCTCAATTCCGGCTGCCTGCAGCCCCTCCGCGTGATCATCCCGCCAAAGACGATGCTTTCACCGGAGTACCCGGCCGCGGTCGCCGCGGGCAACGTGGAGACCTCGCAGGCGATCACCGGCGCGCTGTACGCCGCGCTCGGCGTGCAAGCCGAAGGATCCGGGACGATGAACAACATCACGTTCGGCAACTCCAGTCACCAGTATTACGAGACCGTCGCGAGCGGATCCGGCGCGGGCGACGGCTTCGCCGGGACCGACGTCGTGCAGACGAAGATGACGAACTCGCGGCTGACCGACCCCGAGGTGCTTGAGTGGCGCTACCCGGTCCGGCTGGAGTCCTACGCGGTCCGCGGCGGCAGCGGCGGCGACGGCCGCTGGCGCGGCGGCGACGGCGGCGTGCGCCGGCTGCGCTTCCTCGAGCCGATGACCGTGACGACGCTCAGCGGGCACCGCCGCGTGCCCGCGTTCGGCATGGCGGGCGGTGGCCCGGGCGCACTCGGGCGGCACTACGTGCAGCGCGCCGGAGGCTCAGTGACTCCCATGGCCGGGTGCGATTCCGCACGACTCGGGGCGGGCGACGTGTTCGTGATCGAGACCCCGGGCGGGGGAGGTTTCGGCTGTCCCTAATCCCTAGCCGGCGCCCATCAGCCACCGGCTGTTGCGCACCGCCATGGTGGCGATGTCCTTGGGCTCGAACTCCGCCTCGAGCAGGCGGTCGGCCATCAGGGCCAGCCCGTCCTCCACCGGCGGGTTGAACGGCTGCCCGAGGTCGCTGGACAGCAGCGAATGCTCTGGGCCGGCCGCGGCGATGCGGGAGAAGAGTTCCGTCCAGCTCACCTTGCCGGTGTGCGGCGTGGTGAAGCAGCGTTCAAGCAAGGCTCCCTGGGCGGCCAGCTCGCGCTGTGCCGCGGCCGGCACGCGCTGCGAGGTGAACTCGGGGTGGGTCACCACGATCCGGGTGATCCCGGCCTCGCGGGCGGCCCTGACCACGGTCATGATCTCCTCGCCGGATAGGTGCCCGGTCGCCAGCACCATGTCGTGCTCCGCGATGAGCGAAAGCACGTGCCGGACATCCTCGGTGACCTGGCCGTCCTCGCCAACGACCGGCACCGGGTCGGCGGCGATGCCGCGGCGGCGCAGGTCCTCTTGGAGCGCCGCCCACATCGGCGGCTTGGCGCCCTCGGGGTCGCGGACCTGGCTGGCGCGCTGGTTGGCGCTGTCCACGGTAGGGAACCAGACCACGGTCGCGCCCGAGCGGGCGGCGATCTCCACCGCGACCGGATTCATGCCACCGACGGAACTGTTCAGGGTGATCGCGCCGCGGACGTCGGCGCCACCCGCCGCCTTGCGTACCACCGCTGCCCGTTCCGCGGTCGGGACGTAGTGCGACTTGAGCACGAAGCCGGCCAGGCCCCCGTCCGCGAAGCGGCGGGCCAGCGACAGGTCGTCGATGCGCCTGCGCATCACGTCGGGCTCGATGTGCACGTGCGTGTCGTAGGCTCCGGCTACCAGTTCGCGGGCGCGTTCCGAAGGCCGGGGGGTGGACATCCTAAAGCCCTCCGTGCTCCCCGGTATCCAGGCCGCCGAGCTCGCTGACATCGCCGAAGCCCGCGGCGAGCTCGCGCAGGGCGGCCTCGAACGCGGCCTCATCGTCCCCGGCGGCCTGCTGCACGTCCATCAGCGCGTGCAGCACCATATGGCGGTCCTCGCCGGTGTCAAGGAGCCGCTGCGCGGCCTCCCAGAGCGCGGGCGGAGAGCCGCGCCACAGCCGGTCGGCGAGCGCCAGGTGGCGTTCGATATGGCGGCCGACACCGGCGGCGCTTGGGCTGCCGGTCTTCGTGTCGTGGTCGGCGGCGAGCAGCAGCCTGCGGTCGGCCGGGTCCGACGGGTCGAGCTTGGACAGGTCGACGCCGCCATGCCTGCCCTCGAGGACGGGGAAGGCGAAGGCGCGGCGCGGCAGCGCCTCCAGGTCGGAGTCCGGCAGCAGCCGGGCGACCAGGGCCTCGTCCAGGCCGAACTCGGAGAAGTCCCGGTAGCTCCGCGAGAACGCGTCCATCGAGTTGAAGACCGTGTCCAGCGTCTCGCTGATCGTCTCCTCCGGCAGCTCGCGGCGGCGCCCGGCCCAGCGCACCCAGGCCGCGAGCACGTGCGGCATCGCGTCTTGGTCGGCGGACGACAGCATGACCTTGCGGGGCAGCCAGCCAAGCAGGAAGTTCTGCACCTTCACCGGGCTCATCCGGAGCGGCCGGCTGGAGTCCTGGTCGCACCCGTAGTCGATGATGCGGTCAGCGCACCGGCTGGCCGCGCGCCTGTCCGACAGGTCCTCCGCCTCATCAGAGGCGAGGAACTCGGCGGCGAGGATCGCGCGGCGTTCCCTGGACCAGGTGCGCTTGGCGCGCAGCCCGCGCCCCGCGGCGGGCGGCAGCGCCCGGATGCGCGCCCGGATGAATGCGTGGTACGAGGCGAA
>Ga0335075_10005360_pt1 | contig 19927 bp, 15 predicted proteins | sample Lox_Sample_24_FD_206723 | JGI IMG/M metagenome (GOLD analysis project Ga0335075, IMG submission 206723) | Soil microbial communities from Loxahatchee National Wildlife Refuge, Florida, United States - Lox_Sample_2.4 | ecosystem: Environmental > Terrestrial > Soil > Wetlands | place: USA...
AGACCGCCCCGCGGCACCATCACAAAGCTCAGACCCGAAACCACTCCGGCCGCGCCTGCTCAAACAGGCACGGCCAGAATGTCAGCCCCAAATGTGAACATGGAGCCTGGTGAAATGTGAATACCTCCGTGTGGAGCCACGGGGGGTCGAACCCCGGACACCTGGCTTGCAAAGCCAGTGCTCTGCCATCTGAGCTATGGCCCCATGATCCCGGCCCTGGCCGTCGCAGAACGCGACGGCGCAGGACCGGAGTATGTGCGACCACCATCAGGTCGCACTGACGTTTCCCACTCTTGAGTTCTCAATGTGCAAGCGGATTCCCCCCGAAGGGTGCCGCTCAGCTGGGCCGGAGGGATTTGAACCCCCATCTACATCGGTTTTGGAGACCGGCGCTCTTCCAATTGAGCTACGTCCCATCGCATTCAGTTGTCCCGCCAATAAGAAAACCGCCCGCCAGGGCCTTTGTCCTGGGGGCGGTGTCGGCGTGCGGCCTTCTGTCGGCTACATGACCGGCACCGTTCCCCTTGTCGCGGCCAGCGTGGACTGGCACGGGGCGAGGTGCTTCCCGCGCTCGATGCTTAGCGACCAGGTATTCAACGAGGCTCCTAGTGGTGAATGACTCTTCTCGACAGTACGGCGGATCCGCGCCGACGCACAACCGGTTTTCTGGTGAGCTGCTGGCTAGATCGGGTTCCTTTGTCGTTCCCCATCTGAAACGCACTGCTGAGTGGTTTAACTTCCCTCCGCTGAGAATTAGCACCCGTCCGTTACCAGGTATATGACGGCAACCGCCGACAGGCGATCGCGAGTAACCCCAGGAATATGACCGGGAACGGGGTTACACCCGCCAGCCAACCGCCCGAGTAGCAAATGACGGCCTGGTACGCACCGGGCGCTACGTCCGGCGCTGCCTGCGGATGAACCAGACGAACCAGCCCAATGCGCCGGCGGCGACCAGGCAGGCGAGGACGACCTCGGTAGCTATGCGCCCGCCAGTAGCTGGTCTGGGCGAGGCGTTATGGCGGCTGACCCGAGCCGCTGAGGTGGCAGTCCCTGAGCCGGCGGCAGATGTGCGGAAGGCGACTACATTCCTGGCGCTTGGGGCGAGCAAGAGGCCGGCCCCGATGCCGGGCGTCGGGAAGTGGTTGGCGGGCACGCCGATGGTCGCCTCTTGCCGTGTCTTGCCGGTGGCCGGGCCGAGGCCGTACAGCTTGCCGTTCTGCCCGATGGTCCAGACCAGGCCGCCGGCCACGATCGGTGGCCCGCCACCGACACCAGCAATCCACAGCGCGCGCAGAGCGGGCGGCGAGCGGGTGGCTTTGACGGCGACGATACCGCCGAGGCACGGCAGGTACACGGTCATCCCGGCGTGTGCGGTGCCGCCGTCGATGTTGGTGGTACAGACTGAGACCGGGCCGATCTTGGCCTGCTGCCCGCCGATGCTGCCCAGGTGGCTGCCGTTGAGCAGGTACACGATGCTGCTCTTGCCAGCCCCGATGACCTGGCCGTCGGACAGCAGCACCGGCTCGGTAGAAAAGTCCAGGTCATTGGCGTTATCTTGGCGCCAGCTAGCGGGCGCGAAAAACTGCAGCAGGCGCAGGGACGGGGAGAGCTCGAGGACCGCATCGCTGTGGTCGTAGGGGTGCTTGTTCAATGATCCGTTGCCCGTGGTCACCCACAGGTCACCGTTCGGGCCGACGGCCGGTGCCCCGCCGCCCATCCAGACCGCTCCGTTGTTCTCGTCGGGTGCCGCATCGGCAGTGAAGAAGCGCGGTGTCCCGCCCGCCACCGGAACCCCTGCAACCCGGCCCCGGTACTTGCCGCAGTCCTCGGCGTTCCCGCCGAAACCCCAGTACACGTGCCCGTCGTCCAGGGTCAGCCCGGTGCGCTGGAGGAGGTTCAACGGGATCTGGCCCGGCGGATCCACGTCCTCCGACAACTCAACCTGACCCGAGGAGGTGTTCAGCCCGGTCAGCATGTGGGCTGCCGTGCCATTCTTCAGCTCATCGGCAACGACGTAGATCTCCTGACGGGCCGGGTCAATGACCGGCGTACCTGTAATGCCCACGGTCGGATTGATGTCCGAGCACGGCAGCAGCCCGGACGGCACCGCCCTGCCCACTTGCGCCGTCCAGACGATCGCACCGGTCGCCGCGGACAGTGCGTAGACGACGTCGTTTTCAGTCGCCACGTACACCCGGTCACCGAATACCAGCGGCTCGCCGTACAGCTGCCCGTTCAGGGTCGGCGAGGTCCACGCCCTGGTCGCCGTATCCACCGAAGCCACCCCTGCAGCGAGCCCGCTGCCCGCCGGATCACCGTGATAGACCGTCCAGGACGGAGTTCGGGGCGGGCGGATCCTATGCCTCGAGGCTAGAGCAGGTGGCGCGACGACGACTGTGGCCGCAGCGAGGCAGCCGAGGAAACACGCAGCCAGACGCAATCTGTGCCCCCGGCGTCCATGCCCCCGGTCCATCCGTAGCCCCCCTCGGCCTCCCCTGATACCCGACGGGAGCGAGGCCACGCGCGAAATGCCGTGCCATTACGCGGTTACGACGACAGGCCGGACTCCGGACTTAACATAAGGAATCGGTCTGGCGATACGCTTCCGGCAGATAACACGCCAGCCAACGGATCCTATGTCCGGCGTTGCCTGCGGATGAACCAGGCGAACCAGCCGAATGCGCCGACGGCGAACAGACAGCCGAGGACGATGCCGCCGATCACGAGCCCGTCGGTCGCCCGATCGGCTGAGCTTGTGGCCCCGGCGTCCCGGTAGACGTCGGCCGCAGACGTCCAGAAGGCGATCACGTTCCGGGCGCTCGGGGCCAGCAGGAGGCCGGCACCGATGCCGGGCGTCGGGAAATGGTTGGCAGGAATTCCGATGGTCGCCTGCTGCCGTATCTTGCCGGTGGCGGGGTCGAGACCGTATAGCTTGCCGTTCTCCCCGATGGTCCAGACCAGGCCGCCGGCCACGATCGGCGGCCCGCTGATGACGTTGGCGCTCCACAGCACGTGCAGCGCGGGCGGTGACCTGGTGGCTTTGACTGCCAGGATGCCACTGAGGCACGGCAGGTACGCGGTCATCCCGACGTGGGCGCTGCCGCCTTCAATGTTGCTGCTGCAGACCGGGCTGATCTTGGCCTGCTGGCCGCCGATTCCGCCCAGATGCCTGCCGTTGAGCAGGTACACGACCTGGCTTTTGCCTGCCCCGATGACCTGGCCGTCGGGCAGCAGTACAGGCTCGGTGGAGAAGTCCAGGTCATTGGCGTTGTCCTGCCGCCAGCTAGTCGGCGCGAAATACTGCACCAGATGCAGGGACGGGGAGAGCTCGAGGACCGCATCGCTGTCGTCGTAGGGGTGCTTATTCAACGATCCGTTGCCGGTGGTCACCCACAGGTCACCGTTCGGGCCGACGGCGGGTGCCCCGCCGCCCATCCAGACCGCTCCGTTGTTCTCGCCGGGCGCCGGGTCGACGGTGAAGAAGCGCGGCGTGCCGCCAGCCTCAGGCACCTCGACAACCCGGCCCCGGTATTTACCGCAGTCCCCGTAGTTCCCGCCGAACCCCCAGTACACGCGCCCGTCGTCCAGGGTCAGCCCGGTTCGCTGGAGGAGGTTCGCCGGGATCTGGCCGGGCGGATCCACGTCCTCGGAGAGCTCAACCTGACCGGAGGTGGTGTTCAGCCCCGTCAGCATGTGTGCCGCCGTGCCGTTCCTTAGCTCGTCAGCCACGACGAAGATTTCACGGCGGGCCGGGTCGATGACCGGCGTGCCAGTAATGCCGACAACCGGGGTAATGTTCGAGCACGGTAGCCGCGCGGCCGGCACCGGGGTGCCCAAGTGCGCCGACCAGACGATCGCGCCGGTCGCCGCGGATAGCGCGTAGACGGTGTCGTTCTCGGTCGCCACGTAGACCCGGTCACCGAGCACCAGCGGCTCGCCGTACAGCTGCCCGTCCAGCGTCGGCGATGTCCACGCCCTGGCCGTCGTGTCGACCGAACCCACCCCGGCCGCGACTCCGCTGCCCGCCGGATCATCGTGATACACCGTCCAGGAAGGAGTTCGCGCCGCGACAGGCTTGTGCCCGGAAGCCAGAGCCGGTGACGCCATGGCGACGCTAGCGGCAGCCGCGCAGCCGATGAGGCACGCAGCTAGGCGTAGTCCATGACCCCGGCCCATGATCAGCCCCCCTTCGGCCTCCGCTGATACCCGACGGGGAGCGGGGCTACGCCGGTTGAGGCCTTAGGAGGTAAACATTTGGGGTCCGTAAGACCCTCAGAAGTCTTCGTGATCATGGTCTTGCGGCCAGCGACTTTACGAAGTCCGCGATCTGCCGCAGCGTGCTGCACTCGCGCACTTGCGTGCAAGAAGGCGCGTAACTGGACATCACCGAGTCGCCCTGATTCCAGTAGCGGCGCGGCTCGGGATTGAGCCAGTACAGCTTGCCCACGCGCTCGCTGACGTCGGCCAGCGCTCCGGCGGCCGGATCCAGGTAGTTCGTCCGTGCGTCGCCGACGACCAGCACCACAGTCCGCCGGGAGAACTGCCCGGAGTAGTCCCGCGCGAAGTCCCGCAGCACATGGCCGTAGTCGGAACTGCCGGTCCAGCGGACTGCACCGCGCGCCGCCTCGGCCTGACTGAGCTGTCGGCCAGCCGAGCGCGCCTCGCTGACTAGCTCGGTGATCTCCGACAAGCCGTCCACGAAGGAGAACGCGCGCAGCCGGCTCAGCCTGCTGTCCAGCGCAATCAGCAAGTTAAGGGTGAACCGGGAGAAGGTCGCGACCGAGCCGGATACGTCGCAGAGCACGACGATCTCTGGCTTCGGCGGCGGTGGCGGCTCAGTCCCGATCCTGAACGGCACACCTCCGGTGCCCATCGCCAGATGGAGAGTGCGCCGGATGGACAGCCGCGACCTGCGGAACTCCTGCTGGGCCAGTAGCTTGCTCAGCTGGTGCGCCAGCGGACCGATCGACGTGACCATCGCCTCCTGCTCTGCTGCTGAGGCAGTCGCGATGTCGACATCCTCCGCGAGGCGGACGCGCAAAGTCTTACTGACCGCGCGCGCTCCCCTGTCAGCGACAAGCGCACGGCGGATCGCGGCCTGCAGTTCGGCCCTGAAGCTGTCGACTGCCCGGTCGGCCTCGGCGCGCCTGAGGCGGTCGGCGAGGGCCGAAGATCCGCGCACGTTCCACCCGCCACCCGACCCCCCGCCGCCCGCAGCGCCGTCGCCCGAACCACCGTCACCGCCCGCAGCACCGTCGCCGCCGGACTGGCTGGTCAGCGCCGCCAGCAGGTCAGCCCGGATGCCGTCGAGGTTCGCCGCTTCACTAGCCGCGATCATGGCAAAGACCCCGGCCACCGGCGCGCCAGGCTCGAGGCCCGCGTAACGCCGCACGTACTCCTCGGCCAGTTGCCGGAGGGCCGCCGCGGCACCTGAAGCGATGGCCGCGCGGAGCGCGGCGGCGAGATCCTCAGCTGTGAGGCTGGCGAACTGCGCGGGCTCAGACGGCCCCGTTCCCCCAAAATAAAGGTTGAACAGGACATTGAAGGCATCGAGATGCTCCGCGCGCTTTATCAGGGCGCATTGCAGGCTCGACCGCACCACCGCCTGGTCCGCCAGCGGAATGCTGGCCAGGGCGCGGGCCGCGTCCAGGTGCTCGCCGACCGAGACGCCGACACCAACGGCCCGCAGCTCGTAAACGAGCGTGGCTAGGGCGGCGTCCTGGCCTGGCATCGGTTCAGGCCAGGGCCAGCTCGGTCAGCGCCACGGTGATGTCCCGCTCGTACTTGAGCAGCACCGACAGCGTCTGCCGGGTGACATCGTCAGCCAGCTCCGCTGCGCCAAGCGCGAGCAGGGTACGCGCCCAGTCGACGGTCTCGGAGATCGACGGCGGCTTCTTCAGGTCGGCTGACCGCAGGACCGCGACCAGCGCCGCGATCTCCTGGGCCAGGTGCAGGCTTAGTTCGGGAACGTGCAACTGAACGATCTCGGCTTCTCGTTCCACGCTCGGATAGCCCAGGTGCAAGTAGAGGCAGCGGCGCTTGAGCGCTTCGGACAGGTCGCGGGTGTTATTCGAGGTCAGGAAGACCTGCGGAATGTGCCGCGCCGTCACCGTGCCGAGCTCGGGGATCGAGACCTGATACTCCGACAGCACCTCAAGGAGCAGCGCCTCGGCCTCCATGTCCAGCCGGTCGACCTCGTCAATCAGCAGCACGACCGGCTGATCCGACCGGATGGCTGCCAGCAGCGGCCGGCTCAGCAGGAAGTCCTCGCCGAAGATCCCGGCGGCGCCGAGGTCGGTGCTGCCGCTCCCCTGGTGCAGCTGCAACTGGAGCAGCTGACGGCGGTAATCCCACTCGTAAATGGCCTTGGATTCGTCCAGGCCCTCGTAGCACTGCAGGCGGATCAGCGGCTTGCCGGTCATCGCCGCCACGCTCTTGGCTAGCTGCGTCTTGCCGGTGCCAGCGGGGCCCTCAACAAGCACCGGCTTGCTCAGCGCCGTGGCCAGGTGAACGACCGTGCGGGTTGCCGCGTCGGCTAGGTAGCCGGCCGCTCGGAGCCCTTCTTGCACGCCGTCAATGGGAGATGGAACGTCCGCCATGCGGCTAATCATCGCCAAAAGGTGATCCGTCGGGAAGACCGGGGTTACCGGAGGGTAGTCCCGGCGGCTCGCAGCCCATCGCAGCTGGCGGCCCATCGCAGCCCGCAACCCATCGCAGACTACGCGCGGGTGCGGCAAGATGAGCCGGTGGACTTAGAGCCGTACCGAGGTGAGCTGCTGGCCTTCTGCTACCGGATGCTTGGCTCGTTCCACGACGCCGAGGACCTGGTGCAGGAGACGCTGCTGCGCGCCTGGAAGGCAAGGGACCGGTACGACCCGGCGCGTGCGTCGGTCCGAACGTGGCTGTACCGGATTGCCACGAACGCCTGCCTTACCGCCCTTGACGGGAGTGCCCGGCGCCCGCTCCCGTCAGGGCTCGGCGCGCCGAGCGAGGACCCAGGGGCTCCGCTGCAACCAGCATTCGACGTTCCGTGGCTGCAGCCGTTTCCCAGCGCACGGTTCGACGTGGAGGCTCGGGCCGATCTGCGGCTTGCCTGGGTAGCCGCCGTGCAGGCACTTCCGGCGCGGCAGCGTGCCGTCCTGGTCCTGCGCGAGGTGCTCTCCTTCACTGCCGCCGAAGTCGCCGGGCAACTGAATACCACAGTGCCGGCGGTCAACAGCGCGCTGCAGCGCGCCCGCGCCGCCCTCGCGGATGTAGGCGAGCTCGACTCGGTGGGCGAGCCAGACGATCCGCAGGCGCGGGCGGTGGTTCAGCGGTACATGCGCGCATTCGAAGCGGCCGACGTGCCAGCGCTGGTGCGGCTGCTGGCCGACGATGCGGTACTGGAGATGCCGCCAGTCCCGCTGTGGTACCGGGGCAGCCGAGATTACGGCCTGTTCCTCGATCGTGTCTTCGCGATGCGCGGAGCCGGCTGGGCCACGCGGGAGCTCACCGCGAACGGGCAGCCGGCGCTCGCCGCGTACATGCCGGAGCCCGACGGCGGGTACCTGCTGCACACCCTGCAGGTCTTCTCGATCGAGAGCGGCCGGGTCACACGCAATGTCGTGTTCGCCGACCCGGGTGTCTTTGACGCCTTCGACCTGCCGCAGCGCCTCCCCCGCTGATCCCCTCGACTGATCCCCTCGACTGATCCCCTCGATGAATTTCCCGCGATGAATTTCCCGCGCTGAGCGATGAGTCCGGTCGGCGACCCCGGTACGTACCGGTGAGCACCTAGTAGGAAGGACTGTCGCCATGAGCGTCATCGTGATCGAGTTCATCAGCCTGGACGGGATTGTGTCCGACCCGGACGGATCCGCGGGCACACCGGCGGGCGGCTGGGCTTTCAGGCACGGCCCCGCGGCCATCGCCGGAGACAAGTTCCGTCTCGGCAGCACCCTGGACGATGGCGTCCTGTTGTTCGGGCGCGCGACATGGGAGCTGTTCTCGCGGATCTGGCCCGGACGCGCCGATCCGTTCGCAGCGAGCATGAACGCCGCACCGAAACTGGTCGCCTCCCGCACGCTCACCGCCACCGGCACGTCAGCGTGGGCTAACTCGCTTGTGCTGGACGGTGACCTGGTGGACGCCGTGAAGCAGGAGCAGCGCGACGTGATCGTAGTCGGCAGCCTGAGCGTCGTGCACCAGCTCATGGCCGAGGACATCGTCGACGAGTACCGGCTGTTGACCTTCCCTACGGTCCTCGGCGCTGGCGACCGGCTCTTCCCGGCCGACGGTCCGCACATGGAACTGGAGAGCCTGTCAACGGAGCAAGCCGGTCCGGTCGTCCTCACCCGATACCGCAGGGCCAGCCGCTGACTGCCTCCCGCATTGCCCGTCACGCCCTGACATGCAGCGACGCGCACAGCGTGTATGACCTGTTGCCGGGACCAGGATTACCCATGAATCCCGGATGGACCGTGTAACTGAATTGGATCAGGTAGCTGCCGCTCGAGACCGGCGGAACCTTCACATACAGGGCCCGGTTGGGCAATCCCGTGCCGGCGACAGCGACACCCGGCCCAACCGGGACATCCGGCAATTTCTGCCCCGCATGTACTGAGGCGGCCAAGTTGTAAGTGCCAGCGAAGTGGCCGTGCGACGCGGTACCGAGCAAGCCCCAGCTCTCGGTCTCCACTTCTCCGGCCCGCCGTGGCCCGGTTGCTGTCAGGGTGACGGTCTGGCCCTGCCGAGCGGTCGCTGGCCTTACGACCATCCGGAAGCTCCCGATATAGCAGCCGAGCGAGTCGACATTCCCCTTCACAGCGTTAGGGCCAGTCAGCGGCCCTGGGCCTGGCTCGCACACCCGGCCGCAGTTAGCCACAATGCCGCTCCAGCCAAGAATGCCGTGCTTGTGCGAATCGCGGCGTGGCCGGGAGGCGTCAAGCGCCGGGCGATCACGGTCGTCATCAGACCGCGCGGATGAGCAGAGCCGGCCGGGCGCCAGACTGGTCGGCCAGCTCGCGGACGTCCTTCGGGTCGGACGTCCAGACGATCGCGCTTAGGGCCGTGGCCATCACCACCACTGTCGCATCGACGACATCGGAGCTTCCGGCTTTCCCGCACAAGACCCCCGCGGCCTTGCTGATGTCTAACCCGACCGAATCGACCTGACAGCCGGCCAGCACCGTGCCGAGCCGCACCTGACGACGGCCATCACGCCACACCTGGCCGGCGACGACAGCTGGCACGTGGATGTCTCGGCCTTCGTCGAGCGCGAGCTTGTGGCGTGCCCACATACCTCGGTCGCCATGGTCCAAGGCGATCAGGGCACCGGCGTCATAAACGTAAGGCGGAATCATGCGGCACCCTCGCCTCTCCGGAAGTACTCGTCATCCGCCGCTGCCATCTCAGCACGGGCGGCGGCGAGCTCCTCGGGCGTGAAGGCACCGTGCTCTGTCTCCCACTCAGCCACGGCCGCCTGGCCGATCCGCAGCCGCATCTCGCGCTCGGCAGCGCTCGCGATTAGCCGCGATAGCGGAATGCCGGCGTCGTGTGCGGCGCCTGTCAGCGCACGGACAAGTCCCTCGTCGAGGGTGATGGTCACCTTCCTGCTTGCCATACAAACACCATATCGTAGTATGGCACTCAGCCGAGCAGCACTGGCCAGCCCGCCGTGGCCCGGATTCCTAGCCGGGCAATTCGGAAGCTGGCGACTCGGGGGCGGGGCACGCCGGGTCCAGCCCGCCCTGGCCGGCCTCGGCTGCCTCCGCGCCGGCCACAGTCGCCCAGATCCGCGGGCGGATCCGGCGGCTTGCCGCCGCTACGCATGCCGCCGCGGGGGCGAGCGCGGCGGCTCCGGCCAGCAGGGCGATCCGGATGGAGGTCAGCGTGCCGATGGCGCCGATGACGGGACCGCCCGCGATCTGTCCCGCGCTGTCGAACATGTCCTTGGCCGAGAGCGCGGTAGCCCGCACGGAGGATTCGATCCTGGTGATCATCCAGCCCGACAGCAGCGGGTCGAGCACCGGGCGCAGCACCGACACGGCGACATAGGCGGCCACCACCACGGCGAATGCGTTCGCGCTGGCCATTACGATCACGGCCACGCCGATCGCCAGCGTGAGAATCAGCAGACCGCCCGCCACCGAGTCCGGCCCCAGCCGCTCGGTACGCCGCTTGGCCAGTTCCGTGGCGCCGACGCCAAGCAACGCCGCCGCGCACGCGAACAAGCTGAACCACATCGCCGGATGCAGGCCGCTGAGCTGCGGAAACCTGATGTCCCTGAGCAGGAACGCGCCCCACAACCGGTCAAAGCTCTCGCTCCACATGCCAGCGAACAGCGTCATGCCGAACAGCAGCACCAGCCCTGGCACCGCGATGACCGCGCGATGAGTGGCCCGCGTCTGCTCGGTGAGCAAGGTGCGCGCCGAGCTGGCGATCAAGGCGAGGCGCTGACGGAAGCCGGGCTGCCACGCGCCCGGCGGTGACGGCTCGGCAGGCAGTGCTGGCTGGACAGGCAGTGCTGGCTGGACAGGCAGTGCTGGCTGGAAGTTCTGCTCCGGCATCACGACGGTTGTCCCGACGGCAAGCAGGCAGATCAGGCTGCCGCCGGTCAGCAGTGGCATGTTCAGGCCGGCCAGCGCGATCACGCCGGACAGCAGGCTGCCAGCGACAGTTGCGATCAGGCCATACTGGGTGGCCCGCAGATAAACGCTGGTCATGCGGTCGTCGCCCAGCTCGCCGGCAAGTTCGCCCGCGACCCAGGCTTCCTGCGCTCCATTGTTCAATGCAGCGCCGAGGCCGAGCACTACCTGGGCGGCGATGAGGTTAGCGAAGGCTGGCGACAAGCTCTCCATGATCAGCGCAAGGCCGACGATGAACAGCCCGGCCAGCGTGCACAGCCGTCGGCTGACCAGGTCGGCCAGCACGCCAGTGGGTAGTTGCAACAGGAAGTAACTGAGCTCAAGCGCGGTGCCGAGCAGGAGCAACTCCAGGGGGTTCAGCCGCCCCGAAATGACCCAGTACACCGTGATCGTCGCGTAGCTGATGCCAAGGAAGAAGCTCGTGCCGCACTCGAGGATGAGGTACAGCGGGTATGGCCGGATCGGATGTCTGCCCAGTAGCATCCAGCCTCCGCAGGGGTTGACCGTGCCCGCGGCAAGCGAGTCGCCGAGACGTTAAGCGGCGGCGACCACATGGGTCAATACCTTTTCCGGCACCGAGTGGGCTGCAAACTGCCCGAGCCTGGGCTAGTACGCGCCAACAGGACCGCGTGTAGGTCGCCGGCCGAGCGTGACTGCAACCCCGACTCGGCTTGGCTGGCCTCTGTTGCCCGGTTTACTCTGTTTTGCCGGGCCGCGATCCTGCTCGCACGAGTCCGGGCTCCCTCCTGGCAGCGACATATCACGGATTCTGTCGGCGACATGGGCTGGTTTGTCCAAGTTAGCGCCGCACGAGTCCGTAAGTGGGCAGCGCTCATAACAAAGCTCGCTAATCAGACGAACATCCTAGGGTTGGCGGCCAGCGCGCGCCGGCCAGCGCCAGCGAACCCGATGCAGCCCGGGCCCGAACGATGGACCCGGGAATGGCCCGTCACCAGGTTTTGTTAGACTGGCAAACTATAAGAACGCCGTACCTTAAGGGAGTCAAAGGTGACGGAATCGGCGAGCGCCGACGGAGGGCCAGCGGCAGGCGCAGAGCAGCCCGCAGCGGGCACGGCCGAGGCGGCCGTCTGCGGACTGCTTACTCTGCTGCGAATGTCGCGGGTCATGGAGCGGGTCGACGCGGGGGTGAGTCCGCAGCAGTACCGGATGCTGAAACTGATCGGCGCAGGCGGGGAGCGCTCGGCCAGGCTCGCCGAGAAGCTCGCGGTCGCCAAGCCGACGCTCACCTCCACAGCCGACAGCCTCGTGGCGGCCGGCCTCGCCAGGCGACAGGCGGAGCCGGGAGACAGGCGGGTAGTCCGGCTGTTTCTGACCGACGCTGGCCGGGCCGCGATCGAGCGGGCTGACGGGGCCTATGCGGCCTGGTTCGGCTCGCTGCTCGACCACACCGGCCGGCGCGCCGAGATCCTTTCCGACTTTCTCCTTCTCGATGAAGCAATGACCGAGCGGCGCCGCGCGCGAGAGGCGGCCAACTCTGCGGCCGAGGGCGAAGACACCAGCGCAGGCCAGCAGTGAGGCCGGCGGACGGAAAGCGGCAGTCAGGGAGCAGCCAGCAGCCGGTGAACGGGCAAGTGCCGCCCGCCAGCCAGCCGGCCCACGCGGACGCGGGAAAGGCGCTCGGCTCAGGCTACGGCGAGGGCTGGCTGCGCCGCCTGGTCGCATACTGCTGGCGGCACAAGGCCCTGAGCCTCGTCGCGTTCGGCGCCTCTCTGGTGTCCACCGTGGTGACAGCGCTGATCCCGCTCATCCAGCGCGACGTCATCGACGGCCCGATACTCAAGCGGTCCGGACCGGTCTGGCCGGGCGCCGTTCTCCTGATCGCGGCCGCGCTGATCAGCTTCGGCGCGGTATACCTGCGCCGTTACCGCGGCGGCCAGCTTTCCCTCGATGTGCAGCACGACCTGCGCACCGAACTGTTCGGTTCGCTGACCAGGCTGGACGGAGCCCGGCAGGACCAGCTGCACACGGGCCAGATCGTCAGCAGGTCCATCTCCGACCTGAACATGATCCAGAGCCTGCTGCAGATGCTGCCGATGCTGCTCGGCAACACCCTGCTGTTCTTCGTGTCACTGGGCCTGATGCTCTGGCTCTCGCCGCTGCTCGCACTGATCTCACTTGCGGTCGGACCTGCCCTGCTCGTGCTGTCGCTGGCCTCCCGGCGGCGGCTGTTCCCGGCGACCTGGGACGCCCAGCAGAAGGCCGGCGAGGTTGCGGGGGTAGTCGAGGGTGCCGTGACCGGCGTCCGCGTGGTCAAGGGGTTCGGCCAGGAGAACCAGGAGATCGACAGGGTCGAGGGCGCCAGCAGGCTTCTCTATGCGGCCAGGGTCCGGGCTGTCCGGCTGATGGCCAGGTTCTCCCCCGCCCTCGGCGCGGTCCCGGCGCTTGGCCAGGTCGGCGTGCTCGCGCTCGGCGGCTGGATGGCCGTCAAGGGCGAGATCCCCCTCGGCACGTTCCTCGCCTTCGCCGCTTACCTGGCACAGCTGGTCAACCCCGTCCGGGCGCTGACCAACCTGATCACCATCGGCCAGGAGGCCAGGGCCAGCGTGATCAGGGTGTTCGAGGTCATCGACTCGCGGCCGGTGCTGACCGAGAAGCCGGATGCTGTCGTGCTGCCGGCCGGGCCGAAGGACGTCGAGCTGGATGACGTGCACTTCGGTTACGTGCCGTCCGAGCCGGTGCTGCGCGGGCTGTCGCTACGGGTGCGGCCGGGCGAGACGCTCGCGGTCGTCGGCACCTCGGGCTCCGGGAAGTCGACGATTTCGCTCCTGCTCCCGCGGTTCTACGACGTCCGCTCCGGCGCGGTCCGGATCGGCGGGTACGACGTGCGCGACCTCACGCTGAACTCGCTGCGCGCCTCGATCGGCCTGGTGCTGGAGGAGAGCTTCCTGTTCTCCGACACCGTGGCGAATAACATCGCCTACGGACGGCCGGACGCCACGCACGAGCAGATCGTCGTGGCTGCCAGGGCCGCCGAGGCCGAGGAGTTCATCCTCGGCTTGCCCGACGGCTACGACACGGTCATCGGCGAGCAGGGCCTGACCCTGTCCGGCGGGCAGCGCCAGCGGGTCGCGCTGGCCAGAGCGCTGATCACCGACCCGGCGGTCCTGGTACTCGATGACGCGACATCGGCCATCGACGCACGCGTCGAGGCGCAGATCCACGCGACCCTGCGCAAGGTAATGGCGGGCCGGACCACGCTACTGATCGCGCACCGCCGATCCACGCTCGAACTGGCCGACCAGATCGCCGTGCTTGACCAGGGCCGTCTCATTGACCAGGGCACCAACGACGAGCTGATGCAACGCTGCGCGGAGTACCGCCTGCTGCTAGCCGGACCAGGCGACGACGCCGAGGGCACCGATGCCGGGGAGCTTGGTTATTACCGGAACGCCGTAGCCGGCAACTCTGCCGCCCGCCAGGCCGCGCCTGCCTCGGGCCAGGTCACCCCCAGCCTGTGGCCGCAGCGTGCTGCGGCACCGGACGGGTCCAACGGCGCGGCCACCGAGGCCGCTAGCGCGCAGCTTGCCGCGATGGCGGCGGCCGGGATCGGCCGCGGCCGGATCTCCGGCGGGGCAGGCGGCGGAGGCCGCGGCGGCGGAGCCGGCCAGCGCGGCGCCGCTCTCAGCGGCGGCGCGATGGGTGGCGGCTGGCTGGCCGGCGTGCCCGCGTCACCGGAACTGCTGGCCAGGGTGGCCGCGCTCCCGCCCGCGAACGGCACGCCCGACGTCGACCAGTCGTTCGCCCGCGCTCCCGATCCGAAGTTCACGCTGCGCAGGCTGCTGAAGCCGTTCGCTATCGCGATGCTCATCGGGCTGCTCCTGGACGCGACCGACGCGGTGTTCAGCACCGTGCAGCCGCTGCTCGTCAAGAACGGCATCGACAGCGGCGTCGAGCATCATGTCTTCAAGATCATCGGGATTCTGTCCGTGGTCGGCCTGGGTATCGTGCTGGCCGACTGGTGGGTGAACTGGGCGCAGACGATCGTCGTCGGGCGCAACGGCGAGCGGCTGCTCTACACGCTGCGGGTGAAGATCTTCTCCCAGTTGCAGCGGCTCGGGCTCGACTTCTACGAGCGTGAGCTGACTGGCCGGATCATGACCAGGATGACGACGGACGTGGACGCGCTGTCGTCGTTCTTCCAGACCGGCCTGATCACGATGGTGAACTCCGTACTCACGTTCTTCGTCGTGCTGATCGTGATGGTGGTCATCAACGTGCGCCTTGGGCTCATCCTGGCGCTGTTCCTGCCGGTACTGATCGCCGCCACGGTGATCTTCCGGTCAAAGTCCTCGAAGGCCTACAACGAGGCCAGAGAGAAGGTCAGCATGGTCAACGCTGACCTCCAGGAGAACGTGGCAGGCCTGCGGGTCGCCCAGGCCTACCGGCGCGAGCAGGTCAACTCCGACAGGTTCGCCGGCTTGTCCGGCGCCTACCGCAAGTCCCGGCTGCGTGCCCAGCGGATGATCGCGGTGTACTTCCCGTTCGTCCAGGCCCTGTCCACGCTCGGCGGCGCGGTCATCCTGCTGGTCGGCGCCGGGGAGACACACAGCGGCCTGCTCACCGCTGGCGGCCTGATCGCGTACCTGCTCTATATAGACCAGCTGTTCTCGCCGATCCAGCAGATGTCACAGGTGTTCGACGGCTACCAGCAGGCCAACGTCGGCCTGCAGCGGATCAAGGCCCTGCTGCAAACCCCGACGAGCACCCCGCAGGCGGCCAACCCGGTGGTACCCGGGCGGCTGCGCGGCAAGATCGAGATGCGCGACGTCCACTTCGGCTACCAGGGCCAGCGCACCGAGGCGATCCGCGGCGTCGACCTGTCGATCACTCCTGGCGAGACCGTGGCCCTAGTCGGGCAGACCGGTGCGGGCAAGTCCACCATGGTCAAGCTCGTGGCCAGGTTCTACGACGTCACCTCGGGCAGCGTGCTGGTCGACGACACCGACGTGCGCGAGTACGACCTGTCGAAGTACCGGCAGCAGCTCGGCGTGGTGCCGCAGGAGTCTTACCTGTTCGCGGGGACGGTGCGCGACGCCATCGCCTACGGGCGGCCCGACGCGACCGACGCCGAGGTGGAGGCTGCCGCCCGCGGCGTCGGCGCGATCGAGATGATCTCCCGGCTGCCAGGCGGGTTCAACCACGAGGTCACCGAGCGCGGGCGCAACCTGGCCGCGGGACAGCGGCAGCTGATCGCGCTAGCCCGCGCTTACCTTGTTGACCCGGCGATCCTGCTGCTCGACGAGGCCACTGCCGCACTCGACCTCGCCGCCGAGGCCGAGGTGAACCGGGCGACCGAGCAGCTTGCCGCGCGGCGCACGACGATCGTGGTGGCGCACCGGCTGACCACCGCCTCGAAGGCCGACAGGATCCTGGTCATGGCCGACGGCCGGATCGCCGAGTCGGGAACGCACGACGAGCTGCTGGCCCGCGAGGGGTTGTATGCGGCGATGTGGGCGGCCTTCACCGGGGAAACCGAGCTGGTCGCTTGACGGGTGTCCGCGCCTCCCGGGGGTCGGCGCGGGCACCCAGCTCGCGGACGGGTACGAAGTAGCGCGCGGCGCACGACGGATCCGGGGAACTTGGCCCTTCCCCGGCACCGATTCAGTTGCGCGGGCATGACTGCCTGCCCGCGGTCAGCTGCTGCCTGACCCGCTTCCTCGCCCTGTGCAGCCGCGACATCACGGTGCCGATAGGCACGCCGGTCATCTCGGCCGCGTCACGATATGAGTAGCCCTCAACGTCGACTAGGTAGATCGCGACCCTGAAGCCCGCCGGCAGCTCTGCCAGCGCCGCGCGCACCTCGGACAGGCTGATCTTGCTCAGTGCCACGTCCTCAGCCGATGGCACGCTACGCGCCGCGATAGCCGCGGGCAGCCCGGCCGTGGAGGCGGCCGGGATGTCGACGACCGGGCTCAGCACTTCCGGCGGTTCGTACTGGCGATGCCGACGGGAGTTGAGAAAGGCGTTGGTCATGATGCGGAAGAGCCAGGCGCGGCCGTTCGTGCCGGGCTTGAAGCCGGCCAGCCCCACATACGCGCGTGTCATCGTGTCCTGGACGAGATCCTCGGCGTCGCTGGCGTTGCCGGTCATCCGCAGCGCGGTCGGGTACAACTGGCGCCGGCAGGGTCCAAGCTCACGTTCGAAAAGCACATCGGCAGAAAGCCAGTAGCCGTCAGCCTGGTACTCAAGGGCCCCGTCAGCGTTGCAGTCTGCAGTGCACATGAGCGCCATCGCTTCCTCGGCGGGCAGCGCCCGCGCGCCCGCTAGGTCCATGCGCGACGGGAAGGCGCGATCAGGTAGAGCCTGGTCTCCGTCTCCTCGGCTGCGCGATCGATCGAGCCGGCAAGCGGCCGGAGGAGCCGCCACAGTCAGGCGGGATCTCGGTTGACTTGAATATCTCAAGTTGAGCGCTCGGCAAGCACCCTGTCCACCCTCGCATAAGCTGCCAAAACACCCAGCCAGACGGGATCCGCAGCGGCCGACGTTCGGATTCCGTACGGCTGTTCGCAAGGCGTAGATCCGGCCTACCGAGTCAAGGCGCACCACCGACCTGCCGGCGCCGGGCTACCGTGGTTGCCGGCCGCCAACTCCGCGCCCGCAGCGCGCTGACCCTACGCAGCCTTGGCGGCGCGGCGCCAGGCGGCCAGCGCCGCCTGGATCTCGTCCGCGCCGATGCCGACGTGGGTGAGCATCCGGATCCGGCCGCCGAGCATGGTCACGAAGAGGCCCTCCGCGGCGAGCAGTTCCCGCCACTCCGCCGCGGCCCGACCGGTCCCGGACACGTCGATGAACAGGATGTTTGTCTCCACCGCAGCCGGATCGATGCTGCCAGGCAGCAACTCGGCGACGCCCTCGGCGAGCGTGCGGGCGTTGGCGTGATCATCGGGCAACCGGGCTGGCCCTTCCTCAAGGGCGATAAGGCCCGCCGCGGCCATGATGCCGGCCTGCCGCCAGGCGCCACCGAAGAGGATCTTCAGGCGACGCGCCTCCCTGATGAACTCCCTGTCGCCTGCCAGGACCGAGCCGATCGGCGCGCCCAGGCCTTTGGACAGGCAGAACATCATCGAGGTCACTGCGCTGGCGTAGTCAGCGACGGGCACTTCGGCGACCGCGCAGGCATTGAAGATGCGGGCACCGTCCAGGTACAGCGGCACCCCCGCATCCGCGCAGACAGCGGCGATATCGCGAACCCCGGTGAGGCTCATGACCGCGCCGCCGCCCACCTGGTGCGTGTTCTCGATGCTGACGAGGTCTACCACAGCGACGTCGGCGGGATCGGGCGCCAGCGCTGCCGCGACTTGTTCACCGAGCAGCAATCCACGGTCCGGTGCGGTCAGGTAGTTGAAGGAGACGCCGGACAGCACAGCCGCAGAACTGACCTCAGTCCGGCCGACGTGCGCGGTGGCCTCGCACACCGCCCGGTGCCCGGACCGGACGTAGGCGTGCAGGGCGACCTGATTGCACATGGTCCCGGTCGGCAGGTAAATGGCGGCTTCCTTGCCGGTCAGCTCGGCCGCGCGGTCCTGCAGCAGGTTGACCGTCGGATCATCGCCGTACCAGTCGTCTCCCACTTCGGCGGTGGCCATCGCGCGCCGCATCCGGTCCGATGGCTGGGTAACAGTGTCCGAACGAAGGTCAATGCGGGCGCCCATGCAGGGCACGATACGGGAACGCGCCCGCTACCCCCCGGTCTGGGTAACGACCACCGCGGTGCCCGGCGCTGGTGCAGCGGCCGCCGTCAGGGCAGCGGCCGGCGTCAGGGCAGCGGCCGGCTCCAGCACAGCGGGGCCGGCCAGCTGATCAGCGCGCAGCGTCCTGATTTCGCGCGGGACAAGGGCCAGCGCCGAAGCCGCGACGATCAGCGCGGCGGCACCGTACTGCGTCACCGACACTCCTGCCCATGCCGCAATCGGCCCGGCCACCACGGCTCCGACCGGCATGGCCATGATCGAGCCGAACGCGTCATAGGACGAAACCCTGGCCAGCTTCTCCGGCTGGATGTTCCTGGCCAGCGCCACCGTCCACTGCACCATCATGATCTCCATCGACGTGCCGATGGCGAACGACGCAGCGCAGATCGCCGGCAATGGCCACAGCATCGCCAGCGCCAGTGGCGAGATCGCGATGCTCGCGCCGCTCAGGACAACGAAAAGCATGGGCCGCCGAGGGCTGAACCGCAGCGAGATCAGCCCGCCGGTGATCAGGCCGAACGACTCGGCGCCGGTGATCGTGCCCCAGGCCGCAGGGCCGCCCAGGTGCGCACGAGCGACTACCGGGCCGAGCACGCCGAACGATCCGTACCAGGCCATCAGGACCACGGCGAACTGGGCGACGCATACCCACAGCCAGGTGTGCGAGCGGAACTCCGACCAGCCCTCGCGCAGTTCGCGCAGCATGCTTGGCTCGTGAGTCCGCTCCAGCGCGGTCACCCGCAGCGACAGCATGAGTGGCACGGTGCCAAGCAAGCCGATGCCGCAGATGGCCAGTGCCCAGCCAGGCTTGATTGCCGCGACGACGAAGCCCGCGAGAACGGCGCCGCCCATCTGCGCGCCGTTCATCGCCAGCCTGCTGACCGCGCTGGCCTCCTGCAACAACTCTTTGGGCACCAGCCGGGGCAGCAGTGCCGATGACGCCGGGTAGAAGATCGCCATGCCGATGCCGGTCACGGATTCCAGCCCGATCATTTGCCACAGCGCCGGATGACCGGTGAGCACGAGGATGCCGAAGGTACCCTCGCCTGCCGCCATCATGACGTTCCCGACGATGATCACCTTCTGGGGTGCCACCCGGTCCGCCACGACACCGCCAAGCAGCAGGAAGACCAGCGACGGCGCGATCTGCGCGGCAAGCACGTATGACAGCTTCGCGGTCGAGCCATTGGTGGCATCGAGTACCGCGAACGACACTCCCACCAGGGAAAACGCGAACGACGCCGGCGCCAGCACCCGGTCAGCAAGCAGCACACGGAAGTCGCGGATGGCGAGCACCGGGAAGCGCTGCGCGACCAGGGCAAGACGGCGCCTGGGCGCAAGCGCGAACATGGCTGACTTCCGATCTGAGGCCTGGCGGTGGTGCCCCGACCTTACCTGGCGGCCTGACCTGCGGAAAAGTGAATATTGTCTGCGGGCCGCCGCGAGGCGCTGAGTAATCAGGCGCCCGTTTGACCTTGCGGCGGCGGACCGGCATGATCGCGACTACCAGGCAGGCGAGCCCTTGTCACGGCACCCCCGGATGCACTTCCGCGCCTGGTAGATGGCACGCTTCGGAATAACCGCACG
>Ga0335075_10005361_pt1 | contig 19923 bp, 20 predicted proteins | sample Lox_Sample_24_FD_206723 | JGI IMG/M metagenome (GOLD analysis project Ga0335075, IMG submission 206723) | Soil microbial communities from Loxahatchee National Wildlife Refuge, Florida, United States - Lox_Sample_2.4 | ecosystem: Environmental > Terrestrial > Soil > Wetlands | place: USA...
GCGAGCGCGAGGGTGATTCTCTTGACCATAGCGGCGAGGCTCCATTCCAGGTCCGGGTTCCGGCCTCAGTCCTGGGGGCGCTCGGCAGGCCCACAAGGCCGGTGGCGCTGATTATCTCTCCCGGCCGGCTCCGATCGCCAGAGGAACGCTCTCGGTCGGCTGCCGCACGGACGAGCGCTCCGCCGGATGGCCGGACCGCGGCAGGTAGAGTTTCACCGTGGTGCCCTGCCCCGGCTCGCTCGTGATCCGCACCTGCCCACCCGACTGCTGCGCGAAGCCGGCGACCTGGGACAAGCCGAGGCCGGTGCCGTGGCCCGGCTCCTTGGTGGTGAAGAAGGGCTCGCACGCGCGCGCCGCGATTTCCGCGGACATGCCGGTCCCGGTGTCGGACACTGCGATGAGCACGTACTGCTCATCGAGCATGGCGCTCGCCGTCTCGATGGTGAGCCGGCCGGCCTGCGGCATCGCATCGCGCGCGTTGATCGCGAGATTGAGGAGCGCGGTTTCGAGCTGGCCGGCATCGGCCGCGACGCTGCCGACCCCGCGGCCGAGCACGGTCTCGATGATGATGCGCTCCCCGAGCGAATGGCGCAGCAGCTCCGCCATCTGCGTCACCAGCTCGTTGGGATCGATCGGCTGCACCTCGAGCGGCTGGCGGCGCGCGAACGCGAGCAGCTGCCGGGTGAGGGCCGTGGCCCGGTCGGCGCTGCGGCGGATCATCTCGAGGTAACGGGGCGCTTCGGCCGGCGCGTCCTGGCGCTGCAGGATCTCGAGGGAGTTGCGGATGACGTGCAGCTGGTTGTTGAAATCGTGCGCGACCTCGCCGGCGAGGAGGCCGAGCGCCTCCATCTTCTGCGCCTGTGCCAGGGCGGCCGCCTCCTCCGCGTTGCGGGGCCGGGCGATCGGCAGCGGCGCGCGCGCCTCTTCGGCCCGCGCCCGCCGCTCCCGCAGGAGCGACGCACCGATGAGCGCCGTGCCGGTGAGACAGGCGAGCGCGGCCGCGACGATCGCGGCGGGCGCTGCGGCGCCGATGCCGGCTCCCGGGCCGAGCGCCAGCCACAGTCCCACGCCCTCCAGCGCCAGGGACGCGGGCAGCGCGAGCACGAGACCAACATACAACACGAGGCGGGATCTGCGAGTGCTCATCGTCTTCATGACTCCTCCAGACATGAGCCCGGTACCCCCCGTGCGGCGGGACCAAACGCCGCGGCGGGTGACATATCTCAACTCAAATGTGAGCTGAGTCGCAAGCTGTCGTTCTTTGGAGTCAATGTGTCCCGCGGGCAACAGGCCGCGCGGCCTGCAGGCGTCATGCCAACAGCGTGCCGCCGGCCACGGGCCGGATCACCTGCGCAGGATGCGCATCTGCCTGAGCGGCGAGCGGCCGTAGATGCGCTCGAGGAGCTGGCGCTGGGTGAGAGTCGCCGGCGGCGCGATGCCGGTGGGCGGTGACGGACAGGTGGACGGCTGCGGATCCGCCAGGTAGGCGAGCGCGGCGGCGAGGCGGCTTTCGGCCGGATCGCCGAGCGCGTGCCCGAAATCATCCGCCACCGAGCAGCCTGGCACCGCTACCCCGGCGGCCGGGGTGGTGTTGGCCGGCGAGAAGCCGTCGCCGTAGCCGCCGAACCCCTTGGCGTTGACGCCCTGGAACTGGATCGAGAAGTAGGTCGTGCCGCAGTTGTCCTGCGGATAGAAGCCGTACGGCTTGCCGCAGGTCGTGGAGCCTATCTGATAGACGGTGAAGCCGACGCCCTGCAGGCTGTTGATGATGGATTCGCTGGCCGAGCACGTGTCCTGGCCGGTGATCACCGCCACCCGCGTCATGTTGAGCGTCGGCAGAGGCTCCCCCGCGGTCGTGGAGAAGCCCTGTGTGGTGCTGTGGAAGAGCGTCGGGGTGATGGCGTCCCCGGTCACCGGATTGGTGGTGGGGTACTGATCGTTGAACTGCTGCAGCTCGAAGGTCTCGCCGGCGGTCTGGTTGGGGCCGGCGATCATGTAGGCGAGCTCGCTCGCCAGATCCAGGTAGCCGCCGCCGTCGTACCTGAGGTCGAGGACGAGATCGGTCACGCCCTTGGCGCTCAGGTCGTTGATCGCGCTGATCAGCTCCGATTCCGCGGTGGCGATCTGGTCGTTGTAGAGAATGTAACCGACCGTGGCGCCGGTCGGCCCGGTGAGGGTGGTCTCCATGAGAACCGGGGTCGAGGTGATGTCGGCGGCCTGCAGCGTCACGGTGCGCGGGGTGCTCGAGCCGGGATCCTGGACCTCGAAGGTATGGGTCTCTCCCGCAGTGGAGGGCGCCAGGCCCGCGTTGATGATATCGACGCTGTTCTGATCAGCGGCATTGACGACGTCGACGCCATCGACCTGCAGGACGGTGTCGCCGCGCACGAAGTCCGCGGCAACGGTCTGTGACGGCAGACTGGCTGTCGGCTCCAGGTAGGCGATCACGACGTTGCGCGGCGGTGTTGCCGCGACGATCTCGAACTGAACCCCGTAGCCGACCTCCTGGCCCGACTGGGACAGCGCCTCCCAGACCGAGGTCGGGTAAGTGAAGTGGAAGCGATCCTTCGCAGCCCCCGTGGACGTCGTCTCCATCGTCTTCATCAGCTGAAAATAGTCGGACGTGCTGTAGAGCGCGGGATTTTCGTCCTGCACCTCGTCGTACCAGAGATAGAGCTGGTGGGTCCAGGAACGGAGCCAGTTGTTCTCGTCCGTGGTCGTGCCCTGGCGGTCGGGATAAGCCTGCTCCGTATAGGGATCGATACCCGTCCGGGGTGACTGACAGAGCGCCGCGAAGGTCGAGGGCTGCTCGAAGACGCCGGGCGTCCACGCGGCGCTGCTCTGGCCGGTGAGGCTGTTTCCGGAGGTCGAGGTCCCTCCACCGCCCCCGCCGCCGCCCCCACAGCCGCACAGGCCTGCCAGCACTGCCAGCGGCAGTACCCAGCGCGCGCGGCGCTCCCCCCAAGCCACCCCTAACACTCGTGACCTCCCGGAACACGGTGGCGCCGCGGCAGGCGTGGCCCGCCGCGGCGCCGTCCACTCGTAGTCAGCGACGGCACTATAGCCGAATGACTGAGCCGGGCAAGCCTCCTCAGTCGGCGGGCTCCGTATTCGAGAAGTACATCAGCACGTAGGCCTTGTACGTGCCGTCCGTCTGCGGAGTGCCGTAGACCTTCACCTGCGTACCGGCTGCCAGAGCGCTGGTCAGGGTGCCGAGGCCGCTGGAGGTGCTGATGTCGATCGGGCTGATCGACACGATGCCGTTGGAGCGGTCGACCTGGTAGACCAGGGTGGCCGAGCCCGAGGCGGTGCTGATGTCGACCGTGCCCGGGGTGGTGCCGCCGGCCAGCGTCATGGTGAAGGCATCATTCGCCAGGCCGGTGACCACCGTGCCTCGCGGCAGCGGCGTCGGCAACAGGATCGTCCAGGGCGCCGACCAGCCGGTCAGGTTGGCGGGGTCGCCCCAGCGCGCATCCGACACACCCCAGGCGAAGAAGTCATCGCCGGCGAAGGTGAAGCCGCCCGAGGCGCCCCCGCCCACGGCGGTGGAGAAGTCCGCTATCGCGCCGCCGCCGTCATCCACCAGCGTCGGATAGGCGAAGTTCCACCACTTGAAGCCGTCGATGGGGTTGCCGTCCGAGTCCTTGCCGTTGGCGCTCGAGCCCGAGATGTAATCGAGCGTCATGCCGTAGTCGTCCGTGGCGGTCAGATAGTCGTGGGTATAGGTGAATCCCGTTCCATCGGGCAGCGCATTCGAGATCTGTCCGGAGTAGGCGGCCGTCTCGATGTCCACCGACTGCGCGACCAGCGGGCTTCCCAGCGGATCGACCACGCTCACCTGCACCTTGAAGCCGCGGACGAAGTCGTCGTTGGCGAGGAACGAGGGGCCGGTTCCGATCGGGGCGGCATCCGCCGCGGGATTCGCCGGCTGGCGGAAGAAGAACTGCGTAGCGGCGTTCACGGTGATCGGCACGGGCACGCCCGCCGCGTTGTCCACCACGATCGTGTCAGTGGAAGGATTCACGTGCAGCACGTGGCCTTCGGGACTCAGCCACAGCTTGTTGAAGTCGGTGCTCGCCCAGACGCGTACCGCGACGAGCGATCCATCCTCCTGATATCGCGCGGTGAGCCGAACGTATTCGCCGTTCAGGGTCGAGGCCACCGACGAGAAGCTGGTGATCGTCGTGCTGGTGCCGGCATCCACGTCGTAGAAGATCGTGCCGTGGGTCGCGTCCGCATTTATCGTGAGCGATTGTCCGGTCGAGACCGGGGTCTCGGGGTCGGCCACGGGCAGCGTCGGCATCTCCTTGGTGATCGTGATCGAGCCGCCGTCGGCCGCCACAGCGGTCACATCGCCGTACATCTCGCGGAGCACCAGGTGAGTGATGTCGCTGACCGGATGGCGGCGCACGGGCCCGACGAAGTTGACCGCCCACTGGGTGGCGGTGGCGCCGGGAGGATCGTGTGCCACGATGAAGGCGGGATGGGACAGGTCGAACTCGAGGTCGAGCGCGCTCGAGCCGCTCGCCGAGACGACCAGGGGCGAGTCGAAGTTGACGTTGACCGGCACGGCGAGGCTGCCCGAGGAGCCCTGGGTGCCCATGATCTGGATGTCCGAGGACGGGATCACCTCGCCGGAGGCGCCCGCGAACCCGGCCTCGGGCTGCGCGGAGACGACGAGCTGCACGTCGCCCGGGTTGCCGCTGACCGTCACGATGGCGCCGGTGTACGTGCCGTCGGGCACCGGGACGTTACCCAACACCTCGCCGATCTGGTCGAGCTCCTCGAGGTTGACCATGGGAGGCGTGGCGGCAGCCGTGTAGACCGTCACGGCGCTGCCGCCGCCCTGCGGAATGAGCGCGATGCTCATGATCTTGACGGCGACTGTTGCCCAGTCATCGGAGGCGGCGTCGCTGATGATCATCGCCATCTGACTGGTCTGCGGCGGCGGGCTGCTGCCCATGCCCGTGCTGGGATCGGAGGAGCCGCCGCCGCCGCAGGCGGCGAGGCCCGTCAGGAGAGCGGCGCAGACGGCTGCGCGCAACAACTTGGAGTGCATGATCGTGATCCTCACCTGTGCCTGTGTCGTGAAGCGGCGACGAGTTGGATTCGCCGCCATTGCCGCAACAGAGCGCGCCAATCTGTTACAGGTTGACGCAGATTTCTCGAGGTGAGCGCGCCCGACCGCGCCTGTCAACGCGCCGGCGCGCGGCGCGTTTGGGGGGCTTTTTACGTAATCGCCGTCAGGAAGACCGCGCGGCCAGCATGGAAAGCACGTATTCCTTGGCATTGCGGCAGGCGTCCTCTACCGATTGGCCCGTGGCCAGGCCCGCGGCGATCGCCGAGGCCAGCGCGCAACCCGTGCCGCGGCATCGTGCTTCCAGGCGCGGGGAAGAAAGCCACTGCGGGGCGCCCCGCGCGGTAAGAAGCAGGTCCGCCGCCTCGGTACCCTCTGCATGTCCGCCTTTGAGCAGCACGGCGCGCGCACCCATCGCCAGCAGCGATCGCGCCTGCTCGAGCGATTCCTCGCGGCTGCGCGCCGCCGCCGTGGCGCAGAGAGTCGCCGCTTCCGGAATGTTGGGAGTCAGCACGGTCGCGAGGGGAAAGAGCCGCGTGCGCATCTCTGCCTGGCCCTCCGCATCCAGCAGGACGCCTCCGGATGAGGAGAGCAACACCGGGTCGAGGACGATGGGAATCGAGCCGCCGCGGGGCAGGCTGTCCGCCACGGCGCTGACGGTGGCGCTGGTGCCCAGCATGCCTATCTTGACGGCACCGACGGTGGCGGATTCCAGCGCTGCGCGTATCTGAGTGCGCACGATCTCCGGCGGTACGTGGAGCACGCTGACCACATGGCTGTGTGTCTGGGCGGTCACCGCGGAGATGGCACAGAGTGCATCGACGCCGAGGTCCGTGAGAACCGTGATGTCACGGACGATACCCGCGCCGCCGCTGGAGTCGGAGCCGGCGATCACGAGCACGGCGGGCCGGCCGGTCAAGCCGTCAGTCTCCGAGAGCGATCAGCGCGAGGTGCTCGTGTCCCGCGCGGCGCAGAGCCTGCGCGGCCCGCCATGCGCGGATGCCGGAGCGGCAACAGAGAACCACACGCGATGCGCGGGTATCGGGCAGGCCTGCTCTCTCGACTTCCTCGACACCGACCCGGAGCGCGCCCGGGAACGGGGATACCGGAGCCTCGGCCACGCTGCGCAAATCGACCACCATGTCCGCCTCACGCACTTCCTCGGGGGCGATGAAGGGTACTGCGGGACCGGACGGCTCGCGCGCAGAGGCGAACGAGAATCCGCTGAAGCGCAGGGTGTGAAAGTCGACGCTGATGAGCTCGCCGAGCACGGGCGGTGTGAGATGGAGCAGAATCGCCAGGGTCATGTGCGCCTGCAGGGTGCCCATCACGCCTACGGCGGTTCCGAGGACACCGGACTGCGCGCACGAGCCGGCCTGGCGCGGCATCTCCGGGAACACGGCCCTGTAGCTGGGCGCGCCGCCGCAGAAGGCTCCCACGTATCCTGAGAGTCCCAGCACCGAGGCGCTGACGAGAGGCTTCGCCTGCCGGAGGCACTCGTCGCTGAGGATGTACGTCAACGCGAGACTGTCCGCGGCGTCGATGATGACGTCCGCTCGCGAGACCCACGGGGCGGCGTTGGCCGGAGTCAACCGCTCCACGGCCTCCTCGACCGACACTCCCGGGTTCAGCTGCCGCAGGGCTGCCGCGGCCGCGCGCGCCTTCGGCTGCCCGACATCGCTCATGCGGAAGAGCGGCTGGCGCTGGAGGTTGGATTCATCGACCCGGTCGTGGTCGACGATGAGAAGCCGCCCTGCTCCTGCCGCGCACAGGTACGGCAGCACGGCGCAGCCGAGTCCGCCGGCGCCCGCGACCAGGACGGTGCCCGCGGCGAGGCGCGCCTGTCCTTCCGCGCCCACTTCGGGCAACACGATCTGCCGCGCGTAGCGATCGGTCATGTGGATTCCAAGGCGAGGGCGGCCGCGCCGGCAGATGCCGCGGCCGCACTGAGCCATTCTCTCATCCGTTCTTCGGGCGCCGGATTGCGCACGATGTCCGTCACCACGGCCGCGCAGTCGGCTCCCGCGGCCAGCACCCCGGGCAAGCGCTCGAGCGTGATGCCCCCGATCGCGACCAGCGGGATGGCACCGATCCGGCGCTTCCACTCGCCGATGCGTGCGAGTCCCTGCGGCGCAAAGGCCATGACCTTGAGCAGCGTCGGATAGATGGGCCCCAGCGCGACGTAGTCCGGCGCCAGAGCCAGAGCGCGCGCCAGCTCGGCGTCATCGTGAGTGCTGATCCCGATGCGGACACCGGCGCGGCGCAGTGCCGGCACATCCGCCGTGTCGAGATCACCCTGCCCCAGGTGAACGAAATCGCAGCCCGCCTCGAGGGCGAGCGCCCAGTGATCGTTGACGATGAGCTGCGCACCGGCGCGCGCGCACAGAGCCTTGGACTCGCGGATCTCGGCTCTCAGCTCCCCGGTGGGGCGGTCCTTGACCCGAAGCTGCACCAGGCGCACGCCCGCGGGCAGCAGGCGGCGTATCCACGCCGCGCCGTCGACGATCGGATAGACCGGCGCCAGCCTCATCCGAGGAAGGCCTTGCCGGTGACCGGCGTCGAGGGCACCGCGAGATCGCGCGGCTCCATGGGCCCGGCTTCGTAAGCCGCTCTCCCCGCCGCGACTGCCTGCGCGAATGCGCCGGCCATGGCGACGGGATCGCGCGCCTGCGAGACGGCCGTGTTGATGAGCACCGCATCGAAGCCGAGCTCCAGCGCCTGCGCCGCATGCGACGGCACGCCGATGCCGGCATCGATCACCATCGGCACTTCAGGAAATCGGGCGCGCAGCGCCTTCAGGCCGAAGAGATTGTTGAGTCCGCGGCCGCAGCCTATGGGCGAGCCCCAGGGCATGAGCACGCGGCAGCCCGCCTCGAGCAGCCGCTCCGCGACGATGAGGTCCTCGGTGGTAAAGGGGAAGACTTCGAAGCCTTCCCTGCAGAGGATGCGGGCCGCCTCCACCAGGCCGAAGACGTCCGGCTGCAGCGTCTCGTCCTCCCCGATGACTTCGAGCTTCACCCACGAGGTGCCGAACACTTCCCTCCCCATCTGCGCCGTGGTTACCGCTTCCTTCGCGGAGTGGCAGCCCGCGGTGTTGGGCAACACGCGCGCGCCGAGGTTGCGGATGATCGACCAGAAGCCCTGCCCCGCGCGCTCGCCCCCTGACTCCCGCCGCAGCGATACGGTGACCACCTGCGCGCCGCTCGCCTTCACGGCCTCGGTCAGGATGGACGGTGACGGGTAGCGGGCGGTGCCGAGCAGCAGCCGCGAGCGCAGCTCCGATTCATAGCATCGCAATACCGCCGCTCCTAACCGCCCTGCATGGGCGCCAGCACTTCGATCCGGTCGCCGTCGGCGAGCCGGGCCGCCGGCCGCTCGACGGCCGCAACGAATTCGCCGTTGAGCGCCGTCGCGACCACGGCGCCGCCATAACCCAGCTCCTCGAGCGCGCCGGTGAGATCCGCCGCCCGGATCTCACGCGAGGCGCCGTTGACGAGAACCCTCATGCATCACCTCTGGAGAATGGTCTGCACCGAGCACCTGCTCCGCCGCGTGGCGCGCGAGCGCCGGCGCGAGGAGGAAGCCGTGCCGGTAGAGACCGTTCACGTAAACCGTGCCGCCGATCCGGCAGACCCGCGGCAGATTGTCGGGGAAGGCGGGCCGCACGCCGGTGCCGATCTCCACGATCTCCGCCTCGCCGAACGCCGGATGCAGGGCGTAGGCCGCGCCGAGCAGCTCCAGCATGGAGCGCGCGGTGATGCGCGTCGGCTGGTCGCTCTCGATCATGGTCGCACCGATCATGTAGTGGCCGTCACCCCGCGGGACGATGTAGACGGGCACGCGCGGATGCAGCACCCGCACGGGCCGTGACAGGCTGACATCGGGCAGCTTCACGAGCAACATCTCGCCCTTGACGCCGCGCAGGTCCGGCAACACGTCGCGCGCCTCGAGGCCCCGGCAGTCGATCACGGCGCCGCCAGCCGCGTGAGCCGCGATCGCCCTTTCGCCGCAGGCCGCGGCGTCGGCGCCGAAGCGGATCGTGGTGCCCAGCCCCTCGAGCCGGGCCGCCAGCGCCGTCAGGGCTGCGCGCGGATCGAGATGCCCTTCCTCCGGGAAGTAGAGCGCCTGGCTGAAGCGGCCCGCGAGATCGGGCTCCAACGCGCCGACCCCTTCGCTCTCGAGCCATTGGTACCGCTCGGTGCGGCGCGCGAACTGACGCAGCTCCCCGGCATCACGTCCATGAGCGACCACCAGGCTGCCGCGCAGGACGGTGCCCGGGAATTTCGCGGGCCACCAGGCCAGGCTCTCCGCGCCGAGGGCCGCCACCAGAGGCTCCGTGCTCTCGCGCTCGCACCACGGCGCCAACATGCCGCCTGCATACCAGGAGCAGCATCCGGCTCCCAGCCGCTCTCCCCGCTCCAACACCTCCACCGCGACGCCGCGCTCGGCGAGCTCCACCGCGCAGGCGAGCCCCGACACACCGGCACCGAGGACGACGGCACGCATCTTCAGCTCCGCGACTCGCCTGCGGCCACGTAGATCTCGCTGCCCGCCGCGCGGAACTTGTCGGCCATCTGCTGCATTCCCTGCTCCTTCGCCTCGGCGCGCACCTCGTGCGAGATGCGCATGGAGCAGAACTTCGGCCCGCACATGGAGCAGAAGTGCGCCACCTTGTGGGCTTCCTTCGGCATCGTCTGGTCGTGGAAGGCGCAGGCGGTATCGGGGTCGAGGGACAGGTTGAACTGGTCGCCCCAGCGGAAATCGAATCTCGCCCGCGACAGCGCATCGTCACGCTCGCGCGCGCCGGGATGTCCCTTGGCGAGATCGGCGGCATGGGCGGCGATCTTGTAGGTGATCACGCCCGTCTTGACGTCGTTGCGGTCTGGAAGCCCCAAGTGCTCCTTGGGCGTGACGTAGCAGAGCATCGCCGTGCCGTACCAGCCGATCATCGCCGCCCCGATGGCGGAGGTGATGTGGTCGTAGCCCGGCGCGATGTCGGTGGTGAGGGGCCCCAGGGTGTAGAACGGCGCCTCGCCGCAGGTGGCGAGCTGCTTGTCCATGTTCTCCTTGATCTTGTGCATGGGCACGTGGCCGGGCCCCTCGATCATCACCTGGCAGTCGCGCTTCCAGGCGATGCGGGTGAGCTCGCCCAGGGTCTCGAGCTCCGCGAACTGCGCAGCGTCGTTGGCATCGGCGATCGAGCCCGGGCGCAGGCCGTCGCCGAGCGAGAAGCTGACATCGTACGCACGGCAGATCTCGCAGATTTCCTCGAAGTGCTGGTAGAGGAAGCTCTCGCGATGATGCGCCAGGCACCACTTCGCCATGATGGAGCCGCCGCGGGAGACGATGCCGGTGACGCGGTTGACGGTCAGCGGCACGTAGTGCAGCCGGACGCCGGCGTGGATCGTGAAATAGTCGACGCCCTGCTCCGCCTGCTCGATCAGCGTGTCGCGGAAGACTTCCCAGGTCAGCTCCTCGGCGATGCCGCCGACTTTCTCGAGCGCCTGATAGATGGGCACCGTGCCGATCGGCACGGGGGAGTTGCGCAGGATCCACTCCCGGATGGTGTGGATGTTGCGTCCGGTGGAAAGGTCCATGACCGTGTCCGCGCCCCAACGGATGGCCCAGACCATCTTGTCGACCTCGTCCGCGGTGGTGGAGAGGATGGCGGAGTTGCCGATGTTGGCGTTGATCTTCACCAGGAAGTTGCGGCCGATGATCATCGGCTCCGACTCCGGGTGGTTGATGTTGGCCGGGATGATGGCGCGGCCCGAGGCGACCTCGGCGCGCACGAACTCGGGGGTGACGAAGTCGGGGATGGCGGCGCCCCAGGACTGGCCGTCGCGGACGGCGGCGGCGCGCCGGCGCTCGCGGCCGAGATTCTCGCGGATGGCCACGAATTCCATCTCGGGAGTGATGATTCCGGCCCGGGCATAGGCGATCTGGCTGACCGCGGCCGCCCCGCGCGCCTTCAGCGGCTGGCGCTTCCCAGGGAATTCGGGTGCGCCGGCGGCGCCTGTCGCCAACCCATTGTCCTCGGGCCGCACGAGTCGGCCCTCCCCCGCAGCCACATCCCCGCGAGCCAGGATCCACTCCTGCCGCAGACGTGGGAGGCCACGTTCGATATCGATGCGTACGGACGGGTCGGTATAGGGGCCCGAGGAGTCGTAGACGACGAGCGGCGGCTCCCCCGCTGACGGGTGAAGCGCGATCTCACGCATCGGGACACGCAACTGGGGATGGATCGTGCCGGACGCGAAAACCTTACGGGACGCGGGCAGCGAGTCGGAGACGACGGTCAGCGGGACGGCACTCATCGTGGATGCTCCTCGAGCGGTGGGACCGCGGAAGATCCAGAAAAGCCGTCGTCTGAAAGCGAACGGAGAACTTTCCTACGCCAGCATGAACTGGATCAGGTTCGAAGGGTCGCCACGCCGCGCCGTGCCGGCACCGTTGGCCTCTCAGCCCCTTGCCGGGGCTCCCCTAGTTTCTGCTGGCGGGAACACTAGTCCACGCGTGTTTGGGGGTCAAGGCATACCTGGGATGGACACCTTGGACGCAAGCGGACCGGTAAGAACTGCAATCGGGAGGGCAATCTTTGCAAGACGTTGCCCAAAAGAAAGGGGGCCGGCGGCTCGATGGCCACCGGCAGTCGTGCCTCGAAGGGCCGCGTCAGGACCTCGTTTCGCGGTGGGCGTCTCCTCCGCCGCCTCCGTGGCTCGCCTGCCCGCCCTTGCGGCCGGCTTCGGCGGCAAGCTCCGGATTCTGCGAGAAGCTGCGCTTCTCATCCGGTACGCTCTGCCCGCCTTTGCGGCCCGCAGTGGCGGCAAGCTCGCGATTTTGCGAGAAGCTGCGCTTCGCGCCGGGTACGCTCTGCCCGCCTTTACGGCCGGCTTCGGCTGCCAGGCGCCGATTCTGCGAGAAACTACGCTTCTCGTCGGGTACGGCTTTACCGCCCATGCTGGCGATCTGCCGCTGCCGCTCCGCGTTCATCGAGGCGAAACCTCGATTTGACGTACGGCCCTCCGAGGTGCGTCCGTCGTGACCTGATACCTGAGCCATCACTACTCTCCTCACACAAGCTGGGTTCGTTGGGGCTCGCGGGCAACCACAGCGGCAGCAATCGATGTGCGGCCCACGGACTTCGTCGAGAACATCCCGGCCAGCGAGCAGCCAGGATCCAGCAAGAGGCATGCCGGCCGCACCCCGCTCCATGAGTGACACGGGCCGGCGCGGCCGGTTCCTACAACTTTCGTTGGAGGTGTGAGGGCTACCGGGGGGCGGGATCGGCGGGGGCGGCGGCCAGCTGGCGGTCGATGCCGGAGATCTGCCGCTGCAGGATCGCCTTGACGTCCGCGGGCGGGTTGAGGCCGAGGAGCTTGGTGAAGCGGGCGCGGGCGAGCGGCAGGTCGTTGCGGCGCAGCGCCACGGCCGCTCCGAAGAAGAGCGCCCGCGGCGAGGTGGGATCGATCGTGAGCGCGCGCTCGATGAGCTCGGCGGCCTGGCCGTTGATCTCGGACTCGTTGATGTTCATGAGGGCGTCGGCCTCGCCGACCAGCGCATCGGCGCTGCGCCCGCCCGCGGCCTGATCCGCGCGCTCATAGGCGCGCACGGCGAGCGGATACTCCTGCAGCGCGTCGTACGAGCGTCCGAGCATGAGCCAGCCGTCCAGATCCTCGGGATGGTCATTGAGCCGGTGGACCAGCCGCTCGACCATCCCCTCGGGCGACTGCACGCCGGGGGACTCGTGCCACGACCAGTTGCTCCAGGTGACGTAGAGCCCCACGGAGCCGACGGCCAACACGCCCGTTGCGGCGACGGCGGTCCAGGGGGCTCTCGCCTGCGAAGGCACGGGCTTGAGCAGCGGCACGGCGATGAGCGCCACACAGGCCGCCGCGAGGAGCGCGGCAAGTACGATGAAGACGATCATCGGCTACGCATCCGTCAGGTCGTTGTCTTCCAGGTCCGTCGCGGCGAGCGCGGCGCGCCGGCGGATGACGGTCAGCGCGGCGATCACTCCGATGAGGAGGACCACGCCGGGGGTCAGCCAGAGCCACGCGGTCTTGGGAACGAACGGCGGCTTGAAGAGGATGAAATACCCGTAGCGCGAGACCATGAAGTCGCGGATCTGCTGGTCCGTCCTGCCGGCGAGCAACATGTCGCGGATCTGCCGGCGCATGTCGGCGGCGAGGTCCACGGGCGAGTCGGCGAGCGACTCATCCTGACACTGCATGCAGCGGAATCCCTGGATCAGCGCGAGATAGCGGGTCTCGAGCTGCGGGGTCGGCATCTGCTCCGGCGCGATGGCGTACGCGGCCGAGGAGCCGAGGAGGAGCGCGGCCACGAGGGCGACGATGAGAACGGAATCGGTCCGGGCAGACATCACGAGCTCGAGGGCATGGCCGGGGTCCGGCCCATCGGCAGCCGCGGCAGGATCTCCCGCTCCCAGGCCTGCTGGGTGATCGGGCCGATGTATTTGTAGGTCACGATGCCCTGCGGGTTCACGAGGAAGGTCTCCGGCGCACCGTAGACGCCCCACATGATCGCTTCGCTTCCGTCATGGTCCACGGCGATGGTCGCATAGGGGTTGCCGGCATCCTTGAGGAACGAGAGCGCATCGTCCCGGTCGTCCTTCCAGTCGAGCCCGACCAGGGGAATGACCCCCGACTGTTTGATCTTGAGGAGCATCTCGTGCTCCTCCCGGCAGGAGACGCACCAGGTACCCCAGACATTGAAGAGATACCAGTGGCCGAGAAGCTGCCCGGAGCTGACCCGCTGGGCGGGGTCGGTGAGGCTCGGCAGGGAGAACTCGGGGGCCGGCTTGCCGATGAGGGGTGAGGGAATCAGGTCCTTGTCGGGTGACTGCTGGATGCCGACCGCGAGCACCACCACGAGCAGCGCGAAGACACCGAGCGGAATGACGAAGCGCAGGCGGCTCATCAGGCCTGACTCCGGGTGACCGCGGCGACGGGGGCAGCTTCTGCTTCCTCGCGCGGCAGGCGGTAGCGGCGGTCCGAGATGGCGAGCATGCCGCCCGCCGCCATGATGAAGGCCGCCAGCCAGATGAAGCTCACCATGGGCCGCACCTGCAGGCGCAGGCTCCAGGCGCCCTTGCCCAGATCCTGACCCAGCGCCACGAGGACGTTGCTCGTGTGGTACATCCGGATGGCGGATGCGGTGGTCACGGTGTGCTGCACCCAGTACTCGCGCTTCTGCGGATGCATCACCGCAACGGGCGCGCCGTTACGGGTGACGACCACGGTGCCGCCAACTCCGCTGTAGTTCGGCCCTTCTACGGGCTGGACGCCCTCGAACCGGAATTCATAGGCACCGAGCCGCGCCGTGGCCCCCTGCGCGAGCGCCACGTCGCGCTCCGCCGTGAACCCCTCCACCGAGGTGATGGAGACGACGAAGATGCCGAGCCCGATATGCGCCAGGGTCATGCCGAGCACCGCGCGCGGGATGGTGATGCGGCGGCGCAGGCGATCGATGGGATCGATCAGCGACGAGAGGATGATCCAGGCGCCGAGGCCGATGCCCACCGGCGCGAGCACCCGCCCGCCGGTGAAGAGTCCGAACACCACCGCGCAGCCGATCACCGCCGCCGCGACCAGAGTCAGGAGGATGGGCCGGGCCCGGTCACTCAGCTTGCCCCGCTTCCAGCGGGCGTGAATGCCGACCGACAGCAGCGCCAGGAGCGGCAGCATCGAGAGGAGGAAGGTCGGATTGAAGTAGGGCGGCCCGACCGAGAGCTTGCCGAGACCGAGCGCCGATGAGATGAGCGGCGCCATCGTGCCGGCGAACACGGTCGCGCAGGCGGTCACCAGCAGGATGTTGTTGAAAAGGAGGAACGACTCGCGCGCGGTCAGCTCGAAGCCGGCGTCCGACTTGAGGAGCGGCGCCCGCCAGGCGTAGAGCGCGAGCGCGCCGCCGATCATCACGATGAGGAACGCCAGGATGAACGTGCCGCGCGTTGGGCTCGCCGCGAAGGAATGGACGGAGACCAGCACGCCGGAGCGCACGAGGAAGGTCCCCACGAGACTCAGCGAGAAGGCGAGCACCGCGAGGAGCAGCGTCCAGCTCTTGAAGAGCCCCCGCTTCTCGGTCACCGCCAGCGAATGGATGAGCGCCGTCGCCATCAGCCAGGGCATGAAGGACGCGTTCTCCACCGGGTCCCAGAACCAGAAGCCGCCCCACCCCAGCGTGTAGTACGCCCACCAGCTGCCGAGCGCGATGCCGCAGGAGAGGAACGCCCACGCCGCCGTGGTCCAGGGCCGCGTCCAGCGCGCCCAGTCCTTGTCGAGCCGCCCTTCGAGCATGGCGGCGCCCGCGAAAGCGAAGGCCACCGCGAGACCGACGTAGCCGGTGTAGAGAACCGGCGGATGGCCGGCGAGCCCCGGATCCTGGAGGATGGGATTCAGGCTCTCGCCGTCGGGCCACGGCGGGTCGAGCCGCAGGAAGGGGTTCGAAGTGGCGAGGGTGTAGAGAAGGAAGCCGAAGCTGATGAGGCCGAGCACCCCGAGCACCCGCGAGGCGAAAGCCTTCGGCAGGCGCATGGTGCCGAAAGCGGCCGCCACCGACCAACAGGCGAGCAGGAAGATCCAGAGGATCAGCGAGCCCGAGTGCGAGCCCCACACCGCCGCAACCCGATAGAAGACCGGCAGCGCGGAGTTGGAATTCTCCGCGACGTACTGGACGGAGAAGTCATTGGCGACGAAGGATGCGACGAGGCAGCCCATCGAGGCCGCGACCATGACGCACTGGCCGGTGACCGCCGGGGTCACGGCGGCCATCCACCGCTCGCGCTTGACGGCCGGTCCCACGATGCCGAAGAACGCCTGCAGTGCGGCAAGCAGCATCGCCAGGATGAGCGTGAACTGACCTAGCTCCGGAATCATCTCCCTACGCCCTCCGGGCTTCGGGAGACGGGTCTCCCTGCAGCCAGGCCGGCAGGGGGCAGGGAGACGGTCTGCTGGAGGGCGGCGTCGCGAGGCTGGCCGTGACGGGTGTCGAGCTTCGGGCCATTGATGCCGGGCGGCCGATAGTACTGGTCGTGCTTGGCGAGCACCTCGTCCGCTACGAACGTACCGTCGGGTTGCATCTGTCCATGGACGATGACGCCGGCGCCCTCACGAAAGAGATCGGGCAGGACCTTGTCGTAGACGACGGGTATCTGATGCTTGAGGTCCGTCACCGTGAAGCGCACCTCCATGCTGCCGGGCACGCGCGCGACGCTGCCCTTCTCAACCAGGCCGCCGAGGCGGAATTCCTCTCCCGGATGGACCTTGCCGAGAGCCACCTGGCTCGGAACGAAGTAGAAGGTGACGTTCTGGCGGAAGGCGCTGAGCGCCAGCGCGCCCGCCACGCTCACTCCGGCCAGGATGCCGAGCACCAGCACCAGCCGGCGCCGTCTAGGGGTCATTTGTCGAGTCCTCCGATCGTCAGCCGATGCAGCGCTTCTTTGCGCGCGCGCCTGAGAAGCTGCCGCGCCCATACGATGTTGAGCGCTATGACCGCGAAGGTAACCCCATACGCCGGCCAGACGTAGGCCGCATAGCCGCCCATGTCGAAGAAGGCGCTCATTGCGCCAGCGCCTCACGGATCCAGGTGGCCGCGCGCTCGCGGCTGAGCACCTCGCCGCGCAACCTGACGAGGAGCAGCGCCCCGAAGAGCAGCGTGAATCCGAGCAGCATCATGAGGAGGGGAATCAGCATCGACGGCGGCATGGTGGGCTTGCCCAGCGTCATCACGGAGGGCGCCTGGTGAAGAGAGTTCCACCAGATGACCGAATAATGAATGATCGGAACGTTGACCACACCCACGATCGCGAGCACCGCGCTCACCCTGTCGGCCCGCTGCACGTCGTCGAACGCGGACCGCAGGCCCATGTAGCCAAGATACAGGAAGAGCAGGATCAGCTCCGAAGTCAGGCGCGGATCCCACTGCCAGTAGGTCCCCCACATGGGCGCCCCCCAGAGCGACCCGGTGACAAGCGCCGCAAAGGTAAAGGATGCGCCGATGGGCGCACAGCTCGCCGCCGCCGCGTGCGCGACCTTCATCCGCCAGATGAGCCCGATGGCCGCGGCCACGGCCATGGTCGTATAGACCATCAGGGACATCCAGGCGCTCGGCGCATGGACGTAGAGGATGCGATAGCCCTCGCCCTGCTGATAGTCAGGCGGAGCGAGGATCAGCCCGCCGATGAGTCCCCCGACGATGAGCGCACCCGCCGGCCACGCCAGCCAGGGCGTCAGGCGCCCGGCCACACGGTAGACGTGCGGCGGCGAGGCGAGTCGGTGAAACCAGGTCCAGGCCATCGTGCTAGTTTGAAGCGCTGGATCCGGGCATCCTGCCCGTCCCAGCGCGCCGCAAGCAAAAAGCGCGGTTTTTCCTCGCGGCTCCGCCACCTGCGGCGGCGGGGCATATCCCTATGCCTGGGGCACGAGCTCCCACCACTTCATGATTTCGCGCTCGCTGTAAGCCGACGATCAACTTGCCACCTCACTCTAGGTTAATGCGCACCGCCGCGGCAGCCGCGAGGGGGGCGAACGTCAGGCCCAGCACGGCGAGCGCCGCCAGATACTGCAGCGGTACCCCATAGGCCGCGCCATCGATCGCCAGTTCCGTAGCGCGCGCACCAAAGATCAGCACGGGGATCTCGAGCGGCAGCGTGAGGAGCGAGAGCAGCGCCCCAGAGCGCCGGACGCCGAGCGTCAGACCCGCGCCGATCGAGCCGATCAAACTGAGCGCTACGGTCCCCACGCCAACCGCGGCGAGGATCCCCGGCACTGCCGAGGCCGGCGCGCCCAGCGCCATCCCCGCGAGCGGCGCCATCACGGCGAGCGGCAACCCGGTGAGCAGCCAGTGCGTCGCCGTCTTCGCCGCAAGCAGCCACGTCAGGGAGCGCCCCGAGAGCGCGTACTGCTCGAGCGTCCCGTCCTGCGCGTCATCGCGGAAGAGCATCTCGAGCGCGAGCAGCGAGGATAGCAGGGCCGCCGCCCAGACCACACCCGCCGCCATCGGCTTCAGGCGCGGCAGCTCCGGACTGACCCCGAGGGGGAACAGCATCGTGACGATGGCGAAGAACGCGAGCGGCTGCACCAGCTGGCTTCGCTTACGGAAGGCGAGCTTGAGATCGCGGGCGAGGACCAGCCGGGCGGTGGCGAAGGCCGACACGGGGCTCGCCCCGGTGCCTTCGTACCGGCTGCGGCTCGCAGACGTTTCGCGTTCGCGAAGATGCGTCACCGGGTCCCGTTCCATGGCGTCCGAATTACTCAAGTGTCAACTCCATCCGCTGGAGCCCGCCATCCGTAGATACCGTGAGCTCGTGATGCACTGCAGCGAGCGCCAGACCTCCTTCCTGCAGATGCTCATCGATCAGCTCGCCGACGAGCTTCTGCCCCTCGGCGTCGAGATTCGTCGTCGGCTCATCCAGCAGCCAAATCGGCACGCGCATCAGTGTGAGTCCCGCGAGAGCCGCCCTGCGTTTCTGACCCGCGGAAAGAGTGCGCACCGGACGGTCCGCCCAATGCTCCCCACCGACGCGCTCCAGCGCGTTGTTGAGCTCCTGCCGTTCGATCCGGCGCCGGACCCCGACCCAATAGTGGAGGTTCTCTCGCGCGGTCAGCTCCACCTTCAGCGGCGGCTCATGCCCCAGATAGGCCAGTTGGGCGTGGAAGGCATGCATGTCCTTGCGGATATTCTCCCCGCGCCAGGTGATCTCCCCTCCCTCCGGGTAGGCGAGCCCACAGGCGGTGCGAAGCAGCGTCGTCTTCCCCGCCCCGTTCGCCCCGGTCAGCTGCAGGCATTCCCCTCCACTGACCCGAAATCCGACCCCGCGCAGCACATGGTGGTCGCCGCGCCAAAGGTGCACGTTCTCCCCCTCGAGACGGTAGTCGGACATGCCTAATTGTCGCCGAGAAGCGTCATCAATTCAGCAGCTTATCACCCCCCGTCCCCCACACCCGCCGGTCCCATCGCAACTTGGGTAGAATCCCCGCCGCACCCCTTGCCCGGGTGGCGAAATCGGTAGACGCAAGGGACTTAAAGAGATTTGAGCACCCGGCGCGGAAACGCCCGGCGTGAATGGGGTCAAATTCGGTGGACCAGCAGCACGTCAGGGTGGCTGCAATACCGAGCTAAGCCGCGATGGGCCCGTGCCGCGCGGAAAGTGTAGAGACTTGACGGCCCCCGCCTAAACCGCCCGGCTCCACGGCCCCGCGGCAGGGTGAAGGTAAAGTCCAGACCACAAATGCGTGGCGGCGCGGCGGCGAAAGCCGGTCGCCCAACTACGCAGCAGCGAAAGCTGTAGTGGTAAGAAAATCCCTCGGGGGTAACCCCATGCCGGTTCGAGTCCGGCCCCGGGCACCAGGTGGGTCTAACCTCCACCTTCCCTGCCCGTCCTCCAACATCCCAACATTGCGTGGAAACACCGGTAATCGTAGTGTTTCCGCATCGACACCCGCCGACGCCCGTCTACCGCCATCCAAGGGCATGATAACACGCCTGAGGTGCGAAAAGTGGGGTAAGTCAGGTCGGTGTGAGTCCCGGTTACCCCAAAGGGCTGGTGGAGCGGCGCAATGTTGTCGGATGCGAAGATTCGGAGCCTCAAGCCGAAGGAGAAGGCGTACAAGGTCTATGACGATCGCGGGCTGTATATGGTGGTCAACCCGAATGGATCGCGGTGGTGGCGGTTCAAGTACAAATATGGCGGCAAAGAGCGCGGCATCTCGCTCGGCGTATATCCGGATGTGCCGCTGCAGTACGCACGGGAGCAGCTGCAGGACGCCCGGCGGCTCCTAGCTCGAGGGATTGACCCGAGCGTGCAGCGGCGGACCGTCAAGATC
>Ga0335075_10005363_pt1 | contig 19921 bp, 24 predicted proteins | sample Lox_Sample_24_FD_206723 | JGI IMG/M metagenome (GOLD analysis project Ga0335075, IMG submission 206723) | Soil microbial communities from Loxahatchee National Wildlife Refuge, Florida, United States - Lox_Sample_2.4 | ecosystem: Environmental > Terrestrial > Soil > Wetlands | place: USA...
AACCCCTTTTGTTTCTCTGAGGAAGGGCCTGTGAGGATCAGTGACATCAATAACTCGAGTCGGAAGTTTCGAAAATTCTCCAAAATGTCCTCCAGGTTTGCAGGTTTGGTGATACTCCAAGCATTCTCTTAGCCATAGCGATGCTAACTCCAGGTTCGCCAGAGAGCCTGTGCTTGTATCAATCAAAAGTAGCTGCTGATAGTCGCACAGTACTTCTGAATCTGGAGCCAGGATTTTGAGCTCATTAGAATCATTTCTTAGATGCAGGGAGTACATTTGTGGAAGTGGGCATCCCTGCTTGGCAAGCAGGTATTTTTCTGTTTACAGTTGATCACTACTGCACTATGCAAGAAGGAGGCTACTGTACTTTACCTGAAATTGCCCCGCTGACGTCAAGTCTCTCTTCCCCCCATTCGCCATAAACATAAACAGCCTGGGACGTAAAAAGTTCCTGAGAGCCTTTTTCCAATTCCTCATCTCTCACCCAGTCGCGAAGGAGAATTATGTATGCATCAAGTTCGTCACACCAGGGGTTAGGACGTCCGCCTTCTTTTGCCATATGCGAAATCATAATGCAAAACTGACATCCTTGAGACACCGATTGATGAAGAGATTCCTTGGTTCCATGATGGATGTAGACAACCTTCTCCTCGAAGCGTTTGCCTGGGACGCGGCGAAAGTGAATATTCCTGCACCTTTCGCACGACATGGGAGCGAAATTCACAGTTTTAAATTCTGTTAACTTATCGAGTCCTGGAGAGCGCGGGTGAGAACGACTGAAGTCCGGCCGAGCGAACATGAGCCAAGCGGCGGGGTTCACGTGGACGGTCACATGGCATGCACATGCAATGAAGTCAGGATATGGAAAAATAACAGGCATTGTTTCAGTTTCAACGTCTGGTCGAGGAACGGCCTCAGGATTTCTGCAAAAGGGCTTATGCACTGTATTAGCTGTTACGGGCTCTAGTAACTTTACATCAAAATTGCTCGAGATGCCCCATTGTAGGCAACAATGCGACATATATTTTGGTTTCTAGGATGCGTAAGAGTCTTTTTCCCTTGCTAATCCGTGACCATTCGCTCTCTAATCTGGGATCTCTGCTCGTCATCACAGGCGCGTTCGCTTCCCGCCATCATTCTTAGCTGTGGAATGATCGTAATGTACTGCTAAGATCAAACCCAGACGGTATGCACAGCCCACCAACTAGAGCGCCTTTTCACCCGGCCATGCTCATTTGTAAGTCATACAGATGGGAAGACCCCAACGTTGCGTTGGGAACTCGATCATCAGAAAGTGTGATAGCAAGAGAGGAACTTGCTCGGGAGAACACCATCTTAGCAGATCCCTCGGAAGCCTCCAGGAAGCTGGCTTTCCGGAAACATAATGCTTCTCATTTTGCGTCTGGGTAATGTACGTCCAATTTCCTTCGTCGAGCTACACGATTAGACTTGATATATCTCGGAACAGCTCTACGACGAGTTGAAGGAGAGAGGGCCGTGGACTCGAAATGATGTGCATGGATATGCTGTGCGACATTGAAGGCCTGCGCGACAACGGAATAGGCACGGCGATGGGAATGCGGGTAATAATGGTAAATCGAGCGGCAAAAGTGTTCTCATAATGGTCTTCGTATTGAATCTGTGGACACGATGTCGGTCTGTTCTTGTGACCGTTGTAGAATGCTCGAATCAGCTCTTCTGAAGTATACATGGAGCGTACAGTGCGGTGGAGAGAGTCTCACACTGAGTCTTTGAAAATCATATTACGATGGAAGCCTCGCACGGAGTTGAAAGCAATGAAAATAAAGCATTTATTCCCATCATTTGGTAACTATTCTGAATGAAGAGAAATTTTCATGGAAAGAGCCTTAATGCTTTCCTCTAGGCAACCAAAATCACCAGTCTCAGGTCATGAGAAATGTTCGACGCAGTAGCCGATCTTCCTAGATTGAGGTGTTTCCTGCCGGATATTAAACCTCATAGAGACTGAGAGAGCGAATGAAAAGAAAAAGAAAGTTACTTTTAGGCGAAATCAACCTTCGAGATACATTGATCTTACCGCGGAGATCTTCCGAGGACGAAATTGAGTTCTCGACTCTGTGAATCCCCAAAGTCAACTGCAGAATCCAGCAGCTACCCGGAGTAGAACAGCTGACTATTCTCGTACGCGACCAGATTTCGCAATAACCCTTGGACATGTCGACAGGGAGTGATTTCTCATCTGCCGCAACCCGCCGGTACGCTGTCGGATCCCCGCATCGACACGTTAATGTCAGGAACGGTTCCTCTACGTCTGCAGGAATCCTGGGACATTGTTGTGCTTCTAATTCCGCGAGGTTTTATCACCTTTGACCGAGACCTTTGCTGAAGTCAATTTCCGTGTAGGTTCCACCAGGATTACGGAATTAGATATGACAAGATACCTAGCAATGCTTGAAGTCCTGTAGACTATTTGGATGTCGGAATTTCGACCGCATATCGCGAACCGTCTACAACTACAAGTATAGAAGCTTTAGTATGACAGTAGCTGGCTAGGACCATAATAACTTTCAATCATCGAGATCAGCTGCCATGATCTTGGGTAGTCTGTGCAAGCCGAAACTGTGTCTTGCCGCGTGAATGCAACGCATGCTTTCGTGAGGGCTTTTAAACTTCACTCGGATGTTTTGAGTAACTGACCGTCTATTTGTGCAACGTCCTTCGGAAAGTGACATAGTTCGCGTCGGACATAGGATAAAGATATGCTTCTTGAACTTTATCGTATCAGTAAGTCTATGTAGAGGAAATTGATTACATCATTTCAATCGCTGAAGTAGCGTCGCAAATCCCACCGGGTAGTCACTCCCGAACAGTAAAATAGTAATATTGCAGTGCATATTTTTGGCAAGACAACTGGAGACGTGGCTAAAAGGAAACAATACTAGGTTCCCCACTCGAGGACTTACAACCTCTGCTAGAGGTTCCTAGCCACAGCCTTCTGCTGGGCGCTTGACGGCTATGGTAGAGCCTCGTACAGCGGAAAGATACCGCCATTGATGCTAGTTCCCACGTGCGATGTTTCGATGGCGGGCGTTGTGGCGGGATCAGAGGCGCTCGTCTATCAATGGAATCTACAGTAAACACCAGAATCCTTGCCATAGGCGTTGAACGATACTCACCGTATCAGATGAAAGAAAGCTCCACCATATGTAGATATGAAGATACTAAAGCGAGGGCTCGTAAGCAAGTCAGACCGGATGCATGTACCGGCGATATGTTAGAGGCGATAAGGGCATCAGACGGCGTGGCCGAGATACATGAAGTGGCTTCATGGGAGGTCTAAGGGACCTGGCATGGGCGGAGGTTGAAAGTACGTCAAAGCTAGACAGGGGCTTCCAGGCGGTGGCCAAATAAGATTGCTAGGAGACTTAGATACAGTTACGTAAATGTTTGTTTCCCCACACAAAAGTTTTCGGAGGCGGGAGCCAAGCAGGCCAAGAGATCTACTCAGGAGTTCTCAAGCCTCGGAGGCTAAAATGAAGCGAGTAATAAAAGTTTAAATTTGCTTCTGGAAGTCCATCATGATCGTTTACAACTAGCACCCAAGCCAATTGCCTTCCATAAAGCGTAGAAATTGTCAAACAAAGAAGAGAATAATCAAGCTGGTGTCCGAGTTCAATATTCATCAAAGAAACAGGAAAAGCAAAAACTGCAGATCCCCGGTCGCTTACATCCTTATCGTACATTGAGCAGCCCTGTCCCATCATTTACGTCGCTTCTAGAGCTCTTCTGGGCAGGTCCAGCAGAAAGGCGAAGATAAGAGTAGGCTCGCCCCAGTACATCCCTGACTTCATTTGCCAATCCCCGTCTCGATATTACAACGATATCAAGGTGATGAAGGCCGTGCAGGTCCGTGAGACAGCGACAGTCTCCGAATTCCGTTGCGATGGGATCGTAGGAGGGTCTCTGCGCCGTATATGATAAGAGAACTACTTCTCCATGCTGCTCGGGCCGGACTACGGCACTGACACAAGAGTAGATCCACATATCCAGCCCTAACTGGCCTGTTTTCCTGCGAGTATCACCCTCCCAGGTTATAACTTCCGCTTCGGGGATTAGAAGCGTTACCCAACTTACCAGGCGTTAGATTGTCGTAGATATAAGTCTTGTAGCACTTCCATGTCCCCGAGACCCATTGCTCAAACCATATCCAAACACCTAACATACTGCCTCAAAGAGAAGACGCAACCATGAAAAGTATCTCGTTTCTCAAGCCCGCGGCGGCGCCGGTGGGGTTCGACCCGCGGAAACCCTCAGTCACTTCTATCCTGCCAGATGGAGACGTGCCCAACTTCGAAGGCTTAGACAAAGATGAGGCCACCCTGGTGGCTTTGGGCTATAAGCAAGAGTTCAAGAGAGAGTTCTCGTTGTGGACCACTTTCTGTGTCTCATTTGCCGTTTTGGGCCTCCTGCCCAGTTTCGCGACCACCTTGTATTATGGCATGGGTTATGCTGGAACCGGTGGGATGGTATGGGGCTGGCTGATCGCGTGGTTCTTCATTCAATGTGTGTCCATGGGAATGGCCGAATTGTGCTCAAGCATGCCGACTAGGTGCGTTCCTCCTCGAACGAGTGAATTCTGAAAATTTGCTGATTCAAAGAACAGCGGCGGTCTGTATTATGCTTCGGCCGTGCTTGCGCCCCCTGGATGGGGTCCAATGGCTGCGTGGTTTACCGGATGGTCGAACTGGCTGGGACAGGTTACCGGCGCTCCCTCTGTCAACTATGGAAACTCTGCTATGCTCTTGGCCGCCGTTTCCATTGCGTATCCAGACTATACTCCCCAGAATTATCAGGTGTTCCTCCTAACCTGTCTTCTCATGATCATCCACGGCTGTATCTCCAGCATGCCAACTCTTTGGATCGCCAGATTCAACTCTTATGGTTCAACCTTTAACATGATTGGCCTTGTCGTGGTTATCATCATGATCCCACCCTCTATCATTTCGGTGCCGAAATTCAACCCTTCCAATGTCGTTTGGCAAATTCAAAACTACACCGATTGGCCTGACGGAATTGCCGTGTTGATGAGCTTTGTGGCTTTGATCTGGACAATGTCAGGATATGAGTAAGATAACCCGCCAAGATTCGTGAGCTTTTGGCTGATAGATATGTTCAGCGCTCCATTCCATCTGTCCGAAGAGTGCTCCAATGCAAACATCGCCTCACCTCGCGCCATTGTCATGACTGCCGGTATTGGTGGGCTTATGGGCTGGTTCCTCCAGCTTGTTGTTGCTTATACTGTCTCAAATGTGCCAGATGTCCTTGGCAGCAGTCTCGGACAACCATGGGCTGCGTATCTAATCCAAGTCCTACCTCAGAACACAGCACTCGCCATCTTAGCACTTACATTCATTTGCGGATTTTCCATGGGCCAGGGTTGCATGGTTGCCGCATCCAGAGTCACATTTGCTTATGCTCGTGATGATTGCTTCCCCGCTTCTTTCTGGATCAAGAGAGTCAACAAGTACACCTTCACTCCCGTCAACGCCGTGTGGTTCAATGTCAGCATTGGCATGTGTCTTTTGTTATTGATCTTTGGTGGAATTCTTGCTATTGGTGCCATCTTCTCGGTTGGTGCTATTGCCGCTTACACCGCTTTCACCATTCCCATCTTCATCAGGGTCTTCTTTGTAGGAGACCGCTTCCGCCGCGGACCTTGGCATCTGGGCAGATTCAGCAAGCCAGTCGGTATCGCTGCGTGCTCTTTCGTGCTCGTTATGATGCCCATGTTATGTTTCCCTGCCTACAATGGAAGCGATTTGAACGTTCAATTAATGAACTGGACCTGTGTTGTCTATGGTGGACCGTGAGTATCTCTCGTACCTAACAGCATTTCTTATGCTAACGAAAACTTCAGTATGCTCCTGGTGATGATTTGGTGGTTCGCCTCGGCACATAAATGGTTCAAAGGACCCAAGATCAATGTCCGTCCTACTTTCTCCTCTCCATCTATGATCCATAGGCTAACATTTCCCTAGGTGGAGCACCATATGATAGGTCGAGTAGAAGTGATCGCCGAAGGTGTGGAACAAGACAGCGGGAGCGACGATCCCAGCTATCGGAAGGCTAGAGAGGCGGGAGTTGAAAGTCAAAGGATCCCAGAGATCAGAGAGGTCAAAGAATAGACAGCTCTTATGTTGTAATACTTCATAGATCTGGACCTAGAATCTTTGAGGATCTATTTCATCATGATGATAGAAAGCGAGGCATGTACTCCAGGTTATATATTTCAGATATAGCGAAAGCAAAGACAAGATATGATAATCTTCTATATCTCCATGGTTGTTCTTCGAGGAGGTTCGTTCATGAATGACCATGCCAAGAATGATACTCCCACTCAAGATGGTACATAAGATGATCTCTATGATGCTATCGCAAGTCAGCTGGTTCGAAAAGATTTCTGAAGAGTTGAATCGCAGAGCGGATTCTTTGTACCTGAAACTTAAGAGTTATATAGTCGAGACGAGAAGCATGTTTGAGCGGTGGGAGCTCGTTCTGCATCTTAAGACCTCAATATCTCTTTGGAGGATTTCTCCACAGCGCTTAATTAATTAATTTCCATGCCGGATTTTTGAACTCTTTTCACTCTGATTGTTAGCTTAGCATGGTTCTGTACACGATAGAGCACAGGAGACTGAGAACCTCCTAATGGGGACGTGTGTTTGAGGGATTTTCAGCATATTTGAGGATTTTTCAGGTTCCTCAAGGCAAGGACGCGCGAAGCTCGTGCAGTGAGGTTAAGAATACGACAAGAGATATTTGTTGATCGTAAAACGCGGTAATGGATGTGTCTCATATCATGCGGGATTTCCGAATCCATTGTGATGTCATGCAATGAATTGAGGCTCATTCATCGACCTGGTCGTTTGTGGGGTGCATGAATGCATGGCTAGTTTGAGGGATTTTGAGACATGCTTCAAGAATGCTAAAGTTTTACAGACTGAATGATGATATAACTGAGAACGGCATCTTCGTCGCAAGAAACGGAAATGAGGGCTTTTGAGGGATTTTCAAATATTTGGAATCAAATCGTGATGCGCTAAGGGAGACACGTGATATTGTTATTTTTGCCATGATTCGTGCCAATTATTCATGATCATTGTTAGCTTCGGTAGTTCATGATGCCAGGGGAAGGGTAATGGTGCCACTGTCCAGTCATGATTCGTGAATGATGCGAATTATGGGTTTTAGATGATTACTGTTGACTTTAGCCGGTGATGATACTTACAGTCGCACGGTTAGCACTAAGAATGAAGTCATTGTCTGTGCAATGATTCGCCCGGATATACGAGTTAGGGTTTAGGATTGTCTGACAAGGTACTTCATTTTATGACTGATGTAGATGATGTAGACTGGAGTTTATCCTGGGACACGGCGCAATAGTTGGACTTTCCAGCCCACTACCTAGATTCCAGATATAGCCAATTTTTGTGTTCCCTTGGTCACAATCCTAAATGGCGAATCATTCCTATCCTTAATATTGAGATTACGCAAGAATGGCATAGTGACCTCGAAAGCCTTCAAACCAGTGACCAATTGCAATGGCTCTAGTATTCTTAACTCCTCACTTGCACTTTTCGAGATCTCTGGCCAAGAGAATCTCATTCGAACTTCCTCAAGAGCCAACATGCTGGCTAAGATGCGCCAAGTCCGTTCCCATCTTGGCCAATTGGTATATGGAGTGCATTCCGAATAGAGTACTGAGAGATTGAAGCGGAAATCCAGTTGAATTTTCCGGACACTATCGAGACGTTGAGGTAAGACATCGCAAGAGAATGAGATGAAACTCTCCATACAATCGAAGTTGAAGACGTTCTTCGAGTATAGAATGGTAATGGCCTCAGAGTAGCTTATTTACAGGTAAGCCCTGATATCTCGCATAGAAGTAATGATTTCCTTACATTTTACGGCAACTCTGCAAAAGTTGTATGAGCCCTCCATCGCCACGGCCTCCATGGACACCTGATGCGGCTTTAAACCCTCGACAGTGATCTGATATACACTGATCAGGGTTTCCACTGCCCTTGCACAATTTGTGGCCAAGTTTCTCCTTTCTTCTGACAATGTGGAATACCTTGCCTCCAAGCACCTCTTCGTAAATCATTAAACGTACTTCTCTTGGTAGCTTGAACAACAATGATACAGTTTGTTGGTCTGTGTTTATTATTTGCCTGACATCTTCGTCGTCACAGGAAGATAGCAAACTAAGAGGCCGCTTCCTTGGAACAAGATGACGGATTCCGGGCTCAAGCTCATAATGTCTGTTTTCCTCTGGTCGAACTCGTGCCACGTATGGTACCTTTCTTGCCTGGTACCTAGATATGTGTTCAGGTTGGCGCTTGCGGTGAGGAAGAGCATTGAGCGCCTTCCAAATAACGTGACCCAAAATGCTGGGACTTTCACTATTTGCCATGATTGCCAGCGTACCTTCTAAGAGACCAACTTGGACGGTTGTTGCGCAAACGCCGAGTATCAACTAAAACCTTGAAAGCGTCGTGAGAATTGATTAGAATGAGCAACCCGTATACGGCTCCCTACAAACACTTGAGGTGTCAGCTGCACTGATGGTCGGAAGTAATCGCTCCGATAACCCTGCCTCAATACTTTTATCTTACATAAGCTCATACTACAACAAAAACAACTAGAAATGATTGAAGACTGGTTGAGTGGCCGGCTGGTTAAGTGGTCTCGGCGGCGTATGATTTATTAACAAGCTGGATATAGCGAATGACTTTCGTGGAACCAGAAATTTCCCCTAGAAACATTTAAGTATTTTTTCTTATATTCCAGGCTCAAAGCAGGTCTAAATAAAGTGTTACGCTCCTTAGATTTGATGGCTAAAGAGAGTCGCGGAAATAGCATACCAATTGTATTGTTGGGGCCTTAGGCAACAACAAACATTTGGTTCATGCTCTAAATCGATACTCGTAACGTTTGTGGATTCCAAGGTGTTATAGATGAGTCATGAGAAGGCCGTGTATCTTTCGCGAGTATCGCACCTTTTGTACGAGCATAGCTGAAGATGACACAAAGAACTGATCTTGGACATGGTGATCCCTCTGTCCTGGTCCCATCCGACTACGACGACGATGCGTCCTCCCTTCACAATGATAACGAATCCGGAAGCGAAGAAGATGAGATTTATAAACATGCACGAACAAGTGGGGAACTTAGAGAACATGACCGCAACATTCTACTTGAAGAAGATGAGCATGAAGAGATACTGAAGGGGAATGGCAGGGTGGATCGAAGCAGGCGGTTGGCCGCCCCATTGAAGAATCTTTTCGGGAAGGCATACACTGCCTTACCGAAGAACAACAAGTCAGTGGGTGATGGAGATAAGGCCACAGAAAAGGTTGGTGGTGGACGTCGCGAACGTAGACGTCAGAGGCGGATCCGTAGGAAACAAAAAAAAGAGACTCTCCAGGCAAACGCAGAACATGGCGAGGATGGAGAGTTAATGTACGAAATGGAGGCTGGCGATATGAAAGAGGGCTCTTCGACAGGAGATAGTAGCGAGACCGAAGGGTTATCGGAGCGAGACCGATCAGGGCTTCGACATTTGATAGACGAGAAGAGAAGACGACGGGGACAATGGCAGCGATTTTGCTTGATTCATTTATGCATAGTGATGGTATTTCTCACACTGGTCTTTGGAGCCTGGAGGCTATCGGTGGGTAGGAGAACCAATAAAGATGGCCAGAATCTGTTTAACAATGGGACGGCATTGTTTGCACCTACGACTATCCTTATAAGTCTAGATGGGTTCAGGGCGGACTTTTTGAGGCGGGGAATCACACCTAGGCTAAATGCCTTCATTGAGGAAGGAGTATCGCCAGTATATATGTTACCAAGCTTTCCATCTGTCACATTTCCCAATCACTATACACTTGTGACTGGCCTCTACCCAGAGAGCCACGGAGTTGTCGGGAACACATTCTGGGACCCTGAAATGGAAAAAGAGTTCTACTACACAGATCCGGCAAGGAGCTTGCAAGGGAAGTGGTGGGGTGGAGAGCCTCTCTGGGTCACTGCCGAACTGCAGGGGATTCGCACGGCCATCCATATGTGGCCAGGTAGCGAAGCACACATTATGGATGTGGAGCCAAGCTTCCTCGATAAGTTCAATCCCAACGAGCCACTCTCTCGGAAGGTTAATAGGGTGCTTGAACTCCTCGACAAGCCTGGCTTGGAAGACGAGAATGCCAATGTTGCTGACATGCGGCCGCAGCTCATTGCCGCATACGTTCCGAATGTTGACACGGATGGTCATAAATTCGGACCAAACAGTACAGAGATTCGAACTACGATCAATGATGTTGATAAGATGCTTGATGAGCTCTTTACAGGACTGGAGAAACGGAATTTGACCCAAGTGGTCAATGTAGTTGTTGTCTCAGACCACGGCATGGCTACCACATCTACCAAGCGACTCATTCAATTAGACGACCTCATCGATCTCGATTTGATTGAGCATATTGATGGATGGCCGCTCTATGGGCTTCGACCCAAAGATCCAGCGAACTTACAAGGACTTTACGATAAGCTGGCTTCAGAAGCTGCTGGTAGTTCTGCCTTTGACGTTTATCTTCGAGACGTCAACATGCCAGAGCGATATCATTTCTCCAATAATCATCGGATAGCGCCATTATGGATCGTACCTAAGACAGGTTGGGCGATCGTTACAAAGGACGAGTTTAATGTACAAGAGGCGAAGGCTAAAGACCTTATTTATCATCCACGAGGACTCCATGGATATGATCATGAGCATCCGTTAATGAGAGCAATATTTGTAGCGAGAGGCCCTTCCTTCCCACACGCACCGAACAGTCGAGTAGAAGTATTCCGTAAGTTTCTATACATTTGCTTGCCAAGACTATCATTGACAATTTGCAGAAAATATTGAAGTCTATAACATCATCTGCGACTCCCTTTGCTTAACCCCAAACCCTAACAATGGCACTCTTCGCCTGCCTCTCAAGCCAGTAGGCTTGCACAGTCCTGAAACCGCCGCTTCTGAGCCGATAGACCCTGTCGATACTACCGCTACGACAGATCCTGAGACTGGTATTATCTCCATCTCCCCCATAGAGGCCAGTTTCGCTGCAGACCCGGGCGAGGTCACGCCAGGCTTTGTAGGTGTAGATCCTGTTGATGAAGTTGGCAAAAAGCCCCCAGTTGAAGGTGATAAGGGCAATGGAGCGGATGAGGAAGTTAAGCAGGGCTTTTGGGATTATTTATTTGGGAAGTTGGAGGGCTTCCTTGACTGGATTCCAGGCGTTGGTGACTCAGACGGAGATTCTGAATAGGGTAGAAAGGGAGGAAAATATGAGGACCTCTAATTATGTCGCATTCAGGTTCTCCACGGTATTTTGCTGTATCCATAAGAGATATTTACGGCGTTGGGCATTTCGTGATACCCTTAGATATGTTTCAGTTCAACTTATTCACAAAGCTGAAGGGAAACAAGGTGTCAGCCTTGTTTCAGGGGCGGCCTTGTCGACTAAAAAACGCGAGCCGAGTTGGGCGATAAAAGTGACGATAAACGCGTTCTATCAACTTCCTAAACTTTCTCGTGTTCACTCTCAATCCGACACCGTGTGATCGTACGACGTGCAGTTCTAATATAAGCAAATCGAATATGTACGCGCTGAGCGTCTGACATCACCTAGGTTCATCTATTCACTCACCTTCGCCTCGTGAAGTTCCACAAGTTTCATGGCCTCGCCGGCCCAAATCACGGCTGGGCATCCACCTTGTGTTTCGTTCGACAAGATGGACTCTTCAGCAGCCGCCTCTCCGGAGGTCTACATGTCTGCTGAAGAACTAGCAGATGAGATACAGTACCAGAGGGTTCTCCTTCTCTCTCTTGAAGATACCGTTCCATATCGAGAGCAGGCCGAGGCTGCGATCAAGGCTGAGATTCGGAAGTTAGAGAAACAATTGAAGGCTTTGGGGCAGGGACAGTACGACACAATGGCCTCCAACTCAGGCAATTTATCCCGTACATATGAAGACGATCCTTTTGGACCCACAGTTTCGCACCCTACTCTTAGTGAGCAGTCTACAATTCATTCCACCCTCCTGCGCCTTAATGGCTTGAAAAATATTTACTCAACCCATTTTGCTCTCCCAAGCCCCTTTCTCTACCGTGGCACAAATTTTACTTAAAATTTCTGACAAGCAGTCTACAGATCAAAGGATAGCAGCTACATCTTCGACAAGTTCGACACCGAACTCGGCAGCGTCAGCATGGGCCTCGAACACTTTTCTGAGCCCTCCACATTCCAAATTGCCCACACGAAAGCGATCACACGCAGAGCACCTTGGTTTTGTTGAGTCTGAGAACAAGTACAGGCGTACATCACCTAGCCCTCATATAACGCGCTCGACAACTCCATCCACTTCTTCAGGACAGGAATACCCTTTTCTGGAAGATGGGTTCCTTGATCTTACCGCGTTTGTTTACACTCAAATAAGTCTCTCATCGATTCAAGTGCTGATACCTTACATGTAGGGACGATGATAGTGTCGCTAGAGAGATAGCTAAAGTACGCCAGCGGCACAAGGATGCGGAAGAAAAAGCTAAGCGCGAACGAGACGATGCTGAACTCGCACGCCTACTTCAGGAAGAATTTTCAAGTGGACCGGCCTCTTCTGGTGGCATTTCCCAATCGCAATCCGCTCCATCTGCCCCGTCAGCCTTTGACAGGCTGTTTGGACATCCTCCTCCGAGTGGTTCTCAAGCACGTCATCCAGGACATTCTGTAGGTTCAGCGGTAATGTCAAACATACCAGGTCTTAGACAGGAGCCCGGAATTATCTCATCGGTTCCAGTTATTAAGACCGAGCTGGACCACACAGCTCAGGTCGCGATGCCGGGCACTTTCCAAGAGTCAGATAGTGATTCTGATATCGAAATCATCCCGGCAAGTGCTTTCAATGCAAGTGGCCGACATACTTCATTTCAGGAACAGAATGCTATGCCATCTACTTTCCTAGGTGCAGGTCAGGTTCATAAGTATGGTGGCGCGCCATATGCACAATCAGTTCCACAACTGCATAATCAATTTTCAGCTGCCTCAGAAGCTGTAGGTCATGCTGCTTTATCGCATATGCAAACCCAACAACGTTACATGTTGGAAAAGCAGCGTCAGCTTTTAGCAGGCGCTAGTAAGCCTGAGTTTAATGCGTCTTATGCTGGCACAATGGGTTACTCGCTCCCACTTCCATTTGGGATGATCAATCAGCCTCCAGGATTTCCGGCCTACTCCAAACAGCCAGGAGCTTCTAGCAGTAATGTATATCGAAACTCTCCAAGCTTTGGTATGATACCGGGTTCTGCTGGTCCGTCGGGACTTCGCAGCATACTAAACCAGAACCCGCTGTCTCAAATACTCTTTCAGTCCACTGGTTATAACGTAGGTTCAATGGTCGATGTTCATGGTAATCCAATAGATCCAAGAATGTCGCAACTCGACAACGCCCTTAACGGTCGACTGGCGGAGATAAGTGATTACGTTCATGATCCACGCAGGACAACTCAAGAAATCCAGGATCTTCTGGAAAACATCCGACCAGACATTGAGATTCCTAAAGAGGACAGAGAAGGTACTCCCGATGGACTCAAGTATGCGCTTTACGAGCATCAGAAGCTCGCATTGACTTGGCTGAAACAAATGGAGGAAGGGACCAATAAAGGTGGCATCCTGGCCGATGACATGGGCCTTGGTAAAACAATTAGTGCTTTGGCCTTAATTCTTTCCCGGCCGTCAGAGGATCGGCGACGAAAGGTATGAAAGCTCTTTTGCATTGCTAGGTCGACGCACTTTCATTTGACTTCGAGCTTGCACGATGAACGCTAACAAACTTTCAAATAGACTACCCTTATCGTTGGCCCTGTTGCATTGGTTAGACAGTGGGAACGAGAAATTCAAACAAAGATCAACAGATCTCACCGCCTGAGCACATTTCTATACCACTCAGGAAAGAAAGCTTCGTGGGAAACGCTCCGAAGTTTCGACATAGTCCTCACTACCTATGGAACACTAGGTGCAGAATACAAAAGGCAAGAGGAATGGAGAAGAAAGTGTGATGAGAATCCAAACCTTGACCCGAATATTGCGAAGAACAGGTTCGTTTTCCTCGGAGGTGACAGCCTTTGGTATCGCGTCATTCTTGATGAAGCACAATGCATCAAGAACAAGAATACCAAGGCTGCCCTGGCTGCCTGTCACTTGAAAGCATTAACGAGGTTCTGCTTGACGGGAACCCCGATGATGAATGGTGTTCATGAGCTGTTCTCCCTTATTCGTTTCTTACGAATAAAACCGTACAACGATCACCATAAGTTCACCTTGGATTTTGGATGCTTGTCAAAATCTGGTGGCTCGAGAGGTTCTATTCATCCTGAAATGGAGGCGAATGCTATGAAAAAGCTCCAGGCAGTGTTGAAAGCAATGCTCCTTCGCCGCACCAAAACCTCAAAGATCGATGGCAAACCTATACTGACTTTACCGGAAAAGACTGAAGAAATTGTTCATGCAATCTTCAACGAGGATGAGCAGGCTTACTATACCGCATTAGAAACAAAGACACTTATTCAATTTAACAAATATGTCAAGGCCGGTACTATTGGAAAGAACTACTCGAACATTCTTGTTCTTCTTTTGAGATTGCGCCAAGCTGCCTGCCACCCTCATCTGATCATGGACTTTGAGGAGGCACCTCCAGAAGCATCCATTGAGGATATGGAAACTTGGGCTAAGACTCTGCTTCCAGAAGTTGTTCGTCGGATCACGGAAGCCACGGTCCCATTTGAGTGCCCTGTCTGCTATGACCCTATCCCAAACCCTCGAATCGTCATTCCGTGTGGCCATGACACGTGCTCGGAATGTCTAGTCAAAATCGCGGGCAATGTACAGCAAGAAGCAATTGCCGAAGGCAACGAAGTAGGCGACGCCAAATGCCCTACATGTCGCGGAAAGGTCGACATGAAGAAAATAATTGACTATGAGACATTCAAGAAGGTTCATATGGACCAGAAGGAGGATCTTGCCGTAGATGAAGATGAAGTGCAGAGTGAGGATGATGGCGAGAGCATTGATGATTCTTCAGACACTGGGTCTAGTGCAACTGAGAGCGAGGACGGCTCTGACGAGGATATCAGAGACTTTGTGGTCCCGGATGACTATGTGTCTGCCGCTGAGGAGAGTGCGGACGAGGATGATGAAGAGGAAGCAAACAGCAAATCGAAGGTCAAGAAAGAGGCAGAGGACTTCAAAACACCAAGTTTCGATAATGCCGACATTGGGAAAGTAAAAGTTAAGGATGAGATCGAAGATGAAGATGATGATGACGACGAATTTGTGGAAATCAAGGACATTAAGCCTGCTATGAAGCCTGTGAAGAGATCTATGGAAGGTCCGTCACATAGAGGCGAGAAGAAAAGTAAGAAGCACAACTCTAAGCGTCATATCAAAGGGAAGGGGAAAGCCAAGGCGAAAGAGCCTAAAGTCAAGCATACTTCGATGGCCACGCTTAAGAAGGAAGCTATGCGAAGCAAAGAAGGACATCGCCGGTATATGCGCTACCTTAAGAAGAATTGGGTCTCATCTGCGAAGGTCGACAAATGCCTTGAAATTCTCAGAGATACCGAGCCAGATATCAAGACAATAGTATTCAGCCAATTTACAACCCTTCTCGATTTGCTGGAGATACCCATTCGAAAGGAAGGATGGGGCTACATGAGATACGATGGTAGCATGTCTGCTGATGCACGACACCATTCTGTTGTCAAGTTCACAGATGACGCAAGATGCAAGGTTATGCTCGTCTCACTCAAGGCTGGAAATGCTGGGTTAAATCTTGTTGCTGCATCTCAAGTGATTATCCTTGATCCATTCTGGTAGGTCTTTATTTCTCGTCTAGCATCCATTGATCTTAGATAGGATTTTGATGAACTTATTAATGTGTTTTGTCACTCGCTCTAACATATTTTTGCAGGAATCCTTTCATTGAGATGCAAGCCATAGATCGAGCTCATCGAATCGGCCAACAGAAACCAGTCAAGGTACATCGAATTCTTGTGGAGAAGACGGTTGAAGATCGCATCATTGATCTGCAGAATCGAAAGCGGAGGCTCGTCGAAGCAGCTCTTGACGAGAAGGCTAGTCAGGGTCTCGGTAGACTCGGTAGACAAGAATTGATCTACTTGTTCAACGGTGGAGCTGAACGCGAGACTGCTCCTCGTACGACCTATGTTCCTGGACTTGGTTCCGTTGCTTCTGCTGCGGCTGCTGCTACCGCTGCGGCTGTTGGTCCTACGGCCGCTACATCCTCTTCCTCGCCTTCATCTTTCTATAACTAAGAGGACTACACTTCGTGTCTTAATTTGGACTGAGGGGATCTAAGATCGTCCATTTTTATTACGACGCGGTGGCCTACAGTCTCACAGATATTCTTTTCTTTCTTTCTTTCTTTCCCATTCTCATTGCACCATTTCAATTATGCCTTTCAAATGGCAGCTATTCATGCAATCTTCCGAAATCAGGTTGGATATTGGCGCAAGGAAGCTTTATGCTTGGAGTCATCCACAGAGCCATGGTCTACTAGGCGTATATTGCTACTTGTATTGACTCTGGAAGATACCCCATCATTGGCATTGGCGTCTGAACAGGAAAGGGGAGTTCATTTCTTGAAGAAAAAGTTATCACTTGCAACTATTGAAGCGGCTTCGTTTAAAATCATTCGGCGCATTAGAAGTTGAGTAGAGATTAGAAGAGCACGTAGACTCATATACTCTGAAATAGATTTGGAAAATTCCTGCAATGTCGCTTCGTGTGTGGTGTGTTTAATGGGTCCAATGGGACCGATCCTCGTGTCCTCACCTCCTTCTGTCCTATAAAATTCCTTCCCGGCCGGAACTCCTTCCCACCAACAAAGCAGCAAATACTGTCTGAGGTTGGCCGTGCCCCCTAATTGCGGTGGCGTAGTGGCGGCCACGTTTGGAGCTAGATCACTTCAACCTGCCCTGCCATACATTGATAGCAGAAAAGCTGTTGTGATACAAATTCTCGTCAGTGGATATTCTCTCGTCATTCCAGAAGCTGTTCTCGCTATCGAAGATTGTTGTCGTAAGTACATCTCGCTGTTTTCACGGCCCTGAAAGAGCTTCTGCTATGGCCTTTGGCTCAAATTGGCCTTCAAAGTCTCATAACCGTGCTGGCAATTCGTCTCTTTTGCGGCTCCAGATGGCAAATGCAACTTGTGAAGTGGTGATGTATCTTGGGCTTCAGTAGCTCTCTACGCGGAGCAGTGGCTCTCAAAGAATGACGCTAACAAGTCCCCGATCTTTAAATGATAATTTGACTATTTGGACACAATATAAACACGACAGTATCGCGCCATACTAGCGTAGCTTACATCATGATGCTTTACCGGAATGGTCAGAGATCGCTTCAAGCATTAGGCATTGCGGAGTGAGAAGGCAAACGAGAGATCAAGGAACGTCACGAACCACAAACATCTTTCGCGAATAGAGAACTTCCTTAAATATTTTCTAAACTGCAACTCTGATAAATTGGGTGTAGTGACTTTTGTGTGCCGGTGGTCTCTCTCTCTCTCTTTTATGCGCCGCGACCCACATTGACCGTTTAGGCATGTTCGAGATATAGAGCACGCAGCCAGGAAGTTATGCATTCAATCAATCCGCTCATTCTCATGAACATTGCTGATCCTCGACCACAACTCAAGCACCTTTATCTTTATGATACTCTCATGCATGGGCACATTGGCTTGCGTTTGAGATACGTCGCTGCCGTGCACGATGCCTGGTGGGAGCACATGTGTCAGCCCAATTAATAGAAGAATTTTTGCACAGTAGTGGGAACGCACCTGGTAGACGCCGAGTCTGACGAATAAGGTACGTGACGACGACCTGACCGAGTCCGAGTATCACTGTTGTGATGCCGAATATGATTGCTAGCTTAGTGAATCTGAGGCCAGGATGAGCGAGTTGACTTCCAGGAAAGTAAGAGTGGTACAGACACATATTATCGCCTATTCCAAGCAAATACAGTTGATGAGGTAATTTAGGAAAAGGTGATGAAATTGACTGCGTAGATCGAATGAGTTGTACTCAGAATTCATTGGAACTATTGGAGGATTTGAAGGTGTTATATAAAAATCCATGCGAACCAGGGCCAGTGTAAACTACTTTTGATCTGCCTGACCAGGCTCAGTGTGAACTAACTTTGATCTGCCTGATCAGGGCCCTTGTTCTGTGTCCCCTATTATTTATTTACTTTCAGCCTCGTACCTATTTACTCTCAGAGCCGCCTACCTAATCCCGTATGATCGTGATTGCATGCTTCTTTACAGGCTTGAATATCTATTGTATCCTCATAGCCTCGGTGGTGATCTGTGATTGTCTCTTCACAAACCTTACGGTTTCCAGAACTTGGACGAACAGTTGCTACTTATTACTACAATCAGATTCACAACGCACGTGATCATGCTGTGCATGCAATCGAGCGGTCTAAGATTGATATTTGGGATAATTAGTTATACACTGTCGTGACTAGCAAATTACAGCGGACTCCGTGTACAAAGCCCGTAGATGCAAGGAAGTCTTGTGAAGGCTCTCAATGATTTGACGACAACAAGTTCAATCTTCTTATTTTTATTGTGAGAAGTAATAGAGAGCTTCATATGTTCCACAAGTTGACACAAGAAAAGAGAACATCGAGAGGCTGTTGCTCCTCACCTCGAGTTATTCTGATGATATAATTAGCAAGCTATGCTACTAGGCCACTTCCGCACACCGAGAACCCAAAATCTCCAAAAACTCGGAGAGAAAAGATGGCATGGTGGCTTGGATGTTTCTTGCGTTTTCTCCGCTTGTCACTCCGAAGCTTCACGATCGGAATACAGACTATCTCTGCTTCGCTATCTATTGCTCCAAGATAGCTCATGACCAATTTTCGAGGTTCTGTAAAGGCTGACAAGTCTAATGCCTCCTCCAGCATTAGCTTCACAAGTAGTCTGAAGGCAAAGATGAATAGATAAGTAACTTGGTGGAATAAAATCTCTATATGGGTTCTAGTAGTTAGTTGATAGGTAGAAACAAGCGTAGATGGTATCACAACCCGGGTATGAGGAGATGGTGAGAGAAATTGTTATATGGTATAGAAGTAGTATCTTTTTTTTTTTTAAAAAAAAAAAATTAGCTGAAGGTATTCTATTGAGGCTGATCACATTCGCTGGTGAAGACGAAGGCCTCAATCTTCAAATAGTAGCGTCGGTCATCTGTATTGCCTAGAATTGTCCCCTACCAAGAATAATTGATAGGTTATACGTAAAGGACTGGACAAACAGGTGTGTTCATGTCTCCGAGTATACAACAGGTCGACCTTACGGAATTGGACAATCTCCCAAGTGCGTTCTGAGAAGAAACATGATAATAATGACAATAACGTTAACAGCTTGTCATGCCTAGTTCTCCGACCACTTGACGAGGATAATAGCAAAGTATATGAAAGGATCGGTGCCGTCAATTTCCTTGAAGGTGAAGGCTGGACTAAATTCTTTGATCTGATGCCTACGAACGTAATCACGATTGTATAATGTATGAAGACCTTCGCGGCCCATTTGGGCATTGCCACGAGGAGTAAGGACGAGAACAAGAGCAAAGAGTAACCAAGCCCTACCAAAGGTACCTAGATATGGTCTAGGCGAGTTACAAAACAAATAAAGAAGATGAAGATATGAAGAGCTTGTAAAACGACCACACCTTCCTCTAATAACAACACCTCCTTTAACGATATCACTTCCCCCTCCAACAACACACCCCAACTTCTCCTCAGCCGCCACTTACACT
>Ga0335075_10005364_pt1 | contig 19921 bp, 16 predicted proteins | sample Lox_Sample_24_FD_206723 | JGI IMG/M metagenome (GOLD analysis project Ga0335075, IMG submission 206723) | Soil microbial communities from Loxahatchee National Wildlife Refuge, Florida, United States - Lox_Sample_2.4 | ecosystem: Environmental > Terrestrial > Soil > Wetlands | place: USA...
CGTTTACGTTTCGCGCGAAACGATAAACGCGCTCCTCTTCGGGTCGCGGCGAAACGACCAAGGATACATCCATGCCGCCGTCGCGTGTGCGTAGTCGAGAGGCGTTTCAACGAGCCTGCCGTCTTATTCCCGGCGGCGTCAACAGTCCGGCCCGCGCCTTCGGCGCCGTCGGCGGGCAGCCGCTGTTCATCGCTCGCGGCGAGGGACCATATCTCTACGATCTCGACGGCAATCAGTACCTCGATTATGTGGCCTCGTGGGGGCCGCTCATTCTGGGACACGCTCATCCGCGCGTGGTCCGCGGCGTCGAGGAAGCCGTCCGCCGCGGCGCCAGCTTCGGCGCTCCGACCGAGGCGGAATTGCAGCTCGCCGAGCTGATTATCGATGCCATGCCGTCGATCGAAATGGTCCGCATGGTCAGCTCCGGCACCGAGGCGTCGATGAGCGCCATTCGTCTGGCACGCGGCTTCACCGGCCGCGATGTGATCGTCAAATTCGCCGGCTGTTATCACGGCCACGTCGATAGCCTGCTGGTGCAGGCCGGCTCCAGCGCTACCACGCTCGGCGTGCCCAACAGTCCCGGCGTGCCGGCCGGCTGCACCGCCGACACGCTCGTCCTGCGCTACAACGACGTGCAGGGATTGGCCGACGCTTTCACCGCGCACGGCCAGCGCATTGCCGGCGTCATCGTCGAGCCGGTTGTCGGCAACATGGGCCTGGTACGTCCATCCAGCGAGTTCCTCAACGAATTGCGCAGCCTGACCGAGAAGCACGGCTCCCTGCTTATCTACGACGAGGTAATGACCGGCTTCCGTTTGTCCTATGGCGGAGCGCAGCAGCTGTTTCATCAGATGCCGGACCTGACGGTGCTGGGCAAGATTGTCGGCGGCGGTCTGCCGGTAGGAGCGTATGGCGGACGAGCGGACGTGATGGAGAAGGTCATGCCGGCCGGTCCCGTGTTCCAGGCCGGCACCTTATCGGGCAATCCCCTGGCGATGGCCGCCGGCATCGCCACCTTGCAAGAGCTGCGCGATCATCCGCCCTATGCGCGGCTCGAACAGCTGGGCGAGCGGCTGGCGAACGGCTTGCACGAGGCGGCCGAGGCGGTGGGGGTAACACACTGCATTGGACAGGTCGGCAGCATGTGGACGCTGTTTTTCACGAGCGGACCTGTTGTCGATTACGACACGGCCAGGCAGGCGGACACGACGCGGTTCGCGCGCTTTTTCTGGGCGATGATGGATCGCGGCATTTACCTGCCGTGCAGTCAATTCGAGGCGGCCTTTCTCTCGACGCTACACACGGACAAGCACATCGAGCAGACCCTCGCCGCCGCGCGCCTGGCGATGGCGGAGATTGTCAATGGATAAACCATCGTGAGCCGGTGCATGGCTTCTCACTTTTTTCTCGGCTGCGGCGAAAAACTGTAATAGAGTTTAGCAAGTGTTCTTCTGAGCCACCGATGAGCGGTAACCGCCCGGCCGAGAAATTTCGCGCCACGCATGAAAACATCGTTGAAAACATGGCTGAGCCGCCTGCATCGCTATTCGGGCCTCCTCTCCGCCGAGGAGATGCTCTATCACTGGACCGGCCATTCCTGTGTCTCCATCCTGGTACTTCATCGCGTCACCGATGAAATTCCGGCGGATGGTCTGACCATCGGCTGCGCGCGTTTCCGCGACCTCTGCCGCATCCTGGCTCAGCACTTCCACGTTGTACCGCTTGGTGAGATTTTCCGTTTGGCGCGCAGCGGCCATCCGCTGCCGCGGCGCACCGTGGCCATCACCTTTGACGATTGCTACCGGGACAACCTGGACGCGGCCCACGTGCTGGCCGAGCATGGTCTGCCCGCCACCTTCTTCATTCCGACCGCCTTCGTCGGCACCGATCACGTCTTCCCCTGGGATCGCAGCCTCCAGCGGATGCCCAACCTCGCCTGGGAAGACGTGCGCCACATGCAACAGCTCGGCTTCGAGATCGGCTCGCACACCGTCACCCATCCCGACATGGGGACGATTTCCACCGAGCAGGTTTGGCACGAGCTGGTCGAATCGAAAGCCGTGTTGGAGGACCGCCTCGGCAGCCCGGTGCGCTGGCTCGCCTATCCGTTCGGCGGCCTGGACAACTTCCGCGCCGACTGTTTGCCGTTGCTCCAGCAAGCCGGCTACGAGGGAGGCGTATCCAGCTATGGCGGGCGTATCCATCGCGGAATGCGCTCGATAATTCTTCGGCGCGTGCCAGTACCCAGCTTCTCCAGCAATCTGCTGCTTGAAATTTACCTCAGCGGCTGCCTGCGCTGGTACTTCGACCTGAAACGCTGTCTCGGACTGAGTGAGAAGCGGCTCGCTTCGTGGGAGGGAATGAACGGCGATCGGCTTTCAGCGACCGGCCGTCGGCGAACGATCGACGCCGATCGCGAAGTCCCTCAGCCGATCGCCGGAAGCCGTTAGCCGGGGCGGTCATTTCCGTTGTTGTCACCGGGCTACGAGAGCGAACGAAACCGCCTCAGCCGTTGAAGCAGTCCAAGATGCCGGTCCGGCGCTCAAATACCGCTTCCCTTCTTTCGAGCCGACAACCACTTTTCCATAGCGTCGGCATCAATGCTCCGCCTTCGGGTTTGATCCAATCCAACCTCCCTAATGGGAATTTGCCCCAGATGCAATGCCTTGTTCAGCTCCTTCCAGTAATTAGGGTTGGACTTAAATTCCTCCTCGGAGTGAAGCGGTAAGAGATAAACGTCATAATAATCGGTGTAATCGTCTTTCTCTTCGTCAAAGTGCGAGCGCAGGAAATACCATTGCCCGCCGTGCTGAAATTCAATCATCCTTGGAACATCGTAGAATTCTCCATAGGTAATCGGAATCGTATTCATCACGTTGCCTCCGTGAATCGCGGAACCTAGAGAATGAGTCTCTGTGCCTTTGGAACAGGACTGGGGGTACCTTGCGCCGGGAATGCCGGGCTGGCTCCTTCGGTAATGTTCACGTGCCAAGTGTTGAGAGGACCATCCGGATACACCGCCTCTGGTGCCAGCTCGACCGTGCCGCCTGCCGCCCGTATCGCGCCTGCGGTGGCAGCTCGGATGGTCCCATGCGGAAGACCGGCGGCTGCTTCGGCAGCGCTCTCCCCCATCTGAGCCGAAAGGACATTTCCCGGCTGAGGCGTATAGGCTTGTCCGCCTCGCACAATGATGGTGCTGTCAGGAACAACGGTCTTCGGATCCGCACCGGCTTCTAGTTGCTTGACCAAGGGATTCGGATTTACAATCCGTGGGTGCCGGCTTACGTCCATGGCGATTATTTCAACCGTTCAGCCTTGCTTCGCGGCTTCGACGCCCGCGAAGACAACTACCATCAGTGTAGAGCTTCCCGAGCGGACCACCTACCCTGGCTGCAAAGCGATCATTTTCTCGAACGAACCTGCTCGAACAGAAAGACGCCTTTCTTGTTAGCCGTCACCACGTCCAGCAGCTTGTCGCCGTTGACATCGGTGACGGCGAACTGCGTCCCCATGCCGGAATCGTCGTCGATCTCGTGCGGGACGAAGCGAATGAGTCCCTCGCTGCTCTTGTTCGCCTCGAACCAGTAGAGCTTGGCCGGCGCGTTGGGATCGACATCGCCCTTGGGACCGTGCGCCCACCAGCGTTTGCCGGTGACCAGATCCTTGAGGCCGTCGCCGTTGATGTCCACGCGATGCAGGGCGTGCGTTTGCGAGACCAGCCTGGGGAACAAGACCTTTTTGAGGAACGCCGGCGAGCCGCCGCTGCCGGGCCGTTGCAGATACGACCAGATGCCGTAGTTGTGGGCGGAGCTGCTGATGATGTCGGCCTTCCCGTCGCCATCCACGTCGTAGGTGAACATATCGGCGCACGCGTCGCCAAGGGCGGCGGGGTGGAATTTCCACGGCTTGTCTTCGAGCTGGGCCGGCTGCTCCCACCAACCGGCGGTGCATAGCACATCGAGCTTGCCGTCGCCGTTGACATCGCCGGCGCCGAGGCCATGCGAGAAACGATTGGTGCCGGGGATAGGATGGCCCTTGGTGCTCGGCTCGCTGACGGGATGCATTTTCCACCGCTGCGCCGGATCGTCGCCCGGCGTGAAGTAGGCCATCTGTCCCTCGTTGTCCTTGCCCTTGGGCTGCCAGCCCATGAGCAGGACGCGCTTGCCGGTGCTGAGCAGATCGACGTAGGCCGGCGTCTCATTGCAGGCGCTGTGCCAGATCTCGTGCGCTTTCCAGGAGCCATCCTTGCCCTTGGGGTTCTCGTACCAATGGCACGGCGCGCCGGGGAAGCCTACGACAATCAGGTCCGGATAGCCGTCGCCATTGAGGTCATCGGTCCAACAGGCGAACGAATTGCTGTAGACATTCCGGTCGCCCTGGCGGTAATCGTCCTTGCCCGGTCGAATGCGGTGCGGCTTCCAGTCTGGCGCTTCGAACCACAGCTCGCCGGTGAGAACGTCCATTTTGCCGTCCTTGTTCACGTCGGCGACGGCGACGCCTTCGGAGAGAAATCTTTTGTCGATCACCGTCTTTTTCCAGGTGATGCCGCTGTTGTCGCTTTTCTTTTCGTCGGCGGCGGAGGGCAACGAGATCGACAGGGCGAGGGGGATGAGCGAAGCCAGGAGCCAGGTGCGCGGTCGCATGGAGTGTCCTCTTGCAAGTATTTCGGGAGAGTGCCACGCGGGTGATTATGGATGATGCTCGCCACGACGGCAACCTTCCGTCCTAAGATGATTGAGAAACCCCGTGAGGAACCCTCAACATGCGCAGCTTCAAGAGCCTTAGCGAGCAGGAGATTTTGGCCCTGGCCATTTCGCTCGAAGAGGAAGACGCTCGTATTTACGACGATTTCGCCGAGGGGCTGAAAGCGAGTTTTCCCTCGCAGGCCGAGGAGTTTCGCCGCCTGCGCGCCGAAGAGGACGGCCATCGGCATCGTTTGCTCGATCTCTATCGAGAAAAGTTCGGCGAGCACATTCCGCTCATCCGCCGGCAGGACGTGAAGGGCTTCGTCAGTCGCAAGCCCGTGTGGCTGGTACGGCCGCTGGGCCTGGACGCGGTACGCAAGCAAGCCGAGCTGATGGAGCTGGAAACGAAGCGCTTCTACGAGAAGGCGGCCCGGCAAGCAACCGATGTTGGGGTGCGGCAGCTGCTCGGCGATCTGGCCGAAGAGGAACGCAAGCACGAGCGCATCGCCGAGGGTATGATCGCCGAGGCGCCGGACACCGAGGCGGCGGCGCGGAAACGCGAGTTCGTGCTGCAAGTGGTGCAGCCGGGATTGGCGGGCTTGATGGACGGCTCGGTTTCGACGCTGGCGCCGCTGTTCGCGGCGGCCTTCGCCACGCGCGACACCAACAAGACGTTCCTCGTCGGTCTGGCGGCGAGCCTCGGCGCCGGCATCAGCATGGGTTTCGCCGAGGCGCTGTCCGACGACGGCAGCTTGACCGGCCGCGGCCGGCCCTGGGTGCGCGGCCTCATTTGCGGACTGATGACGGCGCTGGGCGGCCTGGGACACTCCCTGCCCTATCTGATTCCCGATACGGTCCCCAATGCCTTCCGGGTGGCCACGGGCGTGGCGGTCGGCGTCGTCCTGGCGGAGCTGGCGGTCATCGCCTGGATTCGCCATCGCTACATGGATACGCCGTGGAGCTCGGCGATCTTTCAAGTCGTCGTCGGCGGCTTGCTGGTCTTCCTGACGGGCGTGCTGATCGGCCATGAGTGACGAACGATCCTCCGAGCCTGAAGCGTAAGCGAAGGGCGTTCTTCGCTTACGCTTCAGGCTCGGAGGATCTACGGCCTTCGCTTCTGGAAAAACTCCAGCCATTGCAGGGTCAAGGCGTCGGCCAGCGATTTCGAGCGGCGCAGCTCCTCGGGCGGCTGGCCCCAGTAAAAGCCCAGCCAGCCGGCGGCGGTCTCCTTCGAGCCGTCGATAAACTTCCCCAGCTCTTCGATAGAGCATTTCAGTGGGAAGGTTTCCTCGATCAGCACCGGCTTGCCCACGGCAAAGCCGGCCAGCGTCTTCAATGCCTTAGCGATCTCGCCTTTCGCCGGATAAATGTGGACGCTGAGGAAATCGAGGTCCGCCGCGATCTTCGCGGGGTCGAGTCCGGAATACATCACGCTGGGACGGTCGAGGCTCCAATCCACGAGTCCCACCGTGATGAGATGGCGGCGATCCACCTTGCGGATGGCCTTCTTCAGCGTCCGTATCCACTGGCGAGCGACATCCGCCCGGACGCGCTCGCCGGGGTCGAGGGTGAGACACTGAACATAGCACTTGCCGGCGAACGGCGGTCCCAGCCAGTCGCCGGCCTTGCGCCGGCCGCCGGGCACAACCGGCTCATTCATCAGGTCATAGCAGAAGACGGCGGAGCTGCGAGCGCAGCGGCCGGCGACGGCCTCCCAGAAACGGGCCTGCACCGCCCAGCGCTCTTTCTCCGTCAAGGCGTCGTACCAGGCCGGCACGTCCTTCTTGTGATAGCAGCCCAGGCCCGTCAGATCGAGATACAGACCGTTGCGCTCCGCCAGCTTCACCAACCGTCCGAGCCGTTCCAGCGCCTTCGCATTCGGCCTGTCCGCCCCCTCCAGGAAGCGGGCCAGCTGGAGATGGATGCGCACCACGTTGGCGCCAAGCTTCTTCATGGCGGCGAAGTCCTTTTCGACTTGCCCCCATTCGTCGAGCCAGTAATCCTCCAGCAGCCGGCCGCGCGCGTCGCGATCGTAATTCACGCCCCACGGCACAAACCGCCGTCCCGACCTGGCGAGATCGAAGGAACGCTTGTCCTCGCCGACGCGTATCCATTGCATCTCTTGCGCGGCTTGCCGCGCCGACGCCTGTGCCGAGAGGCCGAGCAGAACGCCCAGGGTCATCGCCAAAAGCCATCGCATCAGGGGTTTCCTCAACGAGCCGCCCTCCGTCCCCGCGAAGTCACTGTATCCGTCGCAAACCCTCGCGTCCGAATCCGTGGTGACAAATCGGATCGACCCCACTATACACCAGCCGAGGAAGATGCCCTTCGCCCCGCTCGACAGGAGGTCGTTGGAAGATGGGAAGACTTGGTTGCTTGGCTGTGTTCTGGATGGCCGCGATGGCGCAGCTCGCCGTCGCCGCTCCGCCGACGTTGGATCATGCGGGCAAGAAGTGCCGATTTATCTCGCTGGCCGAAGCGCGGGCCATCGCGTTAGGGCAAGGCACGGTCGGTCAACCCTTCTTGTTGTTTCCCGGCATCGGGCTCGACAGCTCGCTAGCCATCCCCCAAGCGGAGCCTAGCAAACCTGTGCGCGTCGTCTGTAAGCCGCGCTCGAAGTGCCTCCTTCTCACGGGCGTATCCCGCCATCCACGACCAGCCGAGTTCGAACGCAACGTCAATCAGATGTTGCTTAACGTCGAGAACGCTTACTGGAATCTGTACGGCTCCTACTGGCAGCTTCACAGCCGCGAGCAAGCGTTGCGACTCGCTTATGAGACGTGGAAGATCACTGCGACGCAGCTCCGGGATGGCCGGATCCGTAACGCCGCCGTTGCCCAAGCCGAAGAGCAGTACAATCTGTTCCGCAATCAACGTCTGCAAGCGCTCGATAACGTGCGGGACAATGAGCGACAGCTGCGGGCGATGATGGGTATTCAGATCGAGGATGAGACGCGGCTGGTGCCGAGCGATGCGCCGACGGTCGTAGAGAAGAAGCCCGATTGGGAAGAAGCGCGCCGTCATGCCTTGAAACATCGACCGGAATTGCGATTGGCCCGGCAAGACATCAAGTTGGCCGCCCGGAAGGTTGCGGTTACGGAAGAGGCGTCGGAGGACGTTCCGCAAATCGCTGAGACGCCACAGGCGGAATTGCAACTGAAACGCGCTCGTCTGGTGCTCAAAGATCAAAAGCTGAAGACCGATCGTTTTCTGGGCCTATACTACCGCCGCATGTCGTCGGCGTACTTCCAGATCGAGTCGGCCCGCGCTCAGCGTGAGGCTTTCGGCATACAGGTGCGGCTTCGCCAGGAGCTGTATCGCACCGGCGCCAACGAACCGGGCACCGATGCGCCCGTCACGCTGAGCTTGCTCTTGGAATCGCAGCGATTCTGGGCCGATGCGTTGGCGACGGAATATCAAGCCATTGTCACCTACAACAACGCTATCGCCGGCTGGGAGTATGCCAAAGGCGACATTATGAACCATGCTCACGTTCGCTTCGCAAAAGAACCGCCCGCGGGAAGCAAGAGCGTGCGGGCTGTCGAACGCGAACACAAGCAAACGCGACGGAAGGTCTCCCTTTCACGCTCTGCGGCTGCCGAGATGACTTTTTCACTCGCCGTCCTCCACCAAGAGGGCGTCGATCTCGAAACGTGCTATTGGGAGTGCCGCGATTCGGCCCCCGACCTCCCGGCACTGTGGACGTGCATCTCGCCCCTCAAGGAGGCCGGCGATGTGGAATTCAGGCTTGTCGAATGGAAAGCGTCCGACATTTTTCCCCCGCGCCGCGTCCATTCCAAGGCGAAGCGCTGAAGACGGCAAGCAAGGGGATGACGCCTCTTGCTCGGCGACGCTAAGCCGCAAGCGGCCCGAGCTGCTCTTGATTGTCCGGCGCGGACGGTGGTATAGCGTTCTGCGGTGGGGAATGTCGGAAACACAGGAGAGCAGGTTCATGGAAGCGAAGGACAGCGCTTCGACGGGCAGCGGGACGCCGGCCGAGCGTCTGGAACGGGGCGAAGTCCTGTTCTTCAAGACGTCGCCGTTCGCGCTGCCGCAGGGCGCCGACCTGGATTTCCTGCTCCAGCAGGAGCTAGGCAGCCTGGCCCACAAGAACATCAGCTACAACCCGGCCAACGGCAAGGTCAACGGCTTCGTGCGCCGCGGCGAGGAGCAGGTTGCCCAGCTGCGCGGCATCTTCGCTCGTTTCTCGCAGGCGGCGACGGCGTGGCTGGCCACGCTGCTGCCGCAGTATCCGTCCGGCTGGCAGCTCGACCGCGCCAGCTTTCGGCCCCAGGAAGAAGCGACCCGCTGTCTGCGTCCCAAGGCGCGCAACGATCTGTTGCACGTCGATGCCTTTCCCGGCCGGCCGTCGCGCGGCAATCGCATTCTGCGCGTCTTCGCCAACATCAATCCGTGCGAGCCGCGCATCTGGGTGACTTCCGATCCGTTCGCCAAGCTGCTCGAGCGCTACGGCGAGGCCGCCGGCTTGCCCGGACGAGCCGGCACGCGCTGGCTGCAAAACCTCAGCCGAAATGTGGTCGGACTGTTTAATCCCAATGTCCGCCGCCGCTCGGAATACGACCTGTTCATGCTGCGCTTCCACGACTATCTCAAGATGAACGAAAAATTCCAGGAAAAAGGTCCGAAATATCTGCGTACCTTTCCGCCCGGCAGCGTCTGGGTGGCGATGACCGACACGTGCAGTCATTCGGTGCTGCGTGGGCGCTACGCTTTGGAGCATTCGTATTTTGTTTCGCCGGCGGTGCTGGCACTGCCGGAGGAATCGCCGCCGGTGCTGTTACAGAAAGCATGCGCCGCGTCCGGCCGGCGGGCGGCGTAGCTCTCGTTTAGCGACGCTTCGCAGAAGCGTCTTCGTTCTCGACGCTTTTGCGAAGCGTCGCTAACCGACGGTTTTTGCGGATGCATTCGCGTCTCCCCTGGTCCATCCTCGGCATCACCCTCGCGCTGTTCGCGGGCGCGGCCCTGCGCCTTATCTGGCCGTGCGACATCGAGTACAAGGCGGACGAGGCCTGGACCTTCCAGCACAGCCGCGACGCCGAGCTGCCGTGGATCGGCATGCCGTCGAGTGTGGACATTCCCAATCCCGGCATGAGCCTGTGGGTGTTCATGCTGTTGCAGCGGGTCAGCGGCGCCGAGGATCCGCCGGCCCTCGCCCGCGCCGTGCAGCTGGTCAACGTCGCCGCCCTCCTTTTGCTCGTCGGCTTCGCTTTTCGCCACGTCCCGCGTGAGCAGCGCGAAGCCTGGCTGTGGGCGGCCGCGCTCGTCGCCGTCAATCCGTTGGCGGTGCTGTTTCATCGCAAAATCTGGCCGCCGTGCGTGTTGCCGCTCTTGACATTGGCGATGCTCTACGGCTGGTGGTATCGACAGCGCCGCGGCGCGGCTTTTCTCTGGGGCCTGCTCGGCGTCTGCCTGGGACAGATCCACATGGCCGGCTTTTTCTTCGCCGGCGGGTTCGTCCTGTGGGCGCTGCTGTTCGATCGTCCCTGGCACTCGAAGCTCCCAGCTCTGAGCTCTGAGCTCCGAGACTCAGAACTCAGTACTCAGAACTCAGAACTCAAAGCGGCCTGGGGAAGCTGGCTGCTGGGCAGTGTGCTGGGGGCGCTGCCGATGCTGCCCTGGCTGGTCCATCTCCTGACGCACCCGAGCACGCGGCCCGTCAATCCGCATCGCTGGGTCCACGCCTGCGAGCTGAAGTTCTGGATTCGCTGGCTCACGGAATCGTTCGGCCTGGGCATTGACTACACGTTTGGTCCTTATTTCCGCGACTTCCTTCGCTATCCCGTGCTGGCGGGCCGGCCCACCTATCTCGTGGCCGTGCTGCACGGGATTTTGGCCGGCATCGCGGTGCTGATGATGATGCGCGCGGCCCTCGCTCTCTGGTGCCGGCGCGAGCGCTGGCGCGATTTGTGGATTGGCCGAGCGTCGGCCAGCGCCTTCACGCAGAACGCCGCCCTGTGGGGCTTCGGCTTGCTGCTAACCCTGTCGAGCTTCTCGATCCATCGCCATTACATGATCGTGCTGTTTCCGCTGGAATTTCTCTGGGTAGCGCGCCTGGCCCTGGGCACCAACGAGGCAGCGGCACGCTCCGCTCGCCTCGGCCGCATTTTGTTGCTGACGCTGTGGTGCGCGCAGCTCGGCCTTTCCGCGAACATGCTTGCCTACATTCACAGCCGACAAAACTTCACCGGCACGGAGTACGGCATCCCCTACGGCGCCCAAACCGCCGCTCGTTGATCTCCGGCCTCCCGTCATTTCTCCACCTCCTTCCCCTCGTCACATCTTCTCGCTTTCGCGTAAGGATTTCCAAAAAAAGGTCATTTTTCTATTCGAGAAGGCGAGAGAACGCGGCAAGAAATGCCGATGATAAGGAGTGGAAGGGCCGCAGAACGAGGAGCGGTCTGGAGCGGAGAGCACGGAAAGCTCCCGGGGCCGTTTCGTGGCTCACACAAAAAGGATGTTGAGTATGCGTAAATCCAGCCGTCTCTGGTGGCTGCACGGCGCCATTCTGGTGTCGGCGGTGATTGGCTGCAAGAACTGCGGTAGCTCGGGCACCTGTGGCGGTCCCGGCGGTGCGCCGGTTGCCACAGGCTCGCCCTACGCCAGTCCGACCGCCGGGGGAGGCCCGGCGATGTATTCGACGGGTGCGACGCCAGGCTATTCGGGTGGAAGCCCCATGCCGAGTGGAGGATCGTTCCCCACCTCGACAGGCTCAGGGTATCCCATGCCGGGCATGTCGTCGGGCGTTGGCGGCATGCATTAATGGACCTTTGTGTGTAGCCGCGATGCGCAGCGGAGCGCGGGACGACCCCGCGCTCCGCTGCGCATCGCGGCGCATGAAAAATCAGCCGCGGCGAACAATCTCGCTTGCCGTCTCCCTACCGGGGCATGGTATGATTCCTCCGCTTGCCTGGAATTGAACAGGAACGTCCCCGACCCTGGGAGGAGAACGTCATGGCCAAGAAAACGACTTGCCCCATCAGCCGCGCCGACTTCCGCGCCAAGGCTAAACCCATCACCGTCACCATCGCCGACCTGCCGCAGGTGGCCGAGGTCAAGGAATTCTCGACCGGCTCGCTGGGCTGGTACGTCAACGGCCGCACCACCATCGAGATCGACGGCCAGCGTGTGCCGGTGCTTATCAACGCCAGTCTGGTCATTGTCGGCAGCAAGGAATTGCCCACCGATGACGCGTCGCCGTCGAAGTCCGGGGATGTAGCCTGAGACATGTTGCCCAGGGGAGCGTTCGTTTAGCCGCGACGCGCAGCGGAGCGGGGGCAGACGCGCTCCGCTGCGCGTCGCGGCTAACCTGGGACATCTCCTAGGGCGCGGCCAGCATCAGCGAGTATTCCGTTCGGTTGGCCGGCCTCCCGTTGGGAGCGCGCCACGGCGGCTGCCAGCTGGTCTTGTCCAGCAACGCCGACAGCTCGCCCAGGCAGCTCACGATCACTTCCGGACGGTAGGCATAACGCCGCAAGTCCTCCCGGCGCGTCCCGCCGCTGAGCACCAGCACCGTATGGAAACCGAGCTGCACGCCGCCGAGGATGTCCGTTTCCATCGTGTCGCCGATGATGGTGGTCTCATCCGCGGTCAGCTCCAGCTCCTTGCGCGCGGCGCGTATCATCACCGAGCTGGGCTTGCCGACGCTGAATGCTTTCACCCCCGTGGCGATCTCCAGTAATCCGACCATCGCCCCGCAGCCGGGACGCAGTCCGTTTTGCGTCGGACAATTCGGGTCGAGATTGGTGGCAATCAGCTTGGCCCCTCCGGCAATCATCCGAACCGCCGCCTCGACCAGCTCCAGGTTGAACGTGCGGCCCTCGCCGACCACGACGTAATCCGGCTCGTGGTCCACGACCGCATAGCCGTTCTGGTGCAGGGCCGTCAGCAGGCCGCCCTCGCCGATCACGAAGGCGGTGCCTCCCGGCGATTGATGTGCCAGGAAGCGGGCCGTCGCCATGGCGCTGGTAAAGACATGCTCTTCCTCAACTTCGATGCCCATGCGGGCCAGCTTCGCCGCCACGTCGCGCCGCGTCCGCTGACTGTTGTTGGTTAAGAGGCGGAAGGGAATGTCCCGGACCCGCAGCTGCCGGATGAAGGTATCCGCACCGGGGATCATCTCCGTTCCCCGGTACAGCACGCCGTCCATGTCGATTAGATAACCCTGCTTCATGGTTGCACCTTCCCTATTAGCGAGAACGACCTTGAACGTGACATCCACTCCAACGGGGAGAGAGGCGCCGACTGAGAGATGACGGCAGGAGAGACTCACTGGACGCGGTGGTTATCCGCAACTCTTATGCCGCCCGCGCTGGCCAGGCCGCCTCTCACCCTAACCGCTTGTGCAGGCGTACATTCTGGAGTGTGCGCTTCCCTGCCGCCCTGGGTGGACGCCGAGGTAATTGCATAAAAGACAGGCAATGCGATGTCCAGGTTGGAGGACGCGCGTGCTATCTCCTCCGTCGCGGCTATGCTTTCTCCGTGGTGCTGTCCTCCGGCGCTTGCCGCGCGTGCCGGCTCAATCTGCTTCGACGAGCTGCAACCGAGGATACTGTGAAAATCCGAAGAAAAATCAACGCGCGGAACCCTCTCCGGGCAATGTAAGATGGGTGGGGATATTTTGGATCGGGGGCGAGGAGATGAGGGCGGTCATCCGACATCTGCGTGCGGCGGCCCTACTACAGAAACGCGACGGACCCACGGACGGTCAGCTCCTCGAAGCGTTCCTGACGCGTGGCGAGGAGGCGGCGTTCGAGGCGCTGCTGCGGCGACACGGACCGATGGTGCTGGGCGTCTGTCGCCGCGTCCTGCGGAACGTCCACGACGCCGACGACGCTTTTCAAGCTACCTTCCTCGTCCTGGCACGCAAGGCCGCTTCGGTCAAGCCGCGAGACCTGGTCGGCGGCTGGCTGTACGGAGTCGCCTACCGAACGGCAATGAAAGCACGAGCAATGAGCGCCAAACGTCGGGCAAAAGAGAAACAGGCGGCAGACAGCTCTCGTCCAGAAGCGGCGGCGAACGAAACCTGCGAAGAGCTGGTGGCCGAGCTGGACCACGAGCTGAACCGCCTGCCCGACAAGTATCGCGTGCCTGTCGTCCTGTGTGAGCTGGAAGGCAAGGGCCGCAAGGAGGTCGCCCGGCTGTTGGGAGTTCCCGAAGGAACGTTGTCCTGGCGGTTGGCCCACGCCAAGAAGCTGTTGGCGAATCGGCTGTCGCGGCACAAGGCGGCGCTCGCGGTCGGCACAGTCACGGCCGTGCTCTCGCGGCAGGCGGTGTCGGCGCCGCTGCTGGATGCGACGGCCAAGACCGTGTTGACGGCCGGGGCGGTCCCGGCGAAAGTGTTGGCCCTCACTGAAGGGGTGTTGAAAGCCATGCTGTTGACCAAGCTGAAGATTAGCGTTTGTGTCGCCGTGCTGGCGCTGCTGGCCGGTGTTGGGGCGACGGGGGTGGTATACCGAGCCGCGGCACAAGAGCCGCGTCGGGCACGCACCGAGGACGCGCCTGCCCAGGCGAGACGGCCGCCGGCCGACAACCTGGAGTCGCTGCGTCTGGAAATCGAGGCACTGCGGAGAGAGCTGAGGATCATGAGCGAGCGCGTCAATGCTCTGGAGGCCGAGGTTCACGGACAGAAAGGCCGCCGGGTCGCAAGGGACGCGGAGCCGCGGGCGCGCGGAGAGAAGGCACGTCGGCCGGCAGAGGAGAAGGAGCCGCGTCCGCGCGACGCCGGAAAGCGGACAACACGAGAGCGGCCCGCTCCCGCGCGCGACCCCGAAGCGCGGCCGGCCCCTGCGCGAGACCCAGGCCGTGAGCGGAAAGCGACGCGAGAGGGGGCGCCAGAGGGACCGATTGCCGAGGCCGAGGCGGCGTTACGGAAGCTCCGCGCCAATCCCAACGATAAGCAGGCTGCTGAGGAGCTGGAGCGAGCGCTGAAGAGCCTGAAGGAGCGCGACAAGCCCAGGGAGCGCGATGAGATTCGCCGGAAGTGAGAAGAGCTGTTCACCTGGCCCCGCTGTTCCCCTGGGTTCGGCGGGGTTTCTGCTGCCGCCCGGTCGTCGTGGCCATCGACTTTTTCACGGCGTCCGGATCGGCTCATCGGTTTGCTCGCCTGTCATCTCTAACCTATAGTCGTTATACCGGCACTACTCGACGCGACAGCCAGCAAGGCTGCACTCGCGCGCTATCACGACTTCTCCTTCGCACGGGGTACAACATGACGCCAACGCTGCCAGCCGAGCAGCTCCCCTGGGCCGGCCCCTCTGTCTCCAAGGGACCATACTTCATCCTCGATCCCGATGCGTTCCTGCCGTGCTTCAATGAGCGAGCCTGTTTGGTGCGGCACCGCCTGGTCGATCATCCGTTGCTGGCCTTGCCGCGCTTGCTGGAACTGGCCAAGCAGCTGCCGCCCAAGTATGTCCGCATCAACTCCGGCAATGTGGCCATCAACGCCACGCCCGCTCAGATACCGGGCAATGGCCTGTCGATGGAGGATAGCTTCCAGCGCATCGAGGAAACCGATACCCGCATCATGCTCAAGAAGATCGAGCTGGTGACGGAATATCGCGAGCTGCTGCACAGCTGCATCGCTGAGCTGGAGGCGTTCGGGCATCCGGCCACGCGCGGCATCTGGGCCCGCGAAGGTTACGTCTTCATCTCCGCTCCCAACCAGACCACGCCCTATCACATGGATCCGGAAATCAACTTTTTGCTTCAGATCCGCGGCCGCAAGACCTTCCACGTTTTGCCCGGCGACGATCGCTCGATCCTTTCCGAGCAGGACATCGAGCTATTCTACACCGGCCTGCACCAGTCGCTGCCGTTCCTGGACGATGCGCCGCACCGGGCCGAGCCGTTCGCCATGAATCCGGGCGACGGCGTACACATCCCCGTCAATCATCCACACTGGGTCAGCACCGAAAACGAGGTGACGATCTCGTTCGCGGTGACGTTGCAGACCGAGGAGACAAGGCGGCGCGGCGCCATCTACGCGGTCAATCACTCGCTGCGCCGCCTGAGCATCAAGCCGGCGCCGTATGGACGTTGCACGGCGCGTGATTTCCTCAAATATCAAGGCTATCGCTTGTGGAACGGCCTGTCCTCGTGCCTGCCGCGCCGCCGGCACGACGCTCGCCACTAATGAGGAGATACGCAAACACGACGACCACGACCGAGGTGTGAAGCATTGCTGGAAGCCGAAGCGTCCTCTTGCCAGCTTGTCACCGACCTTGCCGAGGCCGAACGACTGCGCCCGCAATGGGAGGCGCTGCTGGAACGCAGCACCGGCAAAGAGCTGGCCCAGTCGCCGAGCTGGCTGCTGACGTGGTGGCGTGTGTACGGGGGATGGCAAGGCCGCCGGCTGTGCCTGGGACTTTTCCACGATGCGGGACGGTTGATTGGCCTGGCGCCGATGCTGCGGCGCCGGCACTGGTATCGCGGCAAGCTGCCTTTTCGCCGCCTCGAATTGCTGGCCTCCGGCGAGCCGGCGGAGCACGGCATCTACTCGAACCATCTCTCGATCCTGGCCGAGCATGGCGCCGAGGAGGAAGTGGCGGCTCGCCTGGTGCGGGCCATTCGCGACGGTGTTTTCGGTAGCTGGGATGAAGTGGTGTTGCCGATGATGTCGGGCGATTCGCCGATGCCCGGCCTGCTCGTGAGCGCTTTCCGCGCCGCCGGCATCCAGGCCGAGGTAACGGAAACAGCCCGCGCTCCGTACATTTCCCTGCCGGCGACCTGGGAGGATTACCTGCAAGGTCTGGGCCCCAATAGCCGGCGGAACATCCATCGCTCGCGGAAAGCCTTCGACGCCTGGTCGGGCGGTACGACGCGACTGGAGAGCGTCGCCTGCCCCGCCGACCTCGCCAAGGGCAAACAGATCCTCATCCATCTGCATCATGCTCGCTGGGCCAGCGAAAATGAATCGGGCGTCTTTCACTCTCCCTTTTATCTGCAATTCCACGATGCCCTCATGAGCCGGCTAGCGGAGCGTGGCGAGCTGGAGCTGCACTGGCTGTGCGCTCGCGACGAGCCGGTCGCCGTCCTGTACGGCATGAGCTGGGGCGGCAAGGTCTATGCCTACCAAACCGGCCGGCGGACCGATCTGCCCGATCATCTCCGGCCCGGCGCGGTCCTTCTGGCCCTGGTGATCCGCCGCGCCATCGAGTCCGGACGGCGCGAATTTGATCTTCTCGCCGACGATCGGTTTTACAAACGGCAGCTGGCTCCGTCGGCGCGGCCGCTGGTGCAGGTGCGCGCCGCCCGCAAAAGCGTGGTGGAAGGAGTGCGGAGAGGAATCAATACCTGTCTGCGCTTCCTCAGGCGTAAAGGCTGATCCCAGGGCTTCGCATTTCATTGCAGGGGCGGCTCGATCGAATCGTTCGGATTTTCGGTGAAAACATCTCGCCGCGCTCCGCCTCTTCGGGCACTATGAGTGAAGGAGTAATTCAACGTCGCGCCAAGGAGGTTTCATCATGGCGAGCAAAACGGTAACGGTGAAAGTACAGGGAATCGTGGCACTGGCGTTGCTCATGAGCGTTGTCGCGGCGGGAACGATCGCATTGTCTCGCCCTATGGTCGCGGACGCTGCCGGCCCGCCTGCGGCAAAGCAAGCCGAGCGACAACGCCCAACACGCACCGATCGTTTCGGCGACCCGCTTCCCCCCGGAGCCGTCGCTCGCATCGGCACCATTCGTTTGCGGGCCAAGTGGGGGACCGGCTCCCTTGCCTTCTCACCGGATGGCAAGGTTCTCGCCATGGGGGACGACGAGTTTCTTCGCTTCTGGGATGTCGCCAACGGCAAGGAAATTCGCCATTTCAACCCTCGGATTTACCAGGTCAACGTCCTGGCTTTCTCTCCCGATGGCAAGTACCTGGCCGTCGGCGGCGGCGGAGGCATGGGCGCCTGGGAAGTGAGCACCGCCAAACGTCTCTCCCACCTGAAAGGACAATACGGCCATACAGACGTCGTGGCTTTTTCTCCCGATGGCAGAATTCTTGTCGCTGGAGGCTACGGCAACACCATCCACGTCTGGGAAGTCACCTCGGGCAAGGAGCTTCGTCAATTCTTTCCACCGGGATCGCATACCGAACGGCCGGGGGGTCTTGGCTCGATCCGGGGCGTCGTCCAGGATCTGCACTTTTCCCCCGACGGTCGAACGCTCTTTTCCCGTAATGAAGATCCCGATCAGGCCGTGACAACCCTGCAACGCTGGGACATGACCACCGGCAAGGAACGAGGGAAGGCCAAACGTTACTCGATAAAAACGCCCCTCGGCTCGCTCTATTTCGTGCTCTGTTCCCCGGACGGCCGGCTTGCCCTGATTCCATCCAAGGATCGCCTAACGGTATTAAACCTTGACAGCGGCGTGGAAAGGCGGCTTCCCCTCGAACGGCCCCACGAGCGGCTGCTGGCTTTCACGCCGGACAGTAAACGGTTCGTTTCCTGGAGCGAGAAGGACAAGCAGATTCACCTGCGGAATATCGACTCCGGCAAGCAACAATGGCAGCTCTCTTGCCCTTACGAATTGGCGCCCAAGCTGACCTTCAGCCCCGATGGGAAAACGCTGGCCGCAGGCGGGAGTTCGCCATCCGCCCTCCGCTTCTGGGATGTGGCCAGGGGCAAGGAGTTTTCGCCCTTGGGCACGGTCCCCGACAGCATCTCGGCAATCGCATTTTTGCCGGACGGCAAGACGTTGATCTCTGCAAGCCCAGAAGGGCGGATTCGTTGGTGGACGGCCGAGACGGGAAAAGAGGTCCGCCGCTTGGACGGTTCGCTCGACGGCATTTCCGTGATGGCTCTGTCCGCCGATGGCAAGACGCTGGCCGCGACCGACAAGGAAAAGGAATTGTGGCTGTGGAAGCTGCCGGAAGGAAAGGTCAAGCGGCGCGTCGCCTGGAAGGAGGAAGGAGAGGACCGCTGGCGGAAACCGTGGGCGCTGTCGCCCAACGGCGAAATACTGGCCTACTCCGACAAGAAGGGCACGGCTGTTCTGGTCGAGGCCGCGACGGGCAAAGAAATCCGCCGCATCGACCACGCGGGCCAGGTTCGGATGTTTTCTCCGCAGGGCCCGCTTTTGGTTACGTCTGGGCAGAGGGGGACCGTCGATCTGTGGGACGCGGCGACGGGAACATTGTGGCGTCGCCTCGGTTCGGCGCAAACCGGAAAAAAGTTCTGGGATTTCCCCGCTTGCTTGTCCTTCTCGCCGGACGGCAAGAACCTGTCTATGGTCTGGATCGGGCACATAGGGGCCAACGGCTTCGAGATCTGGGACGTGGCGAGGGGCCGCAGACTGCCTCACTTCGAGAAAGGCCGCCAACAGCTCCACGGCTGGGTCAATGGCGTCTGCTTTTCTGCCGACGGCAAGACCGTCCTGCTGCGCGTGGAGAACCGCGACGAGGTGGCCATCCGCGCCTTCGATCGCTTCAACGCCAAGGAAGTTGGCAAGTTGCCGATGCATAAAAACGAGACGCCCAACACCTTTCGCGGCGGCCCGCAAACACTGTTTCCATCGCCGAACGGCCGGCTGCTGGCCACTCTGGAGTGGGGCAGCCCCATCTTGATCTGGGACATCGCTCGTCTGGCCGCTCCTCCCCGCAAGGCGCGAGAGCTGTCGGCGGCGGACATGGCAGCCTTGTGGTCCGATCTCGGCGCGGACGATTTGGCCAAGGCTTACGATGCCTTGGGCCAGTTTGTGGACGCACCCGCCGCCAGCGTGAAGTTTTTGCAAGAACATATGCGTGCCGTGGAAGCTGTTGAAGAGCGGCGTCTTCAGCAACTTCTCGCCGACCTCGATAGCGATCACTTCGAGACGCGCGCGAAAGCCGAGCGGGAATTGGAAAAAATGGAAGAGCTTGCCGAACCGGTTTTGCGCCGCGCCTTGCGGGAAAGACCGTCCTCGCTCGAACAGCGTCGCCGCATCGAAGGACTTCTCAAGCGCCTCGAAGGCCCGATCACTTCCGCGGATACGCTGCGTCAATTGCGCGCGGTCGAGGTCTTGGAGCACATTGGCTCCACGGAAGCGCGGCAAGTGCTGCGAACGCCCGCCGAGGGAGCGCCCGAAGCCCTTCTGACGCGCGAAGCCAAGGCGGCGCTGGAGCGACTCAGGCACAGATCGAGTACCGCTCCCTGACGGTCGCGGCTCCGCAAAAGGAAAAAGTCCGCCGCGCACCTCCCGGAATGGCATGATGGAAGGGATGCGGTGGAGAATCACAGCCTGTCTGCGCTT
>Ga0335075_10005365_pt1 | contig 19919 bp, 11 predicted proteins | sample Lox_Sample_24_FD_206723 | JGI IMG/M metagenome (GOLD analysis project Ga0335075, IMG submission 206723) | Soil microbial communities from Loxahatchee National Wildlife Refuge, Florida, United States - Lox_Sample_2.4 | ecosystem: Environmental > Terrestrial > Soil > Wetlands | place: USA...
TGCGCGCGCCCGTAATCAGGGCGAAGAGCGAGGGTCTGATTGAACTCTCTGATGGCATCGACGTACTTCCCCTCATCCTGGTACAGAACGCCGAGCTGAAAATGTGCTTCGTAGAACTTCGGGTCTGCCGTGATGGCTTTTCTGAGCATGCCTTCAATCACAGCCTTATCGGCAGCCGGTTCACCTTCGGGACGTTCCCACAGACTCATCGCGTAGTAATAGTTTGCCGGGCCATTGTCCGGATAGAGTTGTACGAAGGCTTCGAGCCGCCTGCGTATTTCGGGTAGGTGCGCCGGCGAGATGGTGCTCACTTTTCCCAGGAACTGAAACGGTCTTGGATCCGCCGGATCCAGATCGACCGCCTTGCAGAGGGTCTCCACAGCATCGTCATACGTGCCTTCCGCGTAAAGAGTTACCCCTAAACCAACCATCAGCTTGGCCGACTGCGGGTACTTCTGTACGCCGTAGCGGAAGAGGGTAAGCGCTTTATCGAGAAAGCCTTCATAGTTCTTGTGCTGCAGCAGGAAAGAGCCCAGGTTAAAGATGTTTCCTTCACTTGGATCCAGCTGGGCGGCCCGATAATACTCGCTCGCCGCTTCCCTGTAGTCCCCCGACTTTTCGCTTACCTCGGCCAGCAGGCTGTCAAGTTCCGCAGTCTCGTGCCGGGCGACCATCTGGTGCAGCTCTGCCGCGGCTTTCGCGCTCTCTCCTGAGTTCAAATACGCTAATGACAAGTCGTAGCCAGTGTCATAGTCCTGTGGATTGAGTTGCTGTGCTTTCTCCAGAGTGCGGATGCCTTCCGGAAGGCGATTCTGCTGAAGGTAAAACTCGCCCAGCTGCTTCTGCGCGGCAAAGTCGTTGGGGCTTCTTAGAGCTGCTTCGACCAAACTTCGCTCTGCTTGCTGAACGCCGGGCCCTGGTGCCACGGGGGAGGGAGATGGATGTCCTCCATCTCCGGGATTGGACTGGAGGGCGAGTGCAGTCACGGCGGAGAGGCAACAGACCCCAAAAACACAAGACGAATATGAGCCCTTCCGCCACATCGGGATGAGTATAACGCCTGGGGCCTACCACCAGCTTGCCCGGGAAACGCCCGGGACAACCATGATGGGGTTGTCCCGTGGCGGTGCGATCACCAGTAATACTTCAAGGCGAACTGGATTTGGCGCTGGTTGCCAATATTGTTGCCGGTGCCGCGGGTGGTGGTTGACTGGCCGAAGTTCACCGTATCGGTGAAGTTTGTGTTTGTCGGCAAGTTAAAGCTGGGAGTATTGGTAAAGTTGAAAGACTCGGCCCGGAACTGCAATCGTGTCGTCTCGGTAACTCTGAATTCCTTAAAGATCGAAAAATCCAGATCACGGTAGCCAGGACCGTTCACCTGGGTGTTCGATCCGCCCAGGGGAGCAAGATTGCTGTTGCCGATCGTGGTCGCCACCGGCGGCTCTGTAAACGCAGCGGGGTTGTAGTAATGCGCCGGTCCACCGGAACGATACTTGCTCACACCTGGAATCACGTCGGCATAGCAGGTACCGGTCGTGGCGGTGGTGGTGATTTGACAAGGAATGTACTGCGGCGGCCCGCTGTTGAGAGTCAGTATTCCATTGACGATCCAGCCTCCCAGCAACAACTGACCCGGCCCGTGAAGATCGCCCAGAAACACTTTACCGTTTCCAATCGGGAGTTCGTACGTACTGCTGGCCACGAAAGAGCGGTTGATGTTGAAGGAAGCCAGACCACGGTCATATGAGATTCCCGTGATCTGTGGGGCGCGGTACCCACCCACACCACCGTTGCTCAGCAAGTCTCCGGAATCAGAAAGTGTACGCGCCCAGGTGAAGCCTGCCAGCATATAGAAGCCATGGCTGAAGCGGCGCTCGTACTTGGTTTGCAGAGAGTTATAGCTGCTGGAACCAGCAGTGATGTCGTAGGAGGAGTTATTGGCAAAATCAGGATAGGCAAGGTAGGGAGTTATAGGCGTTCCGGGTGGCAGGATCTGTGATGGATTGTTGGTCCCGGCAAAGGCCTCCATGTGGCGGCCGACGGAACCGACATAGCCCGCCTGGATCGAATCCTGCGGCGTCAGCGCATATTGCAGCGTCAGGTTGAATCCCTGAGTGTAAGGCGTCTGGTAGTGGAACTGGACCCCGCGGAATTGCAGTCCATTCCCGCTCACGCTGATAGGGGTCAGGCTGATTCCACTCAATCCGTTTTCCAGCGTGCCATAGGAACCGTCAGGAAAGATCGTAGGCGTTACACTGCCCACTCCGCCATTCGAGGAGTCCTGAAAGGACAAGACATATTCGAACGGGTAATTGTAACCAAGGCTGGGGTCGCCGCCGCGGTTCTCAAAGGCTCCGTAGAAGATCCCATATCCCACGCGCCCAACGAGTTTCGGAGTTATCTGGTACGAGGCTCCGAATCTTGGTCCGAAATTCGTTCTCTGCGATATTCCGAGACCGGTGCCATATTGATTCGTATAAACCAACTGGATTCCGTCCTTTGCCAGGTTTTCCGTGAAGCTGGGGGAGAGCGCAATGCTCTTGTTCTTGGAAGTCATGATGAATTGGGCGGTTGACCCGGGAATGCCAGGGATAAAGTTTGCCTGGGCGCCATTGGTATCCCCCACCTGCCCGAAGTATTCCCAACGCAGTCCGAGATTCAATGTCAGGCGCGGAGTTACCTTCCAGTCGTCCTGAGCGTATACACCCCAGTAGTTCCGGTTGCTGTGCAGGTAGCCGTAGTTCGAAGCCTGCACCTGGTCTGATCCGCCGGAGTAGTTGACTCCGCTGGGAACGGTCGCTGCAATGGGCGTGAGCAGGAATTGGGCGGTGCCGACCATTTTGTCTGTCTGATTCGGAATCGACGTATATCTGCCATCAAAGTCAAATGCGCCCTTCGATTCCGGAGGAGCCAGCCAAGGGAAGTAGAGGTACTGGAACTCAATGCCACCTTTGAAGGTGTGTGATTTATAAACCTTGGTCAGGTTCTCGGTAAGCTGGGTGGTATCGCTGTAGCGATCTCCCGGGAGCCACTCGGAGCCGCCCAAATTGTGGATTTGGTTGAAACTCATATAGGGAAGTCCACCATTGCCGGCAAACTGGGGGACTCCACCGATGCCATATTGAGCGGGGATTCCCAGCGTATTTGCCGTCGAGGGAGTGCGTGTGGTGTGCTCCTGCCCATAGCCGAAGCGAACTTCGTTAATAAGGGTCGGGTTGAAGACGTGCGTATAGCTGACAGCCACACCATACACGTCCCACTTCTGCGTGCCGTCGCCGTATGCGCCGCCATCGGCGACCCCCGTGAATGGAGGAGGCACCTGTTGCGTGCTGTTGATGTAGCTATATCGGCCGAACATCTGGTTATGCTCATTGAAGTGCTGATCGATGCGCACGTCGAATGTATTTTGGCTGGTGGTATTCAGCGTAGTGACCTGATAGTTGTTTTCGACGCCGGGAAGGTTTTGCGCCGGAAAGAGGTGGAGGATTTTAATGGCATTCGCATCCAAACGGGCCGCGGGCAGTTGGTTGTTAGGGAAAGCCTCCCGGACGTATCCGCTGGTGGCTGCCGTGATGCCGGTGAACGGATCGACTTGACCGGCGGTTACCGGGCGCGTCGTGGCTGGATCAAAAATCTGCCCGTTGCTGAAGGAGCGCCCCAGCGCGTCGGTTCGGGTAAAATTTCCGGTCGCGTTCAACAGGTCGGCGAAGTTAGTGAAGCCGCTGCTGGCCTCAGGTGTGGTAGGAACCCAGATGCCACTTTGCAGCACTCCCGCATGGATCTGCGTCCCCTCCCAGTCTGCGAACCAGAATGTTTTGTCCCTGATGATTCGCCCACCGGCCACCGCGCCGAATTGGTTTTGCCGCAATTCGGGTTTTCGTTGCGTGGCTGGATCAGAAAAATAGGCATTGGCATCCAACGCGTCGTTACGGAAGAACTCCCATACTGTACCGTGAAAACCGTTGGTGCCGGACTTGATGGTGGCGTTTACGATGGCGCCGCCTGCGCGTCCGAATTCCGCGCTAAAGTTGTTGGTTTGGATATTGAATTCCTGAATGGCATCGACCGGAGGCTTGACTACGTCGGCCTCACCGCTTAAAAAGTCGACGTCGTTGCTGTTGTTGTCGATGCCGTCAAGAAGGTAGTCGTTCTGTGCGGGCCGAGTGCCGTTAGCGGCAAACTGATTCCCTGCCCGGGCGCCTTGCTGTGGCTGCGTCACTCCGGGAGTAAGCGTGGCCAGCATCGTCCAGTCGCGGCCATTGAGCGGCATGTTCTCGACCGTTTGTGAGCCGATCACCTGCCCCACGGTCGCGCTCTGCGTTTGCAGCAGAGCGGCCTCCGCGGTTACCTGCACGGTCTGGCTGGTGGCTCCGGGTTGCAATACAAAATCCACCACAGCCTGCTGCTGGATATTCAGGCCAAAGGCGGCATTCTCTGCCCGCTGAAAGCCGGCATGTTCGACGCTGATTCGGTAAGTACCGATCTTGAGGGGGGTCACGATATAGGTTCCATCCCCTCGAGTCGTGGTCGTAAACTGCTCTGACGTACCCTGGTTGGTGACGGTGACTCTCGCGTCGGGAACGACCGCACCCGTCTGATCTTTTACCGTTCCCAAAATCGTGCCGGTATCCACCTGGGCGATTCCCGCGGAAACGCCGAAGCTCAATAGAAAGATGGTCAACCATACCGGGGCCCAACGTTTACTCGCTGACTGATACATAAATGAGCCGCCTCCTAAGAAATGTCTGGATAAATGCCGGGTACGATACTCGCAACGGTTAACAGGAGCAGAGCCTTAAGGCCAGCAACTATATGAACGGCATTTCGCGTCTGTCAAGAACTTTATCGGTAACGTCACCGGAGGGCCTTTTGACGCCGTCGAGGACGGCCGCTCACGGCCGGAACGGGGCCAGAACATAGCCTTATGTGCAAGGTACGGCTTTTTAGCCCTTACCCGGGAAGCCACAAATTCGATGGGCATCAGCGGTTGCGGAAAACTCTAATACTGGGAGGACGCAGGTTCCGGCAGAGGTCATTCAGGTTGACAGGAAGCTGATAATCGGGTACGTTAACGTTTCGGTTTCGCTGCCCTCTGACTTCGAAGCTGTGTACCCGGTACGCTGTGAATTCACTGACTCTGTAGCACCGCCGGAGTGGTATGAGCGACACGATAGCTTCCCCGTCAGTACGTGCCTGGCAGGAGGAGGTGGAGATACCAACCCATCCCGCGCAACCGCCGGACCGGAACCCCATGTTCCTGGAAAAGCGTGTGTATCAAGGCAGCAGCGGCAAGGTGTATCCCAATCCGTTTACCGATCGCGTTTCAGACGAGAAACGCGATCAGAAATACCAGGCGATCTTTCTCGAAAACGAATACCTGCATGTCATGATCCTGCCCGAGATCGGCGGCCGCATTCACGTCGGGCGGGACAAAACCAACAACTACGATTTTTTTTATCGCCAGAATGTGATCAAACCTGCGCTGGTGGGCCTGCTCGGACCCTGGATATCCGGCGGAGTTGAGTTCAATTGGCCCCAGCATCACCGCCCTTCGACCTTTATGCCGGTCCATTGGGAGATAGAGGCATCCCCTGATGGGAGCAAGACTGTATGGTTGAGCGAACACGAACCCATGCATCGCATGAAGGGCATGGTGGGGATCTGTTTGCATCCCGCCAAGGCGTTGATCGAGGCCAAGGTTCGTCTCTACAATCGCACCCCATTTACCCAGACCTTTCTGTGGTGGGCCAACGTCGGCATTCGTGTCCATGATCAATACCAGGCGTTCTTTCCGCCGGACGTCGCCTTCGTCGCGGATCATGCAAAGCGGGCCATGTCCGCTTTTCCAGTAGCGCATGGCTTTTACTACGGAGTGGACTATAGGCGGGGAGTCGATATTTCCTGGTACAAAAACATCCCCGTGCCGACCTCATACATGGTTACGGAGTCGCAATACGACTTCTTTGGAGGTTACGACTTCAGCGCGCGCGCGGGCATGGTTCACGTTGCCGATCGATTCATCGCCCCCGGCAAGAAGCTGTGGACCTGGGGAAACGGCGATTTCGGATATGCCTGGGATCGCGAGCTGACAGACGAAGACGGCCCCTATATCGAACTGATGGCTGGGGTTTACACAGACAACCAGCCTGATTTCTCCTGGCTTCTGCCTTATGAAACCAGGGCATTCAGCCAATACTGGTATCCAATCCAGCAGATTGGTCCGGCGAAGAACGCAAATCAACAAATTGCGATCAATCTTGAACGGGAAGACAGCACGGTTCGGATTGGCGCCTGCGTCACTGAGACATTTAAGAACGCGCGCCTGGTTCTCTCCTCTCCTGACCACGTCCTGCTAGATACCACCACCGATCTTCTGCCTGGCGGCCCATTCATTACCAGCATCTACGTGGCGGGTACGATTGCCGCTATGACTCTTCGTGTCCTCTCGGCTGAAGGAAGCGAACTCATTGCCTGGACAGCGCAAAACGCCGCAACATCAGAACGCATTCCGGATCCGGCTAAAGAACCTTTGCCGCCAGATGAGATTCAGACCGTGGAGGAGCTTTATCTGATCGGACTTCACCTGGAGCAGTACCGCCATGCGACGAGAAGTCCTGAGCCCTATTGGGAAGAAGCTTTGCGCAGGGATTCGCTGGAGAGCCGCTGCAATACCGCGATGGGTAAAATGCTGCTGCGGCGTGGCCTGTTCTCGAGAGCGGAAGAACACCTATCCATGGCAATCCAACGCCTGACCTCGCGCAACCCCAATCCGGAAACGGGAGAAGCTCAATATTATCTCGCCCTCTCGTTGCAGCTACAGGACCGGGACGATGAAGCATACGCGGCATTCTATAAAGCAACCTGGAATTACGAATGGAGGTCAGCCGCCTTTTATCGGCTTGCGTGTCTCGATTCTCGCCGGGAGCGATTGGCCCAAGCTCTTGAACATCTCGGCCAGTCGCTCGCCACAAACCAGGACCATCTGCACGCTCGTGGCTTGCAGTCGGCTATTCTGCGCAGGCTAAATCGCCTCGACGAGGCTCGGTCCATCGCCTCTGGCACGTTGATGAAAGACCCGCTGGATTTCCTGTCACGCTTCGAGCTTCTGCTTGTGGAGAACCCCTCTCCCGAGAGTGCTGCGCGGCATCTCACCCACGCCACGCACGGAGATCGGCAAATACACCTGGACTTGGCCCTGGACTACGCCCTTGCGGGCTTGTTTGCGGAAGCGCGTGCGCTGATGGAAGTTGTGGTTTCCAGTCCACGTTCCGCCACGTACCCAATGGTGTACTACTTGTTGGCTCAATTGGCCGCGCAAAGCGGCCGCTCAGACCAGGCAGTTGAATATCGAACATTGGCTGCGGCAGCGTCCCCGGATTATTGCTTTCCGGCAAGGCTCGAGGAAATGAGAATCCTGGAAGGCGCACTGAGTCAAAAATCGCTCGATGCCAAGGCCTTGTACTACCTCGGCAATCTCTACTACGACAAGAAGCGCTACGAGGATGCTATCTGCCTTTGGGAGAAGAGTGTTGCCATCGAAGATGGCTTTTCCATTCCATGGCGCAACCTCGGCATCGCCTATTTCAATATTCGTCGCAACGCCGGACAGGCTCTCCATGCCTACGAGCAAGCTCTGCTCAAGAACCCTCACGACGCGCGCCTGGTCTACGAATTGGATCAGTTACGCAAGCGAACCGGAGGTTCACCTGCCGAGCGCCTGGCTTTTTTGGAGCAACAATCCGACTGCGTCGCTCAGAGAGATGATTTAACCGTTGAGCGGATCACGCTCTACAACCAGACCGGAGAGCCGGGAAAGGCGCTGGAGCTTCTTCTTGGACGCCGTTTTCATCCCTGGGAGGGGGGTGAAGGGCTGGTTTCCGGGCAGTTTGTCTGGGCACATCGACTGCTTGGCATCGCGTGCCTGAATGATGGAGAGTTCGCACAAGCCCTGGACCATTTCAATGCAGCAAGAACCTATCCGCACAACCTTGGTGAAGGCAAGCATCTACTGACTCAGGAATTCGATCTCGACTACCTTTCCGGAGTAGCCTTGCGGGAAATGGGACAAGAGGAAATGGCTCGCAATGCATTCCTTTCTGCGGCGGACAGCGAACCTGCGTCTCCGTGGATGTGCTACTACAAGCTTTTGGCGTTGCGCACCCTGGGAAGGACAGATGCGGCAGCCGCGCTTCTGCAGGAGATGCGTGATCGACTGGACGCAGACCGCACACGCGAGGCAAGCATCGATTACTTCGCAACCTCTCTCCCCAATTTTCTGGTCTTCGAAGATGATCTCGCTTTCCGAAAAGAGATTGATTGCATTTTCACCGAGGCCCTCATAGATCTCGGCGAGGGGAACGAAGTCGAGGCAGCCCGGAAACTTCAAAAAGTGGTGGAAAAAGACCCGAACCACCTGGCTGCGCAAACCATGTTTGCGCAGGCCGGCCGCAGCGGCAACAATGTCATCGAGTCCACATCATGGATGGCAAAGTAGGCCGATCATGAACACCGCCCCAGCGGCCAGCGGACCTCAGGCTCCCCCGACAATCGAGCCAGTGAACAGCCTCTACGTTTGGGTTGTGGCCTCGATTGCCGCGCTCGGTGGATTCTTGTTTGGTTACGATTGGGTGGTCATCGGTGGCGCCAAGCCCTTTTATGAAAAGTACTTCGCCCTGACACAACCGGCGCAGCAGGGATGGGCCATGAGTTGCGCGCTCGTCGGATGCCTGTTGGGCGCGCTGGCCTCGGGCGCTCTGAGCGAGAAGTTCGGGCGGAAGAAGCCTCTGCTGCTCTCTGCCGTTATCTTCTGCCTTTCCTCCGCAGGGACAGCAATGGCGGAACACTTTCAGGCATTTGTGTTCTGGCGCGTTCTGGGAGGCTTTGCAATCGGCCTGGCTTCGAGTCTGTCCCCCGTATATATCGCCGAACTCGCTCCCGCCCGTCTTCGCGGAAAGCTTGTGTCGATGAACCAGTTCACGATCGTTTGCGGCATCCTGCTGGCGCAAATCGTAAATTGGCTCATCGCCAGGCCGATCTCACCGACGGCGACAGCCAATGAAATTCTGCACTCGTGGAATGGCCAGGTTGGCTGGCGCTGGATGTTTAGCGTCACGGCCATTCCCTCCCTGCTATTCCTGATTGCCATGTTCTTTGTTCCGGAAAGTCCCCGTTGGCTTGCCAGGCATGGCGCCCCTGATAAGGCAAAAGCGGTGCTCGCCAGCATAGGCGGCAGGTCTTACAGCGAAGGCATTTACTCAGAAATCCAATATTCGATCGAAGCCGGACACGCAGAAACCAGCCTGAGCACACTTCTTCAGCCAAAAATCAGGCGAATACTCTGGCTTGGAATTTTCCTGGCCGTCCTTCAGCAATGGTGCGGTATCAACGTCATTTTCAATTACGCGGAAGAAGTCTTTTCTGCCGCCGGCTTCCCTATCTCCGACATCCTCTTCAACATCGTGGTCACGGGCGCGGTCAACGTGCTGTTTACAATCGTGGCATTGCGGACCGTCGACCGCTATGGCAGAAGAGTTTTGATGCTGCTTGGCTCGGCCGGGCTTGCAATCATCTATTCCTTGCTCGGTCTGCTGTACTTCCTGCACGGCCATGGCGTGGCGATGTTATTCCTGGTGGTTGCGGCCATTGCCTGTTATGCGATGTCGCTCGCGCCGGTGACCTGGGTAGTAATCGCAGAAATCTTCCCCAGCAGAGTCCGCGGGGCCGCAGTCTCGGTTGCCGTGACTGCTCTATGGAGCGCCTGCTTTGTACTCACCTATACTTTTCCATTTTTGAACCGGGCTCTAGGCGCCTCGGGAACGTTCTGGATATACGCCGCCATCTGCGGTCTGGGCTTCCTCTACCTGGCCATGCGCCTGCCCGAAACAAAGGGAAAATCACTGGAAGCGATCGAGCAATCGTGGAACTGATCGACGCAAGTCTTACAACAACTACGGATAATTCGCCACCTTGGGCGTAACGCGAGGATGAATTGAGGTCGCCTCACCAACGTCGTTGATCACGTGGCTGATCTCGCCGTGATCGCCAAGAGCCACCGTGATCATGTGGTGGAACCTGACATCCGAGGTCTTCGGCACTTCGATGGCGCGAGTCAAATTGACTCCCGGTTGCAAAAACACACTGTAAATCCCGAGACCCCACGCCTCGTGGCTGGTCACACGATCGGATACTTTGTAGGAAGCCCAGCCATCCGTTCCAGGACTGCTTCTGTAGCTGACCTGATCTGGTGGATCGTACGGAATCTCAGACTGATAGAAATAAGTGCGGCCATGATTTCCGTTCCAGAGCACCTGGAACTGCTGATGATGCTCTACGAAAAGGCCGTAAGCGGTGACGTTATCTCCGTTGACAACCAGTCCATTGGCGCTGGTGTTTTTGAGCCAGCCCACACCAGAGCCGTGGTCGGCGCGCCAGATCCATGTGTGATCGATGATAGTGTCGCTGCTGTTGATTTCAAGATTAACTGCCGTGCGTCCAACTCCAGCTCCGCCAACCCGGAAGAAGATATCGTGCAGCGAAATAGGGTTCTTCGTATGCCGGGCCTTGCTTCCCTCGGGCCCTACTTCCAGCAGGATTGGTGACTCTTTCGGCCCGGCATCAAACAACAGACCGGCGATGATGACGCCGTCCACATCTGCGGTCGTCATGGCCTTAGTACCATTGATCGGCTGAAGGGTCGCGAATCCCAGCCCCAACACCACCGTGTTGGGCCGGAGGATGCGGATCGGCTGGGTCAACTTGTAGATCCCGGGCGTAAAGAGCAGGTTTTCCCCTTTGGCCAGATGTGCGTTGATCGTGGCGGCACTGTCAATATCCGGCCGGGCGATATAGAAACGGCTGATGGGAATCGATCTGCCCGGCGTGGTACCGCTATGCCAAGTGATGCCCACACTCCGGGTACGCAGTGATGGGATGCAAATGCTGAAGTTTCCGGCCGCATCCACCTGCAGGAAGGGCTTTTCGCGAACGATCGGAGTTTCATCGACCTTGGTATACGGCGGAATAGGCCACTCACCCGTCGGGGGCCTTGGAACACCAACAAAAACCATGTTCCAGTTGGCGCCGGTCCAACTACCCCATTCGGTGTTTCTGGAAATCCATTGCTGTTGCGGGCCCGCGCCGACGTTCCCGTCGATGAGGTCGTCGGACATCCACCCGCCGCTCGCCCACCCGCCGTGTTGATGCAGCACAATGTCGCCGAGGATGTGCATGCGGCGAAACGGCGCGGCTTGCGATACCGCCCATTGCATCGTACCTCCGGTGGGCTTAACGGAGAATCCTTCGGCTGCCCTCCAGAAAGTGGTAGTGGCGTTATTGTTCGGCAATGCTGCGTCGGAGTGGGCGTTCCCAACGATACGCACGTCATCCGGAGAAGGTCCCAGGCCCAGCACCTGGGTGTAGTACCCGATCGGAATATCAACTTTATAGTCGCCGGGCACAAACATGAACACATTGCGTTCCGGCCCAAACTCGTTGTGTTGCTGGGTGGTATAGACCGCATCGATCTCGCGCTGCACTGTCGCTACCGGCATCGACGGCCTGAAGATCAGAACATTCGGACCGAAGTCAGGTGTCGAGTGGCTTCCGGCCATTGCGGGGAACGCCGTGCAGACCAGCAACGCAGCTGTGTATAGGCGATATTTCATGGCAGATCTCGGGGAAATGCGCAACTCCTCAAAGAAGGCGGGGGATGCCTTGTCGGCCATTGTAGTTGCTCGCCGGCAACGTGTCCGGGGGGGGTACCTGGTGACAATCCGGGCTGATCTTGTCAAACACAATTATCCCTGATCGCTCATAAGAAAACCAGAATTAAGTACTGCTGCTGTTTCATTTATAATGGATAGAGGCAACTGATTTCCTGCCTTCTCGCCGACCAGCTCACCCGCATCCCGGCTTCGGTTGCTATATCTTTTCTGTCTCTTCTACATCTAATAGTTAGAAGGGAAAAGTGTCATGATGTCCAGGTTGAAGGTGCTGGTTATGCTTTCCCTGGGGAGTCTGTGTGCGCCGGCGTTCGGCGCAAATCCAGCCCGTCCAGGGACTCTGAACTATATCGAGGGTTCCGCTTTCCTCGAAGGTAAGCCGATCAGCGAGAAAGCTGTCGGAACCGCAGATCTGACGCCCGGTCAGGTACTTTCAACCGGGAACGGCAAAGCGGAGATACTACTCACGCCCGGTGTGTACATGCGGCTTGGTTCCAATAGCAGCGTCAAGATGATCTCGCCCGATCTGACGTTCACCCAGTTGGGACTGGAACACGGCCGGGCAATGGTCGAAGTGGATGAAATTCATCCGCAAAATGATTTGCAGGTCGTCGACGGCGGCGTATCGACCCAATTGCTGAAGACCGGCCTCTATGAATTCAATGCCAACGACGATGTGGCAAAGGTTTTCAAAGGGAAGGCCGCTGTAAACGAGGGTGAAAAGAAGTGGACGGTGATCAAGGCACATCATGAACTGGCGCTGAATAATCCTGAGTCTCTGAAGCCGGTGTCTTTTGATACGCGTACCTCGCAGAATGAGCTTTACAACTGGAGCAGCCTGCGCTCGCAATATCTTGCCGAATCGAATCAGCAACTCTCCGCCGAGTATGGCGGGTATGGATTCGGTCCAGGCTGGTATTGGGACCCGTTCTTTCTTGACTACACCTTTATGGGTCCGTACCCGTTCTATAGCCCGTTCGGCTGGGGATTCTACCCATTCGGATACGGATACTTTGGCGGCGGTTTTTACGGCAGGCCCGGTTTTTATGGCCGCGGCTACGCAGGAAGAGGTTTCCACGGCGGTGGCTTCCACGGCGGCGGTGGCTTTCATGGTGGTGGTGGTTTCCACGGCGGCGGAGGAGGACACCGTTGAAAAGTGCGAACTTTAAAGTCCGAAAAGGAGAACAGGCGCAACGTGCAAACGCTGTGCCTGCTCTGTTTCGTACCTCGCTCCAGGGCTCACTCAGCACGAAGGGCAATCATCGGATCTACCCGCGTTGCCTTCCGGGCTGGGAGATAACATGCCGCTAACCCAACGGCCGCAAGGATCACAGCCACGCCGCCAAAGGTGACCGGATCGTAGGGCGAGACACCGAAGATCTGGGTACTCATTGTGCGGGTAAGCCCGAGCGCAAGAGCCAGGCCCAGCATCAAACCAAGTGCCGTAATCCGCGCTCCCTTACCCAGGACCAGCCATACGACGTCCGTCCGGCGGGCGCCGAGAGCCATACGCACGCCGATTTCGCGCGTACGCTCCTGGGCCATATAGGAGATGACTCCGAACGTCCCGATGCAGGAGAGCGCCAGAGCAAGCGCTGCAAACGTGCTCAGCAGGATCATGGTGAGCCGCCGGGCAGCCAGCGACCTGGCGATCACTTCGTTCATCGTCTCTTCGCCGTAGATCACCGAATGCGGATCAAATGCTGTAACCGCCTGACGCAGCGGACCAATCACCGACGCGGCGTCCCCATGCGTGCGCACCACCACCGCTACTCCATTGGCTGCCAGCCGCATAAGATTCGTAGGAAGCTGCATGAAGGGGTAATAGAACTGCGCCTCGATGGCTGTCGCAGAGTCATTGCCCGGCCCCCACTGGCGGATGTGGCCCACCACCCCGACAATCTCCGCCTCCAGGTCAAACCCGACAATGTGTATGCGTTTCCCGATCGGGTCCTGATCGGGAAAGTAGGTCCGGGCAAACACATCATCGATATCGACCACCACGGGAAAGGTCTCTCTATCTTGCGGGCTGACAAACCGGCCCCGTTCGAGAGTCATGCCCATGGCTTTTTGAAATCCCGCCTCTACCAGGTAGAACATGGCTTGGGGCATGTCGTTGTTGCTGGCCGGTTGCGGTCTGCCTACGATCCAGAAAGGGATTTCCGAATCGTGGATCATGGGCCGCGATCCAAGCGTGACTGAGACCGCTTCTACTCCGGAAATTGCGCGCATGCTGGCGTCAAACTGGCGCAGGCGCGCTCGCGTCTCAGCCTCGGTGGTTCGGGCATTGGATGGAAACGAGACAGAGAAGGTGATGGCGTGATCCGGCTGATATCCCGGATCCACGCGCCAAAGCGCCGCGAGAGAGCGCAACATGAGCCCCGCACCGGCCAGCAGCACAACAGTCAAGGCGATTTGGGCAGCAACAAAAATCTCCTGCAGCCGGTGCCGGGAACCGCCTCCGGCCGCACTGCGGCGCAGCACTTGTTGCAAATCGACATTGGAGGATTTCAAAGCCGGAATCAACCCGAACCCGATTCCGCTCAGCAGAGACAGCGCCAACGTAAACACCATCACCCGCAGGTCCACGGTCACACTCGCCGAGCGCGGCAATGCCTCCGGCAGCAACCGAAGCACAGTCCTGGTTCCTGACAGAGCCAGCAGAATGCCCAGACCGCCTCCGGCGAGCGCGATGATCGTGCTTTCGGTAAGGAGTTGGCGGACAATCCGCCGGCGGCCCGCGCCAATGGCGGCGCGCAGTGCGAATTCTCCGGAACGGCGCATCGAACGCGCCAGCAAAAGGCCGGAGACGTTACAGCAGGAAATCAATAACAGAAAAGCAACCGCGGCCAGCAAAAGCATCAAAATCGGCTGAACGTTCCCGACCATGTCGTCCTTCATCGAGAGGACGGCAATGCCGGTGCCTTTGTCGGCCTCGGGATAAGCGATCGCAAGCTGTCTGGCGATGGAGTCCATCTCGGATTGAGCCTGGGCGAGAGTCACGCCTGGCTCGAGCCTTCCGATGGCGTGAGAACTAACATCGACTCGCCGGTCATGAAAAGAGGGATCGTCCCAGCGTCCTATTGGCACGAAGACGTCGCGGTTCACACCATAGAAGCTGAATCCCGGCGGCATGACGCCGACAATCGTATAGTCGACGCCGTCCAGCTGAATTACCTTCCCCAGCACATCGGCGGCGGCCCCAAAATGCCGGCGCCGGAAGCCATCGCTCACCAGAGCAACCGGCGCGGCGCCGATGTGATCGTCGCTGCGCACCAGGTCCCTGCCAAGCATCGGGTGCACGCCCAGTGTCCGGAAGAAAGCGGCGGAGACCATCAATCCATTCACGCGCTCTGCGCGGCCTGTCTCCGTCAGGTTGTAATCTTCATGACGATAAATGGCGATGGAAGAGAAACTTCGATTCAACCGTTCCCAATCTAGGAAATTCAAGTAGCTGATTGGCGCCTTCGCCATGGTCGGGTCCGCAGAATAGAGAGCAGCTAATTGAGCGGACTGCGGGTACGGCAGTGGATTAAGAAGCACGCCATTGACGACAGAAAACACCACGGTGTTCGCACAGATGCCGAGTGCAAGTGTGCAGATCACAATCGATGTGAAGCCCGGAGACCGAGCGATCATCCGCAGCGCAAAGCGAAGGTCCTGCAGCAAAACCGTCACGCCGTCACTCCGGTCAGACGAGATACCCAACTACCTGAATATATGCATGCGTGGAGAGAACAGCGATATCCACTTCAGGCGGAAAAAGCGCCGGCGGCACGACCATTCCGTCGTCCCGATCGACGATCCCAATCTTGGGAAGTCCTTCATTGGATAGGATGAAATGTCCTGCGCCAGCGGGTCTCATCAAAAAAATGGATCATCTGATGAATCGTGACGGCCGCTTGCCGACTCAACGGAATGTCCTCGTTGCCGGACTCGGGAGTCACAATCGACCAATAGACAGACAGCGGACGGCCCAGGATGTCCTGCCGTGGCACGAAACCCCAATAGTGGCTATCCATGCTATTCGTACGGTTGTCGCCCATCACGAAATAACTGTTTTGAGGCACGACCAGGTCCTCACCTTGCTTGTAGGCGCCTGGCTGTTGCGACCATTTCGTCGAAACTCCCGGTTCCTTGGCAGGATCGACCGACGAAAAATCGTCGACATGGGCTCATAGTTGGCAGGGGTTGGTTTGGCGGTCTCGGCCTCGTCCTGGGCGACCCCGTTGAGATAAACGATGCCATTGCGCAAATGAATGCGATCGCCAGGTACAGCGATGACGCGTTTTACCAGATAAGGGAAGGAGGAATCGAGGCGCAAAAAAAGCTGCCTTCCAGACTTTATCAATCTGGAAGGCGAACGGATCGTTCCATGGTTTTATGGCTTGCTATGTAGTGAATCGACGCGGATCGACGTTACAGCTCACGCCCCAATTGAACAGAATTTCACGTTAATCGAATACGTCAGTGCTGCGCTCCCTTCTGCTGCATTCCCGGATACCAGGACCGCACAGCCAGAATGCGCGATTTGACACCTGGAGCGCTGTAGTAACCCACCGTGCAATTGAGGCGGAAGAAGTACGCGTCTCCGGCCTTGGCCGGATGCTTGCCCTCGATCCCGTCCATACCCCCGCCCGCCACCATGTCACCATGGCCGGTCAGCACCAAATAGATCTCTTCCTCGCGTTCATGATGATGAGGAAAGTTCGTGCCTCCCGGAGCGATCTCCATGAGAAAGAGGCTGGTCAGCACATGCCCGGCGGCGATACGGTCGCGCTTGCTCTCGCTGTCACCCATCAACAGCCGGTACATCGCCGATAGCGGATGCCCCTTGACCGGCTGCGTGCGTACATCCTCGATATTCGCATGGAGCGGGTGCGGAGGCAGCGTTTCCCTTTCGAAGCCCCGAGTGCGAAAGCCCATGATCACCACAGTCAACGGCGAGCCGGACAGATTCCTCAGGGTATGCGTGATCGTGGCGGGCACATAAAGATAGTCCTCCTTTTTCAGCGGGACGACTTCCCCTCCATAGTTCACCGATGCATTGCCATCGAGCACCACGTACACCTGATCCTCCGCCGGGTATTGCACCGCAGCGCAATCGCCTTTGGGATCAACCACTGCTTCGCCGTAACGCGCCACGCCAACCACGACAGAAGTCTGCGCGTCTCCTTCGCCAAACAAGGGCTTGTAGTGACAACTCTGTGTGCTGATGTCCGACTTCCTCTCAGCCACAGTAGCCGTGTCGCGATGCAGGAAGGTTGGATCGATCGTGCGCTCCTCGCTCTGCAGGCGCGATCCAGAGAACAGGCAAGCGGAGAACGCAATCAACACCGCAGTCTTCCGTTGGGTTGGATTCATGAGACAGTTACCTTTTCTTTTATTTCCGGCATGTATGAGCCTTCTTTACCGCCACCGAGGACACCCCGGGGGCACGCAGGCCTGCGAATACTTTCCACAAGTTCCTGCACATGCTTCCATCCTCCGCAATTTAGCCAGAAACTTACGTCGCCGTATTCCCGGGCGATGGCAGTGTACAGGAACCCGCTGTCGGATGGGGGTGTAGTCTGGCAGCACGCGCTTTGAGGACTGCGGCATGAAGAAGCTTTTGCGGAGAGGGCTTTTGGGAATGGGATTCTGTCTGGGTGCGATGATGCTGCCGTCCGGCGCAGGAGCATCGGGTTCTTCTGCTGAAACGATGCTCTGCCCCGGCTTGAGCCAGCCGGTCGAAATCATCAAGGATCACTGGGGCATTTCTCACATCTACGCCAAAAGCGAAGCGGACCTCTTTTTCGCCCAGGGCTACAACGTGGCCCGGGACCGCTTGTTCCAGCTCGAAATGTGGAGGAGACAGGCGACGGGCACCGTTGCCGAGATCCTGGGAGAGAAGGAGCTTGCGCGCGACATCGGCAACCGCCTGTTTATGTTCCGCGGCAACCTCGAGGAGGAGATGAACTGGTACCACCCGCGCGGAGCGGCGATCATCCAGGCGTTCACTGACGGCGTCAACGCCTACATCCACGAGACAGAAGAGAACCCGGCCCTGCTGACGCCGGAATTCAAAATGCTGGGCATCAAACCGGGCAGGTGGACGCCGGCGGTGGTTATCTCCCGTTTTAATGGCCTGCTGGGAAATGTCGATCAGGAGCTCACCTTGGCTCTGGCCATTCGCGCGATCGGCGTGAATCGGGTGAAGGACGTGATGTATTTCCAGCCTGCTGATCCCAAGCTGGAAATGGACCCGGCCATCGATGCGTCCCTGCTCAGCAAAGAAATCCTTTCCGTCTATCATGCCTTTCGTACTCCCCTCCGCTTCACGCCGGATGAGTTGTTGCCGGAATACCGCAGCACCGTCGTGGCGGAGCGTCTGGATCTGGAAATTTCCTCCTTCGACGACATACGGCAAGGCATCGGCAGCAATAACTGGGTGGTGAGCGGGAAGCTCACGGCCAGCGGATATCCGATGATGATGAACGACCCCCACCGTGATTTGAGCGCTCCGTCACTGCGCTATTGGGTCCACCTGGTGGCGCCCGGATGGAATGTGATCGGCGGCGGCGAGCCGGCGCTGCCGGGAGTTTCGATCGGCCACAACGAAGCGGGTGCGTGGGGGCTGACCATCTTCGGCACCGACAGCGAAGATCTCTATGTGTACGACACCAACCCGGCAAATCCTTTGGAGTACAAATACGCGGGCGCATGGGAAACCATGAAGGTGATCCGGGATTCGATTCCGGTGAAAGGCGAAGCGCCGCGTGCGGTAGAGCTGAAATATACTCGCCACGGCCCGGTGGTCTTCGAAGACAAGGTCCATCACAAGGCGTATGCCGTGCGCGCCGCGTGGCGGGAGATGGGCGGCGCGCCTTACCTGGCGAGCCTGCGCATGGACCAGTCCCACAACTGGCAGGAGTTTGTGGAGGCCTGCAGTTACAGCCGTATTCCGGCCGAGAACATGGTCTGGGCAGATCGCGACGGCAACATTGGTTACCAGGCTGTAGGCATCGCCCCCAGGCGCCCAAATTGGAGTGGCCTCGTGCCCGTACCCGGAGATGGCCGCTATGAATGGAACGGCTTTCTGCCCATCAAAGAGTTGCCGCACGTCCTCAACCCTGAGAAGGGTTTCTACAACACGTCTAACGACTACCAGATTCCGCGTGGCTGGCCGCATCGCGATGCTCTGCATTACGTGTGGGCCGACCCCTATCGCGGGCAGAGTGTGGCCGAATTTCTCGGATCGGGAAGGAAATTTGCGGTTGCCGATATGGTCCAACTGCAAAACAGCGATCTCTCCATCCCGGCGCGCAGCCTCGTTCCCCTGTTGCGTGGCATCGAGATACCAGATGTCCAAACCCGACAGGCCGCTTCACGTTTACTGCATTGGAACCACGTGCTGGACAAGGATTCCGTCGAGGCCGGAATTTACGAAATGTGGCAGCGGCGGCTGATCGCTAATGTCCGGGCGGTAGTGATCCCAAAAGCTGTGCAGGATATTTTTGCCACCACGGTTCCTCCCATGTCCAGGATCGTGAGTCTGATGTACGCTCCTGACGGGCGTTTTGGATCGGATCCGATTACGGGTCGGAATGCCATTCTGGTGAAGAGCCTGGAGGAAGGGGTAGCTGAGTTATCGAAGCGCTTCGGGCCGGAAATGGAGAATTGGAAGCTGGGCGCCTACCATTACGCGCGCATTTACAGCCCAATGACCAATGCGTTGCGTCCCGACCTCAAGGAGAAGTTCGACGTTGGGCACGCCCCGCGCGGTGGCGATGGATACACGATAACAGCAACGAACGGCCCTGGCGATAACCAGGTCACCGGCGGCTCCTTCAAGATCGTTGCCGACACCGAAGACTGGGATAATTCTGTCGGATTGAACAGTCCGGGGCAATCGGGGGATATCGATAGCGCACACTATCGAGATCTGTATGCGCTCTGGGCCCGCGGAGAATACTTCCCCATTTTCTATTCCCGCGCAAAAGTGGAATCCGTAGCGGAGAAGGTTTTGGTGCTAACTCCACAACCACCCAATTGAGCCTCAGGCATACGGCGCCTGAGGCTTCGTCAACCCGCACGCTTTTTCCCAGCTTCGCAGCGAACCCGCTGTGGCATCCAAAAGAAAACCAGTCACGATTGATAGATCTCATTTTTTGGAGCATGCGAATGCGAACCATCACACTTGAAGAACATTTTGCGAGC